>WBZQ01001570.1_pt1 | contig 15708 bp, 19 predicted proteins | sample 5204251 | NCBI WGS metagenome assembly WBZQ01 (sample SAMN12412402, study PRJNA552823) | activated sludge metagenome | isolation source: activated sludge from nitrification reactor of wastewater treatment plant... | place: USA: Virginia | collected 2017-09 | reverse complement strand
CTATTCTCAAGCCGCTCAGCATCCAGGGTGGCATGCCCATTCTGACCTACGAAAGCGACGGGTATGCCGTCTCCCCTTCGGTACTCAGACAGGTGGATGTTCATATTCAGCAGGTGCTGGACCATGCGGCGAGATCACCGGTTACGCCGGCGTGAACAGCCGACGCGCATCCGAACGCGAACCGTGCAACCCTGAGAGGCCCGGATCATGCGCCGACCAAGCTTCGTTCATCTCCTCTTTGCAGGACCGGCCCTCGCACTGCTGCTCGTGGCGCTGGTCGGGGCGACACTCGAAGGCGCCCCACCGACCGCCGTCGTCCGCGCAACACTCGATACGGTGTTTCACATTCTCGACGACCAGCAGTTGAAAGCGCCCGGCCAACTGCCCCACCGGCGACACCTGTTGGAAGAAGTCATTGCGGAGCGGTTCGACTACGAAGAAATGTCGAAGCGGACGCTGGCCGCGCATTGGAAACCACTGACGCAATCAGAACGACAGGAGTTCGTCCAGCTCTTCAAAGCGTTTCTCTCGGACCAGTATGCGGCAAGAATCGAAGGGTATGCGGGCGAACGGGTGGTCTATCTCTCCGAGCGCACGGTCGACGGGTACGCCGAAGTCCGAACCAGGCTGGTGTCCGACAAGCTGGACTTTCCGATGGATTATCGACTGACGAATAAGGGCGGCACCTGGTTCGCCTATGACGTGATTGTCGATGGTGTGAGCCTGGTCATGAACTATCGCAGTCAGTTCACGAAAATCATGGCGGAGTCGTCATTTCAAGAGCTCCTGCGTCGCCTACGGGAACGCCCTGCAAAAGACAAGGACAAGAGCTGAACGGGGCACCTCCTGCTGACCATCCGGGGGTACTCTTCTTGAACAGTCCGACCAACGACAAAGCCCCCGGCGATGCCCTCAGAGCCTGCCGTCAGCTCAACCGGTGGAGATGCCGGGACACATCGTGATAACGCGCCGGCGTCACAACGTAACAATAGTCGAACAGCCGATCCGCCGCCTCCGGAGCAATACCCTGCTCCCGAGCCTGCAGCATCTCCATGAACCGATTCATGCTTCGGTACACCGCTTCGCCATCGTCCTTGCTCAAGTACCCTCGCACGGTCGCCAATTGCGCGACATAGGGGGCAAACCGATCTCCAGCCCCCTCCTCCTTTGCCTGCTCAGCCAATACCGCCTGCACCATCGCATCGAGCCACTCCTGCTCTCCGGCGCCGGCAACACGAACAACGCCGGGCATGACGAGACTCGCCAACAACAGGACCGATGCCGCCATCCACTTCGTGACTTGGATGATTCGCATGATGTCCTCCTCGCGCACACCCGGAATTCCGCGGCTCGTCTCCACTGCACGATGATCATTCGGAAATCCGGCTCCGGCCAACCCTATTCCTCCCAGAAGAATTTCTCCCAGTTCACGGTTTTATCCCACCACTGCTTGTGCCGCTTGACGTCGTGCAGGGCCGGCGGGGTGACTTCATAACAGAAATCCCACATCGCATCGGCGGCCTTGGCGCTGATATCTCCGTCCCGGCTTTCCAGCATGTCCATAAAACGGTTCATCGCCATATACGAACCTTTCCAGTCACCCCGGTCATAGAGGCTTCGCACCAGGGTGACTTGGCCGACATAAGGATCGAACGATCCGGGCTCGCCCTTGGCAGAAGCGATCCCTTCCTGCACGACGACGAACCCGGTCAATTGCTCCACCCAGCCTTCCGACCCCGCATACATCGCGATCGCCGCCAGCGGGACGAGCACCGCAAGCAACACGCAGAGGACGACACCCGTCGTCTTCCGTGAGATAGTCATCGGTGTCATGACTCCCCTCCTTACTTCTGACGTATCAGCTGTTTTTCAGATGGCCCTCGTTCCCTGACCATCACCGTCCCCATTGGATTCCCCCCCCAGCAAAATGCGCTCACGATCCTCTACTGGACCGTCCGGATGGTCCCGCCGTGATGGACCATGCGGATCGTCCCGCCCGTATCAATGTCCCCTCTGTGCAACGGACAGAAAAAACGAAACTCCTCGACGCCTCCTCGTTCACGGCTCCCTTCCCATGGCGCAGGACTCACCAGGGTTCTGACGCTGTCCTCAGGGGCCACCGTCACCCGCAACGGCTTGTTGATAACGTCACCCTGCTCACCGGCTACTTGTTCGTAGAGCCCCTCGACCATGAAAACGTGTGTACGGACGGTGGGGTTCACGAGAAGGAAGATCAATCCGTCCCTGAGGTCCGTATCCGTATGAATAACGACCTCACTGGGAAGCCAGGCTGCCGAGTGGTCCGGTAAATCCTCTACGACAAAACGGAACTCGCTGCCGCGAGCCACCTGGTTGGCCGACAACATCCACGTCAGCCCCACGATAAGAACACTCACCAGCGACACACCCCGCCGCCATCGACACTTGGTAACGGCCACGAACCGACTCGCCTGGCTTCTCTGATTCCTCATCGTGATTCCCCACAAAGACCCCTGCGAACCCTGTCCTCTATCCTGATCGCGGTTACGGCAAGACATGAATCGTTCCTCCCAGATGCGCGTCGCCTTTATGTAAGGGACAAAAAAACGGATAGGCTTCCTCCTCTGAACCGGCTTCCGCCTGTCCCCGTTCAAATTGGGCCGTGCTGATCTGCACCCGGACCCTGTCTTCCGATGTCACGTTGACCCGTAACGGCTTTGTGCTGACTTCCCCACCCGCACCCATCACCTCTTCGAACAGTCCATAGGCGGCAAAGGCATGGGTGCGATCTGTCGGATTCTCCAGCACAAACACCAACCCATCCTGCATCTCCGTGCTGCGATGAATCAGCACTTCCTGCGGCACCCACACCGCCCGCTTCTCCCCGAGATCTTGCACCACAAAGTGAAACTCCGCCGCCCCAGCGGCGCTCCAGAAACCCAGAGCGCCGGCCAGGACAACGGTAGCCAGACCACTCACACAATGGGATGGCTTTATGTGGCTCATGTTGCGAGTCCTTCCGGCTACAGGAGCCGGGTGCGATCAGCCACCACCCACCTCACCCCTGGTTTCGATGACATACACCTCCCCTTTGACTTCCGGATGGATGTCGCACCAGAGGGCATGACGCATGCTCTCGGCGATGCCCGTGGCCGGATCGAACTTCGACGGCGCTGTCGCGAAATGAAGCGTCATCGTCTTCCCCGAATCCACGTGGTACGATTTGAAGTTCTTCCCGACCACCTCAACCCCGCCTTCCACACGAACCGGAATCCCCTTGAATAGATTCGACGCGAACCCATGCGTGACGCTGTCCTTATTGTGGATCATGATCGTCGTGTCGTGCGACGGCATCGTCAGCCCCACGGTCTCGTATCCGTGCTGCCGATCTTTAATCGTGATCTCCACCTTCGACGGCGGTGCCCCCATGCCAGGGGCTTGCGCAAACGCCACCGTCCTGCCCATGCCGAGCAACGTCATGGCCGCCACGGCAAGGGGAACCGCCAGCACTGTGGTTGTATGTCCTCTGATCTTCATGATGGACCTCCTTGGTTGAAACGTGAACGACTCACTGCTTCCTCCCGGAGAACCTCGCGCCACTGCGCGTCACTTCGCCACGATGATTCCACCCTGCCATCTTCTTTCTCCTGACTCAGTCTTCCGCTCACCCGCCTCGGCGTTCGATGATGAACAGTTCCCCCTTCACGTCCGGATGCATGTCGCACCAGATGACATGCCGCATAAGCGGGCTCATCATCGTGAGCGGGGCTTCCGCCGACCCCTTAGTAAAATGAAGCGTCATGGTCTTGCCTGGATCGACGCGGAAAGATGGGACATCTTTCCCCGCAACCTGGTACCCGTCGCCTTCCAGCCGAACCGGCGTGTCCTTAAACAGCGGGGAGTAGAATCCATGCGTCACGCCGTCTTCATTGCGGACCACGATGGCCGTGGGATTCCCCTCCCGGCCATAGCCGGTGACATGGAACTCCATTTTCTTGATGGTCACCTGGATCGTTACTTCTGGCGCTGCCTGTTCTGTCGTCGCAGCCGCGGCCACACCCGTTACGGCTCCCGACAACAGGCCCCACGCCAGCGCGATGGACACGAACGTAACGGACATCGACCCCGCCCTTGACTCCTCCCTTCTTGTTCTCATGGCGTCCGCCTTTCCCGCGCGTCATGGCGCTCACCCGCCGCTGCCGCCGTACTGATCCTCAATAAACTTATCGATATGCCTGGACACGTCGTGATACTTCGCCGGGGTCACGAGATAGCAGTAATCGAACAGTCGGTCCGCGACTTCAGGAGACACCCCATAGTCGCGCGCTTCGAGCATGTCCATGAATCGGTTCATCGCCTGATACACCGCATCCCCCTCGCCGTTGATGATGTGCGCCCGCACCGTCGTCAGATGCGCGACATACGGGGCAAACGTCCCCCAAAACGGCCCTTCATTCGCTTGCTCGGCGAGCACGGCCTCCATCATCGCGTCGAGCCAGTCGGGTTCGGGCAAGGGAGCCGGCAGGGGACCGCCCAGCGCCATCACCATCGCCCCCGTCAACACCAGCAGCGCCCCCGCCGTCCATCGAATATCCTTGATGACCCACATGGCATCCATTCCTTCGGTTCACACGGCCTCATGTTCTTAGCGTACGTCCGGACGCACGTTCCGACAATGAGACGAATGCATCATTGTTGCGATGGGTTGGCCACACCAGACGCGCAGGCAACTCGATGAGGGTTTGAAAGGGATCGTGCGGGAGTTCGTCAACATCGGCTCATACGGCAAGTACCAACAACTGTGGCACAAACCGACACGTCACTTCTGAGCAGACACCCCGCCGGGTGGAAACGCAATGGCGAGCGCCTGGAGACGGCTGTGGGCGCCCAGCTTTTCAAGGATGTGTTGAATGTGGTTGCGCACGGTTACCGGGCTGATGCACAGCAGATCCGCGATGTCCTTGCCGCTCTTGCCGGCGGCGAGCCCGCGCAGAATTTCCCGTTCCCGTTCGCCAAGGGGAAGGAGAGCGGGAATCTCCGGCACCGTATCCGCCCGTCTCTCCGTCGCCCCTCGCGACAGCGGCTCTGACGAGGCATAATCCCGACCTCGTGGAGGCGCCACCGCGGCATACAGTTCCTCCGTCAATCCCAGGACCTTCTTGCGCGCCGTGATGTCGCGAAAGAGGTGTGCGGCCAGAAAGCGATCCGGCTTTCTGGAGGGCACCGGCAACGAACTCACATTGAGCCAGATCACTTTCCCCCCCTTGGTTCTGGTCTGAATGTCGAAATTGCGCACACCCCTTCCGCAACCCAACCGATGCCCGACCACACAGGAGGGCGAACAGAACGGGTGGCCGGCCAGCGTCTCGCCTCGGATCACCTCTTGACAGGGACGCCCGATCACGTCCTGAGCGCGAAACCCCAGCAACCGCTCGGCAGCCTTGTTCCACAGGATCACAATGCCCTCTTCATTCATCAGCATGGCACCGTCGGCAGTGCGCTGCAGCATGGCCCAGACCTGTTTCATGATGGCGATCTCCCTGGTGGGCAATCTGCCTGATACGGGACCTGCGCATTGAAGGATCAGGGGACGTTCCTAAACGAAAATCGCTCACGGAAGGTTCTCAGGAGCAGGCCGACTCCGAAGAGGAGTTGATTCATCGGTCGGCAATGGATTCGGAGTTCCATGCTCGTCCCTCATCGAGCTAGAATTTGTACCCGAACCGACAGAGCAACGTCCGTCCGCCGGCGATATCCTGCTCCTCCCCAACTCCCTTCGGGCTGGAGCCATCCACCACACCCAGAAGCCCGCGTCCCCGTTCCATCTCCGCCATGATCACCTCCACATCATTCGCCGTCGCACAGAAAATCGTACAGACCTCCGGCACCTGCCGGATCATCGGCAGCACGTTGATTGGAAAACACTCTTTCAATAGCACGATAACACTATGGCCGGCGCCGATCGCCGAGGCATGTATCCTCACCAGGGCGAAGGCCTCATCCGTCCCGCGCCACCGAACGAGGCAGGGGCCGGAGGCTTCACAAAACGCCAATCCAAACTGAATCCCCGGCACCTCCGTCACCAGCGCTTCGTGAAGATCTTCAACCGTCTTGATGAAATGAGCCTGAACAAGGATCAGATTGACGGAGTCAGGCTTTTGAAGGACTACGGAACGCAGGGTCAACGCCATTGCAGCCTCTTCGTTGGTTGTTCGTGAACAGACGGGGCACCCCCTTGCTATGGTTTCACGATCAACACAGGACAGGTCGCTAACTGGGCCACGGCGCGCGACACACTCCCGAGCGCCACCGCTTTCACTCCCGTAAACCCACGTGCGCCGATGACCAACAAATCCGCCTCATCTCGCCGGGCTGCGCGAACGATGGCCTCGGCCTGATGGCCGGCCAGCACCACAGTACGGATGTTCCCCGGTACCCCCTTCAAGACCTCCACGGTATCGGCAATGGCCTTCCGCGCCACCGCCCGCCTGCTGCGCAACAAATCGACTCGCATAGTACGGCTTTCGTCGTGCTGGAACCGGTCGAGCACCGCTTGCGCCGCCCCGAGCGGACGCACGACGCAGACCACGACAATCTCACGCACACCCGTAAGATCCCTGACGAGGCCGGCAGCACGCAGGGCATCGGGCGACCCGTCGGTCGCGAGCAGCACCCGTAACCCGAGTCCCGGCGTCACCTTGCCGGGCACCAGCATCAGCGAACAGGGCGCATAGGCCAGCAGCCGTTGCGACACGCTGCCGAAGGCAAACCCCGCCGCCTGGTAGAACCCTCGCATACCTGACACCACCATATCCGGCCGATGCTCTTGAATGACATGCAAAATCTCCTGACTCGGCACTCCCTCGCGCAGGATCACGTCGACCGTCTCAAAAGACTGCGCCAACAGCGCCCGGGCCCGATCCAGCAACGCCTCTACCATCGCTCCCTGTTGCTGACGCACAAGTTGTTGTCCTTTGGCGCCCGCCGTTTCCGGCACCGCCAGAGGTTCGAGCACATGCAGCACGGTCACGACCGTGTCCTTCGGATGGGGAAATGTCCGCATCCATCCGATGAGGCGTTCCGAAAACTCGGATTCATCAAGAGCGATCAACCATCGCATCATCAGCACCCCTCTTGCACCGCTCGACCATGAACTGCCGCGATACTCCGCATTTGAAATAAGACAGCATAGGTTGTGCCAGGGTCGGGCCTGCCCACTGGCACCAACAGGTCACATCCGGGGATGAAGAACAGCGAGGAAACAAGGGGTTCGGGACCAGTGATTGAATCGGACCTCCGGCCGTCTCCTCGCTGCTGCCCTATTCCGCTACAGCGCGCGGAATTGCATCTGTGGCCTGGCCCTCGGCGAAGCGAACAACTTGACTGCCGGCGGATCGACGTTACCTATGAATTGAGCGGAGGCTTCGGTGAGAGGAACAGAGACGGATACCGAGGTCGAGTGCAGAGGTGGTGAGCAGGCCCGCAGGTGCCAAGCGGGAAGCCTGAAACCTCTCCAAGATCTCCACTGTTGCTGACAAGCTCTCTGACCCTGCCTCCGCCCTGCTTTTTTGCCTTTCTCAGGCTCTCAACCCCTTTAGCCCCTTAGAAGAAAATTAGAAGGCGTGGTGCTCTTGAGATCCGTCATGAATTTTCATGAAATGGCGGGACAGCGCTGAGCAAAGAATGATTGATAGAGTGGAGGAATCCAGCAGGTGAAATAAAAAAACGGCCCGCCCTTGTGTGGAGCACCGGAGCTGCCGACTGGCCGAGAAGAGTTCGACAATCCTTCAGTGGCTGTACTAGCTGATCATCCCGCGCATCGACCTTTACAAGGACCGCATCGACGGCCGTGCCTACTGGCACCGAGAAACAATGCGCGTACCGTGAACCCTCTCCCGCAACCGAGGCAGAAGCGATGCCCTACGCACGCTGGCTGCACAAGGGCGAGTCACACTCACACGAGGCTGCCGACCTCAAGAAGCTGTGCGCCTCCTTTCCCTTATTTATTACGTAAGCACGGAAACGCAGGAATCAACTGTATTGCTTCAGCTCGACCCGGCAGTCAGTGCAAGCTATCGACTAAAAGCAGAAGTCCACGGCCGACCGCCACCGTAAGGAGGGGTGTTATGCGGAGTGTTATGCCGATCCTCATAAGCACCCATGAGAAATGGTCCCACCGTCGCAACTCATTGAAACGACAACGGGCATGGCATATTCTTCACGAACAGTATTGGCATGTTATACGGACAGAACTGGCCAATCCGGCTCTTATGCGGATCCGCCTAAACATTGTTGGCCCGCCCAAGGAGCGAGAGATGATCGAGGAGTCGCCGACCCCGCAACACTGGAACTACTTTCTTGCGCTCGAATCGGATCTGTCCACCCTCTCGCGATACCTCGAGCCCACGCAGGCGAACTTCGACGCCTATTCACTTGAGCTCGCGCGGCTGCTTTTCGCGGCAGCCTCGGAGGTTGACGTCGTCGCCAAGCAGCTATGTCGGCGGCTCAGCGCAGAGAGCAGCGCGGGCAGGATCAACGCCTATCGGGAGGAAATCACGCGTCACCATCCAGAGATCGCGAGCGCCCAAGTCTCGATCCCCAAGTTTGGCTTGTCTTTCATTCCGTGGGAGTGCTGGGCCAGGAACGAGAATCCCATCTGGTGGACCGCGTACAACAAGGTCAAGCACGAGCGGCACGACCACTTCTCGAAGGCCAGTCTGAAGAATGCGCTCAATGCTGTTGGAGGTCTGTTTACACTCCTCCTCTTCCATTACAGCCAAGAAGCACGAGCCGGAGAGCTCAGTCCAGATCCGGTGCTCTTCAGAGTGGGACACCCGTTCCAAGTCGACAGGCTCGCCTGGGGGGCGCAAACATTCGTTTATCAGCTGCCTCCCAAGCCTGTCGCCGCGTCGTAGAGCGCGGGCTAACAAGGCAATGGAGCTGACCGGCCGCAGTCGGCGGTCCACCATGGGCTCGATCCGCCGGCCGCCGATCAAGGTTGTTTGCACGGCAGCGGCCGGCGGACGAGACTTTGCTGCAACACGGGCGGCCGGCAGCTCATCGCCGAGCCGTTAGGCGGTAGCAAACCATCGATTGACACGCGTCACGTGACGAACTACACTTGACGCATGATCAAGACATTTGCGGATCGACGCACCCAGGAACTGTACGCCACAGGCAATGCCAAGCGGTTTCCGACGGATGTTGCCAAACGGGCTGCGCGCAAGTTGGAGTACGTCGACTTGGCTACGCGGCTGGATGATCTGAAAGTTCCGCCGGGCAATCGCCTTCATGCACTGGAAGGCGACCGAAAGGGACAACATTCGATCTCGATCAATGACCAGTGGCGCATCTGCTTCCGGTTTGTGGCCGGCGATGCCTATGATGTCGAAGTTTGTGATTACCACTGAATGAGGTGAGAAAGATGAGCATTCCGAACACAACCAAGAGCAAGCGACGGCCTACCCATCCGGGCGAGATGCTGCGTGAAGACTTTTTGCCGGATTATGGACTGACCGTTTCCGGTTTGGCTGAAGCCGTGGGTGTCTCGCGGCAGTCGATTAATGAGGTGCTGCGAGAGCGCCGGAGTGTCAGTCCGGAAATGGCTCTGCGGCTTGGACGCCTGTTTGGCAATTCTCCAGAATTCTGGCTGAACGCCCAACGGGCTGTGGATCTGTGGGATGCCTCGGAGGCAATTAAGAAAGATATGGCGCGTATCAAGCCGCTCAATGCCGCATAACAAGCCCATCCAGCCGACGCCAAAAGGCGGCGCGGCCGATGGGCAGCGTTAATGCGACATGGCTGAGGACCGCTTTATGGCGGTTCGATCTCGGCGCCGAACTTCCGCTCCTGGCCGATGGCAGTCCTCGACCCAAACCCGAAGTCCACGACCGACCGCTATCAGAAGAGGGGGCTTACACCGATCCGCATAAGAACCCGTTATAAATGGTCCCACCGTCGCAACTCGTTGAACAAGCGTAAACTATGGCGTATTGTTCACGAACCGTAGTGGCGTCTTATACGGACAGAAAATGGCAGATCCGGCTCTTATGCGGATCGGTCTAAACATTGTTAGGCCGCTTCGGTACGCAAAGAAACCACAGGAGCCCAACATGACAAAGCCAGTGATTGCTCCAGCGTTCTGCCAAGTTGCCTGGGTCGTCCGAGACCTTGCGGCCGCCGAGAAGTTCTTCGTTGAAACGATGGGAATCAGCCGCTTCATGCACATGGACAACCTCGCCGCAAAGGACACCGAGGGCACGTATCTCGGGAAGCCCGGGAACTGGGTCTGCAACCTTCACATCGCCTACGCAGGAGACACCCAGATCGAACTGATCCAGCCTGTCTCGGGGGCCAGCATGTACCAGGAGTCACTTGATCGACATGGTGATGCCGTTCAGCACGTGGCGTACTGGCTGGATGATGCGGACTATGATGCTGCGGCCGCTCACCTGGAGTCCTCGGGCTATCCCCAGATTCAGAGCTTCCGGTTGCCCATCTTACGTGTCGGCTACTACGACACTCGGCGGGTTATTGGCGTCGTAACCGAGATTGTCGGTTCCACCGAAGCAGGCCATGAGCTCCGGCGCAATCTGAAGGCGGGTAAATTTTGAGGAGGGTGTCGGACAGCGGTCTAACAAGCCGCTCCAGCCGACGAGCGGCGCGAGGTATAGCGGTTTTGTGAAGGTCGCGTTCGCCGCTCGCGGCTGAGCGGCAGGTCGTTAATGCAACAGGGCTGAAGACCGCTTTATGTCGGTGCGACCTCGACGCTGAACTTCCGCTCTTGGCCGGGAGCGGTCTTTCGAGGCCCGAGTTCATCTGGCGTGGTCTGTCCGTTTAAGTACCGATGAATACCACTCAACCCTGCGCCTAGTCCTGCACGACCATCGCGGTTCCCGCCTCCACCCCTCTTATCACTCCCTTGCTGCCGGCGGCGCGACGATCAGCCCCTCCCGCAGCAACACACGCATCGCCTCATGGGAAGAACGGATCTTCGATTCCGCCAGAATGTGGACCTGATCGCGTGTCCTGGCCACCCTCGCCAGTCCCTGCTCCTGCGCCTTGGTCGCCGTCGCCACCGCCAGACACATCGGCACCTGCCATTCCTCCATCGTCGGCAGAATACTGTCCTCATGGATCCCGCGCTCCCGGGCGCACAGAGCCAGTTCATGGGCCGCTGCGATCGCCATCTCATCGGTAATTGCCCGCGCCCGCACGTCGAGCACGCCTCGAAAAATGCCGGGGAACACGAGGGAGTTATTCACCTGATTGGGAAAGTCGCTACGGCCTGTGGCGACGATCCGCGCGCCGGCCTCTTTCGCGTCCCAGGGCCAGATCTCCGGAACCGGATTGGCGCAGGCGAACACGATGGCATCCCTGGCCATGCTCTTCACCCATTCCGGTTTTATGATCCCGCCGGCGGAAAAGGCCACACAGACATCCGCTCCCAGCAACGCTTCGGCAATGCCGCCGCGCAAACCGGCTGGATTGGTGCGTAGACACACGTTCCACTGTTCGCCGAACGCAGGATTCTGTTCGTACTCCCGCCGGTGAGTTCCGAGGATGCCTCCCGCATCGCAGGCCACAATCCGAGCAGGATCGGCCCCGCAGACGGTGAGAAATCGATACGCCGGCACGTTCGCCGCACCCATGCCGATCATGGCGATCCGAACCTGTCCCATCTGTTTCCCGACCACGTGGAGCGCATTGATCAGACCGGCCAGGAGCACCGTTCCGGTTCCTTGCTGATCGTCGTGCCAGACCGGGATCGGGCAGTCGTCCTGCAGTTCGCGGAGAATCCTGAAACACTTCGGCATCGCGATATCTTCCAGATTGATCGCGCCGAACGAGGGCGTCAGCAGCCGAACCGTTCGAATCAATTCGTCCGGATCTTTTGTGTTGAGGCACACCGGCACCGCGTCCACCCCGCCCATATATTTAAAGAGCAGCGCCTTCCCTTCCATCACGGGAAGTCCCGCTTCCGGCCCGATGTCGCCCAGCCCGAGCACTCTGGTGCCGTCCGACACGATGGCGATCGTGTTCCCCTTGTTCGTGTAGTCGTACACAAGTTCACGATCGGCCTGGATCGCTTTGCAGGGAGCCGCCACCCCCGGGGTATACCACACCGAAAAATCTTCCAGACTCCGGATCGCGCACTTCGGCAACGTCTGCATCTTTCCCTTGTAGTACGCATGCAGCCGCAAGGCCTCCTCCGCCGGTTTCGCGGCCTTTGCCAACAACTCGGCTTTCTCCGTCATCATGGCCCTCCCTCCGACATCGAACGCATCACAGGATCGGCACCGGGTAACCCGTCTCCTATACCGGCATCAAGCTTTCATGGTCGGCTTCAGCAGCTTCCTCAATTCCGCGTACGACCTCGTGTTCAGCACATCGGACTTTTCAAGCCATCCCCGCCTGGCCTGCCCGATGCCGAAGCGCGCATTCTCCAGATCCAGCATGCTGTGTGCATCCGTATTCACCGCCAGCAACACGCCTTCCTCTCTCGCCATCCGGCAATGAATGTCCGTCAGGTCCAGTCGTTCGGGGTGGGCGTTGACTTCAAGAAAGCACCGGCGCTCGCGCGCCTTCCGGATGATGCGAAGCATGTCCACATCATAGGGCTCGCGCCGGCCGATCAGGCGCCCGCTGGGGTGGGCCAGGATGGAGAAGTGAGGATGATCCATCGCCTTCATGATGCGCTCTGTCTGCTTTTGCTTGGAGAGGGTGAACCGACTATGGACCGCGGCGACCACCAGATCCAGCCGACCGAGCACATTGTCCGGCAGATCCAGATTTCCATCCTCTAAAATATCGACCTCGATACCCTTGAGAATCGTGATCCCTGACAGGGTGGCATTCAGTCGATCGATGTCTTCCATCTGCTGCAGCAACCTGGTCGAGTCGAGACCCTTGGCCATCGTCAACCGGCGGGAATGGTCCGTGATGGCGAAATATTGCAATCCGCGCAACCGGGCGGCCTCTGCCATTTCCTGCAGACTGTGTCGGCCGTCGGTCGCCCTCGTGTGAGCATGGAGATCGCCCTTCAGATCGTGCAGGTCCACGAGGTGCGGCAGTCGCCCGGCCTTCGCCGCCTCGATCTCTCCCCGCCCCTCTCTCAATTCCGGTGGAATCCAGGGCAGGCCGAGGGCGGCGTAGACCGATTCCTCCGTCTCTCCGGCGACACGCGTGTCTCCACGAAACAGGCCATATTCATTCAGCTTCAAGCCGCGCTGTTGAGCCAGTTGCCGGAGCACGACGTTATGCGATTTACTGCCGGTAAAATAGAGGAGCGCCGCTCCGTAACTTTCTTGCGGCACGACTCTGAGATCCACCTGCAAACCGCTCTGAAGGCGGACACTGGCCTTCGTTTCGCCATGGGCCAGCACGTCGCGCACTTCCTGATAGGCCACAAACCGATCCGTGACGGGGCGGCCCGCAGGAGCCACAGCCAGAATATCCAGATCGCCGATGGTTTCCAGTCCACGACGATAACTCCCTGCCGCCATGACACGGCCGACCCCTGACGATTGCTCCAGGTAGGCCACCAGAGCCTCGGCATAGGGAATCGCCTCGGCCCGCTTCACTCGTGGGGCTTCCGCAAGACGCGCTGCCAATGCGGCGAGAATGTGCTGCTCGGTTTTCTCCCCGAATCCCGCTAAGGTCCGGACCCGGCCCTCCTGCGCCGCCTTCTGCAATTCGGAAGGGCTACGGATCTTCAACTCCTGCGTGAGCGTCTTCACTCGCTTGGGCCCGAGCCCTGGGATGCGGAGCAACTCCGTCACCGTCGCCGGCACCCGCTTGCGCTGTGCCTCTATGGCGGCCGCGGTTCCTGTTGAGAGAATTTCTTTGATCTTTCCCGCCAGATCGTCGCCGATCCCCGGAAGGCCGGTCAGATCTTCGCCCTTCGCCACCATCTCCCCCACCTCGGCAGGAAGATCGCGAAGCGTTCTGGCGGCGAAACGATAGGCTCGGACCCGGAAAGGATTGGCGCCTTCGATCTCCAGCAGGTCCGCCATTTCCTCGAAGGCTGTCGCGACCTCGGCGTTACGCACTGTCATGATCGCTCCGCTGCTCGTACAAGATTCCCCGCTCCCCTGGCCGCCGACCTGCGACCCGCTGCTTCCGGCCTTCGCCGTAACCACCGGGGTTTCAAGCAATGAGTGGGCCACCCACCGTCGGCACACAGGAGTGCGAGCCTCGCTAGCCCGCATTGTTCATGACGGTTCGTCGCGAAAGTGCGGAGTCGCGAAGCGAGACGGGCGCGCGGAGCCGTGAGGAAGGAAGGCCTCCTTGAGCAGGATGTCGACCGACCGAGCGGCGAGCCCGCCCGCCGACAGGCTGGTCCCAGCTGCGAATCCGCGATTGGGCAGAAGTGCTCATGAATAATGCAGGCCAGAGCATCGTCGCATTCTTCCCCAATCGCAGAATCGGCGCTGGCGCAGAACGCCTCCACGGGGTTGTCTCTCCCGGACACCCCACGAGCGAAACCGTCGCCCCGCCGCCTGCCCTCACACGCGTGAAATCCCTGTAGCGTCGTTCATGAAACGTATCTCGCAGGTTTTAGCCGGGAAACGAGCGGCGCGAGACGAACGACGAATGCGCGGCACCAGGCTTGCTGATCACAGGAGAGGGTATCGTGAAACGCTGGACCAATGGAGGCAAGGCAGGATGGCTGGATGGATCGATCGCTGGCGGGCGGCGACGGTGGCAATCGGGGCGATTCAAGAAGCCGACATACGGTCCCGCACGGGCCGGGTTTCAACCAAGAAATTTTTCGCCGTGGTCGGCACCGGGGTACTCTTCTCGTTGCATGGACCCCGCAGGCAGGATTGCTGGCTGGTCACGGCCAGGCATGTGTTTCTCGACCCGACCGAAAACTGGACACCCTCCACGCTGGGAATCGTATTCCCGCATACTCATCGCCGGAGCATGAAACAGGCCCTGGAGATTCCCATTCACCTCACCAAAGCCGGTCGTCGCTGCTGGTACCCCCATCCGGACAAAGCCGTGGATCTCGCCTGCCTTCCGTTACCCTTAACGATGCGACACCCGAAACCGGGCGGCCCCTCCTCCGTCGCCTGGATGGACATTGCCACGACAGCGGACCTCTATGAGGGCGTCCCCATCATGGTGCTCGGCTATCCGGCGGCGTTCGATATTCCTGATTCACCGCGCGCAATTGTCCGACAGGGCATCGTCTCCTGGGTCTCGCCCGCCCGCCCCGGCTCAGAGGTCTTTCTTATCGATAGCCACGTGTTTCCCGGCAACAGCGGGGGACCGGTCTTCCGGCTTCCCACCGCCATGGATCGGGAAGGGCATCTCACTGCGGGAGGGGCGGTCACCCTGCTCGGCATCGTCACCCAGGCCAGGATTCAGAGCTTGCCTCTGCTGGCCGGAGGGAAACAGGTCGACTTATACGTCGAAGGCAAGAAAACCTCCGAACCCCTGCTCACGCCCAGCTTTCTCGGCCTCGGGCTGGTTGAACCGGCCTATCGCATCAAGCAACTCCTGGTCTCTGCGACTCGCCGCCATCACCGGCGGAAGCGGCCGGCCTCATAACGGTGCAGATCGACTAGTTCATCCCGGCTTTTTCGCTCTTGGCTAAGAGCTGCCGAACTCCTTCAGGGGTACGCATCTTCCGGCGATGTTCGAGGATAAGCGGATCGATGTGTTCCCCGCACATGACGCAACGCAAACCGACCTGGTTCACTTCACGAATCTCCTCCCGAA
>WBZQ01001567.1_pt1 | contig 15718 bp, 17 predicted proteins | sample 5204251 | NCBI WGS metagenome assembly WBZQ01 (sample SAMN12412402, study PRJNA552823) | activated sludge metagenome | isolation source: activated sludge from nitrification reactor of wastewater treatment plant... | place: USA: Virginia | collected 2017-09 | reverse complement strand
GCATGCCCTGGCGGTGGTTGCGCCGACCGCGGTCATTTCCGGACGCTCCCTCGAGGACCTGCGTCCCCGCGTGGACGGCATCCCTACCCACTTAATCGGCAATCACGGGCTGGAGGGCTTGCATGCGTCGGAGCGGGTCATGCAACAGGCGAAGGACTGCTGCAGCGCCTGGCTCAAGTCGGTGGCCAAGGCCGAAGCTGATCTGACGCGTGCCGGCGTCGTGGTGGAAGATAAAATGTATTCCCTCACCTTCCACTATCGCCAGGCCTGTTCGCCTCAAGCTGCGCGGGAAGCGATCTTTCATACGGTGTCCACGCTGACGCCGGCACCACGGCTGGTGCTGGGCAAAGCCGTGGTGAATGTCATTCCCTCCGGCAATCTGCACAAGGGGACAGCTATGCTGGAATTGATGCACCAGCTTCAGAGCTCCGCAGCGCTGTATGTAGGGGACGACGATACCGACGAGGATGTATTTTCGCTGCCGGATGAGCGCATCGTCACCGTGCGCGTCGGCAAGAAGATTGCGACCGCCGCACAATGGTACCTCGCGCGGCAGTCGCAGATCGGGCTGTTGCTGCAGTATCTCACCGAGGCGCGCGCCAAGGCGGTCTCAGCCTAGCAGGAAGCGGAAAAAGGCCGCCATCGGCGTTCTCGCGTCACTCCGAAGCTCACCGTACCGCGAGAGTACGATTCGCCTCTTCGCTCGCTGCGGCCTTGCTGGACGGCCCTTTTACGCATCCTGCTGGCAATGCTGACGCCAGCATAGCAGGTGAGTTGGTCGCGCGCTCTTTGTGCGAAAAACCGGGTTTTCCCCCAGGCCTGCTAGGCTTCTGGCGCGGCCACGCCCTTCTTGTACATCCCATAGACGTAGACCGGAATATTCAGGTCCTTCAACGCCTGCTGGAGGAGCGGGTACACCTTTTCCCATTCCAACCCGCCTACTCCCGTGGCGAGGCGAGGGAGTGCCAGGCTCTTCACCTGATGGGCCTGCAGCTCCTTTTTCAACGCCTGGAGCGCATGATTAACGTTGGGCAAGGTGGCCTTGCCGGGGTGATCCTGGTCGCTGGCAGGCGGCTCTTGCGTAAACAGGTTGATGATGACGGGTGAGTTCGGACCTTTCCACGACCAGGCGCCGCCTGTTTTCGGATTGTAGGTTTGGCAATAGTGGCGAAAGTCTTTGTACATGCCCGGCCACTGCTCACGGAGTGACAGCGCCAAGCCCTGCTTAAAATTGTCATGGGGTGCAATGCCGTGGGCGATCGCACCGGCGGTGGATAACAGAATGTCTCCGCTTACTTCCTTGAGCATGACCGATGCCTCCTTCATTGAATAATGGAACTGTTTATCACATAAGGCCGTGCACTCTTCAATCAATGGATGGGCCGAAAGAAATTTTTTGCCTCTCCGGGAATGCGACTCGTTTGATCGGCGATTGATGTGGCTCAATCTGCGGGTGGGGCGGTTTCGGAAACACCCCTCTGGGAGGTATGACATGCACAGGTATCGCATCAAGCCCGGTTGTCGCCCGGCCCTCACGCGATTTGATCCTGACGACACCGGGTCCTACAAAAAGAGTGAGGCCGGGAAAGGCAAAGCCAAAGCCGCGACGGCCGACCTCGTCGCGAAACTCGATCAGTTGCAGGAACGGCTCTACGCGAACCGCACGCGGGCATTGCTGATCATTCTCCAAGGGATGGATACGAGCGGGAAAGACGGCACGATCAAGCATGTCATGTCCGGCGTGAATCCGCAGGGCTGCCGTGTCGCCTCCTTTAAGGCCCCAAGTGAGAAGGAGCTCGAGCAGGATTTTCTGTGGCGGATTCACCAGGAAGTGCCGCCTAAGGGGTACATCGGCATTTTTAACCGGTCGCAGTATGAGGATGTGTTGATCACGCGCGTGCATGGGGTGGTCTCGCCGCGTGTCGTCAGGCAGCGATTCAATCAGATCAAGGAATTCGAAGAGCTCTTAGTCGAGAGCGGCACGGCGATCATCAAATTGTTCCTGCACATTTCCAAAGACGAGCAAAAGGAGCGTCTCACTGAGCGCATTGGTGATCCGGAGAAACGTTGGAAGTTCAGCGAGGGTGATCTGGAGGAACGGAAACTCTGGGACGAGTACATGGCGGCGTTTGAGGACCTCATGGTCGCGACCAGCACGGAGCGGGCTCCCTGGTACATTGTGCCCGCGAATCGCAAATGGTATCGGAATCTGGTGGTCGCCGAACTGGTGGTGGAAGCGCTCGCTGCGATGAAACTGTCGACCCCGCCGGCTCCGGAAGGCGTGGACTTCGACAGGCTGACGATCCGCTGAGCCGGCGGCTCGCTCCTGGATTCGCTTCGACCCCTGGAGTACACTGAAGAGCCCCCTTCCGCGACCACTCTAACCAGGAGTTGCCTGTCATGAAGATGTTCACCCGTGCGTTTCTCCTCCTGATCGGGACCATGAGTGGCCCCGCTCTAGCTCAGGCCGGAGACTTCGAAGGCGTGCTGCACATGAAGACGACGCATCTCGACATGGGTGGCGCAGCGACTCCCATGGATTGGTATGTCAAAGGCGACATGGCACGAATGGAGCGCAAGCGGGACGAGGGCCAGACGCACGTGATGATCATGGATGGGCAGAAGCGTACGATGGTCATGCTGAATCCTGAGAAAAAGGTCGCCATGGAGTTCAGTCTGGATGACGCGGGCGACAAGATGGGCGATCTCATGAAGGACGAACTAGATAAGAAATCGGTCGATCGTACGGGGAAGACCGACAAGGTGGCCGGCTATTCTTGCGAAGTCTGGCGCGTGAGCGACAAGCAGACCAAGAAGGTGGAGCACGAAATCTGTGTCGCGAAGGGATTTGGGCGCGGCGCGACCGCGTTCCTCGACCCCAAGCGAGTGCAGGACTCCAAACAGCCTTCATGGGTCAAGCAGATGGCCAAGGAAGGCGGGTTCGGCCTCCGGACTGTCCACTATGGGGAGGACGGCAAGGAATTGTCTCGAAGCGAAGTGACCGGGATCGAAAAGAAGAGCCTGGATGCCAATCTGTTTGCCGTTCCTCCCGACTATGCGCGTCAAAACCTGAGCGAGATTGCCAATCGAATGAAGGCGGGGCGCGAGCACATGCAACAGGGGCAGGGCGGTGTGGATATGTCCCAAATGATTGAGGAAATGAAAAAGCGCCGGGCTGAGCGTAGAAAGGCGGGCGAGGCCTCCGGGGAGGCTGAACCGCAGCAGGATCTTAAGGAGATGATGAAGCAGCTGGGAGAGGCGATGAAGAAGCAGCAACAGCAGCAAGGCGGGCAATAATGTGGGGGCGTGCTTTCATGATGGCGCTCTTGGGCAGCGCATGGCTGGCCGGTGTTGCGGTGGCCGGCGACTTCGAAGGCCTCATCGTTCTGAGCGAAACGAGCGGGGGCGAGACGGTGCAGCAACAATGGTTGCTCAAAGGCAATGCGCTCCGTTTTGAAGAGGGCGGAGCTGACGCCAGTGGCAGCACCATGATTTTCGACGCCAAGAAGCAGGTGCTGTACAGTCTGCGCCATGACGAAAAAATCTATCTGGAAATCTCCACGGCGACCGCGTCCCAGTCGCAGCCGCAGGCGTTCGACACGATCATGATCACCAGAACCGGGAGGCGTGAGCAGGCTGCTGGATATACGTGCGAGGTCTATCAGATGAAAGATCGGTCGGACGGAAGTACCGGCGAATTCTGCATCGCGAAAGGGATCGGGAATGCGGCCTTGCTCGGGATGACGAGCGCGCAGGCTGGTGGTGCGTCGTTGTGGCCTGGATGGATGCGCGAGATGTTCAAGGATGGAGGCTTTCCGATCAAAGGCGTGGATCGTGATGGTCGAGGTCGGGAAGAGGCACGCTGGGAAGCCGTGAAGATCGAGCCTCGACCGCTGGCGGATCGGCTGTTTGTTCCTCCAGCGGACTACCAGAAGCAGGAGATGGCCGTGGTGAGGCCGGAGTGAAGACGTGCTACGCCCTGTTGACAGAAAGTGGTGAGGAGCGTAGATAGGACTTGCGGCCCGACTTCACCGTCGAGGTGGGAGACCGGACAGAACGCGCGGCTGTCATCTAGATCTCCCACGGATTCCCGCGTTAGAGAGGAGGGTGGATGATGAACGATTCGCCTCCACCTGGCCCGTACGGCCTGCCGAGCTGAAGGCAGGTGTCTTGTCGGCCTGTTTGACCGGTTCTCCACCGGCTATGCCACCCGGCATCAATCATGCGCCACAATTTCTGTTGGCGTCACGGGTTTGCCCAGGAACCGGTTGACGCGTTTGAATCGTCGCCCGCTCGGGCAACCTGCTTGTTCCGATAAGACGATGTTCCTGCTGTTCGACCCGGCTGGTCCTGTGCGGGCCGCCACATCATTTCTTATCCAGTCGGCGTCCTAAGCGCCACACGCGGGCTCCTGCTCCACCAGGGGCCCGTGTTGTATGAAGACACAAAAAATATCCACGCCTCGGAAAAAATGCCTAGGGGGTCGATTTTTCTATTGACAGGATTTTCTAACGAGCGTAAGACGAAATTGTGAGTTTCACGTGCTGTGTGTACCGTGACGAGGCGATGAGCAGTGCGCGCCTGTTCGGGAAACCTCGCCACTCCTCAACCGGGGAGGTTCACAGATGGAAGAACTTACGCCGCCGGACTAGAGCGGCCCGCAGAGATGAGAGCGGGTTGATCGTCTGTCGTGCTGACCGATCCTTCGCTGGCTGGTGCCTCTTGGCACTGTCTGATGACAGAATTCAGCCACCGAACAGATAGAAGGATAAAGGTCTCACGAGGCACACCTGAATCCCGGGAGAGTCTCTCCCCTGACGAACATCCTGACACTCCGTCTTCTCGAACGGGTCTACTGACTGAGAAAATCTAAGTGATCTTCGGCGTCCCAAGCGCCATCCACGGGCGACCTCCCACCGCAGTGTAGGGTCGCCCGTGATATTTTCACGCCAGACATTCGCTCTCTTGTTCCCCGCCTTCGCTCTGACTTACAGTCGAATCAGCCACTGAGTGCGAACCCCCTGTTGTCTGATGGAGGTATCCCATGCCCGTTCTGGACGTGTTTGTCCGTGGAGACTTCATTGATCCTGCCACCCTTGTTGGTGCAGCGTTTTATGCATTTCTGTTCATCCTGGTGGCGTGGTTCCTCGCGAGACTGGTTCGGGCAGGCGTACAGCGAGTCGCGTATCTGCTCAATGATCAAGCCGCGTGCACACTCCTGACCAGGCTCGGGCAAGTCGTCGTTTACGCCTTGGCGGTGATCCTCTATTTCAACGCCATTCCGCAACTCCATTCCGTGGGCACAGCCTTGCTGGCAAGTGCCGGGGTGGCGTCGATTCTGTTCGGGTTGGCCGCGCAGACGACATTGAGCAATCTGGTGTCAGGCTTTGCCTTGTTGTTCTATCAGCCGTTCGAAGTGGGCGATCGTGTGCAGTTGTCCGCGCCAACCGGCCTTGAGACCGGGGTGATCGATGAGATGACGATGGGGTATATCCTGGTGAAAACCGCGGACGATCGACATATTGTCGTGCCGAATAGCGTCGCATCCCAGCAGATTGTGGTGAAGCTGCGATCCGCCTGACGGGTCCCACCCTCGCGGCACCCTGCGCACGATTCCTGGTCAGATGCGATCGGGATAGTCGGAGACGATGCCGTCCACGCCCATCTCCCGCAGCTGTTGAATGTCGTGCCGTTCATTGACCGTGTAGGTGAACACCTGTCGTCCCACGTCGTGATAGGTGTGGAGCAATGCCGGGGTGACACTTGAGTAGTGGACGCCGACGTAGGCGGCATTCAGCGCGTGTACGTCCGCGACGGGATCCGGCGGGAGGCGGCGATCGTAGAGAACCATGATGCGCGCGTCGGGATCAGTCTGCCGTACGCGATGCAGTTCCGGGATCAAGAATGATGCGTAGATCAGCGGGCCTGAGAATCCGGTGCGTTTGACGATCGCGCAGGCCTCGTTCCCGATTCCCTCCACTTTCAGCTCAAGAATGACGCCGATGGCCTGTCCGGCGATGTCCAGGGCTTCTTCCAAGGTGGGAATGCGCTGCCAATTGCCGGCATCGAGCCGCTGCACCTGCTCCAGTGTCAGATCTGCGAGTGTGCCGGATTTGTTGGTGGTGCGATCTATGGTGTCATCGTGCAACAACACCAAATGGCCGTCGCTGGTTTCCCGGACGTCGACCTCGACAAAATCGGCATGGAAAGATCGAGCTTTCCAAATCGAAGCGAGGGTGTTTTCTGGAGCGTGACCGGAGGCTCCTCGATGACCAATGCGCAGGACGGAAGGGATAGCGACCTCGCGTAAGAAGGTCTGAAGCGTGCTCCCCGCGGTTGCCCCAGTGGGCTCGGGGAGGGGCTTTCTTTTCAAACGGCACTTCCCTACCATATTTCGCGTATCTCTGCAAAGAATGCCAAACGTCCGGTGGTTCGCCCGGGAGTCACGCTGATCATAAAGGAGGCTGCCATGCTTGTTCAGGATGTCATGTCTACCGGTGTGGTGACGGCCAGGCGCAATGAATCCGTCCGTTCCGTGGTGACCAAGATGCTCAGCCGCCATTGCGGCGCCATTCCCGTGGTGGAAGACGGTGAGGTCTTGATCGGCATGGTGACGCTGCGCGATGTGCTCATTCCCCTGTACCCCAACTACGGCGAATATATTCACGACAATGTGCATAGCCGCGACTTCGTCGAGATGGAAGATGGGTATGCCGATGTGCTCGCCCAGCGGGTCGAAGAGGTGATGAGCGTGAATCCGCTGACGGTCTCGCCGCGCACGCCGGTGTTGGAGGCCGCGTCCTACATGGGCGTCAAAAACTTCCGCCGCATTCCTGTCGTCGACAAAGGCGCGTTGGTGGGCATGGTCAGTGTGGGTGATATCAATCGGGGCCTCTTTTTCGAGCGAGGACATGCGGTGGACAATCAGTACCGGGTTGCGCAACCATCCGGACGGTAAGTCGGTTGCGGGACATCACGAGCGGCCCGTAGAATAGCGATTCCGGCCAGGACCGACGGCGAGGTGTGGCTGCAAAGGAGCTGTCATGAGCTTAGCTGATAAGCAATGCATTCCCTGCCGGGGTGGGGTTCCTCCCCTCCCCGCTGATCGTACACAAGCCCTGTTGACGGAGTTAGGGCGAGGGTGGGCGCTGAGTCCAGAAGGGCATCTGGAGCGGCTCTACACCTTCAAGGATTTTGCGCAGTCGCTCGCGTTTGCCAACAAAGTGGGCGCGGTGGCCGAAGCCGAAGGGCATCATCCGGATTTGTATGTGGCCTGGGGAAAGTGCAAGGTGGAGATTTGGACGCACAAGATCAATGGCCTCACCGAGAGCGATTTTTATCTCGCCGCCAAGGCCGATCGCGAGTTCGAACCGTTCCGGGCCGTGGCCGGGTGAAGGTGGTGATGCGCTCCACGAAGACCATCGAGGTGGCTCATGAGTGACAGAGCCCGGGTGGCGCTCGTCAACATGCCCTTCAGCTTTTCGCGGTACCCGTCCATTCAGTTGGGAACCCTGTCGGCGTTGCTGAAATCGAAGGGTATTGGCGTCGACTGTCATCATCTCAATGTGCGGTTTGCCCACAAGATTGGCATCCCCCTCTACGAATCCATTTGTGAAAAGCGAGCGCTGTTCGGCGAATGGCTGTTTTCGTACCTGCTCTTTCGCGACAATCCCAAGCGGGCGGACTATCCGCGTGTCTTTAAGCCGGTGTTCGAGCAGATTGCCCGGGAAAGTGGTCAGCCGGTATCGTTTTTTGAGGACATGGCCACGCGCACCGCGCCGCAATTCCTGACCGCCGCGATGGCGGGTATCGATTGGGGCCAATACCGGATCGTCGGGTTCACCTCCACGTTTGATCAAAATGTGGCCAGCCTTACGATGGCCAAGCTCATCAAGGATCTGTACCCGGACGTGAAGATCGTGTTCGGCGGCGCCAACTACGACGGCGAGATGGGGCTGGAGTATTTTCGAGCCTTTCCGTTCATCGATTATGTGGTCGTCGGCGAGGGAGAAGTCACGTTCCCTGCTCTCGTCGACTATGTCTTGCGCGGGTCGTCCGGGCCCTGCCCTAACGGCGTCGTGTACCGGGAACACGGTGAAGTCCGGCTCGAGCCGAATACGGCCCTCTTCACCGAGTTTGCCCAGACCGGACCGCCGGACTACGACGACTACTACCACCTCTTGGCGGAACTCGGCACCGAAGCCTCCCGCGGCCTGGACCGTATTCTTCTCTATGAAGGGTCTCGTGGCTGCTGGTGGGGCGAGAAACACCATTGCACCTTCTGCGGGTTGAATGCGCAGAGCATGAAGTTCCGGGCGAAATCCCCCGAACAGGTTGCGCAAGAGATGGCCTATTTATCGAGCCGCTACGATACGACTCGGTTCCGGCTGGTGGACAACATCATCGACATGCAATACGTCGATAAGTTGTTCGGGCGGTTCGCTGCCGAGCATTGCGATCTGGATGTGTTTATCGAGACCAAGAGCAATTTGCAGAAGAGCCAGATTCGGACCCTGGCCGTCGGTGGTGTGAAGTGCATGCAACCCGGCCTGGAAAGCCTCAGTCTCTCGCAACTCAGGGCGATGGATAAGGGCGTGACGCCCATGCAGAACATCATCTGTCTCAAGTGGAGTTGTTATTACCGGGTCGCGGTCTCCTGGAATATCCTGCTCGGCTTTCCCGGTGAAACGAATGAGGACTATCGTTGGCAGATCGATCTCCTGCCGTCCCTGTTTCATTTGCAAGCGCCGGAGGCCACCGGAAAATTCTGGTTGCAACGGTTCAGTCCCTACTTTACGAGACCGCAGGCATATGGTGTGCGGATTACAGGTCCTGGTACAGCCTATGAGTATGTGTACGATGCAGCGCGCGTCGATCTACGCAAGATCGCCTATGACTTCGAATATGAACTCGACGACTGGCCGGTCGATCCGCACGTGTATCAGGAACTGATTGGCTTGGTCGAGGAATGGCAGCGACGGGCGCGTAGCAACGATCGGCCGTTCTTGTATTTCTCCAAGGCCATGGACTACGTGACGATTTACGACGGGCGTGATCCGCAGCTGCCGACGAGACGACGGTACGACTGGCCCGCGGCGGGCATCATCGAGGTGTGTAACGAGGCCGCGAAGAGTCGAGATCAGATTCGCGCGTTATTGAAAGATGCGAGGCCCGGTCTCGCGTGTTCGGAAGATGACCTGACTGAGGCGCTGAGTATTCTGACCAGTCGACGCATTCTGTACGAAGAGCGCGGGAAGTACTTCACCTTAGCCATCCCCGAGCATCCCTATTACTAGCCGGACGGTGAAACAGCCTGCCGGCCTTGTGTTCGCTTCGCGCAGGATCCCGTTGAAGAGACTCAGTCGTCTCGCTTCTGTGCTTGCTGCGGTCCGGCTGGTTTGGCCGCGTTGTCCGACCCGCCCATTCCCATAGCTGCGATGCTCTTGTTGTACCCCCGTTCTTGCTGAACGATCACATCGACAGTTTCTCCGCCACGTTCCGCATCTGGACACCATGCACCAGCGAGGCACCGCCGCGGATGGCGCAGGCCACGTGGACGGCTTCTGTCATTTCTTCCGTGTTCGATCCCTTTTCTAAGCAGGCCTGAGTATAGGCATCGATGCAGTACGGGCACTGCACGGCATGGGCCACACCGAGGGCAATCAGCGCCTTCTCGCGTTCCGTCAGTGCTCCTTCGGCAAAGACGGCGCTGTAATAGCTCATGAACTTTTCCCACAAGACCGGGTTGCCCTTCCCCATGTCTCCGAATTTCCCAAGATCCTTCGAATGGTAATAGCAGTCCATGGATGACCTCACTGGTTGAATGGGTGTGATGATGCTCGCAGGGGCTTGGTGACGATAGCCTGTGAGCGTCGCCTGGTGGCGTGGGGGGACTTATGCGTTGCCTGGGGGGGCCGGTTCGGTTTCGTTGAGCGCTTGGGAGAAGCGGTGCCCCACGATGGTGGTGACTTTGTTCATCAACTCGCCGAGTTCCTTCCACTCATCCGCGCTCAAATCCGCTTTAATCTGCGGATGCAGCGCCCATTCGGCATTGACGAGTTTGCCTTTGCGTGACACGTGCACATGCAGCAACTCCACATCCCACACATCCTGATTGTTGGCAGGTGAGGCGCCGGGTTTTTGTGGGGGAACTTGACTGGCCATGCTGCATGCACTCCTTTGCGCGAGCGGATAAGAACGGCATGATACCCCATCACCTGTCGCGCTGTACATGGGATCTGCGGCCGGTGGCGAGGCCGCGCAGCTATCCAGGTTGGCGTGAGTCGGTGCGTTGGTGAATGGCGTCGAGGAGTTGATTGTGGATGCAGCCGTTTGTTGCCACCAGTTCCTGCCCGTAGAGCGAGAAGGTGTCTTGGGTGAATCCGGAGACAACGCCTCCGGCTTCCCGCACGATCACGATACCGGCGGCCATATCCCACGGGCTGAGTTTCACTTCCCAGTAGCCGTCGAATCGTCCCGATGCCACATAGCAGAGATCCAGTGCGGCCGAGCCGGTGCGTCGAATAGCCTGGGCGCGGAGGGAAATGCGTGAGAAGTGGTCGAGGTTATTGTTCGACGTTTCGCGAATGTTGTAGGCGAAGCCGGTGACCAGCAGCGACCGTTCCAGTGTGTCGATCCCCGATACGTGGAGACGGTCACCGTTCAGGTAGGCCCCCTCCCCTGCGATGCCGGTAAAGAGCTCGCGGCGTACGGGATCGAACACCACACCCATGATGCAGGTGCCGTGGCATTCCAGGCCGATCGATACGCAATAAAACGGAAAGCCATGGGCAAAGTTAGTTGTCCCGTCCAGGGGGTCGATGATCCATTGATAGGGCGAGTCCGCTGATCCGTCCTGCCCGCGCTCTTCCGCCAGAATGCGGTGAGAGGGATATGCAGCAAGAATCGTCTGAACGATGCATTCCTCTGCCTGTCGATCCGCATCGGTCACAAGATTGATCGCCGCCTTATAGTCAATGCGGAAGCCCGATTTCGCGCGATCGAGCAGGACTGTTCCGGCCGCCTCAGCGGCTCGGATGGCTGTCGCAAGATAGCTGGAGCGCTCATCAGAAGAAGGTGTATGCGGAATCTGCATAGACGCTGCATCCTAACACGAGTTCGCGCTTCGTGCGCCTGCGCACCACGCATTTTTCGACAGAGCACGATAAATAATTGAAACATAACGATTTAATGAAAGCTTTTTCTTGCACAACAAGGCTTGGCTAGGCATTGAGTGCATTCTGCTTGCATAGGCGAGAAGTGCGAACAAATAGTTATTTACAGTTACTTGACAGATTTTGAATCACTTGCTATAAAGCAAGTATGCTTTATTGAGGTCTTGCTTGTGGAAGAATTAACCGACATTCTGGTTGGCCTGGAGCAACGGATCAGCGCTTACCGGAATCGCTACCAGGAACTTGAGAAAAAGCGACGTCGGCTCGACGATGAAATCGCGATGATCAAGAAGTACTTGGAACTCGCCGAAACGCTGTATCGTGTGGAAGCCGATAAGGCCAAGTTGGCCAGCCTCTCCAGTCAGATTATTACCGACGAAAAAGGGATTCGCCCGCTGCCCGTGACGGATGTCACGGATCAGTCGCGCGAGATCTTGCTTGGGAAAAGCAAGTATGTCGGGAAGAGTGTTCCGGAAGCGGCGTACCAGATTCTTCGAGAAGCCAGCCGGCCCATGCATGCGAAAGAACTGTTGCAGCGTCTGCTGGAGGGTGGATTGCAGATCAAGGGCAAGACGCCGTTGACCTCCGTAGCCACGTCATTGAAGCGGGATAAGCGTTTCCAAAAAGTCGGGCCCAATACGTTTGCGGTCACGACACAGCAGGAATTGACAGCGGTAGTGTAAGTGGGCCGAGGAAGTTCATATCAACTTTAATGTGTGAAGGGAGGTGAGAGTCTTGGCAACGAAGAAGGCAGCGAAGAAACCAGCGAAGAAGGCAGCGAAGAAGAAGTAAGTCCTACCAGGATTTACACGCCGGGGGTAAGGCCACTTACCTCCGGCGTTTTTTTATGCCCAAAAACGAAAACGCCGCGATCGCCGCTTGGGGCCGGTGGATCGCACGCGTGGTGCAAACACATGCTTGGAGAAGCAGTTAGATTGCGAGAGAAGGCGCGGGGCGAAGCAGTCCGAGAGAAGAGCGCGATTCCGGTGCGGTAACCGCATGTTCCCCGGTGATCAGTGCCCACTTGTCCCGTTGAAGAAGAATTTGTTCAACGAGCCGCGTGTGCATGGCATGCCCGGACCGTTCCGCGACGATGTGGCCGATGAACGGAAATCCGAGCAGCGAGATATCACCGATCAAATCCAGCACCTTATGCCGGACGAATTCGTTCGAGAAGCGCAGGCCGGATTCATTCACGACACCCTCTTTGGACAGCACGATGGTGTTGTCCAGAGTCCCGCCCTTTCCGAGGCCTCTCGACCACAGCGCTTCGACCTCATGGAGGAAGCCGAACGTGCGTGCTTGCGCGATGTCTTGCTCGAATGCCTGCGCAGAGCAGGTGTAGGTGTAAGACTGCGTTTGGATCAAGGGGTGATCGTAATGGATGGAATACGTAATTTTTGGGGTAGATGAGGGTTCGATCCTCACCCGTTTCGATCCGTCCACCACTTCGATGGGCTGCATAATTTTGACATACGACTGCCGACGGGTTTGCGGGATGATGCCGGCGGCGCGGATCAAGCGAACGAATGGGCTTGAGCTGCCATCGAGTACGGGCACTTCCCCTGCATCGACTTCTGCGTAAACGTTGTCGACTTCCATCCCCACCAACGCAGCCAGGAGGTGTTCAATGGTCTTGACCTGGTGGCCGTTCACGCTGATGGCGGTGCAGAGTTCCGTCGGTACCTTATTGGAGATCGAAGCAGGGATGAGCGTTTCTTGCGATCCCTGCCGATAGATGAAGACGATGCCGGTATTTGGAGGTGCCGGGCGAAGAGTCAGTGTGACCGGCTGGCCAGAATGGAGTCCGACGCCTGAACATGAAACTGCTGAGCCGATCGTTTGCTGAAACCGCACGGTGCCTCCTTCGTAAAATCCAGCAAACACTTTAGCAATGCTTGTGCCAATCTGTAAATGTTGTTCAAGCGATTGAATTGTAAGTAAAATATTGTTTTTAGGTACGGCACGCACTGTTGCCAAAAAAACACAATTGTCTCTTTTGCTGAGAGGGAGAAACCACGAAAGCAACGGGTTTTCAAAGAGTTACTGGTGTCGGCCTCATGAGCGGGTCGCAGTGACTGAGTACAGGAGGCCACGAGTCCCACGTGAATCGGGTCCTGCTGTACGTGGATAGGCCCCTGCGGTTAGGGTCTCGGCTCTAATTCGATGAGCCCTTTCCGAATTGCCAGAATTGCGGCCTGGGTTCGGTCGTACACCTGTAGCTTATGAAAAATATTGCGGACGTGGTTTTTTACCGTCTTTTCGCTGAGATCGAGGCTATTGGCAATTTCCTTGTTCGTCTTTCCGTCGGCAACGAGACGCAAGACGGTGATTTCGCGTTCGGTCAGATCGTGCTCGACCCACGCCGGCTTTTTCCCCTTTTTCTGAGACATGAGGGAGAACTCTGCGAGGATCTTGCTGGCGACTGAGGGGTGAATGAGGGATTCGCCTCGATAGATGGCTCTGATGGCCGCGACGATTTGCGACGATTCCGAGTCCTTCAGTAGATAGCCCGTGGCACCGGCTCGGACGAGATCGAAGATGTATTGCTGCTCTTCGTACATCGTTAAGGCGACGATACCCATATGGGGGAATTCCCGTTTGATTTGCCGAGTGGCTTCAATGCCGCCCATGCGTGGCATGCTGACATCCATCAGGATGACATCCGGCATCAGGGTCTTGGCCTTTTCCACCGCTTCAACGCCGTCCTGCGCTTCTCCGACCACGTTGATGTCGTCCTTGGTCTTGAGGATGGCCGCCAGGCCTTCGCGCACCACGCGGTGGTCGTCAGCGATCAGGACTTTAATTTTTTCCATTACGAATCGTCTCCTTGTCGGCTAACGGGATACGCAACACGATCCGCGTGCCGCGCCCTTTTTTTGAATCGATCGTCGCCTCGCCGCCTACCAGCCTGGCCCGCTCCAAGATGCCACGGATGCCAAAGTGATCCCACTTTTCCGGATCGCGGAGCACGGCCTCCATGTCGAACCCGATCCCGTTGTCGGAGATGGTCACTTGCAGCAAATCAAACCGAATATCCAGTTGAACCGATACACGCTTGGCCTTCGCGTGTTTCTGGACGTTCGTCAGCGCTTCCTGGACGATCCGGAACAAAAAGATCTTGGTGCGAGGGAACAGGATCGTCTCGTCTCCCGTGACGGAAAACGCGGTCTTGATGTGGTACTGCGTTTCGTACGACTTCAGATAGTTCGTCAACGCCGGAATGAGCTCCATCTTGTCGTAGTGCAGCGGGCGCAGATTGAAGATCACCTGCCGCGCTTCTTGGATGGCGAGCTTCAGTTGAGCTTTTGACTCCCGGATTGTCGCGAGGCTGGCTTTCGGGTTCTTGCGGAGGAGTTCTTGAGACAACTCCAGTTTAAAGTTCACGCCGGCGAGACTCTGCACCAGTCCATCGTGGATTTCGCAGGCGATGCGCGTCCGTTCCTCCGTAACCGCGGCACCCGTTTCTTTGACGTAGAGTCGGTACAGGGACTGATATTTGTTCAAGGCCTTTTCGATGTCGGCAGTCGCCCGGATGCGCGCCTCGATCAGCTGCCACATGAATTTGGCGCTGGCGCCTCCGATCACCGAGACGCCCATGCGACGGATGTCTTGCAGGTATTCGCCGACCTCCGGGTTTCCCGACACATCGATGACCAGATCGACCGGACCCATGGTCATGAGTTTGCGGTAGTGGCGAGTGACGCGGATACGTAAACGCCGAGCGAGCCCGAGGCCTGGCGCTTGCGCGCTGATATCCGCGACACCGACGATGCGCACCAGCGGGTCGTTGGCGAAAATTTCCATCAAGGCCGTGCCGCCACGTCCGGCCCCGATGATGGCGACATGCGTCGCTCCGGGAGTTCGCCGTCGAGTGGGTCGGGGGGCTGTGCGTCGCGTCCGGGTAGTCTTGGTAGTTGGCATGTGTGTAAACAATGCGGGAACGGCGGTCACTGTTTCGTTTTTGCTCGGACTAACACCGAACGGACCAATTCAACGCAGCAAGGAGAAGGGGAGGGACTAGCGTTCCCGGCGCTGCTGGGCCAGAGCTTTGATCTCGTCCATAAACTGGTCGATATCCTTAAACTCTCGGTACACAGAGGCGAACCGAACGTAGGCGACCTGATCGAGCTGGGAGAGTTCTTTCATCACTTCCTCGCCGACGGCGGTGCTCTCGATTTCGGTTTCTCCCATATCCTGGATGCGTTTTTCGATACGGTCGGTGACGCTTTCGATGGTTGCGGTGCTGATCGGCCGTTTCTCGCAGGCCTTCTTCAATCCGGAGACGATCTTGCTTCGATCAAACGGCTCCCGGCGTCCATCCTTTTTCACGACGGCCGGCATGGTTTCCTCAACCCGTTCGTAGGTGGTGTAGCGGCGTTTGCACGACAGACATTCGCGCCGCCGACGGATGACCTCGCCTTCCTTGGCCATCCGCGAGTCAACGACTTTGTCTTCGACATCGTCGCAGAAAGGACACTTCACTGGCGAACGTCCTGCCTAAGCGGGAGACGAATCGTAGGCATGAAAGATGGGGAAACGGT
>WBZQ01001565.1_pt1 | contig 15745 bp, 13 predicted proteins | sample 5204251 | NCBI WGS metagenome assembly WBZQ01 (sample SAMN12412402, study PRJNA552823) | activated sludge metagenome | isolation source: activated sludge from nitrification reactor of wastewater treatment plant... | place: USA: Virginia | collected 2017-09 | reverse complement strand
GTGGGGTCCCTCGTGCTGATCTTGACCGTGACGCCGGTGCTGGCAAGTCTGTTCCTTCGCCACAGTGTGAAGGAGGAGGAGACTTGGATCATTCGGCAAGCCAAGCGAGGGTATCGCCCGCTTTTGTCAAAGACGATGCAGCACCCGGCCATTGCTGGGAGCATCGCTGCCACGTTGTTTGCAACCAGCCTCGGTGTGGCGGCCTTTCTTGGGGCGGAGTTCATTCCGACGCTTGAGGAAGGCGCGATCGCCCTGCAAGCCTGGCGGCTGCCGAGTGTCTCTCTAGAGGAGTCAGTTCGGACCACCACCCGCATCGAGCAGGTCCTCAAGGAGTTTCCTGAAGTGGTCACGGCTGTGTCGAGAACCGGACGAGCAGAAATCGCGACTGATCCGATGGGTGTTGAGGTCAGCGACATCTATCTCATTTTGAAGCCTGACTCGGAGTGGACGACCGCCAGGACAAAGGACGATTTGATTGATGCGATCAACCGGGCATTGAACAAGACCGTTCCCGGCAACACCTTCAGTTATTCCCAGCCCATTGAGCTCCGTGTCCAGGAATTGATCGCGGGAGTGCGCTCCGACATTGCGATTACCATTTTCGGTGAAGATATGGAGACTCTCCGCCGCCTCGGCGATCAGGTCGTCAGGGTGGTCTCACAGGTTCCCGGTGCGGCAGACACCAAGGCTGAGCAGGTGGCCGGCATGCCGTACCACGTGGTGGCCATCGACCGCAAAAAGATCGCTCGCTACGGCATCAATGCGGAACAGATTTTGGATACCGTCACAGCGTTGGGAGGACGAACTGTCGGTCAAGTCGTGCAGGGGAATCGCCGGTTCTTCATGCAAGTGCGGTTTAGTCCTGAAGATCGCAAGAATTTCGAGCGCATTCTGGATATTCGCATCGCCGATTCTGAAGGTCGCCTCATTCCACTGAGACAATTGGCGGATATTCGTATCGAAACCGGGCTGGCGCAAATCAGCCGAGAGAACATCCAACGGCGGCTGGCCGTCGAGACCAATGTGCGCGGGCGAGATCTCGCCGGGTTTGTCGACGCAGCGCAGAAAGCGGTGGCGAGTCACGTGACACTGCCGCCAGGGTACTGGATTGAATGGGGCGGTGAATTTGAGAATCTGCAGCGCGCGTCCGCTCGGCTCGCCCTCGTCGTACCGATCGCGTTGTTTTTGATCTTTGTCCTCTTGTACACGACTTTCAATAGCGTCAGGCCGGCGCTGCTCATTTATCTCAACGTGCCGCTGGCGGCAACCGGAGGTATTTTGGCCTTGGCGCTTCGTGGCATGCCCTTTTCAATCTCTGCCGGAGTTGGGTTCATCGCGCTCTTCGGCGTCGCCGTTCTCAACGGCGTTGTGCTGATGTCCTATATTCTGGATCTTCGCAAGCAAGGGCGTTCGGCGGAAGATGCAGCCTACGAAGGCGCGTTGATTCGCATGCGGCCGGTCTTGATGACCGCGTTGGTGGCCAGCTTGGGATTCGTGCCTATGGCACTCTCGACCTCCGCCGGCGCAGAGGTACAACGCCCGCTCGCGACCGTGGTAATCGGCGGACTTGTAACCTCGACGGCGCTCACGCTCCTCGTCCTTCCCACCCTGTATGTCTGGGAAGAGCGTCTTCGAGAAGCGGGGAGGCGTCGTTCGAAGAATGCCCAATAGGCCTTCAGAAGGGAGAGCCTGCATGCACGAACCGATGATGGGACTTTGGGGTTTGGCTGGTTATGTGTTCATGGTTGCATTTTTGGCGGTGGGATAATTGCAGTCGTCCTGTGGGTCAAGTCATGGTTACAACAAGGACGGTCTGGCTCAGTGTCACCAGAACCGGACTCAGCGTTGGAGATTCTGAAAAAGCGTTACGCCCGTGGGGCGATCAGCAAAGAGAAATTCGAAGAGAAGCGCAACGATCTCCTTTAAGAAACCGAAAGGGGCAGAAGTTGAATGAGAGCTGCATGCGCATCGCTCTCACGGTAGCAGGTGAGGACCGATGAATACCGAGACAACGGTGATGGGCAAAGAGCACGAGGGAGGCTTCGCGGGTCCATGGTGGCAATACCCGGTTCTCCGCAATGCGCTGATGGCTGGCGCTCTAGCAGGCGTGGGATTTGCACTGGCTCATCTGGGTGTGGTCTCTGAGCAGACCGAGGCGTTGTTCTATTTTGTAGCGATTCCGTTGGGCGGCTACCACTGGGGCTGGGAAGCCCTGGAGTCCCTGTTCCACGAGCAGGTCATCGGAATCGACTTCCTCATGCTGGCGGCCACCGTCGGATCCGGCATCCTGGGGCTGTGGGATGAAGCTGCCTTCCTGGTATTCCTCTACGGATCGGCCGAGGGCTTGGAAGAATATACCTACGCGCGCACGCGCTCGGCTATTCGGGCCCTCCTGGACCTGGCGCCCAAAGAGGCGCATGTCCTCCGCAACGGTCAGGAAATCACGATTCCCGCCGAAGCACTGCAGGTGGGAGACCAGTTCCTCGCCCGGCCTGGCGAGACCATTCCGACCGACGGGGTGATTCGAGTTGGAAGTTCCAGCCTAGACGAAGCGGCAGTCACCGGTGAATCCATTCCGGTCGATAAGGTCCCCGGCATGAAGGTCTTTGCCGGAACTCTCAACCGACAGGGGCTCCTGGAGATCGAGGCGACCGCGTCGTTTCAAGACAACACCCTGGCCAAAATTATTCATTTGGTGGAAGCGGCGCAGGAGCGCAAGGGGAAAGCTCAGCAGTGGATCGAGCGCTTCGGTCGCCGCTACAGCCCCGCCGTGCTGCTGGTGTCGGTGGGGTTTCTCCTTGTGCCGTGGCTTCTCGGTTTGCCGCTGGAGGATTGGGCCGAGCGTGCGGTGGTGCTCTTAGTCGCGGCTGCGCCATGTGCGCTGGTGATGTCGACGCCCGTGGCGACTGCCGCCGCGATTGGCTGGGCGGGCAAGCATGGCATTCTCATCAAAGGCGGCGTGCATCTGGAGCATCTCGGGAGGATCCGCGTGGCAGCCTTCGATAAGACGGGCACCCTCACTGCCGGCAAGCCGGTTGTCACGGACCTCATCACTCTCAACGGCTCACCAGGCGAATTGCTCGCGGTCGCGGCCGGCATCGAGCATGGCTCTGAACATCCGCTGGCGCGGGCGGTCCTTGAGAAGGCACGGGCTGAAGGGCTTGCTCTGAGGTCCATGCAGGAGTTCAAGGCCCTGACCGGCGTAGGGGCTACCGCGGTGTCATCTGATGGCGTGAGGTGGTACGTCGGCAGTCCAGCGCTGTTCGAAGAGCTTGGGACCCCATTGGACGCCGTTCGAGAGAAGGTGCAGACAGAGCAAGCCCAGGGAAACACTGTCGTCCTCGTTGGGACGAATCACAAACTGTACGGCCTGCTCATCTTGCAGGATCGTGTCCGCGACGGCGTGAAGGACGTCATCGTTGATCTCCGCCGCTTGGGGCTCCGCACGGTCATGCTGACCGGAGATAACGCGAGCACGGCCCGAACTGTCGCTGAGAGTCTCAGCCTTGATGACAGCCTGGCGGATCTCAAGCCGGAGGACAAGGTTGAAGCGGTCAAGGAGTTGGAACGTCGCCACGGACCGGTTCTGATGGTCGGCGATGGGATTAATGATGCGCCGGCTCTGGCAGCGGCAACCTGTGGCGTTGCAATGGGGGCGGCGGGAAGCGATGCGGCGATCGAGGCGGCAGATGTGGCACTGATGGCCGATGATCTGGCGAAAGTGCCTGCCGTACTACGGCTTGCGTTAAGAGTGAAGCAGATCAGCACGCAGAACATCGTCTTCTCACTTCTACTACTGGCCATTCTCATCCCCTTGGCCGTGGGAGGTGTCTTGAGTGTGGCCTTGGCTGTCGTTGTCCATGAAGTCAGTGAGCTGATCGCCGTCGCCAATGGTCTCCGGGTCGCTCGGACGGCCTAAGACCCCCTGACGGAGGTTCTCCAACCGGCCTCTCTTGGGTTATTTGTACTTGCCAGATTGTGCGAGGTTGGAGGTGAGTATCTCGTGTGGCTCTGGTTCCGCGGCGGACGGCCACTAGCCTACGGAACTATGGGAGCATTTATTCTTATTCATTACAGTATTCTCCCAACATTTCAGCCGGCGCACTTTGGATCTTCGTTCTTCTGATTATAAGCAGAAAACGGCTGACATGGTGCACAACCCACTAGCACGCGGAATTTATGCGGAGTGAAGAGGGCGTTTACGAAAGATTGCATTTGAATGCCCCGCCCGGTAGGGCGGGGATGAAAAATGCATGCTGCCAGAGGCAGCACCGATCCGCTACAGTGGGGGTGTGGGAGTCAAGCGAGCCAGCCACTGTGTGTACGATACCCGGTATCATCTGGTGTGGGCGCCGAAATATCGCAAGTGGGTGTTGCAGGGGGCAATTCGGCAACGAGTAAAGGAATTGTTTCAGGAGATTGCTGAGTATCATAGCTTTGAGCTTGAGGAATTGGAGGTGGATAAGGATCACGTGCATCTGTTTCTGAGTTTTCCGCCGAAGTACTCGATTGGGCAGGTGGTGGGACTGTTCAAGGCAGTCAGTGCGAAGGAGATACGAGAGGAATATCCCGCCGTCCGCAAACAGCTGTGGGGCGGGGAGTTTTGGGAAGATGGCTATTTTGCACGAACGGTGGGGGATAATGTGACGGCGGACGTGATCAAGAAGTACATTCGGTTTCATGAGGCACGGAAGACCGGGGCTGACCAATTAGGCCTCTTCTAAAAGCCCCGCCCGGAAGGGCGGGGTTCTTTACTTCCTTCGCAGTTAGCGTGGTCACGTCGCGGCGAATGAATGGGGCGTCGTTGTTTGTCTCGAAAGCATAGCGACAGTCCTCGTCGATATCGACTCCGCGCGCTAGTGCCGAGTCCAGCCCCACAGAGTAAGAACAAATCTCTGATATTTTGAGCCCTTACAGGACAGTCTATCAGAAAGACGTCACCGGCGGATATCGATCTCGTGTCACGAAGGAAATAGCGAAGACGGACCAGCGAGCGGGAGATTGGTCTAGAAATCCGCCAAACATAAGTATATATACGTTGAAAAGGCTCCGTGCCGAATGGTGTACAATCTGGGAATGAGATGTTTGGGGCTATTTGGATCTATGCGCGATGGCACTGATGTACTAGCCTGGTTTCTTTTCAGACAAAGGATCGCGCGCCATGTCTTTGTCGCACCCTCAGCCAATCACGCGTAAAAAGTCGACCCCGACCTCACCGGCGGGACAGGGGAGTAAACTGTCCAGTCCTATCAGGCATCTCAAAGACAAGACGGAGTCTCCGCAGATGACCGTCTGCGCACGATACGATGTATTACGGGCGCTGGCTCACGCGTCAGGCGTCGAACAAATCACCCTGTGGGCTATTCCGAATAGGAAATATCAGGTGAGTTTTCGGATCAAGAACCAAGAGCATGAATGGTATCTCTCAACCCTTCGGAATAAATCGAAGCCTCGTGCCTTCGTGAATCTGGGTGCGGCGGCACATATCGCCTATGGAATCGCCCAAGCGCCGATTATGATCGTGAACATGTCAAAAGCGCTGCAGAAGTAACCCGTCCGTGTCAGTGTCCTCCACCGCCTACACTGTTCAATAAGTACGGCCTTTCAGTAGAGGCATGTCCCTACAGTGCCATACACGGCATAAATAATTATCGCTCTGCGCAGAATATCATCTTGACAGGCGAGACACATCCGCGTAGTAGTGCAAACGAGAAATGAGTAAGCAATACATATTAGATAAAGTACGTATGCTGTTGTGCATGCATACTTCGTAACTAGTTAGCACAAGGACTCACATGGATGACGGGCTGTCAACGAGAGAGCGCGCCCGCCGAATGATTGAACGGGATATGGGCACACAGTTGCTCAAAGCCCTGAGTGACCCAAGCACGGTGGAACTCATGCTCAACGCGGATGGTCGGCTCTGGTGCGAACGGCTCGGACAAGGGATGGCCTGTATTGGGACGTTGCCCGCCGCCCGTGCGGAAGCCATCATCAAAACCGTGGCGGGGTTTCATCGAAAAGAAATCACGCGCCAGTCTCCCTACCTCGACGGTGAATTTCCGTTAGACGGCTCCCGCTTTGCCGCGCAAATCCCGCCGATTGTTTCCGCTCCGACGTTTGCGATTCGCAAACGAGCACTCGCAGTCTTTCGACTTGAGCAATATGTGGAGCAGGGGAGTATGACGGCTCGGCAACGAGACGTGCTTCTCACGGCCATACACACTCGTCGCAATATTCTCGTCGTGGGCGGGACTGGCTCGGGCAAGACCACGCTCGTCAATGCGCTCATCGATACCATGATGGACACCTTTCCCCATCTGCGCATGTTCATCTTCGAGGACACCGCCGAAATCCAATGCAGCGCGGAAAACGTCGTGCAATACCACACGACGGTGGATGTCACGATGGCGAAGCTGCTGAAAATTTCCATGCGCATGCGGCCCGATACCATTTTGGTCGGGGAGGTCCGAGGGCCGGAAGCCTTGGATCTGCTGATGGCCTGGAACAGCGGACATGACGGCGGCATTGCGACCTTGCACGCCAACCATGCACGAGCCGGACTCTCGAAGCTGGCGCTGTATATCAGCATGAACCAGGACTATCCCAAACCCATCGAACCGCTGATCGCCGAAGCCGTGCAGGTCGTGGTGCACATCACCCGTTGTGCAGAAGGGCGTCGGATCCAAGATATTCTCGAAGTCCAGGGCTATGAGCAAGGACAGTACATTACACAGTCATTGACGTAACCAAAGGAGCTGAGCAATGGGACATGCGGAGTACGGATGGCATTGGAAACACACTCTTTGGTGCGTCGGTCTCTTACTGACGCTCTGCGCGTTCATGCTTCCGAATGAGGCGTACGCGGCGGGGACAGCCGGGGGAGGCTTGCCCTACGAATCTGCGTTGACCCGTTTGCGAGCGTCGATCACCGGACCCGTGGCCTTTACCCTCTCCTTGATCGGAATTGTTGGCGCGGCGGGGGTGTTGATCTTCGGCGGAGAATTGACCGGATTTCTCCGCATGATGGTCTTTCTGGTGTTGCTCATCGCCATTCTTGTCGGAGCCCAGAACGTGCTGACGTCGCTCTTTGCCGCGGGGGCCGAGATTGCGTGGAACGGGGAGGGGACAGGGGGCCTTGTGACATCGTCTCATCCTGAGCTCGTGAGGCTGAGCTAAGCATGGCGCTCCGCACGATCCCCATTCGCCGCGTCATGCACCGAGACAATCTGTTTTTGGGCGGGGACCGCGAATTGGTCCTGTTCTGTGGAGCTGTGGCGTTTGCGTTGGTGTTCACAGCGCAAGAGCTGCGAGCCGGGATCGTCGGCGTGACTGTGTGGTTCGTCATGCTCTCCATCCTGCGACTCATGGCAAAAGCCGATCCGAAATTGCGGTTCGTATATCTGCGGCAGTTGATCTACAAATCATACTATCCCGCTCGCAGTACCCCGTGGCGGGTGAACACCTCACGGCAAGGGAACCAGTATTCATGATTCTGACGGTGACCATCCTCATCGCCGTCTTGGGTTTGGTCCTCCTGCTCATGCTGATCCAGCGTGTCCGAGAGGCCGATGCAAAGGTGACACTCGCCAAGCATCGGTCACCGGACGCCGGGGTATCGGATCTCTTGATCTACGCGGCGATGGTTGAGGATGGCGTGATGGTCGGCAAAAACGGCTCGTTCATGGCGGCGTGGATCTATCGCGGAGACGATCAGGCCAGCAGCACGGAGCCCCAGCGCGAAGCCGTGTCGTTTCGGATTAATCAAGCGTTGAGTCCGCTCGGCAACGGCTGGATGGTGCATGTCGATGCGGTCCGGCGTCGAGCGGCTGGCTATTCGGCGCCTGGACTCTCCCAGTTTCCCGACGCCCTGACCGCCGCCCTGGACGAAGAACGGCGGCGGCTCTTTGAAGGACTGGGAGCCATGTACGACGGCTACTTTGTCCTGACCCTCACGTATTTGCCGCCCTTGGTCGCACAAAGCAAGTTTGTGGAGTTGATGTTCGACGACGATCAACCGGAAGTCAGTGCCCAGGACCGAACGAAAGGATTGATGGAGCAATTCAAGCGGGAGTGCGCGTCCTTTGAATCGCGCTTGTCGTCGGTCTTCCGGCTGCAACGGCTGCGTGGACAATCCATCGTCCTCGAAGATGGGTCGACCGTGACCCATGATGAATTCCTCCGATGGGTGCAGCGGTGCGTGACCGGCATCAATCAGCCCGTCTTGTTACCCGCGAATCCGATGTATCTCGATGCCGTGATCGGTGGGCAGGAGTTATGGACGGGGGTGATTCCGAAAATTGGCCGTCAGTACATTCAGGTGGTGGCGATCGAGGGCTTTCCGTTGGAGAGCACTCCCGGCATGCTGACGGCGCTCGGGGAGTTGCCCATCGAGTATCGCTGGTCCTCACGCTTCATCTTCATGGAACAACATGAGGCGGTGCGCGATTTGACGAAGTATCGACGGAAATGGAAGCAGAAAGTGCGCGGGTTCCTTGATCAAATCACGAATTCGCACACGGGACCGTTGGACCAGGACGCGCTGGCGATGGTGGAGGATGCGGACGCGGCGATTGGGGAAGTGAACAGTGGGTTGGTCGGGATGGGGTACTACACCAGCGTCGTGGTGCTCATGGATGAGGATCGCGCCGAATTGGAACGTTCGGCGCGACGCATCGAAAAAGCGATCTTGCAGCTGGGCTTCGCCGCGCGGATTGAAACCCTCAATACGATGGACGCCTTCTTGGGCAGCTTGCCGGGACATGGGGTCGAAAACGTCCGGCGTCCGCCGTTGAACACCATGAACCTGGCCGATCTCTTGCCGACGAGTACGATCTGGACCGGCAGCGCGACGGCGCCCTGTCCGATGTATCCGATGAATGCGCCTCCGTTGATGCAGTGCGTCACGCATGGGTCCACCCCGTTCCGGTTGAATCTGCATGTCCGCGATGTCGGCCATACCGTGATGTTGGGACCGACCGGCTCTGGAAAATCGACGCATCTGGGAATGATCGCCGCGCAACTGCGTCGGTATGCGGGCATGTCGGTCTTTGCCTTCGATAAGGGCCAGTCGATGTATCCGTTGGCGGCGGGGATTCACGCGGCCACGAAGGGCACCAGCGGCTTGCACTTCACCGTGGCAGGCGATTCACACGAGTTAGCGTTTTGTCCGCTCCAGTTTTTGGACACGAAAGGGGATCGGGCCTGGGCGTTGGAATGGATCGATACGATGCTTGCCCTCAATGGCGTGAAGACCACGCCGCTCCAGCGGAACGCCATTGCGGAAACGGTCATGGCGCTGCACGCCAATGCCTTGAGTCATGACCACATCACCGGACAGGACCGGCCCACGGCCTCACTCTCCGATTTCGTGAACATGGTGCAGGATGAAGAGATCCGCGAAGCCCTCAAGCAATACACCGTGAGCGGCGCGTTAGGCCATCTGCTCGACGCCGAACGGGACGGCCTCGCCCTCGCGGATTTCACGGTGTTTGAAATCGAGGAGTTGATGGGACTCGGGGATAAATATGCGCTCCCCACCATGTTGTATCTCTTCCGCCGGATCGAACGGAGTTTGCACGGCCAACCCAGCGCCATCATCGTCGATGAGGCCTGGTTGATGCTCGGGCATCCGGTGATCCGCGAAAAGATCAGGGAATGGTTGAAAGTCCTGCGAAAAGCGAACTGCCTGGTGGTGCTGGCGACACAGAGCCTCACGGATGCGGCGAACAGCGGCATCTTGGACGTGATCGTGGAATCCACGGCGACCAAAATATTTTTGCCCAACGTCTTCGCCCGTGACGAGGACACCTCGGCGCTGTATCGCCGCATGGGGTTGAACTCGCGGCAAATCGAGATGTTGGCCACGGCGATTCCGAAGCGGCAGTACTACTACAGTTCCGAATACGGCCATCGGCTCTATGACCTGGCGTTGGGTCCGTTGGCCCTCGCCTTTGTCGGCGCGTCGGATAAAGAGTCCATCGCGGAGATTCGCTCGCTGGAAGCCACGTATGGCGAGGCGTGGATCGACGAATGGCTTGCGAGCCGTGGGCTCTCGCTGCGCCAAGATGGAACCTATGAAGAGGTGACGGCATGAGTTTGGTCGAAGCGTGGAAGGGTGTGAGGTACATCCTGGGAGGGGAGAAACCGCCCGAGGACGAACGGCAGTCCCAAGCCGTCGTGGTGGAAGGTGGACGACGAAACGGGGAGAGCACGAATCCCTATCTCTCCGCTCGACGGACGTGGAACCATCTCCTTCAGGCACAGGTCGCGTCTCGTCGATCCTGGGAAATGATTGCCATCCTATGCTTGCTGATTGCGTTGGCCTCGGTCGGTGGGATCGCCTATGTCGGAAGCCAATCGAAGTTCGTGCCCTTTCTCTACAACATCGATACCCACGGTCGGGCGACGGCCGTGGGGCCGGTTGAGCTGGCGAGCCAGGCCGATCCGCGCGTATTGGCTGCCGCCATCGGTGACTTTGTCGCCAATGCGCGGCTGGTGACGGTCGATGCCGCCCTCCAGCGCAAAGCGGTCTATCAGGTCTATGCGATGTTGAGTGAAAGCGATCCCGCGACCGGCAAAATGAATCAATGGATGAACGGGGCGGAGGACTCGAACCCCTTTACCCGAGCGGAGAAAGAAACCGTCACGGTGGACATGTCCACGGTCCTGCCACAAACGGCGGATACATGGGAAGTCACGTGGCTCGAATCCACGTGGGATCGGAAGGGCGTCGCCACGGGGCCACCGGTCGCGATGCGTGCGCTCGTGACGGTGTATCGTGCCGAGCCGAGCCCGACCACGACCGAGGAGGAGTTAAGGCGGAATCCGCTCTCGCTCTATGTTCGTGATTTCTCTTGGTCTAAACACTTGTGAGTGAGGATGATGATGCTCAACACAATTCTGTGCGCGCTGTTCACGCTGCTCCTGCCGCTCAGTGTCTTGGCCCACGGTGATGATGATGTCCTCATGGGCTCCAATCCGGCGCTCACCCCACAAGAACAAACGGGGCTCGCCCATAGCGAACATGAGATGGCCTCGGGCAGTGCGCCGATCGGGGGGGCCAATGGGTTTATCACCTTTCCGCACGGCGTCAATCAGGTCAGCATTGTCTGTGCGCCGTTCCACGTCTGCGATGTGGCGCTGCAACCGGGCGAACATGTCAACTCGGTCAACGTGGGAGATAGTGTGCGGTGGTCGATTGAGCCCGCCGTGACCGGGAGCGGAGCCGAAGAAGTCCAGCACGTGATTATCAAACCGCGTGAAGTCGGGTTGGAAACGTCCTTGGTCGTCGCGACGACCCGCCGTGCGTACTACATGCGGCTCCGGTCCCATAAGACGCGCTACATGCCGCAAGTCGCGTTCAGCTATCCCGAAGACTCGACGGCGAAGTTCAACATCCTCAAGACCCGCCAGCAACAGGACCGCAAGGAGAAGACCATCCCGCACACGACGGATTATCTGCCCAAGTTGTCCTTTGAGTACGACGTGGAGGGACAGGCCGCATGGAAACCCGTGCGGGTCTACAACGATGGCGCGCGCACCGTCATTGAAATGCCATCCTCGATCGCGCAGACCGAAGCCCCGATTCTCTTGATCGTCCGAAAAGAGGGCGGGCTGTTCACCGATGCCGAGGAAGTGATGGTGAACTACTCGCTGCAAGGGAGTCGCTATGTCGTCGATACGGTGTTTCAGAAAGCGGTGCTCGTGGCGGGCGTGGGATCGCATCAAGATCGGGTGACGATCCAACGGAGGACACCATGATGCGACGACTCATGCTTGTATGCTGGATCGGACTCGTGCTCGGGGGATGCGTCCATGCGGGGTCCTATGGCTATGCCATCAAAGGGAACATTCCGCCGTCTATGTCTGAACGGCTGGCACAGGACACAGTGGCCAAGATGGAGGCGGTGTATCCTCCCGCGCTCACGCGCCTCACGCTGATGCATCCCGCCACGGACCCGTTCGGTACCGCCCTGACGGGTGCCTTGCGCCGCAAAGGGTATGGGGTGCGGGAGACGCGCGGAGAGACCGTGGCGATGCCCTCGACACGAGACGAGCAGCAAGCACGGCTGGAGCATCCCGCCGTGAGTCATTACGAGGGCGTGCCGTTTCGCTATGTGGTCGATGGTCCGTTCGAGCATCGGTTGTATCGCGTCACGGTCTTTGTCGGGGACCAATCCTTAAGTCGCGCCTATCGCATGGATGAGCAGGCGATGGCCCATGCCGGGGCCTGGGTGAGGAAGGAGTAACGGGACATGGGGTCTTCCACCAATCAGCAGATGTCCCCTGAGATGTCGCCAGGGTCGGTCCCCCCAGGCGCGGGGGTGCGCCGCGCCAACAAGATCCCACTCTATCTCGTGATGGGATTGATTGGGATGGTGGCGCTCGTGGTGGCGATGGTGGCGAACGATCGCGCGGAGAAACAAGCGAGGATGTTGCAATCAACCTCGGGGTCGTCTCAGCAGGGCAGAGGCGGGGGCACGCTGGCGCAAGCCGATCGGATTGCGGGTGGGCATCGTGCAGGCGTCATTCCAGCCGCGCCCACGAAGCCCACGGTTCGCCAGGACCTCACTCCGTCGGAGAACCCGCTGGTTGGAGTGGGAAGTCTGCAAGCGGAAGGGAAAGTGAATGCCGATATTCTCATCGCACGTCCTGATGATCCCAATGCGCCACCGTTGCCGAATCGAGGCGGACTCCAGCTCGTCACGGGGCAGCCGGGGCCGAAAATGAAATCAGGGGGTGAGGACGGAGACCAGCTCAGACTCGCACGGCTTCAACAGGTGCAGGACGCGCTGAAAGCGCCCTCCACCGTCACCTTTTCGCTCGTGCGGAATGAGAAATCCACACCGACCATTGAACCCACGTCGGGGTCTGCAATGCCCAGTGATACGCGCATGCGGATTGCTGATGCCAACAAAAAGATGGCGACGGCGGGACGGAGTGACGACCCCACCAAAGCGTATCAGGCCCAACTCGCGCAGTTACAACAATCAGGCCTGCTCAGCCCGTTTGACGGGGGATCGGCCACACCCGCGTCGTCGGGACTCAGTGCCAAAAGTAAACTCGCGAGTGCAGAGAATCCTGTGGGAGGCGATCGCTGGAAGCACGATGAACCACAATTGCCGCCTCGCGCGGAGCTCGTGATTCAAGCCGGGGATGTGCTCCCGGCGCTCATGATCTCGGAAGTGAATTCCATGTTGCCGGGTCAGATCGTCGCGCAGGTGTCGCAGCATGTGTACGATACGCCCACCAAGACGCAACTCTTGATTCCACAAGGCACCAAACTCATTGGGGCCTATTCCAGTGATGTCGGATATGGGCAGCACGCCATGTTGGTGGCGTGGCAACGGTTAAGCTACCCGGATGGGAAAACGCTCGATATTGGCTCCATGCCAGGGGCCACGGGCGCAGGGGCGTCCGGTCTCACCGATCTCGTGAACAATCACTACGTCCGGCTGTTCGGATCGGCCCTGTTGATGTCGGCGATCACGGCAGGCGTGACGTTCAGCCAGCAACAAGCGCAAGGGGCAGGCGTCCCCGGTCAAGTCGGCATTCCTCAATACAATGCCGGGACCGCCATGAGCCAAGCCCTCGGCCAGCAACTCGGACAAGTCACGGCGCAGCTCATCGCCAAGAATCTCAGCATCGCGCCGGAGTTGACCATTCGTCCTGGGTATCGGTTCAATGTTGTGGTCGTCAAAGATCTCGTGTTGCCCAAACCCTATGACGAGTTTGACTACTAAGCGAAAGGAGACGCCATGAGGAACAGGACACCTCGTCTTGCAAGCCTGGTTCTATCAGTCGCGTTACTCGGTCCATGGACACCCAGTTATGGCGCGGGCATTCCGACCTTCGACGGCGCGGTGCTCGCCCCGTCGCTGACGGGCGCGATCTCGAACATGGCCCAACAACTGAAGCAAATCGAGCAATATCGATTACAGCTCCAGCAGTATGTGAACATGCTGCAAAACACGATGAACCCCGGCTTGTTTATCTGGGACAACGCGCAGGAAACGATGAATGATCTGCGCTACATGATCGACACCGTGTCGTTCTACCGACAGCTCTATGGAACGGTGGCCGGGTTTACCGGCAACTTTCACGATATGGCGTGGTATCGCAATGCCCAGTGCTTCAAGGAACCGGGCTGCTCCCCGAGTCAGTGGGGCCTGATCTTGGAGAACGAAGTCATCGGGGCGCAATCGCAAAAGAAATCGATTGAGGCCGTGTTTCGGGGATTGGAACGGCAATACGACACGCTGAATATCGATTCAAGACGGCTCAAGCGGCTGCAACTGGCCGCACAGATGTCAAACGGGCAAGCCGATGTCATGCAACACAACAACATGCTGACGAGTGAGGGCACGAATCAATTATTTCAGATTCGGGCCGCGCTCTTGGCGCAACAAAATATGGAAGCCACCCGCCACCAAGCCCAGGCGGATCGGGAGGCGATGCAGATGGCCGCGGATCGGAATGCTCGTCAGGGCACGTTCCAACCAAGCCCACGACGTGCGTGGTGACTCCGAACAAGAATGTCATGCACACATCGTGGATCATCAGATGATTCAGAGAGGAAAGACGGGTATGGTTGTACGCACTAATTCACAACTGCTAACGAGTATCGGCTGGAATTTTCGTCCCATCGTCTTCGGCCTGGTCTTGAGTGGAGTTCTCGAGATAGTTGGGTGCACGCAAGAAGCACTCGAACCCGTACAATCGGTCGCGTGGTACAAGGCGCACGAAGCGGAACGGGTGGCGATGGCGACAAAGTGTCATAACAATCCTGGTCAACTGGAAAAGACACCGAATTGTATCAATGCACAACAAGCGGTGGATGACATAGCCATGGGAAGATGAGGAAGTTCCGAGTATCCACGATAGGCACTCAGCGTCGCGCAACTGGTTACTTCCGGTTGTTGTATCTTGCGCCACAAGCGGTGATAGGTTTGCTGCTCACCCTGTGGTGGTGGCCGGGTGAGGCCCAGGCCGCCATCAATTCTGCAGGTCTTCTCGATACCGCCCTCCAAAATTTTCAGACGAGCGCGGCAGGCTGGGCGGCCTACATTACCGCGCGAGCCTCTTGGCTCTTTTGGACACTCGCGACGATCTCCTTAGTGTGGACGATGGGGCAGTTGGCGCTGCGCCGTGCGGAGATTGGAGAGTTTCTAGGGGAATTCATTTCCTTCACGTTGATGACGGGCTTTTATTGGTGGCTGCTGACGAATGGTCCGACCTTCGCGATGCAGATCATCAATTCGATGCGCCAACTCGCGGGGAGTGCGAGCGGACTAGGGCCGAGTGTCTATCCGTCTACGATTATGGATATTGGATTCCAATTGCTCGATCAGGTCGTGATCCAATCATCGGTCTGGTCGCCGGTTGTGAGTGCATTTAATTTATTGCTGTGCGTCATCATTCTCATTGTTGTGGCCCTCATCGCCATCAACATGCTGGTGCTGCTGGTGAGTGGATGGATCTTGGCCTTCGCCGGAATCTTCTTTCTGGGATTCGGCGGGTCCCGCTGGACCTCCGATATGGCGATTAACTACTACCGAACGGTCTTATCGCTCGGAGCACAACTGGCGGGGATGGTCTTGGTGGTAGGCATTGGTTCTTCGTTCATCAATCTGTATTACGTGAACATGAGCAGCCAAGTGAGTATGAAGGAAATGGCGGTGTTGATGGTGGCGGCGATTGTGCTGCTCGGGCTCGTGAATAAGATCCCTCCATTACTCGGTGG
>WBZQ01001338.1_pt1 | contig 15748 bp, 16 predicted proteins | sample 5204251 | NCBI WGS metagenome assembly WBZQ01 (sample SAMN12412402, study PRJNA552823) | activated sludge metagenome | isolation source: activated sludge from nitrification reactor of wastewater treatment plant... | place: USA: Virginia | collected 2017-09 | reverse complement strand
ATTCCAGGATGCGGTCATTGCCGGACTGCAATGGCAGATGAATGTGCTTGCAGATGTTCGGGTGACCGGCCACGGCATCCAAGAGAGCGGCGGGAAAATCTTTGGGATGGGGGGAGGTGAACCGGACCCGCTGGACCCCCGGCACTTCGGCCACCGCGAGAATCAGGCGGGCAAAGTCCCAGTCGTCATACCGGTAGGAGTTCACGTTTTGGCCCAGCAGCGTGATTTGCGTATGGCCGGCCTCCACCGATGCTTCCACTTCACGCAGGATGCCCTGGGGATTCCGAGAACGTTCGCGGCCACGCGTGTAAGGCACGACGCAGAAACTACAGAAATTGTCGCAGCCCCGCATGATGGCGATCCAGGCATTGCAGCCGCCGTCGCGCTCGGGAAGGATGTCGTCATAGGTTTCGTATTCAGACAGATCGACGGCCAATCCCCGGCGTGAGAGTCCCTGCTCTTCAGCATTCAGCGCGTTGGTCAGGAGGCCCGGCAACTGCCGGTATCCATCGGGCCCTACCAACACATCCACGAGCGGCTGTTTCTCCGTCAGTTCTTCTTTGAGGTTTTGCGCCATGCAGCCCAGCACACCCACGACCAGCGGGCGTTGCTCTTTCACGGCCTTGAGTTCCGCAAGATGCCCGTAGACTTTGTTGTGGGCGTTTTCACGAATGGCGCAGGTGTTCATGAGCATCACATCGGCGCGTTCGGGATCCTCGGTGAATTCGAATCCTGCCTTGCGGAGTAGGGTCCGGACGAGTTCGGAATCGTACTCGTTCATCTGGCAGCCGAAGGTTTCGATATGGACCGTATGGGGCTTGTTGGGTTGTGTCATAACAGTGGTCTATATGTCGGCTCGACGGACGGAGAGGCCAGATGACCATAGGCCAAGCCGTCCATGATGCCGGTAATGGTGACAGGGTGGATAGAGCCGGCCGCGACCGTATCGGCCGGGACAGCCACTCGAGTGAAGTTCGCCGTGGTGCCGGTACGAAAGCCGTCGCGCTCCCCCTGTTCGAACAACACAGAGACGGTACGGCCGATCTGTCGCTGATAAAACGCCAGCGCCTTGGTTCGAGACAACTCTGCCAGGGTTTTACTTCGTTGCCGGATGACGGTGGCCGGGACCTGAGGTTCCAGGCGTGCCGCCGGCGTGCCGGGACGGGATGAATAACTGAATACATGGAAATAGGAGAAGGGCAGCCGTGCGGCCACGCGCATGGTGTTCGCAAAGGCCTGCTCATCTTCACCCGGGAAGCCCACCATCAGATCAGTCCCTAAGCCGAGATCCGGCATGAGGTCCGAAGCCTGCCCGACCAATTCTTCGTACTCGCGCGCGTCATAGCGCCGGTTCATCGCTTGTAAAATCCCGTCGTCGCCGCTCTGGAGGGGAAGATGCAGGTAGTGGCAGAGCTTTGTCGAGGCGGCCATATGCTGCAGAAGGCGTTCGGGGATCGTGGTTGGTTCGATGGACGAAATCCTGATGCGGACGACCTCGGGAATGGCTTCAAGTGCTTGCAGAAGATCGACCAGTTCCATGCCTTGATAGGAGTATTGGCCGATATTCACGCCGGTGAGCACCAGTTCCCGATAGCCGTGGGCGGCCAGTTCGCGTGCTTCGCGTAACACATCGTCGGCGACCCGGCTGCGCTCGCGCCCGCGGGCAAACGGAATCAAACAAAAGCTGCACATGAAGTCACAGCCGTCCTGGATCTTGAGCAGGGCCCGGGTGGAATCGGAATAGGCGGTACCCGGCAGGACGAAGTCCTCGCGATCGATCGTCCGACTGTGGCGGAGTTCGGGTTCCGGCTGTTTTTGTAGCTGCGTCGGAGCCGGAAGATAGTCCGGAAGGTTCATCTTGAACTGGGTGCCCACGATCAGGTCGATGCCGGGAACGGACTGCAATTGCGCGGCGCCGGTCTGGGCATAACAGCCGGTCACGGCCACAAAGGCGTGAGGTGAATGGCGCAAGGTCTTGCGGATCGCGTAGCGGCAATCTTTTTCAGCGTTTTCCGTTACCGAGCAGGTATTGAGCACGAGCAGATCGGTTTCCTCGCCATACTCCACCAACCGGTAGCCCTGGCGCGTCAGGCTATCGCCCAACATCGCGGTCTCTGATTGGCTGAGGCGGCAGCCCAATGTATGGAGTGATGCGCGCGGCATGGTGGAAGACATCGTGCGCGATTATAAGAGGAGGCGCATGAGATCAGCAAGGAGACAGTGGCGCGAAAAAGTCAGGCGAGCGCTTGAACGGTCTGGATACGGGTGGTAGCATGACCCACACGTTGTGTAGGCTGTGGTGTCAGTCGGATTTCTGAACTATGACGAACCTCCGCATAGCCGCGATTGTGATATTTTTCCTCTCTCTTGTGCTTCCGACTGCTCCCGGTTGGTCCATGGATCCCCTCCCGATCGAGCCGGATCTGAATAGCCGTCTCGATGAACTCTACGATCACGAGTCGAGAATGTTCATCATGCTCTATTCGTTGCATGGTGACGGCAAGGTGGACTATGTGACGGGACGGCTGGTGCAGGAGTATACGAGAAGCAACTACGGCAACCCGGTCTACTATACCGATCAATATCCTCTCTTCTACTGGTGGAATCACACGATGTTCAACGACCCGGATCAGGACGGCGTGAACGGGAACGAGCAGGTCTACCAGGAAAACATTGAATTCGACATCGCACGGTATAAACCCTGTCTGTTCAACGGCCAACCCTGCTAGCCCAGGCTGCCCACCAAGGCCGCCAGCGGCGTTCTCGGTCACACCCCTCCTTGCGACGTACCCAGAGAGTACGCCTCAGTCGGCGTGCTCCCTGCGGCCTTGCTGGACGACCTCGCTGAGCCGCCTGGCCTGTACCCCGGTTTCTCCTCACATCACCTGTTCTTCCGTACGATACCGTCAACCAGCTCCTCTCCAGACCCTCCCGGGTCGTCACATCACAGAGTATGCCTCCTTACAGACCCCTTAAGTGACGTGGTTCGTGATGTGATGTTCCAGGAATATCCGGCGTGTTGTCTCCTCATTCGCTCACTCAAACACCAGCACCTGACAGGGCGCGCGATGAAGTACGGCATGGGAGACGCTTCCCAGGACGAACCGGGTAACGCCTTGCCTCGCGCGTGAGCCGACCATGATCAAATCGGCTCCCAGTTTTTCCGCTTCATGCAGAATCATGGTGAGCGGGGACCCCAGCACACTCGCACTGCGGGTCGTATAACCCTGTGTGCGAAGGGTGGCCGCCACATCTTCCACAAAGTCCTTGGCGTGACGAAGCGCTTGCGCCTCCAATTTTTCGGCAGCGGAATCGTCCACCGGCCAGGGTGGACGGGTGGGAGGGAGCACGGCTAACAGGCTCACGTTTACCGGCTCATGGAAGGGCTTTTTGGCGAGAAACCGCAACGCCGCCTCGGCGTCGGACGGACCCTGCAGCGGCAGGAGAATGTGCTTCAACTGGCGCAATGAGCCGTGGAGAATCAATTTGGCGCAAGGAGCCATGCTCAACACGCGATGAGAGACGCTGCCGAGCAGCCGTTCCTTCACCGGCCCCAGACCTCTCGCTCCCATGACGATCAGATCCGCACGGCAGGATTGAGCCGCTGCCACGATATGCTCTGCCGGTGATCCCACCTGCAGCAACTTGGCGACCGGCCCGCTATGGAGGGGAAGGAGCGATTGCATCCGCGTCAACAACTCTTCGCCGTCTTCTTTCATGCTGCGTTCCAACTGTGCATAGAGTTCCTGTGCCACTTCCGGCACCATCATCGGGTAAGCCGGGCGCGGGGCGTCGACGACATGGAGGAGTGTCAGCTGGTCCGCACGGCGCAGATATTTCAGCGCTCGCACAGCTTCATAGCAATGGTCGGATCCATCGACTGCGAGGAGCGTATTCATTGCAGGGACTCCTTTGCTTGGTGCGGTTCCGGATGGAGATAACGGCGAAACCAGTGGAGCGCCGCCTGGGCGACTTGTTCGAGCGTGCCCGGTTCTTCGAAGAGATGCGTGGCGCCCGGGATAATCATCAACCGTTTCGGGCAGGTGAGTTTCGCGAGGGCTTCTTCGTTCATGCCGATCACCGGGCCGTCCTCGCCCCCGACGAGCAACAATGTCGGCGCCGTGACGCGGCTGAGGTAGGGACCGGCCAGATCGGGCCGTCCACCGCGCGAGACGACGGCACCAACCGCGTCAGGCTCACGAGCGGCCGCTTGCAGGGCAGCCCCTGCTCCCGTGCTGGCGCCGAAATATCCTGCGCGAAGGTGTTTGGTGTGGGCATGGGTCTGTAGCCACCGTTGGGCAAGGAGCAAGCGATCTGCCAGGAGATCGATGTCGAAGACCTTGCTCCGGTCGTCTGCTTCGTCGGGCGTCAGAAGGTCCAAGAGCAGGGTGGCAAATCCGCCTGCCTCCAGGACACGGGCGACGAACTGGTTACGCGGGCTGAAGCGGCCGCTGCCGCTGCCATGGGCAAACGCAATGACACCCTTCGGCTGTTCAGGGAGTCCGAGGATGCCGTCGAGTGCGACCCCGTCCCCCGCGATGCTGATCTGAGAAAGGTTCTCCATCCTCATCCGTGTCGAAAGCCGTCCACCGATTGAAGGTCAATGGCATTCCGCAGGACAGAAGAAAATCAGGTACAGTGCGACGCCTGTCCCGAGCAGCAATGCCCCGATCATCCACCAGGAAATGCGCGACATGATGCCTTCCTTTCGAAGAATGGGTCGAGCAAGAGCAGTGCCATCGCGGCGGCACAGGGGCGCCATTGTGTTGCGAGTGATGTGACCGCATCCCGTCAAGGCACGAGCGGCGAAAGATTGCGCCCGACTGATCTTTTGTTCCTGAAGCGCTTTCTGTAATCTGTGGCGTTCCGCTACAGATTGGAGAGAGCGTCTGTAGCAGGACACCACCCACAAAAGAATGCGGGAGCCGATGGCGTATGCCCGAGAGCTGTGGTGCGCCTGCAATCTTCCGGTTCTATATACGATTGGATCGATAGTCTCGCGTTCCTTTTACATGGCATCGGGATTGCTGATGCCATGAGCGAGAAGAGGATGATGGAGGTCTGGTGGCCGACCGGTTATTCAAAAAAATTCTGGTTCCGGTGGATTTTTCCCCCTGCTCCGAAGAAGCGTTCCGGATCGCGTTGTCATTTGCGCGGTCATATCAGGCGGAGGTGCTGCTGCTCCATGTCGTCGATACCAAAAGCCTGGATGCGTTAAACCGGCTCGGGTTGGCGCCTTTGTCGGATGCCGCGAAACAAAAGAAACAGCTGCGTCATTATGCCCGTTTGAATGCCCGCCAACTCCTCGCCTGGGACGAGGTGAAGGGGGTTTCGATCAAGCGGGTCCTGGCGGACGGCTCTCCATTCGAGGAAATTGCGAGGACCGCGCGGGTGGAAGGGGTTGATTTGGTCGTCATGGGCAGTTATGGAGGAGCGGTCGGCGGGGTCGAAAAGATTTTCTTCGGCACGACGGCGGAGAAAGTGGTGCGCACGGCCGGTTGTCCGGTCTTGACGGTTCCGTTGCCCGTGAAGCGGGCGAAAGCGCGATCAGGGAAAAGTTCATCATAAGGAGGCATCGTTATGGGTCTCAAGCAGAGGTCGGCGGTTCTCAGCGGAGGGCGGATCTGGTTGGCAGCCTGTTTCGTCCTGGCGCTGTGTTCGCAGGGGGGCGCGCAGGCGGAACAGCGGATCGAGGTGGCGGTCAAGGATTTTGCCTTTGTCACGAAACAGATGCCGCTGCGGCTGGGTGTGGCCACGGTGATTACCATCACTAATGAAGATCAGGAGCGCCACGATTTCGGCTCGACCATGTTCGACGGCCTGCCGACACGTGTCGAATCGGGCGGCATCGTGTCCTATGGCCGGGGCATCGGCGGGGTGTTTTTAGACGGGAAAAAATCCGCCGTCATTCGATTCGTGATGGAACGGCCGGGGCGGCATGAGTTCCGTTGTTCGATCCATCAGAACATGAAGGGAGAATTTCTCCTCCTGAACGTGGAGGCGGCATAAGCCATGGCGCCGCTGATCAAGCAGATGCTGTTTGCCACCGATTTCTCGGCCTGTGCCGATCGCGCCATGGGGTATGCCCTGAGCCTTGCCGGGGCCTGGAAGGCCGACCTCTCCGTGGTAACCGTGCTGGAACTTTATCCGGGCATGGATCCCGACTACACGGTCAACAAGATGTACCTCGACCATCTGCGTGCCGAGGCGAATCGGCAACTGGTCGCTGTGCAGGAGCGGGCGAAGGCAGCCGGTCAACCGATCACGACGCGCATCGAAGTGGGCATCCCCAGCCAGGCGCTTCAAACCGTCGCCCAGACGATCGGCGCGGATCTCCTGGTGGTCGGCACGCATGGCCGAACGGGGCTCGATCATGTCTTGGTCGGCAGCACGGCCGAGCGGGTCGTCCGTGTCTCCCCCTGTCCGGTCCTGGCCGTCAAGGCCGACAAGGGTAGCGCCGGTGAGGTTGCGACCACGATCAAGCGCATTGTCGTGCCGGTCGATCTCTCGACCTGTTCGCTGGATGCGCTGGAGTATGCCGTGCAGTTTGCCAAACCGCTGGGCGCCGCGATCACCATTCTCCATGCCCTGGAACCGGTGGCGTACGGCTTGGATTTCAGTTTGAGCCACGCCAAAGAGTGGAAGGAACAGCGGGACTATTTGGAGAAGCGTCTGAGCGTGTTATCCGCCTGCGTGACGGCCCATGGAATCCAGGCCGACCATGTGCTGAAGCCGGGACTCCCGGCCGATTCGATCGTCTCGTATGTCTCGCAACAAGGATTCGATCTGATGATTATGGGGACGCATGGACGGCGGGGCATTTCCCATGTCCTCCTCGGCAGTATCGCCGGGGCGATGCTGCGTCACGCACCCTGTCCGGTCCTTACGGTGCGCCAATTCAACTTCGGCGCGGACCATGCGCGTGTCATTCCGCTAGGAAACACGTGAGGCGTCCGCCCTCCGGGAAGGAGTCCTCCCATGAAGCCAAAGAAGAAGCCCTCGACCGCCGTCAACGCGACGACTCCCATAACCCGCCGGGCTCCCGCCAATCCGATCGAACTGCCTGACGGGATGTGGGAGCGGATTTCACAAAAGGCCTACGAGCTCTGGAAAGAGCGAGGCTCCCGTGAAGGGCATGCGCTGCAGGATTGGCTGGATGCAGAAGCGGTCGTCATGGAGGAGATTCATGAAGCCCGCGAATGAACGGGACACCGGACGGTCGGTCCCGGTCGACAAGGACCTTGAAAATCTCTTGTCAAGACTGGACCAACTGTCCATTGTGCCTGCATTCGCACAACAACGCCGGATCGCCTTCGAACGCGCCTTGCAAGTGTATGTCGAACTGGGAAGCCAGTCGCTCTTGTCGCCGCTGCGGGAGGAGGTCGAACTGGCGGATCTTTTACTGTATGCCGACTTCTATCCGGAAGACGGGCAACTGACCCTGATCGAACAACTGCGCGACGTGATCACCGAACACATTCCGGAAGAGGAACGTGCATGGCTCGATCCGCTGAAACATTCCTACCTGGATCTGGTGGAAGTCCTCCCGCTCCAGGCCGGGGCGGCCCGGCGAGGCCTACGCTCGATCGGCAACGGCCGGCTGTACGAGATTCCGGCGCAGAGTCTGCCCCAGGATGCGGTCAACGGGTCGGTGTTGTTTACCCGTTTGGTGCGCGAACCGGGTGATCCTGAAAGTACGTTGGCGGTGCCGGCCGGCCCGATGTTGCTGCTGTCCGCTGAGGACGCGCGGGCGCTCTATGAAACCACGGGTGAAGAGCGGCGTGAGATGGAAGTGGTGGGGGGCGCGTTTGAACTCGGCGATTGGCCGGAGTTTGCCAAGCGGTTCGGGCATCTCCTGTTGAAACATTTTGCGCGCATGCGCTTGGCGGCCTTGTTGGAAGCGGTGAGCGAGATTCGTTATCGGACTGAAGCGGGTGCGCCGTATTTCTATGTCATGGCCCTGTATGAACATCATGAATTCACCTTCATCGCCGGAGGGATGGCCGAGCTGGACGGGTGGATGGAGGAATCGGTGCCGCAGCTCACAGGAGGAGTCGGCTCTCAGAAACTTCGCCGCTTTGTCCTGCACGCGACGGGAAATGCGATGGGAGTGGCCGCTCAGGCACGGGTGACGGTCACGGCCACCGAGCTGTATGTGGAGTGCGAGTCACGCGAACGGTTGGACGGGATCAAGCACAGTCTCGCGGCTGCCTTCGGATTCTCGCTCCACTTCCGAGGAGAAACGGTCCAGCCTCCGGTTCGGCAGGTTACGACGGAGGAGTTGTCACACGACGAGCCGCTAACCGTTCTGGTCAGTCGCGAGGAGGACCGGGCCCTCATCAATGCCTTTCTTGAAACCGTGTATCTCGAATGGGCTGACCGCGAGTCCCCGGTGTTGGGTGGTGAAACCCCACGGCACGTCGCCAAGACGCCGGCGGGACGCACCCGGGTGGCCGCGCTAATCGATGATATGGAACGGTACGATATTGGGTTGCTCCGCGGCGGCCTCGCGGCATTCGATTACAACGTCTTACGAGCGCATGTCGGACTCTGCTGAGGTCGGGGTGTGAAGCGTCAACGGTAAAACGTCACACGACAGACGAGATACGTACGACGAGATACGACATGCGTGGACCGAGTGCACCGATGCATGAGCAGGTCGAGAAGATTCTCCGGCAGGTGCGCAGTGAGCCGCCGAATATTCTCAAGGCGCTGCTGGCCCTTCAACAACAGGTCGGGCATGTGCCGATAGAGGCTATTCCCGACATCGCGCACAGCCTCGGCACAACCACCGCCCACATCGCCGGAGTGCTGTCCTATTATCCAGACCTGCGGGTCGCCGATCCAGGCCGCCATGTCATTCGCGTTTGCATGGGAGAGTCCTGCTACGCGAACGGGTGTGGCCGGGTCTTGCGGGTACTACAAGATTCTCTCCGCACCGATGTGGGGGAAACGACGTCGGGAGGCAAATTTACCCTCGACACTATGTCCTGCGCCGGCAACTGCGCCGTCTCTCCGACGGTCCTGATCGATCGCGACCTGTATGGTCGTGTGTTGCCGTCGGAGGTGGAGACGATGTTGGAACGATATCGGTAACATGAGCAGCGCAACGCGACTGTACCTCTCCAACGACACCTCCGCCAGGGCTGCCGGAGCGGGCTTGCTGGCTGATGCCTGGGCCGACCGTCCGGACGTTCAGCTGATCCGTCTGTCCTCACGAGGGGCCTTTTATCTTGAGCCCATGGTGGAGCGCGACGGTCCGGACGGGCGCATAGCCTGGTGTAATGTCCAGCCGGAAGATCTCCCATCCATACTGGCCGGCACCGGCGGGTCACCGGTTCGGTCCATTCCCTTTCTCGCAAATCAAACCCGCTTCACCTTTGCCAACTTCGGCGAAACAGAACCCTTGGCTCTCGATGCATACCAGGCGCGCGGAGGCCTGCAAGGGCTGGAGCAGGCGTTTCGTCTCGCTCCGGATGCGATCATCGAGGAATTGCGCCTCTCGCAGTTGCGAGGGCGTGGCGGCGCGGCCTTTCCTGTCTGGAATAAATGGAAGGTGGCGCAACAGACCAAGGCCCAAGAAAAATATGTGGTCGCCAATGCCGATGAAGGCGATGCCGGCACTTACTGCGATCGCATGATTCTGGAAGGTGACCCGTTTCGACTGCTGGAAGGGATGTTGATTTGTGCCCGGGCCATCGGCGCGAGCCGGGGTTATGTGTATTGCCGGCAAGAATATCCTGCGGCTGCCGCCACCCTGCGCGCAGCCATCCAGAAAGCCGATGAGGCGGAATTGTTGGACATAGACGGCGAACCGTTTCCCGTCGAGGTGGTGGAAGGCGCCGGGTCTTATGTTTGTGGAGAAGAAACAGCTCTGCTCGAATCGCTTGAAGGGAAGCGGGGAGTGGTTCGTGCGCGGCCACCGTATCCGGCGCAGGCAGGATTGTACGGGCGGCCGACCATCGTGAGCAATGTCCTCACCTTTGCCACGATCCCGCAGATTCTGTCGCGCGGCGGGGCCTGGCATGCGTCTCTGGGTACGAAACAGTCGCGTGGGACCATTGCCTTGCAGTTGGGCGGGCGGGTGAAACATCCGGGCTTGGTCGAAGTGCCGTTCGGATTGAGTCTTCGGCAGGTGTTGGAGCAGTTCGGCGGAGGGATGGCACCGGGTTCACGGTTCAAGGCGGTGCAAGTCGGCGGGCCGCTCGGCAGTCTCTTTCCCGCCGACGGATTGGATCTGCCGATTTGCTACGACGCCTTCGTCAAGGCCGGTGCGGTGCTCGGGCATGGCGGGATTGTGGTCTACGACCATGAGACCGACATGGTGGATTTGGCCCGGCACTTTATGGCGTTCACCGCCGACGAGTCGTGCGGCAAGTGCACGCCCTGTCGCATCGGTTCGGTGCGCGGCCGCGAAATCCTCGAACGGATTCAAGCCGGCGGCGGCATCCTGGCGGATCTTGCCCTGCTGGACGACCTCGGCGAAACCATGAAACTCGCGAGTCTCTGTGCCCTCGGCGGGCGCGCACCCTATCCGGTGCTGACCGCCATCGAACATTTTCCCGTCGAGTTCCGCAGCAAGCTCAGAACGTGAAACGCAAGACGAGAATCGTAAGAGACGAGGTGTCGTTCGTGAAACGTGAAGCGTATCTCGCGAAGCCTATCCCGACGAACAACGAGAGACGAGGGCAAGCCAAGTGAAGCTGGAAATTAACGGACAAGTGGTCGTGGCATCGCCGGGGGATACGATTTATGTCGCGGCGAAGAAGGCCGGTATTGCCATTCCCGGACTCTGTACGTCGGGCCACCTGGCACCGTTCGGTTCCTGCCGGATGTGTCTCTGCGAAGTAGAGGGCCAAAGCGGCACCCCGGCCTCCTGCACGACGCCGGTGCGCGAAGGCATGATCGTTCACACGGAGAGCGAGCGAGTCAATCGCCTCAGAAAACACTTGGTCGAACTCTATCTGTCCGAACAACCGGCGGGGGATCGAGTGCCGGAGTCGTTGCAGAGGTTGGCGAACTCGTACGGCTTGACGCACGTCCGGTATCCTCAGCCCGCCGCCAGGGCACCTGTCGTCGATCGATCCAATCCGTTTTTTGTGTTCGACAACGCCGCCTGTATTTCATGCGCCCGCTGTGTGCGAGCCTGCGATGAAATCCAGGGCACCCATGCCCTGACGATGTTGTATCGGGGGTTCGCGAGCAGGCCGACGGCGGGGGACGCCGCATTGAGCGGAGAGGCGGCAGGGTTTGCCTCATCGAACTGCGTCTCCTGCGGAGCCTGCGTGAAGGAATGTCCGACAGGGGCCCTGATCGAGAAAACGGTGCTGGAGGAGGGCGCGCCGGTTCACGCCGTCCGTACCACCTGCGCCTACTGTGGTGTCGGCTGCAGTTTCGAGGCCGGCGTGCGGGAGGGCCGAGTGGTCCGGATGGTGCCGGCGGATGATGGGCCTTCGAATGAGGGCCATGCCTGTATGAAAGGCCGCTTCGGCTGGACCTACAACTATGCGCCGGACCGGCTGCGCATGCCCCTCCTGCGGCAGGGCGACAAGTGGGTCGAACTCTCCTGGCCTGCGGCCCTCGATCGAATAGCCGAGGAGTGGACCCGTATCAAGGAAGCCCACGGGCCTGATGCGCTCGCGACGATTTCCTCCAGCCGCGGCACGAACGAAGAAAATTATCTGTTCGGCAAGTTCATGCGCTGCGTGATCGGCAGCAACCATATCGACAATTGTGCGCGCGTGTGTCACAGCGCGACCGTCACCGGCATGATGGAAACCCTGGGCGCCTCCGCAGCGACCAACTCCATCCACGACCTGGATCTGGCGAAGCTGATCCTCGTCGTCGGAGCGAATCCCACTGAGTCCCATCCGGTGCTGGGCGCACGCATCAAACAGGCCGTGCGGCACGGCGTGCCGTTGATCGTGGTTGATCCACGACGCACGGAATTAGCCCGCCTGGCCGATCTCCATCTGCAGCTGCACCCGGGTACCAACGTGGCCCTGTTGAACGGCATGGGGCATGTCATCGCGAAGGAACATTTGGTCGACGCGGCGTTTGTACGTGACCGGACTGATGGGTTCGAGGAATGGCTGAAGGTAGTGGAGGAGTGCACGCCGGAGCTGACGTCGAAGCTGACCGGCGTGCCGGCGCATCTCATTGCCGAAGCGGCGCGCCTGTATGCCACAAGCGGCGGTTCGATGGCCGTGCATGGCTTGGGCATGACCGAACATCGGTGGGGAAGCCACGGGGTGATGGCGCTGGTGAACCTCGCGCTTGCCACCGGTAACATCGGGAAGCCTGGTACCGGTATTAACCCGTTGCGCGGGCAGAACAATGTGCAGGGGGCATCGGATGTCGGCTGCCTGCCGACGTTTTTTGCCGGCTATCAACCCCTCACCGATCCAGCACTGGCGGCGGCGCATCTGGCTGTGACCGGACGACCCTTGCCGACGGCACGGGGCATGAAGACGCCGGACATGTGGGATGCGGCCTTGGCGGGAACACTCAAGAGTCTGTGGATCATCGGATATGACGTGGCCCAGACCGATCCCAATCTGAAAAAAGTGCACGCGGCGCTCAAGAGCCTGGATTTCCTCATTGTCCAGGATTTGTTTCTCAGCGAAACAGCCAAGCTGGCGCATCTGGTCATTCCCGGTGCTTCGTTTCTGGAAAAGGACGGCACCTTCACGAATCTCGAACGGCGCATTCAGCGCATCAGAAAGGCCGTGGAGCCGCCGGAAGGCGTGTTGCCGGACTGGCAGGTCGTCTGTGAAGTGTCGGCGAGGATGGGCTACCCGATGCAGTATTCGCATCCATCCGCCATCATGGATGAGATTGCGCAATTGGCGCCGCTGTTCGCCGGGGTGTCGTTCGATCGACTGGATGCACCGGATGGGCTGCAGTGGCCTGTTCCCTCAAAGGATCATCCGGGCACGTCGTTGATGCACGACGTGTCGTTTCCGAAAGGGAAGGCGAAGTTCGTGGCGGTGGATTATCTGCCGCCGGGGGAGACGCCGAGCGAGGCCTATCCGCTGGTATTGATCACCGGGAGAATCCTGCAACATTACAACTGCGGCGCGCAGACGAGACGCACCGACATCATGCAGGTGGTCGATACCGATGTGCTGGAGATGCATGAGCTCGACGCAGCCAGGCTGGAACTCCAGGACGGCGAGCCGGTCAGGCTGGTCAGCGCGCGCGGGGAGGCCCGGCTTCCCGTCCTCATCAGCGAGCGTGTGCAGCCTGGAGAACTCTTTACGAGCTTTCACTTTCCGGCTACGGACCTCAACGTGTTGCTGTCCTCCAGCGCCGACGAAAGTTCCAAGTGCCCTGAGTATAAAGTCTCGACGGTGCTGGTTGAAAAAGTGCTGCCGACCGCGACGCCCGCTCCCTCCATGCACGTGATGTTGATTACATGACCGCCGAGCCCCTTCCTCCCGCCACCGGCTCCGTTGCCGATGCCTATCCGCCTCCGGAAATCGCCGCGCGAGTCTGCAAGCTGGGCTTGGCCAAGGTGAACACGGCGGTGCCGACGATGGTGGCGTTGTCCGTCCTGGCCGGTGCATTTATTTCATTGGGTGCCCTGTTTTACACCGTCACGATCACGGTGGGAAACGAGGGGCCGACACTGCCGTTCGGGTTGCTGCGGCTGGCCGGAGGGATCACCTTCAGCTTGGGGCTGATCCTGGTGGTGGTCGGCGGCGCGGAACTCTTTACCGGAAACAATCTGATTGCGATGGCCTGGGCCGCTGGCTGTGTGCAAACGCGTCAGGTCGTGAAGAATTGGATCTGGGTCTATCTCGGCAATCTGCTGGGGGCCTGCGGAACGGCGGTGCTCGTGCTGCTGGCTGCGGTGCACACGCTGGGAGACGGCGCGGTGGGGGAGACGATGGTGCGTATCGCGCGCAGCAAAATTGCGCTCGACCCGCTGGCGGCATTTGCCCGCGGTATTCTCTGCAACGTGCTGGTCTGTCTCGCGGTCTGGTTGTGTATGGGCGCGAGGAGCGTGGCGGATAAGATTCTGGCGATCCTGTTTCCCATCAGCGCCTTTGTCGCCTGCGGCTTCGAACATTCCGTCGCGAACATGTTTTTCCTGCCGCTGGGGATGGTGCTGACGGCTGGAAGCGCGGCGCCGCTGTCACTGGCCGGCGCGGTGAGCAACCTGGCGCTGGTCACGCTAGGGAACATGATCGGTGGCACAGTCCTTGTGGCGCTGGTCTACTGGTTCATCTATCTCAGGACCGGTTCCCAGCCCCGATAACTGGCAGGATGCGGAAAAAAGGCCGCCAGCGGCGTGCTCAACGGGCGTCCAATCCTTCTTTAATCGCTTTCGCCACGTCGCCGCATTCCGTCACCACTTCGACACGGTATTGCGGGCCGGGACTGCGCGGTGTCCGGTTGGCGACGCAGGACTCGAAGTCCTTGATCGCGCTGTTTTCGAAGGTGCGACTCCAGATCTCGGCGACCCGCGTGCGCTCATCCTGTTGATGCTGATCGAGCGCCAGCCAGCCGACGAGCCCGATTGCGGCCAACAGTAGCACCATGCCAAGCAGCTTGACGGGTTTGCTCCGTAAGACTTTGAGGAGAACATACAGGGCCGCGCCGCCCACCAGGAGGGCCGCCACGATGGCGATCGCCATTTCCGTTGGCGACAATTCGAGGTAGCGGGAATTCCACGTGAAGCCTAAGTTTGTCACGTTCATCTCATCCCTCTCCTTTCGCTACTTATATCAGTTCAGCGATGCAAAAGCCTCCTCTGATTCAGGCCGAATGACGTTCGATGTGCAGGACTGTTCCGGATCGAGACAGAGAGATTCACGATTCTGATGCCGTCCGCGTATGGGGCAGTGGTATGCTGCACCTCATGATGGTCCGGTTTCCGTAATCCTATGAACCATTCATCCATTCGCGCCTTTCTCACTCGCCGGCTTGGCATCATGCTGCCGCTGGGCTTTGCCTCGGGGCTGCCGCTGGCCCTCACCGGCGGAACATTGCAGGCCTGGCTGACCGAAGCCGGACTCGATCTCACGACGATCGGTTTGTTCGCGTACGTCGGCCTTCCCTATACCGTGAAATTTCTCTGGGCTCCGGTGATGGACCGCATCGTGCCGCCCTGGCTCGGTCGCCGCCGCGGCTGGATGATCGTCACACAGAGCGGACTCGCGCTGGCCTTGGCCGTGATGGCCTTGATCGGCCCGGCAGAAGGCGCACAGGTGTTTGCGGCCATGGCGCTGCTCGTTGCGTTTCTGTCCGCCTCGCAGGACATTGTGTTCGATGCGTACCGGACCGATGTGCTGAAGCCTGAGGAGCGAGGATTGGGCGCGGCGACGTGGGTGATGGGCTATCGGATCGCCATGATTGCGTCCGGTTCTTTGGCCCTGATCCTGGCTGCTCGCTTGAACTGGTCGGTGGCCTATCTCTGCATGGCCGCATTGATGGCCTTGGGGGTCGTGACGATCCTAATGAGTCCCGAACCGGAAGATGCGCAGGTGCCGCCGAAGTCGATGGCGGATGCGGTCTGGGGACCGCTGAGCGAGTTCCTTTCCCGTCCTATGGCCGTGGCGCTGCTGGGATTGATCGTGTTGTACAAACTCGGCGATGCGTTTGCCGGCGCGCTGACGACGTCGTTTCTGCTGCGAGGGATGCAGTTTTCGTCGGAGGATATCGGGGTGGTCCGCGCATTCGGGATGGGAGCGACCATCCTGGGCGCGTTTATCGGCGGCGGCTTGATGCCGCGTTTGGGATT
>WBZQ01001563.1_pt1 | contig 15754 bp, 18 predicted proteins | sample 5204251 | NCBI WGS metagenome assembly WBZQ01 (sample SAMN12412402, study PRJNA552823) | activated sludge metagenome | isolation source: activated sludge from nitrification reactor of wastewater treatment plant... | place: USA: Virginia | collected 2017-09 | reverse complement strand
GGTCTTGATTGTCTCTGAAGATCGGTACTGAAAGTGACCGGGCAGAGCACACTATAAGAAGGTGAATCGACATCTTGCACGTCTGCCGGAGCATCCTCAACCCTAAAACGCACGGCTCAGTCGGGTGCCTGAATGTGCGACAGATAGCAGGCGGCGGGGAGAAACTGCGAATCACAGATGGAGTGCCGAGTCAGCGGCGCAAACGCCAGAGCAAAGGGCGACGGCTAGTGAGACATGGAGTACCGGCGATGATTGCGGATGGGACAAATGTGAATGGTGAGTCGGCTGGGATTCGAACCCAGGACCCTCGCCTTAAAAGTTCGTTAAGTAGTATTTATTTAGTGGCTTGATTTTGCAAAAGGTTTCCCCTTTTTAAAGGCGAATCAATCGGTTAGGTCGTTTCCATTGATTCCATGGCTTTTAGTGTTTCTAGCCCATTTTTAAACTTTTAGCACAAATTTAGCACACCTGCTTTAGGTCAAGCGTAAACGGCAGTTAGCCGTTCACGGGAGCTGTGAGCCCCCGGGGCTTATCCGCATGGAGGTGCTTTACAGGTCAGGCGGCAATGGGAGTTTCCAACATCTTGGATCGCCAGGACAACGTATGGGTGGATCGCTCAGTTTGACCGGAGTGATTGTTCCAGACATTGCTCCGGATGATGAACCTAACATGTAAGGACTTTCGTAGTTAACAGCCCTCACCGAGGTTTCGCAAATTTCCGTTCGTAACCCTTGGTGTGTTTTAGGTACATATACCTTGACTTGGGGAGAGCAAATATATTGTCCAATATCTTCTAGCCTGGCAGGGGTAATGTCGTCCGCACCTGTGGCAAGATTGCCAATACCCTTCCACGCAAGAAGAGCGTCGACCATATGTTCGCCGGAACGAGACATTGCTTTCTGTGCGCCCATACTACCGCTGCGCTGCCTCGAGTAAAAATCATATTCTTGATTTGCCTCGAAAACCTTAAAAATATGATGATGCGTACTTAAGTATTTTGACCGAAGATCTATGTCCGTCTGTGTCAGGTACATCGAATCATGCGTTAATAGAGTATTTATTGCCTTTGCCACTGCATCCGCAGCAGCGCCAAATTGATAGCTTCTTTTGTGTTGGTTTGCCTGTGCAAAACTGGAAGTGTATTGCAAACTTGAATAGGAGGGTCGGAGCCGCCTAGATTCCGCTGTCAGCACGATATAGCTGCGCTCCCGGAATTCGGCATTTTCTCTATCATAGAGCGTCCCATTATCAAGGCGAAGCTCTTGAGTTATTTTATTCCTTGTCCATTTGCCATTCTGAACGTGCTGCACGAAAATATAATTGCCATTATACAGTGGGCTGCTGAGAATATGGTCCCCGTGATGGGCCTCATGCAAGGAAATGGCAAAGGGAAATTGATTATCCTCATCTGCTTTTAGATCGTCAATGATCGTCTTTATCGCGCGGCTAACGTCCAGGGAACCAAATGCGAGAGAGATAGGGGGAGGAATAAGGGAACCAATGCCGCTTGCCTTGAACCCGTCTAGCACCTCTTTCAAACGTTTCCGTTCTTTCTCGTGTACTTTTACAATATCCATGGAGATCCCAATAGAATTTCCCGTCCATGGAAAGTGCTCGAGTATTGGGATACCTCTAAAATTCAGCACGCTAGCTGCTTGAGTCGCTCCGCCTTGTAGATGGTTGTAGATCTTATCATTAATCTGCGCTCGCAAAGCGAGCTCCCATTCACTCCTTTCACCAGGGGACGACAATGCTGAAAAATACGCCCCTTCGACATATAAATTAAGATACGTGTTTCTGTGTACGTCTTGACGAGCATCTTCGATTAACGAAAGGAGCGGGACAAGCTTTCCAGTGCCATAATCTACCCTCAATATTTCTATCCCACCAGTTTCCATATCGGAGATTCTCGGCTGGTTAGCAGTTTGCTCGAGGCAACTCACTAGAGTGATCGTTAAAATAAAAGTAGCTGGCGCTAGCCGCAACACATGCTTCATGGAAAGCCCTCCCTTCGCAGTGTAAGGCGGCCAATTTTATTGACGGCCATCGCCACATTTCCCATCGACATCGCTACCCCTCCTAAATTAAACGTCGTATGGCATAACTTGTTTTAAGCTCCCGTAGGAGCCTTTTGATTGGCCCCGCAGTGCGATATTATCCGCGCGACTTACGGAAGACGTTGGAAGAATAGCGAAGAGGATAGCTGGGGAAGCTGTGCAACTCCCGAGACCACGCATGCTCGTCTCATGATTGGACGCGTTATGGCTTGCAAAATGTAGTACCGCTTTTTACGAATGTCAACTTGATGTCGAAACAGTCAAGTCCAGTACCGTCTAAATACTTCCATTAGTATGAGTAGCGCATGAGGAGACGGCGGGTCGCAGTATCAGCCACCTGCTCTTGCCCCCCATCATAGCTCGCAGCAGTTGATTGACCGCGGCGGCATGATTATCCCCCTGGTGTTCTGTTCTGGTTAAGAGTTGACTCGTAAGGGGACCAACGTCAAAATCTACCGTGTGCTAATGCCAACTGTCTCAGTGAAGTGGTCACCCCAGGACAGATTAGAACGTAAATTATTTACACGAAGCCTTTTGGCACGTAGTAGTCTGGCCATCGCACGTCAGTCGCAGTTCCGATTGGCTAACCGTGTAGTCGCAAGTAACAGTGCCACCGTTATTTAAGACACTTAAAACCACTTGGCTTCCACTAACGGAATACGACGCCCTTTGTTCCCGGATGGTGAGGTAGTTGCTTGTAGTTGAATAATAGCCTGGCCAGTCTTCCGCGTAACTTAGCCATCGCCACAGATAAGTGTAGTCTTGGCGGAAGTGGATCTCGATAGGCTCGCCCCCCTCTGTACCTCTCCAGACACCGACTATCGTATTTCCATTTCCTTGGTATCGCTGGAGCGTCATCCCATCAAACGTAAGAGCATTACCGTCCTGAGAAATTGAATACATTGTCGGTCCGATGAACTTATAAAGATAGCCATTCGCTGAAAGTTCAATTTTGGTGTTCTGATATTGCCAGCAACCAACTATGGCATTGTCGACCTTTACTTTCTTCTTAAGACGGACTTCACCGCCACCACGTCCCGCTCGAAACAAAGCTTTTAGTTTGATGTCTATTTTTATTTCCTCTTCCACCATTTGATCGCCTCATTTCTGCATGTCATGTGGCCATACGTCATTAGTAGCATCAGTAGAGGCGAGTTCTAGTACCGAAACGCGGCAGATTTGTCAACGTTATGACTACGCATGATAGCCCTAGTAAATGATGGTATTTAAATATCGCCACAGCCAAATCACGCTGTGTTATTGTTTGAAAAATTTCTCCGTAACTGGCAATCACTATGACTGATTGTGATTGTCTTATGTGAGAGTAACTGTATGTTTCCAGAACATAGCCCTGGTTGCTTCAAAGGCTAGACGAATGAAAGGAGGTATATTGTGAATGGGATACTTGCAGTACTCTTCTTTCTTACGCTGCTTCTGAGTGCTCCAGGATGCAATAAATCTCCCATCAAGTGCTCCCTGACATATTGCCCGACATGACGATGCAAGAATTTACAGGACTGCGGGACGGGTGGCCACCCCAGCCCAAAGGCCGAACGAACGTCAGAACCCTACCTTGGCTCCTATCGTAGGTTCGATGACCGCTGAACGTGAGGGAGAACTTCGCGCTTAGCTCTTCAGGATGCACGTGTTCGAAATATGTTGGGTGAGCGATTTTCTTATATCAGCACGAATGAAATTGAGCTAGCCAAGGGCCAACGCCGATCTTCGGCCGATTTACCTAAGACTCGGCTGACCTTTTTCAGTTATTCGAACAACGTCGCGGTGAACACTTATCTACAGGGGGCAAATGTCACCGATGTCAGAACGAAAGAGGCCTACCAACCGCCCGAAGGGCTTGACGAAATCAAAGTAGCAGTTACGCTGGCTCGGCAGGATGGTCGCCTGAGCGGCTTTGTACAGAATCTTGAGGCCAATGCTATTGTGACATTCCCGCAAAAGGATCAGCCGGGATTTGGCCATCGCGGCTATTCAGAGGATGAACCATGGCCGTTCAATGCAGGAGAGTTGGGATACGACAACATGAGGATATTCAAGAAAAGGATGTGGTGTTTTGGTATGTTGCACACCTCCATCATCCGTATCCAGGCGCTCCCAACGAATGGCATCATGCTGGGCCTCAACTCCGCATTCACCGGTGACAAGCGTTTTGCTGACTCAGAATTCCCCTTCGATAGGGCATGGCTCAGGGCAGACTGAAAATGGCAGCTGAGACGTAAGGTCAAAAAGAGCATCTTAAAACTACGCATTGCATGTCCATGAGGAATGTGTCACATGGCCACAAAAAAACGTATCACCTCAACTAAGAAGCAGACTGCACGGAACCTAGCAAAAGATAAATCTCATTCAAGCATCCAGTCGAATCTAATGCCGGCAAATATATCGTTTTTGCGGCTCAGACAGATGTTGTCTGCTGAGACTGTTCAGTGGGAAGTCGTCGATGAATATGTCGAGTTCGATCCAAATTCTTCGATTCCCAAGCTAAGATTAAGGGCTGGCGTAATAAGGGACCTACCCCTGCAGGATTTTGATATCGACAAGGCAATCTACGCGATTATAAATGCGGAAAACAGGAGGAGAGCAGCGGCGCGAAGATCCGATCCCGCATTCACTGACCGGGTTCGAGTTGTTGCCGAAGGTGATTCCTGGTTTCACTACCCTGTTCCCTGGGTAGAAGCGATAGCGGAGCAGTTGGCGGAAGATGATCCGTTCAAAGATCGGTTAAACGTGCTAGACATCGCTACAGGAGGCGATACACTCCGAGAAATATTTCAAGCCAGGGAGTCACTTTTCAATGACCTTCGTGAGCATAACGCCACCTTTCTGCTTTTAAGCGCAGGTGGTAACGATTTCGTAAAAGATATATCCCAAAACGTGGAAGCATATGAAGAAGGTCGGCCACTTGACCAATATCTCACTTCCCAGGGAAAGCGCGTACTGCAAAATATCGGCCTAGCATATGAAGCCTTATTGACGGAAGTGACTAATCACTTTCCGGGCTTGCATATACTCTCCTATGGCTATGACTACCCTAGACCGGATAAGGATGGGTTTTATATCGGCAAAGTTCTCCACGCCAAAAATATTCCGGAAGCGAAGATGATCCCGATAATGGCTCATATGATTGACAAACTTAATGTAGCGATTGAAACAACAACGCAAAAATATGATAGAGCGAGGTTTATTAATTGTCGGAGCGTCGTCCATTCAATATTGCCATGGTTAGATGACATGCATCCTAGGACATCAGGTTTTACAAAGCTTGCAGAGAAGTTTGCAGAGAACATCAAGGGATAAGAACTCGAGACCGTCTTCATGCTCGCACCAATATGCCTACTCCTACTGGTGGTGGCAAGACTAACGATGTTCAAGCATTGTGTTTCAAACGATGATTGTCCGTGATGAGCCATACGGACTCTTTCAGCATAGTATCCACGCTGCGCAAGGTCGGAAGCGTGACTCACCTGTGTTATGCCAAGCTATGGAGGATGCCGCTTCTAGACATACCGCTTTCACTGCTTCTACCTATGTATATCATCAAGCAGGCCTTATAGGTTTAAAGAGTGTCGCATACCTGTCACTTCCTCATTCACTATGCTGACCTGTGACCGCTCTTGGGAAGGTTCTCCGTTTTTACGTTACCCGCTTAAGTCGGATGCATTTTGGCAATAAGGAGGAACTAGTATGACCGTACTAGCTTGTTTCAAACCAATGGCCGTAATGGGGATTCTTGGATTGATTTCGGCCTGCACCGGTCACATGTACACGATTGTGAATCCCGAACCAGAGGAGGTCTACGGCAAAAAGAAAGGGTATGAGGGAGTGCTTTTTTATCTACCAAATCATTTTTATGAAATTTCATGGACGACTGCGATTATTGAAAACGGTAAGGTGACAAAAACTGCTAGTGGTGAGGGTAATAAAAAATGTGCTCCTATCATGCAGCGCAAAGAAGTGGTTCGTCCTGACTTCACCGAGAAGTATCAATTGTTATATGCCCCTGGCTTTCTAGAGAAATATGTCTGGAAAGTAGAATTCGATCAGGGCGTGTTGAAATCAGTCAACGCAGAATCGACGCCCGATCGTGGGGAAACCTTAAAGAATTTAGCGAGCGCCGCTGGAGAATTGAAGCCGCAGGCTGGCGTGGGAGTGTTAGAAATGACCCCCTGTACGGATCTTCCAGAATTAAAATATTTGGTTAAGGTGTCGGATGTCTGCAAAAAAGAGGCAGCATGCAATTTTGACCAGTATACGCCCAAGCAGCTTGCAGATAGGTAGAGTCGCAGTTATGGCTATATGTTATTCAAAGAATTCCTGGCAGCCTTTGAAAAAGGTCTGGGGACAGCGGGAAGCTAACAAAACATACCCGTTGCTCCATGTTGCCCTGAATGGACGCCAGATTGAGTCGGAACTTAGTTGAATTGCATGGAGAGACAAGATCCCAGTTCCCACTTAGATCCTTAATGGTTCCGGCAAATTCATTGGCCTCGCCAGAATGGCCGCCGGCAGTTTAATGAAACGCGAAATAGGATGGTGCCACACTACTGGCACGGGATATCTCATTCGTTCGAGGTTCCCGGTCGCATCGCCGATTAAAGCTACCTAGCTGCCTTACATTTCATTAGCCCACGCTTGGAGCACTGCCTTAAAAGGGCCGTTCCATTGCCAATATATTCCTTACAAATCAATGCATTGCAGAGTTTTTGCAAAACCATTGGAAGTCAATTCCGACAACGAGATTTCAACAACTTATACGAATCCATAACCGACCTTGACTCACGCACCGAATCGCAGCAGATCGTCAGCGCTCGCTTACCATCTGTGGACAGCCAGCCACGTCCGACACGGCCCGATCGCCAACGACTACCGACGCGGCCAGTCTGTTCTCGTTTATCAGTCCGATCGGTTTGTCACTTCCCTTTCGTGCCCAACACTCTGACGGCTTCCATCACGGAGATCATCACCGTCAATGGCTCAACCGGTGAGGCCACGAACCCTCGCTCCTCATAGAACCGCTTCGCCGTTGCTGAAATCGCATGCACCAGAATGGCTCGAATGCCAGCGATCTCCGCCGCCTGGACCGTCCGCAAAATGGCATCGCGTAGAAGACCAGCCCCAATCCCCCGGCATTGATACTCCCGATCAACTGCAAGCCGCCCCAGCACCATCACTGGCAGCGGGTCCGGCATGTTGCGCCGCACACGCCCAGGCGCTTCTGCCAACGCCACCGCCCCAACCGACAGGGTATAGTAGCCCACGACCCGCTTCTCCACACAGACCACATACGTACGGGACACGCCACTCGCCTCATTCTGCAGTGCACGGCGACGAAGCCAGTCATCCAAAGTCGGCTCGCCGGAATCGAAACAGGACACATCATGCTGCGCGGAGAGTTTTTGTGGTGGGCGGAGTCCTTCTGGGTGGGTCATCGCTCCCACGGCGCACGTTGTTGAAGGAGACGTCGCAGTTTCAGGTTGCTCGTCGGCGGAGTATCGAGCATCGCGGTAAAGCGCTTGAATGCGTCCTGAGAGAGGGCAAAGTACCGTTGGTCGAGCAGAACGGCTTCTGCTTCCCGACACACGGTTTCCAGCATGAAATCAGAGCGGCTCTTTCCCAGGGCTCCCGCCGCCCGGTCAATCAGCCCTTTCTGTTTCTGACTGGCGCGCAAGTTAATGGTCTCGCTGCGCCCCGCTGCCGCTCTCGATCCTGTCCTGACCATGGTGTCCTCCTTGCGCACGCAACAACTATACCCAAGCGTATACACATTGTAAACACAATAAGAAGAGTTGAAGAACTGTGCCAACGGCGACCGCAATGGGAAATGGCCTGGCCAAAGGCGATGGCCGCGACGGGCACCTGCGCCGGAGCCTCGCCAAGACGGACCTCGTGGTCCTGGGTGAGTGGGGAATGGCGCCATTGACCGACGAGCACCGCCGCGATTTGTTGAGACTGCTCGATGATCGGCACGGCCGTCGGACCACCCTCGTGGCCAGCCACCTGCCGATCGACCACTGGCACGGGCCATCGGTAAGCCGATGCTGACCGACGCCATTCTTGACCGGCTCGTGCACCATGCCTAGACGATCACGCTCAAAGGAGAGTCCATGGGCAAACTGCTGGCAAACGCAGACGGAGGTTGGCCACCTCGGACAGACCACTGAGGCCCTGCGTCGCAGAGCTCCCAGGGTGACCGGATTCAGCGGAATACGCGTAGTTGGCACGATCAGCGCAGTAGATCTCAGCGACGACTTTTCAATGACTCATGCAAGCCGTCGATCCTTCTGCTTGTCCTGATACGGTCTCGATTGCCTGCATGAAATTGCGGCGCGCACGTTCGGCGAAGAGATCACGCCCAAGGTCCACCAGCTGGCCAATGGACTTCAAATGCAGTTCCTCTTGCAGCAGCTCTCGTTGGCGGCATGAGAAACTCGCGGAGGAGCGCTACGACTTCACTCAAATTCACTTCGTGACCAGCGAGGCGTCCTTTCCGGACGAACGCCTTCCACTGCGTCTGCTTCATGTGATCCATGACGAAACGCTCCGTCAGCGCAGTCGGAAGTTCTACCGGGATTGCAGTCTGTCGCTTCGCAAACGTGGCCTCAATCGCGCGACTCACAACATGGCCATCAAATGGGTGGTGTCGCACAAGGAGCCAAATATCATAGAAATCCTTCATACGGCTATTGGCCGAGTCGAGAGCGACCATCGCCTGATACTTCTCTGCAATCGCGCTCTCCGGTGAGTAGGCGAGAAGATGCGGTGAGGGGAAATCCAGCAGAGCGGGAACTCAATAGGGATGGGTCCTGGAACGATCACGTCGCCAAATCCTACATCCACCTGCATGTTGAGTCGCATCGTGCCGATATGGGCGATAAACTCCACGCGGATGCCACCGTAGTGGTTTTCGATGCGAATGGCCTGGGCCTGTACCGTTGCTGAATCGAAAAGGCACCCGTCATCCGACACCTGCTGCTCACAGACATCTCTGATGGCCTGCTCCAGATTTGCCTGGGACAACACCTGCCGGCCCATCAGATCTACATCGATCGTGGGCCGTGAGAGGGGAGAATCCCAGAGACGGAGCATCAGTGCCCCCTTCAGAAAAAACCTCGTGGCATGTGCCGATTGACTCAGGCGGAAGAGAAATCGTTCAATGGCAAAGTACTGCAGCAGCTCTTGAAGAGGCCGCCCCTGTTGCTTGGCAAGAGTGAGCAACCGTTGGTGAATAGACGCAGGCAGATTGGATGGGTGACGGGCCGTCATGCCAGCGCCTCCAGATAGGGACGCATCACACGTTCGACTCGGCACAGGCGGGCATAGTGAAGCAACGCACGAGGCGTCACGCACCTCCGCTCACGGGCGAGTCGGAGTGCCTCCACCGCCACATCGATGCCAATTTTGTGACGAAACTTGAAGCAGTCCACCACGGTCTTTTCCGGTGCATACACCCGAATCTGTACGCCTTCAACCGAATGCGTCTCGATTCCTTCGGAGTATGCCGCCCCCGCCATGAGGAATACGCGAATGGGGGGATGCTCTAGCCGTGGATAGCGAGACCCTCGCGGCAGCGCGACGTGAACCTCGTGCGGAACCTGCGTGGTGAGGCCGTAAAATGACAGCGCCGAGATGAGGCAGATCACGGCTTGAGGGATGCGGCTGGCGACAACAAGGAGGTCCGGCTGGCTCGGCTCGGGCAGATCGGCCAGCCGGTGTACTCCACGAGTCACAGCGACGAGCCGGCCAGAGTCGCGAAGCCGGTAGAGGACGCGGGGATGGATGCCGAGCTTGAGCGCGTGGGCGGTTCGGAGGACGCCTTGATGGCGCCGAAAGATGGTTTCTGCTTGGCGGTCTGCCGGAACACCGCTCATGGATGGATAAATATGCATGCATTTACATCATAATGCAAACACTTTTATCCATCCACCTTAGCAGCCGGCCTTGGGGCGACACGGCTTCTCACACGTCGAAAGACCGGTCCCAACAGAGAAAGCGGATCTCTTGGCCAGGGATGCAACCAACGTCCGCCTCTCAACCAATGGCATTAACACGCCTCTTCTGTGGCAGCAACTCGAATCGGTGGGATGAGAACTTACGGAACGATGCCACGCCAGATACTCAACAGACCTGGAGCCTTGCAGCAGATACATGTGGGAAGATCGACAGGCCGAGTACGCAGCAGCCGACTCATTTATGCGAGCGCGTGTCGTCGGCCTGTGGGCTTTGACGCTGAATGATCTTCGGAAATACCGGACAGCATCACCGGCTCACGGTCAGGGAATTGGGCCACAAGAGACAGATTCCCGCCCATGGCTTCGATGGTCTTTCTGAGCGTGGACAGTAAGAGATCACTCCGCTGTTCGAGACGCGATACACTATCCTGCGTGATCCCGAGCTTCCTGGCCATTCGAACCTGCGTGAGCTTACGCGCGTGCCGCAGTTCCCGCAAGGTCATCTCCTCGGCAATCAGCTCAGCGGCGCGCGTCTCAACCTTCTTACGCTGGAGAGGGCGCAACTTCTTGATTTTGTCGTCGACGTTCGTGGCCATGCTGCCCCCCTTCCCTTCCTCAGTCGCGCGAGATGGGCGTCACAACGGTCATCGGCCTTCCGGATCAGCTCGCGAGAGAACCGCGTTTCACTGACACCTGATGTATCGCCTGCGACGAGCAGGATTCCGTTTCGCTTCGGGTCAACGGCGAACGCGACTCTCCACTCGCCGCCACCCGCACTGAACCGGAGTTCCTTCATATTCGCGTGGCGCGAATCGCTCAGCGTGTCCGCACGCGGCCGCCCCACGTGCGGGCCGAATTGCTGCAAGAGATGCGTATTCCGACCCAAGCCGGCCACTGATTCCGACGCAAGTCGGCCCCCCATTCCGATGGAACGCGGCCACTGATTTCGACGTGAAGCCAGCCACTGTTGCGAGCCTGCTCGGAATCGGTGGCCGACATCCCTCGGACTAAGGGGCGGCGGTCCGCCGTCCGTTCATTCCGGAGCCGTCCGCGACGCAGGTCCTCCTTCACCTTCGGTATCGTACCGCCTCTATTTCATCGTGGAGTGGGTCGCCTTGCTTACACAGCCCTTGGCTACTCCCGTGGCGGCCACCAGGCAGCCATCCCAGATCGCATGCAGGTTTTCATGGGTCGGTTTTGTGGGGTAACTGGGATCGGGGAGAAATAGCAATACATTCCCGCCTCTATAATTCTTTCCTGTTGTTCGTGACGTCGGCCGGTCTATCAGCATTGTGGTCATGAAAGAGGCCTCTTGACCGTGGCATATAGTTGCATATACACTAATAATTGGAGGGAGGGAGTGACAGCCGAATATGAACACCATGATTGACAAGGTCGCCAGCGAGTGCGTTGCCGTTCGGCTACGCATGCTTAATCGCGTGATCACCAACATCTATGATGACGCTCTGCGGTCACTCGACCTGAAGGTGAGCCAGATGAATATTTTGGTCGCCGCCGCCAAGATGGGAATGGCTCGCCCCGTTGAACTTTGCAAGCATCTCCATCTCGACGTTTCGACTCTCAGCCGCAATGTCGAACGAATGAAGGCTCGTGGCTGGTTGGACGTTGTGCCAGACGAGGACGGCCGCTCGCAGCCTTTTCGCCTGACACCCCGGGGACGCAAGCTCCTTGAGAAGGCGATGCCGGCGTGGAGTGAGGCGCAAGAGCAGGTCAAGAAGGTTCTTGGGGAAGGGTTCGTGGATCAGTTGAACCAGGCAATGAAGCGAGTCAGTAGAGAGGTCTGAAGACAAATTGGTCGGCGGCGACGATTCCTGTGAGATGAACGAAATGAACGCACCAGACAAATCTTGGGTCCTCATCACGGGCGCATCCAGTGGCTTCGGTGAAGAGTTCGCCCGCCAATATGCCGCGCAGGGGCATTCGCTCGTGCTGGTAGCGCGCCGCCTCGACCGTTTGCAGACACTCGCCGAGGCACTTCGCCAGCAGTTCCACGTCAAGGTCGTTGTTGAGCAAGTCGATCTTTCAGATAGTGCAGCAGTCATCCCATTGCACCAGCGGCTCTGTGAGCGAGGAATTGAGATCGATATCCTGATCAACAATGCTGGCCACGGACTGCAAGGTCGGTTCGCGGATACTCCGCTCGATGCTGCGCTGTCGATGGTGCAACTGGACGTCGTAAGCCTGACCGCCGTCACCCACGTTTTTGCGCAGGACATGCGAACGCGCAAGCGCGGCAAAATTCTGCTCGTCGCCAGCCTTTTGGCTTACCAAGGCGTCGAGAACTTCGCCGTCTACTCCGCCTCCAAAGCCTACGTCTTGCGCCTGGCTGAAGCCCTGCATCGCGAACTCAAGCATGACGGCATTACGGTTACCGCGCTTTGTCCGGGCATGTCGGACACCGGTTTCGCACAAGCCGCACAACAGAGAGTCACGACCCCGTTGAAGCTCCTAATGATGACGCCGGCTCCCGTCGTGCGCGCTGGGATCAGAGCATTGCGGGCAGGGCGCGTGAGCGTCGTGCCCGGTTGGGCCAACAAGGTCATCGTGATTTTTACCTGGGCAACGCCTCGATGGCTGCACCAGGCCGTTTTGTCACAAACGATGAATGGATGAATCGAACTGCCTGTTTCGTTTGCGGAGTCGTTTTTTTGTTTACATAATTGCATATACACTTAGATGTCGCCATGACACTAGATGATCACCAGACCGTGCAGCGAATTCGCCTCAAGACCGTATCGTCCGGTGTGCTCAAGAAGGAGCCCCTGGATGGCGCCTGGCTGAAACAACTGGTTCTAGACGCTGGTGCGGATGATGTGGGGTTTGTGGAGATCAGCAGAGCCGCTTTGGACGATCAGCGAGAAGACGTCCTCACGGCGTTCCCCCACACCAAGACACTGATCAGCTTCGTGGTTCGCATGAACCGAGAGGCGATTCGGACACCGGCGCGTTCGATTTCTAACCTCGAGTTCCATCATAGCGGGGAAGCGGTCAATGACATTGCCCGCAGTGTGGTTCGGACCCTGGAAGCACGGGGAATTCGCGCCATGAACCCTGCGATGGGCTTCCCGATGGAAATGGGGCGGTTCCCCGGCAAGGTTTGGGTCGTATCGCACAAGCCAGTCGCGGTGGCGGCAGGGCTGGGCATGATGGGCATTCATCGCAACGTGATCCATGAGAAGTTCGGCAATTTCATTCTGCTTGGGACGATCTTGTTGGACGCCGAGGTTTCAGCATTCAGCCGGCCGATCGAGTACAACCCGTGTCTGGAATGCAAACTGTGTGTGGCAGCATGCCCTGTGGGAGCCATCTCGCCCGAAGGGGGGTTCAACTTCTCGGCTTGCTACACCCATAACTACCGGGAGTTCATGGGTGGCTTCACTGATTGGGTCGAGCAGGTCGCCGACAGCAAGAACGCTGGAGACTACCGTAGTCGAGTCAGTGATGCCGAATCCGCATCGATGTGGCAGAGTCTCTCCTACGGGGCGAACTATAAAGCGGCGTACTGCCTGGCGGCTTGTCCAGCCGGAGAAGAAGTGATCGGACCATTTTTGACTGATCGGAAGTCACACCTCAAGGAAGTTGTGCGGCCCCTTCAAGATAAAGAAGAGACGATTTACGTCACCAGGAATTCCGACGCGGAGGAGCATGTCGCCAAACGGTTTCCACACAAGAAAATCAAACATGTGGGCAACACGCTGCGGCCCAACACCATCGACGTGTTCCTGAAAGGCATGCCCAACGTTTTCCAGCCAGGCAAATCGGCGGGGTTGAATTCCACGTTCCACTTCAGCTTCACCGGCCATGAGCAGCGACAGGCTACTGTCGAAATTCGGGAACAGATGCTCACCGTGAAAGAGGGGCATGTTGGCCAACCGGATCTGCACGTGACTGCGGACTCGCAAACGTGGATCGGCTTTCTGCGGAAAGAAAAAAACGTGGCGTGGGCACTGCTGCGGAGGAAGATTCGGTTGGATGGCCCACTGAGGCTGCTAGTGGCCTTCGGAAAGTGCTTCCCGTCGTAAGAGCGAGTTTACTGTAGCCTGCCGGAATCGGGATCCGCCTAATCGCCGCGGAGCATGCGCCCCTCGCCATCAGACCTACTGAAGTGGCTATCCTCTCACCCTACATTGCGCGCTTGTACGGAGCATCAGTTCCGCACGAGCTGGCTTCAGGACATGGCAATGGGTTGGAGGTGCCGTTGGGTGCAGCGACGAACGAGTCGAGTGCTCTCCCTACCTGGGCGCGTCGAAGTAATCCGGGGCGAAGGTGCGCCCACATTGGTTACAGTGCCATTCCGGCCGCACGGGCGCGACACGCCGCCCAGGGGCGTCTGGCCTGATCAACAGACGTTCTGGGACGACGGGAGTGCGGCAGGTGGGGCAGTCATGTATCGACCCTCCCGGCGTCATGGCCCGTCCCCACCTCGTCGTCCGTGGGCCTCGCCTCCGGCTTCGACGCACCAATCGTTGGTTTTTGTCCCGCCATCGTACGGGACGGCGAGGCCCTGGCGTATCAGGCTCTCGCTCAGGTCCTGGCCATCTGCCATGACACGGGCATCAATTCGGAAATATTTATCCCGGCTGGCTTTGCGCAAGTGAATCGTCTTCGCGTGGCTGAGAGCGGAACGCACAAGATCTCTCGCCTGCCGAGCGAGCTGTTTCTCGCGTTCGCACTATCCCTTCATTTCTGGGGTGTCGATGCCCGCGAGCCGGACAGGAATATGGTCGCCAAACAGGGGATGAATGCCCGGCAAGCTCATCATGCACGTATCCCCGTCATAACAGGTGTGATACACGGCCTGCTCGAAATCGAAAGAGACCTGACTGTGGCCAGAAGTCGGCCACAGCACGGCGATTGCGAGGAGCGCGAGGAAGGAGCGGTTCGGCATGGCGCTGCCGATTCTATCCGAAAACCCTCGACGCCGTATGAGTCCGAATACTGGGCCACCAAAAAAATTCTACAGGGGGATGCCTGCAAAACCTACGAGAAGGATGACCGAGGTGAACGCGAGCAATTGAACCGGTGGTTGTGAATCAACCTGTGGTGACCAATTTGTGGGAAACGTCCTACGCGAGGGCGGTGAGCGCTACACGTCGCGCCTGGAGTGCTCGGAGATAGGCCCCGTGCTCTCCATACTTCTTCACGCCGAACTTGCGCTGCTTGGCTCGGCCGTCGCCGATGGGCCATTGCGCAAGCCAGTAGGCCGTGCGAGGGCTGGTTGGGGTGCGGCCTGGCGCTTCATGCCGGCTGACGCCTGAGACGCCCGATCGATTGTTTTTCTTCCTGATCCTGCAGACCTCCTGGCGCATCAACTCGGGCAGCGTCTGTACGAGGGTCTCCCGGTACGCCGTCGCGACGGCCAAGGCCAGGCGTGTCCCACCATGCACGCGGTCGCTGACATAGCGGTGGTGGATCCGGTTCCGGCGCTGCACGCGCACGAGCCAGGCGTGGGTGTGGGTGCGGTCGTCATCAATCCGGCTAATCCGATGCATGGCGCGCTCGCGTGCGACGAAGATAACGTGTCAGGCGGAGTGCCTGCGGGGTCTCGATGTCCGTGAGCCGGAGCCCACACTCGTGCCCTCGATGCGTATTTCGGTGAAAATGACGCGCGCTTCGGGGAAAGTGAACAGCGCGCCGGAGAATATGAACGCGTCGGAGCGAAGCGACGCGGGATGTGCGCTGTATATAGCCGACTGGGTCGGCTGATCG
>WBZQ01001562.1_pt1 | contig 15759 bp, 14 predicted proteins | sample 5204251 | NCBI WGS metagenome assembly WBZQ01 (sample SAMN12412402, study PRJNA552823) | activated sludge metagenome | isolation source: activated sludge from nitrification reactor of wastewater treatment plant... | place: USA: Virginia | collected 2017-09 | reverse complement strand
GATCGTCCGGCAACACGCCATTGGTCTTGATCCACAAGCGTTGCCGGGCCGGGTGCTCGCTGCTCTCTAGTGGACCGCCCGGACGTGAGTCGCCGGCCCAACGGACCTCAAGTGCCGCCCACTCACGCTCCCACTCTTCTGACAGTGCCCGCGAGCGCCGACGAGAGAGTTCGGCGAAGTCCAGACACTCCTCGGGAGGTGCCACCTCAGGCATCGGGTCTTGGTGTTCGAGGCCGTCCTCGGGCACCTGGAAGTTGGCGGTCATGAAGTAGATCGGGCGACCGTGCTGGCGGGCCACCACCCGGCGAGTGCCAAACGTGCGGCCATCACGCAGTTTCTCCACGTCATAGACGATCGGCACCGAGGTGTCGCCTGGGCGCAGGAAGTAGGAGTGCATCGAGTGCGGCACGAATGGTTCTTCGACTGTGCGCGCGGCTGCGACCACTGCTTGAGCAGCCACCTGCCCGCCGAAGACCCGCTGGAGCAAGGTGTCGGGTTGCTTGCCGCGAAAGAGGTTGTCTTCGATCGCCTCGAGATCAAGGATTTCAAGGAGTTCTCGCACTGTGCCCGGCATCAGCGATCAGTCCCATCGTCATCTAGGCCGGCCAGGAACTGCTCAAATTGGGCTCCCAACTCATCACCAGTGGGGATGGGTTGTTCTTCTGCCAAGAGGTTGTCAGCGCCGGCTTGGTGGAACGCGTCGTACTGCTGCTCGAGGCCGTGTACTACGTTGCGAATTTCCTCGTTATCGCTGACCTGCGATGCCAGTTCCTCGGCAGTCGATGACGCAGCGCTGAGCAAGCCAGAGATGTCAAAGATCAGCCCGGTGGTGTCCCCCACGGCCTCGATGAGTGCAGCAGAAGCAGCCGGGTAGGGATATTGGGCGACGTAGTGCGGGATGTGAGCAACGTATCCCATCGCGTCATGCCCCCACTCCCCCAACCGAATCTCGAGCAAACCCTGGGCACTGGAGGGGATGCGGAGTTCGCCCTCCCAGATGTTTTGGCGCAACACCAAACGCTGCGAGGTGGCATGGGTGGTCAGTTGCACCGGGCGGGTGTGTGGCACCGCCATCGGCACGGAGCCCAGTGAAACCATCAAGCGGACGCCGAAATGCTCAATAACCGCGCGCACGGCGCCTGCGAACCCTTCCCACCTCATGTCGGGCTCAGGTCCACTCAAGAGCAGGAAGGGAGTGTCTTGGGCGTCGTTGAGCAACCGCACGACCAACCGTGGGGCGTCATAGTCGGTGTAGCGGTTCTCGACGAAAGTCACCGCAGGTCGACGCGCTCGATAGTCGTAGAACTCATCGATATCGAAGCTCGCCACGACTCGACCACCCTCACCTGAATCGATGAGGTGGCCAACGGCCTGGGCGGAGGCGTTGCCGGCGTCGAGGAAACCCTCAAGTGCCACCATCAGCACCGGGCCGTCACTGCGACCTTCAAGCTCTGGCACGTCATCGACGATGTGCACGAACCGCGCGTTTGCCACGAATCAAGCCCCTCTCCTGTTGCGACAACAGTAGAGGTAACCCGCTCTAGACTCTGGGTTATGCCCAAGCACGATGTGCTGGACCTCACCCCTGATGATCAGGTGGCGAGCTTGGTCGATGACGTTCGAGTTCGTTTGGCCGAGCTAGCTGATCCCGTGCGGGCGCCAGCGATGCAGAAATACATGAAGTCGGCATTGCCTTATCGCGGCGTTTCGATGCCCGTGTGTCGACGGCTGTGGCGCACCGCCTTCGATGTCGACCTCACCCCCACCCAGTGGTGGAGCGCGATTGAGTTGTTGTGGCACGAGGCAGAGTTCCGCGAGGAGTTGTACGCCGCAATCGGGCTGGCGCGGCATCGCCGGTTCGTGGACTATCAAGACCCCGGGCTGCTCGAGGAGTATCGACAGCTGATCGCCACCGGTGCGTGGTGGGACGTGGTTGATGAGATCTCAACCCATCTGGTGCGCGACCTGATGCTCTCGGCACCACAGGCGATTGGTCCCCAGCTTCGAGCGTGGTCCACCAGCGATGACATGTGGGTGAGACGAGCCTCGATCATTGGCCAAACGGGTGCTGGGGATCAGATGGACATCGAATTGCTCAGCGCCTGCATCGAGAACAACCTGGACGGCTCGGCGGGTCGTGGACCAGCACAGTCGACGTACGGCAAAGAATTCTTTATCCGCAAAGCTATTGGGTGGGCGCTGCGTGACTACGCCTACACCGACGCCCCCTGGGTGCGTGAGTACGTCGAGCGCCACCGCTCACAACTCAGTGGCCTCAGCATCCGCGAAGCCACCAAGCATCTCTAAACCTCAAGCGTTTGGGGTGCCTCTGCGCTGATCTCTTCAACGATGCCGCGCGCTAACGCCTGGGGAGTCAACCCGATGCGTTCCAAGATGACATCACGCTTGGCGTGGTCAAGGAACTCTTGCGGGATGCCGTGCAGTCGCACTGGAGTCTCGACCTGCTCGCTGTTGAGCAGTTGCAATAAGGTGCTGCCACAGCCGCCAACGATGCCGTTGTCTTCCACGCAGACCACCAGGGCATGCTCGCGGGCCAACGGCACAATCGCGCGGTCCCACGGCTTCACCCAGCGCGGGTCGATGACGGTGACCCCTATGCCTTGCTGGATCAGTCGCTCGGCGACGCTCACAGCGGTCGTGGCCATCGAGCCGATGCCGACGAGCAAGACATCTTTGACACCTGATCGCACCAAGACATCCATCGACCCGACCCGATCGAGCGCTTCAATGTCACTTGGTGGCGCGCCCTTGGGGAACCTCACCACCGTGGGGGCGTCGTTGACCTCGATCGCCTCGTTGAGAAGTTCGCGCAGGCGCTGGGGGTCACGAGGTGCGGCCAAGCGGAGCCTAGGCACGATCTGGAGCATCGACATGTCCCACATGCCGTTGTGGCTGGCGCCATCGTCTCCGGTGACACCGGCCCGATCGAGCACGAAGGTCACCCCACACTCATGCAAGGCAACATCCATCAACACCTGGTCAAAGGCCCGGTTCAAGAAGGTGGCATAGACCGCGACAACTGGATGTAGTCCACCCATCGCAAGTCCCGCCGCTGAGGTCACCGCATGCTGCTCGGCAATGCCGACGTCGAAGGTGCGATCTGGGTAACGTGCGGCGAACTTGTCGAGCCCAACCGGGTGCATCATCGCGGCAGTGATGGCGACGACGTCCTTGCGGCGCGAGCCAATCGCAACCATCTCTTCGGCGAAGGTGTCGGTCCAGATGCGTCCGGCGGGACGCTCCTCACCGGTGTCGACGTCAAAGGGGCGCGGTGCGTGGAATTGGTCGGCCTCATGCCGCTCAGCCGGGTCGTAGCCAAAGCCCTTGCGAGTCATGGTGTGCACGATCACGGGTCCACCAAAGCGCTTCGCCTGGGTGAGTGCGTTTTCGAGCGCCAGGCTGTCATGCCCATCGATTGGCCCGACGTATTTCAAACCAAGATCCTCAAAGAGCCCCTGGGGAGCCAGCGCATCCTTCATGCCTTTCTTCATGGCATGCAGGGCGTCATAGACCGCGGGACCCACTCCCCGGACTCCGTTGAGGCGAGTCTTGACCACATCGAGCATCTGCTCATAACGAGGGTTGGTGCGCAGAGTGGTCAGGTGATCGGCCAAGCCACCCACGGTCGGGGTGTAGCTGCGGCCGTTGTCGTTGACCACAATGACCAGGCGTCGATCTTTGCCAGCCGCGATGTTGTTGAGCGCTTCCCAGGCCATGCCGCCTGTGAGGGCACCATCGCCGATCACAGCGACAACATGTCGGTCTTCGCCACGAATCAGGTAGGCCTTGGCTAAGCCGTCTGCGTAGCTCAAAGCCGTCGATGCGTGGGAGTTCTCCACGAGGTCGTGATCAGACTCGGCCCGGCTCGGGTAACCCGAGAGTCCACCTTCTTGACGCAACTGATCGAACCCATCGATGCGCCCCGTCAAAATCTTGTGAACGTAGGCCTGGTGACCGGTGTCGAAAACAACCTTGTCGTGTGGTGACTCAAAGACCCGGTGAATGGCCATGGTCAGCTCGACAACGCCGAGGTTTGGCCCCAAGTGACCGCCGGTACGCGAGACCTTGGCGACCATGAAGTCGCGGATTTCGCTGGCAAGCTCTGTCAGTTGGCGCTCATCAAGCTCGCGCAACTGCTCGGGACCGCCCCAATGGGCAAGGAAAGACATACCGACCAGTTTAGGAGACGCACATATGTGCAATGGCCGGTTCGTGAAGCGATCCAAGCCACACCGTTCCATTGTGCTCGCGAACGCCGGTAGCCATGTGGAAATTCGTGGCATCGCCTTGCAGATCGTGAATGAGTAGCCCGGCGTCGTCGTACGCCTGCACCCGGGCGGTGCGCTTAGGTTTGGGCTGCAACGCCTCAGGGATGTGTTTGACCGCTCGACGAACCATCAAAGGTGCGTTTTGCAGGCGCTGCACCACCGGATCGCGCGGCGATGCGATGCTCACCCAGATCAGCCCATCCGACCCACGCGAGATGTTGTCGGGATAACCAGGCAGTTCGGTGGCGAGATAGTCCTGAGTGCCCGCAAGTGGCCCATCGATCCAGTGGCGTACGACGGTGCGCGCACCAGTCTCAGCTACCGCGACAAAGGACTCATCGGTGCTGAGCGCTACCCCGTTGGCAAAGTGCAAGCCATCAAGCACCTTCTCCACGGCACCGTTCGCTCGCCGCACGAAAAGACGTCCAGTGCGGGTGCCCTCGACAAAGTCGGCCTTCCAGTCGGCAATGCCATAGACGGTGGAGGAGTCAGAAAACCAGATGTCACCTGCGGCGCTCACGGCCGCGTTGTTACAGAACCGCAGCGGGGCACCCTCGAACTCGGTGACCAACTCTTCGACGGCACCATCCAAGCCCATCGCGAGCAAGCCGCGCTGGGCGTCGCACACCAACACTCTCCCGTCAGGGAGGAACTCCAAACCCAGTGGGCGCCCACCGGTCTCACCGACCGTGACCGCGCGGTCTTTCGTGATCCGATGGATCACACCGTCCTCGGTGCCGGTGAGCACCGAACCGTCGTCATCGACCAACACATCTTCGGCTCCGTGGCCTGGAACGCTGATGCGAGTGAGGGGGATCTGCATGGGCCGAACGTAGCGCCCAATCTGCGCTGCGAACAGGGCCTGTGCGGGTCGCCGGGTTACAGGCGGGCGACGTACTGCCTGCCGCGCAGCGCTTCTTCGACCAGGGCTACTTGTCTTGCCTCGGTGAGCAGTCGGGCGTATTCACGCTGCCAGGTCGCGATTGCTCGCTCAACCGTGTCAGTGTCGGCGACCTCGCGCAGCGCTCCCCTGGCTTCACTTAGGCCGACATCGACCGCCATCTGGGCGCCTTTGATATGTAGCGCAGCGAACCTGGCAAGTACGGCGACGTGATGGCGTAGCACCGGATAGCTGCGGTATTCGGGAGGGCAGATATCAAGCAGCCAGGCACCTGCTGTCACCTCCCAACCAGGGGCACCTGGAGGTCTCACACGTTCGGGCCAGCCAGGAGGGACGCTCAACATAGGCGAACCCTAACTCGAACACACGTTCGATGCTAGCTAGATTGGCTGCGCTGCAGCAACAACTCCGCTTGGGTGCGAATCAAAGACGTGGGCAGCGGCCGACGCAGATCAAATTTCAAGGTGCCACGACCTGCGCGGTAGGAAGCGGCCTCAGCGTCGAACTCAGGTCCCCCACTGGGCACCGGATAGACGCTGACATGGGCTTTGAAGCCGCCGAAATGAACAACGTTCTTTCCCGCCACCGCAAACGTGGGGATGCCGTAGCTAATTTTCTCCTCCGCGCCTGGGACAACATCGGTCAAAATCGCGCGAATTGTCAGGAGCCGATCACGGATCTCACCTTCAAAGCCGGCGATATAGGCGTCGATGTCGCCACTGCTCACACGATCACTCCTCCGTTGTGCCCACGATCTTAAAGGCGCTGGCTAAAGCAAAGGGGAGGCCGACATTTGTCGACCTCCCCATTTGTTGTGGACTAGCGAAGGATCGGGTTCTTCACCACGAAGCTCTTGCGTGCCCATGCCTTGCCGACACCCCAGGTGTCGCCAGCAAGCGTGTGAGCCAGCACCAAGACGCTGATGGCGCCCAGGATGTGGTCATCAAGCACGGGGTTGTTGGCCGGCGGCAATGCCACGGTCCACATGAGCAGGTAGAGCACCGCACCGAAGATGCCGGCCAGACGCATGCCGAAACCGAAGGTGAGCGCCAAGCCGATGCCCAGCAAGCCCATCATGAACAAGAAGTCGGCCCATCCAGCCCCGGCGATGGAGTTGTAGAGGCCCTTGAAGGGACCAGCTGCACCAAACTTCAAGAAGCCGAAGGTCGGGCTCCCACCGTGGATCCAGGCCGCGTCGCCGAAGCGGTCGACTGAGGTCACGCCGGTCTTGGGGTCAGTCATGGAGCCGGTTGCGAAACCAAGAGCAAGCAGCTTGTCGAAGAACGCCCACAAGAACGTCAAGCCAAAGCAGATGCGCAGCAAAGCCAGAAGCTTGCGTGCGGTCTCACTTGTCACGATCTGGTCGCCAGTCACGGTGGTGTCGGCGGCGGTGTTGCTCATTGTTGCCCCTTAGCTAGAAATGTCTTTCTGACACCTCCAGCGTGATACGTCACATTGTGGCCCGCAATGGTTTGTCTGCTAGTTCACAAGCTGTTCGCCTCAACGCGAGCTTCACGTGGCGAAACATCCCGATTGAGCCTTTTGAGCGCCTCATTGCAGGTGGATTTCACAGTGCCTGCACTAATGCCAAGCACGTGAGCTGTCTGCTCAATCGATTGGTCCTCGTAGTAGCGCAGAACCACGATGGCCCGCTGGCGTGGCGGGAGGGCCAACAACGCACGCTGGAGGTCAACGTCAGGTGTGTCGGCCTCAATCGAGGGTTCGTGGTGCTCTGATGTGAGCACCTCACGCCACCGCCTGCGCCGCCATCTGTTGATGTGCTCGTTGTGGAGCACTTTGCGCACATAGGCATCTGGATTCCCGCGCAAACTGGCCCACTTGGGCACCAGCTTTTCTAACGCGATCTGCACCAGGTCCTCAGCATCGTGAGTGTTGCCGGTGAGGAGGTACGCCGTGCGAAGCAGGGCACTCCCTCGAGCCGCGACGTACTCCTCGAAGTCGGCCTTCATCGCGCATGCTTTCGACGCAGCCAAAGCATGAAGCCAATTGCCAGAACCCCAATAACCGAACCACCCACGACGGTGTCGCGCGTATCGGCTGTTATGCCCGGTCCGGGTACAGGGAAGGGACGAGTGGGGCGTAGCAGGGAATCCGCAGCGATCGTCACGGGCGCCCCGCTCCATTTGCTCCACAGAACAGTTGTGACCCCCGTGTGCGCATCGATGGAACACAAGGAGGCATCACTGACCTCCACACTCTTCTGTGGCATGCAAGCCGCGACGAACGACGTGGGACCAGATCGGCCGAACAGCCCGTACACGCGTGGCGACTTCTTGACGGCGCTCCCCACAAAGTGGCCGCCCTCGTCTGATCGGCCGATCCATGGTTGGGTAGGGACGCTGTTTCCTGCGAGAAGGATTATTTCCTCGCTACTCCCGGCAATGATGTCTGTTCCGCCGGTTCCAGATCCTCCAAGGGGTGGGACACCGTTCACGCGCTCGATCGGGCGCCAGTCGCTGACCCGTAAACGCTCGTAGCCACGATCTAGGAGTCGGATCACCTGATCCTTGCCTGCCGGGATCAGGGTGTTGAAGCTTGTCATTGCGATGGTGGTTGGACCCGCCGATCCAGCAACCCAGGTCCGCATGTTGACGGCGTGGCTGGAGCTGTACGCCGTGTCGTGTGACCCAAACGAGTCACGTACTCCGTAAGGCATGACGAGGATCGGGGCCGCTGAGGTCTCCGCCCACATCATGGTTTCGGGTTGGATTCCATGTGGCGAATCCGCCCACCAACGTTGCGTCTTCCCTGTCACCAAGTTCACCATTGTGACGCCATCAACGGGACGAGAGTCATCTTTCGGAGGCTGCGGCACAGCCCGCTTTGTCCAATAGGCCACCCACTCCCCGCTGGCTGAGACCGCTGGCAAATCGCCTTCGATCGTGTCAGCGTCAGTGGCGAGTTCGACGTACCTTCCATCGAGTCCAGAGACGCCTACCAAAATATTTGATTCACCTATCCAGTGCTGCGCAATCGCCCAGAAAGCCAGCGAGATCGGGCCAGGAGCCCGGTCCCTTAGCGAATCGATAGCACCGAGACGGTCATTGATTCGTTTCGGCAAATGGGTCTCCGCGCCTGCTGGAGTGGCCACATCCACCCTGCTGTGGGCCGCGCGAAGAGTCTGGAATCCAGCTATCGATCCGGAGATGACCAGCAAGACGGCGCCGGCGTACCCGATCAATTGCACCCGTCGGCGTCGCACCCCTCGAACCCACAACTGATCAGCGTGCGGTCCACCAATATCGTCTGCGCGCGCAGCGATCCGCCGTAGCTCTTCGGGGAAACTCCCCACCTTTTCTTGGCTCATAGCCCTACACACGAACTGTGACAACCAAAAGGTTGGGTCACACCAAGTCCCGAATCAAAAGAGCCCCGGCAGAGGCCGCACAAACGATGAGTACGGCGAGGCGAACTCGCTCGCCGGCTACACGTCCTTGCAGCCTTCGCGCCAGGGCGGCACCGATGGCCAACGTTGGCGACATCGCCAATCCGAGGAGCACGACCCGCCAAGAAAAATGACCGCTCGTAGCGAGCCCGCCAAGACTGATCAAAGATCCGACGATGAAGTAGACCGCTAGCGTCGATCGGATTTCGGCTCGTGGTCGCGATTGATAGACCAACGCCATAGGCGGGCCCCCGATGGCGCTTGTGGTCGCTGAGATCCCCGAGAAGAAGCCAGCGGTCACCAGTGCTATCCAGGACTTTGGAATCACGGGAGCGAACGCGGTCAGTGCAACTGCCACCAGAACCATCGAACCGATCACGAGGTCCAACTGGGTAGCACTGGCAGCCGCCAGTAACGCAACCCCGACCCAGGTGCCCGGCAACCGCGCAGGCAGCGCCCAGCCCAGGCCGCGCCAGTCGATTGCTCCGCGCTCCTCGATCAAGGTGAGCACAGGAAGTAGTGCCCCAAGGACGAGCAACATCTCGGGCATCAAGTCCGGCTGAAGCAACGTCACTATGGGTGCTGCGACCAGACCCAGGCCAAGACCGACTAGTGACTGCACAGTGGCCCCCGCCACCAGGACGAGGGCCACCAACGCAATCGTGGTGAAGTCGATTGCGCTCAGCCCTTCAGCAGGTTGCGCAATACGTAGGGCATGATCCCGCCGTTGCGGTAGTAGTTGGCCTCACCAGGGGTGTCGATGCGCACGACCGCGTCGAACTCCACTTCGCCAGCCTTGACCCGAACGGTCTTCGGCGTCACGCCATCGTTGAGTGCCGTGACACCGGTGACCGAGTAGGTCTCCTCACCCGTGAGCCCCAACGAGTCTGCGTTCTGGCCAGCAGGGAACTGCAGCGGCAAGACGCCCATCCCGATCAGGTTGGAGCGGTGGATGCGCTCGTAAGACTCAGCGATGACGAACTTCACACCCAGCAATGCGGTGCCCTTGGCTGCCCAGTCGCGAGATGAGCCTGAGCCGTACTCCTTGCCGGCCAAGACGACCAGGGGAATTCCGGCCGCTTCATAGTTCACCGATGCGTCGTACACGCTGGTGACCTCGCCACCGCCGGTGAAGTCGCGCGTGACGCCACCCTCGGTGCCGGGCGCCAACTGGTTGCGTAGGCGAATGTTGGCGAATGTGCCGCGGATCATGACCTCGTGGTTGCCTCGACGCGAGCCATAGGAGTTGAAGTCGCGTTGCTCCACTCCACGCTCGGCGAGATAACGCCCGGCCGGGGAGTCCTTCTTGATCGCACCTGCAGGACTGATGTGGTCGGTTGTGACCGAGTCGCCCAACTTCAGCAGCACGCGAGCGCCAGCAAAGTCAGTCACTGGTGCTGGCTCATCGGGCATCTGGTCGAAGTACGGCGCCTTGCGGACGTAGGTCGAGGACTCATCCCACTCGAACGTGTCGCCTGTCGGTGTCGGCAGCGATTGCCACCGCTGGTCACCGGCAAAAACGTCTTTGTAGGACCCAGCAAACATCTCGGTGTTGATCGCCGATGCAATGGTCTCCTCAACCTCAGCCGGTGAGGGCCAAATGTCTTTGAGGTAGACGTCGTGGCCCTCGCCGTCTTGGCCCAGCGGGTCGTTGAACAAGTCGACAGTCATCGACCCGGCCAGCGCGTAGGCCACCACCAGTGGCGGGCTGGCCAGGTAGTTCATCTTGATGTCGGGGTTGATCCGGCCCTCGAAGTTGCGGTTGCCCGAGAGCACCGAGACGACGGCCAGGTCAGCCTCGTTGATCGCCGCGGAAACCTCGGGGATGAGCGGGCCAGAGTTTCCGATGCAGGTGACGCAGCCGTAACCCACGACGTCGAAGTCAAGCTTCTCAAGATACGGCGTGAGCCCAGCCTTGTCGTAGTAATCGCGAACGACCTTGCTGCCTGGCGCCAGTGTGGTCTTGACCCACGGCTTGCGAGTCAGACCCTTCTCCACTGCCTTCTTCGCCAAGAGGGCAGCACCAATCATCACGCTCGGGTTGGAGGTGTTGGTGCACGAAGTGATCGAAGCGATGGTGACCGCACCGTGGCCGAGTTCGAAAGAGGTGCCATCGGCCAAGGTGACTGCGATCTTCTTGGACTTCTCGTCGGTGTAGTCAGCCAGTGCCTTGTCGAACTCTGCGGCGGCCTTGGCAAGTTCAACGCGGTCTTGCGGACGCTTGGGACCTGCCAGCGATGGCACGACCGAGGCCAAATCGAGTTCGAGCTTCTCTGAATAGCGCGGCTCGTGGTTGGGGTCATGCCACAGGCCCTGCTCCTTAGCGTAGGCCTCAACAAGAGCCAACTGCTGCTCGGTGCGACCGGTCAGGCGCAGGTAGCGAACCGTCTCTTCGTCGATCGGGAAGACCGCAATGGTGGAGCCGAACTCCGGGCTCATGTTGCCGATGGTGGCGCGGTTGGCCAGGGGCAGCGCTGACACACCTGCTCCGTAGAACTCCACGAACTTTCCGACGACTCCGTGCTTACGCATCATCTCGGTGATGGTGAGCACCAAGTCGGTTGCTGTTGAGCCCTCGGGCAATGATCCGGTCAGCTTGAAGCCAACAACGCGAGGGATCAGCATGCTGACGGGCTGGCCCAGCATTGCTGCCTCGGCCTCAATGCCGCCCACTCCCCAGCCAACAACACCGATGCCGTTGACCATCGTGGTGTGCGAGTCAGTGCCCACACAGGTGTCGGGGTAGGCCACCACTGACCCATCGGCGCCGGGGCGAGTGAATACGACTCGCGCCAAGTGCTCGATGTTGACTTGGTGCACGATGCCCGTGCCAGGGGGCACGACCTTGAAGTCATCGAAGGCGCCTTGACCCCAGCGCAGGAACTGGTAGCGCTCGCGGTTGCGTTCGTACTCAATCTCGGTGTTGCGTTCGAAGGCGTCGGGGGTGCCGAACACATCAGCGATCACCGAGTGGTCAATGACCATCTCTGCAGGCGCCAGCGGGTTGATCTTGGCCGGGTCGCCACCGAGTTCGGCCATGGCCTCACGCATGGTGGCCAGGTCTACGACACACGGCACGCCAGTGAAGTCCTGCATGATGACTCGGGCGGGGGTGAACTGAATCTCTTTGGTGGGCTCGGCCGCAGCGTCCCAACCAGCAAGAGCTTTGATGTCAGCCTCGGTGATGTCGGCGCCGTCTTCGGTGCGCAACAAGTTTTCAAGCAAGACCTTGAGCGAGAATGGCAACGATGCAACGTCGAGCCCATCTCCGCTTACCGCATCGAGGCGATAGATCTGGTAGCTCTCACCGTTGACGGTCAATGTGCCTTTGGCACCGAAACTGTTGAGCTTCGACATGGTGGCTCCTTGAGTTGTTGATCGGGTCAATCTTGCCGCGCCGAGGCCGAAGTCGAAACCTCGGGTCCCTCATGCAAAGTATCTTGACATCAAGATACATGAGATCAAGAGATATCGGAAGCATGCGCCTCCAAGCCGCGCCCGCGAGCCGCACCTAGGTCGCCCTAGCTAGGGTTGGTCTCATGGTCTTGAGCGTGGTTATCCCGGTGCGCAATGTGGCTACCTGGATCAACGAGGCCCTCGACAGCGTGCTGGCTCAAACCGGGGTAGATCTGGAGGTCATCGCCGTCGACAACGGTTCCACCGACAACTCCGCAGCACTCATCAGCGCCTATCAAGACCCGAGAGTGCATCTGATCACCCACCCGGCCGGGGGCACCGGAGGCGCTCGCAATGTGGGTGTGCAGGCGGCCACAGGTGAGTACTTAACCTTCGTTGACCCTGACGACATCGTGATTCAAGGCGCCTGGCAAGCCATGCTCAATTCACTGACACGTTCGGGCAGCGACTTCGTCGTTGGCCACTTCGAGCGGCTCCACCCCGACGGTTCGCACAGTGACCTCGCCTGGGCCAAGCGGGTGCATCACGAACACCGCACAGCGATCGACATCTCGGCATTGCCCGAGATCGTCGGTGATGTGTTCGTGTGGAACAAGATGTTTCGCACCTCCTTTTGGAAGGACAACTCACTGCTCTTCCCAGAGAACACTCGCTACCAAGATCAGCCGGTGATCACCGAGGCTTTCCTTCGCGCAAAGGCCTTCGACGTACTCCCCCAGACTGTGTATTTGTGGCGGGTTCGCGAAGACAAGTCCTCGGTCACACAGCGTCGCGACGACGTGGCAAACCTGCACGACCGCGTCACCACAAAGGCCAACACCTGGGCGATCGTGCAACAACTCGGCTCTCCTGCGGTTATTGACCTGTTCCACCGCAGGGTGATGGCCGGCGACTTGCACCACTATTTCGCAGCCATTCCTGGGTGCAGCGATGCCTACTGGGACCTCTTGACGTCCATGGTGCGCGACTTGTGGGGTGACTCCGGCTTCGCCAGCACCCAGACCTTGCCCGTGCAACGACTCATCGGTTGGTTGGTTGGGCAAGGACGACGCAGTGACGCCACCAGCGTCGCGGCGTACGTCGGGCGCAACGAACCCCCGCTGCCGGTCAGCGCCACCAGCGACGGCACTGGGCTGGCACTGCTCACAGATCGTGTGTGCGCCGACGAGGTCCCCGAGACAGTGCGACGCCTGCGACCCCATGAGTGGGGTTGGCGCGTGCAGCGTGCCAAGTCTGGGCGTCAGTGGCGAGCGCGCACGGTGACCGGTGAGGTTCATGTTGGACGCCTTGGGGCCACTGCGCCGTTCGAAGTGGACGCGAAATCGACGTCGATCACAGTGGGTGTCCCGACTCTGACAGGCACGGCCACCCTGACCGGCCCTCTCCAGTGACTCAGGCTGGCCGATAGAGTGCGGATCTAGCTAGCGACCAACCCGGCGAGGATCAGTGGACACCTTCATCAGCGTGGCAACACTTGTTGTTGCGGTCATTGGCGTGGGTGGCGTGCTGGCTGTGCTGCGCCAGGTGCGTTCGCTTGTCGCTCGAGTGGAATCCCTCGAACGCAAGGGCATCCCGACCCTGGGAAACACCTTGATCAAGCAGAACCGCCAGCAACACCTACTCACCCGGGCAACTGTGGATGCGGTGGCGTCGCTGGCGGCAATCCCAGTCGTTGGCGCACCCACCCCCAGCACCCAAGGATGGGCCACTTCAGCCATGGTGCAGCGCCGACTGGCTGAGATCGTGCTGTCGACCGAGGATCCCCTGATCGTCGAACTGGGCGGTGGCAGTTCAACCGTGCTCTTTGCGCGGCTGATCAAGCAAACCGGCCGGGGCCGACTCATCAGCATCGACCACAACGAGGACTACGCGGCCCTCACTCGTGCTTCTCTCCAGCGTCACGGCTTGGCCGATCTGGTCGACATCCGCGTTGCTCCGTTGACCCAGCGTGTGGTCGGGGATGAGAAGTGGGAGTGGTACCACCCCAATGGATTTGCCGACCTCGACGACATCAACCTGCTCTTCGTCGATGGTCCCCCTGGCGTAGGCAGCCCGATGGCTCGCTACCCCGCCGTACCGTTGTTGCGCGAGCACCTAGCCCCTGGCGCTGCGGTGCTAGTGGACGATGCAAACCGCAAGGACGAGCGAGCCATGGTCCAGCGTTGGTGCGCCGAAACCGGCGCAACCGTCGTGGCTACCGACCAAATCGGCTCCGGCTGGGCTCAACTGCAACTCCCCTAGCGGCAGTCTTGGTCAGCTCTCGATCTAGTAGTCGCCGCAGCACGCGAAGTTGGTGGTCACCGTGCCCTACCTGCAACGAGTGGAAACTTGATGCCGGCGAGCCGACGGCGCCAAGCTGCTCTCTTCACCCAGACGATGTGTCATGCTCACGGCGTGTTTAGACGGGTCCGCAACCTCCTACTGGTCATGGTGGGGGTGTGGGCTGTCTCTAGATTCAGATCGCAGAGGGCACCGCGGGACGAGGTATCCCCGATGAGTCTTGGTGAAGGGCTATACGGCTCGACCGTAACGGGCACACATTCGAGCCGCTGGCGCAATTGGATCGCATTATCAGCAATCGCTTTGGTCACCAGCGTCGCGTTTTGGCAGCTCATGCCGGGAAGCGTTCCGAGGCCCGAACTGGTTCCTGTGGACCTCGGCGCGACCACCAATAACAGCGAAATTCTCCTCGTTGGCACAAACGGCGACACGAGTAGTGGCGGGCGTTTGATTTGGACCTGGGACTCTGACGGGAGGGGTGGGGACGTTGCCTACGTCACTGCAAGCCTCAGCGGCCCGCGCGGTGAGGGCGCGCTCATCTTCGCTGGACCAGTGACTCATGCGCTAGGGGACTGCACAAATTTAGGCGACCCGGCCAGCCTTTCCGCAGGTCTGCCAAACGCAACATCAATATCAATCCTTGAAGAGGTCAGACGCCTTGATGTGTACTCACGGGCGGATGTTTCTTATTTGGCGTTGCGAGTTGATTCCGGACGCAACTCACCGTACGTAACGTGTGAGATTGGGCCAGGCCTCGCTGTGGCCGATCCCCCTGGACACAGGGTGTACACCCCAAACTTACGGGCAGTTATCGCTGGTCGCCCGAAATACTCCGATGTCTTCATGCCAGACCTATGCGTGGAACGTGTGGTTTTCGACGCCACGACATCCTCAGAATCGAACTGTCAAGGAATGGAGGGCAGCGCTTGGCTTTGGGGAAGCCTGTCCTATCTTGAGAGAGTCGACGAGACTTGGCGGCGCGAACTGAGACTCATGCTGCTTGGTGTTCTTCTCGGACTCATCGCCCAAGTCCTTTGGGAACTTGTAAACGGGCGCCGCAACCGCCGATTTTTTTGATCAGTGGGTACGGCCGAGCTTGAGAGCTTTTGTCCCACGGGAATCCCGAGACATCAGGAGCCAAAGCCCCCCCGTTCGTGCACGTTGGCAAACCCATGCCGAAGGGCCGGGCGGTTGTCATTGAGTTCAATGTCCGCGCAGGATGTGCGTGCGCTCCGGATGTGATGTTCCGGCTGACTAACCTAAAAGACACTCAGCCAACTGAAGGGGAAAGTTCCGTCCCATCCGCAACAAACTCCCGCAAACAAGGCGCTGGGCTAGTGGGTCGACTCTCGACACCTCGCTAAACCGGGCTGCACCAAATGTCCAATTCCGCGTGCGGAAAGGCCACCCATATTGGCTCGGTCACGATGAACTGGGCCTGGAAGGGTCGCCGTTGCACACGCTGG
>WBZQ01001561.1_pt1 | contig 15769 bp, 11 predicted proteins | sample 5204251 | NCBI WGS metagenome assembly WBZQ01 (sample SAMN12412402, study PRJNA552823) | activated sludge metagenome | isolation source: activated sludge from nitrification reactor of wastewater treatment plant... | place: USA: Virginia | collected 2017-09 | reverse complement strand
CAGGGCTTTACCTGGCTTGAATTTAACGACCTTCTTGGCAGGAATTGTCATGGTTTCGCCGGTCGCTGGATTGCGGCCTTCACGACTTGCACGCTCAGATACTGAAAAAGTACCAAACCCCACTAACTGAACATCGTTGCCGCTTGCGATGGCTTCTTGAATAACTTCAAGCAATTCATTCAGCATGGCAGTTGTTTGGGTTTTGGTGGTTTGTGAGCGTGTAGCAACGGCCTCAATCAGTTCAGTTTTGTTCATGGGGTACTCTTATTAGTAATTTAAGAAGCGAATGCTAATCTAGCAGGATATAGCGAAAGATCAATAACTTTTGATTATTCTATGGATATATTGCAGAAAATTGTTAATCGCTGAGAAATACCTGCTTAAGATAAGATGGATTTCTCAAGTAATAATGGTATCTTTCCTTAGCTACCGTTCAGAGTTGAATACAACCATAAAAACAATAAAACCATGACCCAAAACACCAACAACCTGGCCACTTACATCTGGTCTCTAGCCGATTTGCTGCGCGGTGATTTTAAGCAAAGCCAGTACGGTCGTGTGATTCTGCCGTTTACTTTGCTGCGTCGCCTGGAATGTGTGCTGGAGCCCAGCAAACCAGCCGTTCTGGCAGCGTACGAAAAAGTGATCAACATGAATATCCCGGAAGAAGCGCAGGAAAAGCTGTTGCTGAGAGCCACGGGCGGCTTGTCATTTTTCAATATCTCCAAAATGGATCTGGCCAAATTGGGCGAAGCAGGCATTGCGGCCAATCTGGAATCATACATTCAAGGATTTTCCAGAGATGCGCGGGAGATTTTTGAGCATTTCAAGTTCCGGGAATTCATCGGTGAATTGAACGATGCCAACCTGCTGTACAAAATCGTGCAGAAAGTACGGCAGACTGATTTAAGTCCGACGGCGGTTTCCAACCACGAAATGGGACTGGTGTTTGAAGAACTGATCCGGCGCTTTGCTGAAAGCTCGAACGATACCGCCGGAGAGCACTTCACCCCGCGCGATATCGTGCGCCTCACCACTTCGCTGGTATTCATGGAAGATGACGATGCCCTCACCAAGCCGGGCATCATCCGCACTATTTACGACCCGACCGCAGGCACCGGCGGTTTTCTGTCGGCGGGCATGGAATATGTGCACGAATTAAACCCGCAAGCGGTGATGCGCGGCTATGGGCAGGAGCTGAATCCCGAAAGTTACGCCATCTGTAAAGCGGATATGCTGATCAAAGGCCAGGACGTCAGCAATATCAAGCTGGGCAACACATTGTCGAACGATCAGCTGTATACCGACAAATTCGATTACATGCTATCCAATCCGCCGTTTGGCGTTGATTGGAAAAAAATCGAACAAACCATCAAGGACGAACATACGCAAAAAGGCTTCGCCGGACGCTTTGGTCCCGGTCTGCCAAGGGTTTCGGACGGTTCGCTGTTATTCCTGCTGCATCTCATCAGCAAGTTGCGCGATGCCTCTGCTGGCGGCGCGCGCATCGGCATCATCCTGAACGGCTCACCGCTGTTTACCGGCGGCGCGGGTTCGGGGGAATCCGAGATTCGCCGCTACATCCTCGAGGCCGATTTGCTGGAAGCCATCGTCGCATTGCCCACGGATATGTTCTACAACACCGGCATCTCCACGTATGTGTGGATACTGTCGAATAAAAAAGCCGTGGAACGCAAGGGCAAAGTGCAGTTGATCAATGGCGTGAACCTGTGCAGCAAAATGCGCAAGTCGTTGGGCTCCAAGCGCAATGTAATGGAAGAAGACGACATTGCCACCATTACCCGCGCCTTTGGTGCATTTGCAGTGGTCGAAGCGCGTGAACTGGACAAACCCAGCGAGCAAAAAAGCAACCGTGGCCGCCAGTCTGAAAACCCCAAAACAGCCGCCGCGAAAACCTTTGCCAGCAAAATCTTCCCGACCCATGCCTTCGGTTATCGCCGCATCACCATTGAACGCCCGTTAAGGCTTTCCTACCAGTTCAGCGATGAACGCCTGGCGGAATGCCGCTACGCGCCCGGCGCACTGAATGCGGCGATGCAATGGATTTATCAGGAATACAGTTCTTGGGAAGGCAAAACTTGGACAGTTGCAGAAGACTGTCCTTTCTATGGCGATGTGGCTGAACACGAAGAAGCCATCCGCCGTTACCTGAAAACGCATTTTGCCGAGCTGAAGGAAAAACAGATCAAGGATCTGCTGGATCGAAAAACCTGGTTGGAACAAAAGCAGGTACTGCTGAAAGCCAAACAGCTGCAAGCCGCCATCGGCACGCAGCAATATGATGACATGAATGGTTTTGACGAAACGCTCAAAGCAGCCTGCAAGCAGCAAGGTATTGCACTGGAAGCCAAAGAGAAAAAACAAATCACCGATGCCGTGAGCTGGAAAAATCCGGCAGCGGAAAAAGTCATCCGTAAAATTCACGCCACCAAGGCCAATCCGATTTACGGCTTGTTTGAAGTCATCGGCGTGGATGGCAAAAATAAGGTGGTGGAATATCAGTCCGATGGCGACTTGCGCGACTTTGAGAATGTCAGCCTGGACCCTTCCCAATCCGTGAATGCGATCAACGAAGCGTACTTTCTGCAAGAAGTGCAGCCGCATGTGCCGGACGCGTGGATCGATGCCAGCAAAAAAGACGACAAGGATCAACAAGTGGGTATTGTCGGTTATGAAATTCCGTTTAACCGGCATTTTTACCAGTATCAGCCGCCACGGGATTTGGCCGAGATTGATGCGGATCTGGATGCGGTGTCCGCCGAGATTATGAAACTGTTGCAAGAGGTGCATTCGTAATGCCGGGGAGGTATCGCGTATATCCTGAATACAAAGACTCAGGATCACAATGGCTTGGTGATATACCCAAACAATGGGATATTTTTGATGGTAAGCGTGTTTTCAGAAATCGGCGTGAATTGGCGAAGGATTCAGATGAACAACTTGCAGCAAGTCAAAAGTATGGAGTAGTGCCACAGTCTTTGATGATGGAGATAAATGATTCAAAGGTTATGCTTGCATTAAAAGGAACAAGTTCATTCAGGCATGTTGAAAAGAATGATTTTGTAATTAGTTTAAGAAGTTTTGAAGGCGGTATTGAGCATAGTAATTACGTTGGATGCGTTTCACCGGCGTACACCGTACTCAATGCATCTAAAGATATTTCACCAAATTTCTTCCGTTATTTCTTTAAAAGTAGGCCATTTATAGTTGCGCTGCAGTCTACAACAGATAGTTTAAGGGATGGCAAGTCAATTACATTTGATCAATTTGGTGCCATCCCTTTGGTTTTGCCAAAGATAGACGAGCAACTAAAAATCGCCAACTTTCTCGACCACGAAACCACCAAAATCGATACCCTGATCGAAAAACAGCAACAGCTCATCAAGCTACTCAAAGAAAAACGTCAGGCAGTCATTAGTCATGCCGTGACCAAAGGCTTGAATCCCAATGCCAAGATGCGCGACTCGGGGGTTGAGTGGTTGGAGGAAGTGCCAGGGCATTGGTATATATGGAAGTTTGGACATATTGCTCCAATTATTACATGTGGAATAGCATCGACCCCTACTTATGTTCAGGAAGATGAGGGAATGCCATTTCTGTCGGCGCAAAATATTCGCAATAATAAATTATCACTACATAAATATAACTTTATTTCTTTTGAGCTTCACGAGCAGTTAACTCGTTATAGAAAGCCAGAGCAAGGCGATTTACTTGTAACAAGAGTTGGTGCTGGAATTGGGGATGCATGTGTGATAGATACCGATATGGAATTCTCTATATATGTAAGTTTGACCCACATCAGACTGAATCCAACTATCGCTAATAATCGATTTATAATGTATTTCTTTGGTTCTGATTATTGCAAATTTCTAAATTATCAAGGGACTGTCACAGGTGGAGGAGTAGGAAATTTAAACGTTCAAAATGTTGTAAAGTACATGATACCTTTGCCCAACTTAGAAGAACAAAAACAAATTGTGAATTTTCTTGATGAGCAGGGAGAAAAGTTTGATGAGTTAATTGGAAAGTCAGAATCAGCAATCAAATTAATGCAAGAACGCCGCACCGCCCTAATTTCCGCCGCTGTCACCGGCAAGATCGATGTCCGAGACTGGCAACCAACTAATGGCTAACGATAGCAACACCCTAGCTGAGAACATCACGCGCGTGATTCATGCGCATGCCCAGGTGGATGCCATTTATCTGTATGGTTCACGCGCGAAACAAACGGCGCATGCACACAGCGATTGGGATATTGCCGTGGTGTTCAGTCATTTTGAGCCGGATTTAAATGCGCGTTTGCTCCGTCCGCAAATGCTGGAAGCCGCACTGGAGCGTGAATTAAAACTTTATAATCAGATTAGCGTGATTGATCTGGAGGCCGCGCCGGTGCTGTTGCAATACAGCATTTTGATGTCAGCGGTGAAATGGTTTGATCGCAACGTGCCGCATGTCAAGCGGGTTGAGCAGAGTATTTTGTCGAAATGGGAGAAGGATTATGAGAGATATTGCCTATGAGCAGGCATTGCTCCGGCATCAACGCAAGATGTTGCGCATTTTGGACGAATACAGCCGCGAAGAGGGCAAATCCTGGACCGAGCGCGATTTTCTGGCGATACAACGCGCCTTGCAGATTTATATCGAATCGTTTATTGGCATGGCGCGGTATTTTGCCCAGCAAAAATACGATTTGTCCGTGAGCCAATCCCGCGAAGCGATCGACGAATTAAAAAACCGTGGTGATTTGAGTCCTCAGCAGCATGAGGAATTGCTAAAAATGATCGGCTTTCGCAATGTGCTGGTACATGATTATCTGGAGATTAATGACAGCATCGTGCAAGCCGTGGTCACTAAAAAGGATTACGCCATCATGGAACCGTTGATTGTGCAATGGCAGCAGGCATTAAACACCTTAGACAAGGATGCAAAACAGCCTTGATTTTCACACCCAACACCGGCAAAGCCCACGAGCTGATGTTCCAAAACGACATGCTCAGGCACTTGATAGCCAACGGTTAGTGTTTGGTAAGTCAGCAAACTACAGTCGCACACTGTTCTTGTTCAGTAGAGACTTATTGAGGTTTTTAAAGACACTCAAGCTTCCTAGTGGTAATAATATCTATTACTTTACGATGCTTTATTAATGTAATTATAGAAAAAACAGATGGATGTATTATGAAACAGGCCACATTTGAATTACTAACACTCAATGATATTTTTGATGAAGGCAAACGCCAATTTTCTGTGCCGGATTATCAGCGTGGTTACTCATGGGAAAAGGAACAGAGAGAAGATTTGATTGCTGACATAAAACAAATACAGCATCAACGACATCGTCATTTTACCGGCACTATTGTTGCAAGTCGTCAAGGCGATTCAAATTGTTTTGATGTGGTAGATGGGCAACAAAGAATAACAACCTTGGTATTATTGTTAGCTTCGATAGTGAGATCGGCTCGTCAACAATCGGTAGAAGAGTTAGCTGGTGTTGCTATTGACAAGATAGAAGCCTGTTATATCCATAGCGGTTCTGCGTCTGGTAACACTAGTTATCAATTGAGGTTAGGTGAGATTCGTGATCCTCTGTTTCATGAAGTTCTGAAGCATGGTCGTGTTATGTATCAAAAAATAGAGAATAAAACTGATCAGAATATTGTTGATGCAGCATCAGAATTCGATGACTGGTTGAAGGATATGTCGATTGATGAGATTAATGGGATTCTATCTGGGATTACCAAAAAACTTGGTTTTTTATTTTATGCGCCAGAGCAGGATGCGGAAATTGGTTTGATGTTTGAGGTCATTAACAATCGGGGCAAGCCACTTAGTGAATTAGAAAAAATAAAGAATTACTTGATCTATTTTGCTGGTAGACATCAAAAAGGCGATTTGAAAAATAAAGTTAATAAGAACTGGCCACTATTATTGCAGCATTTGAATACAGCAGGTTATACATCTAATGATGATGAAAATAGATTTCTTCGTGTTTGTTGGATTGTTTTTAAAGATTACAACAAAAGTCGAAGTTACCATGTCTATGACAATCTGAAGCAAATATACCCTCCAGATGACATAGTTCACTGGAAAGTCTTATCGAAATTTGTAGATTTTATAGTGGGTTGTGCTCAAACTTATGCGGCTCTGCATCAACCCGAGAGATCTACTTTGAGCGAAAATGAAAAGAAGTGTTTACAAAGAATCTCACTGCATCCTGCCAATGCTTCGGTATTGCCTTTGATTGTTTCCCTATATGCTAAAGAACATGATCCGGTTAGACGTGCAGATTTGCTTGATTTATTGGAAAAATTGAATTTCCGCTATTATGTGACTGGGATCGCCAGTCGGAATGACTCTGGGCAGGGAGAACTATTTAAGTTGGCATATGATTTTTATAATGACTCGTTTGTACCTGATGAAAATGAAGAGGGTTTGGATAATTCCCAGTTAATTCGAAAACGGCTTATAAGTTTTATTAATGAGAATGCTAATGATCATAAGTTTATTAGTTATCTAACTCTTGATAAGGATGAATCGGGTGATTATTACAGTTGGCAGGGTTTGAAGTTCTTTCTGGCTAGCTATGAAGATTCACTGCTCGAAGAAAATCGGCAAGGATCAAGGCTGCGAGCTTTACTTGCTTTGCGGGATAAAGTGAATCCAAATGACTTTTATCATCTGGAACATATTTGGGCAATTAAAGACTACACGGTAGTGAATGATGAATGTGATAGGGATGTCAATAAGCGCCGTTTGGGTAACTTTATTCTATTAATGGAAGTTTTGAATATTAAAGTAAGTGACCATCGTCCAGAGATAAAAGTAAAAGAGTATTTTGAGGGCACGAAAGAGCAAGCTAATACATTGATGATTCGTGAATTGTGGAAGGATTTTAAGACTGCCACTGCTTATATGGATAAGCAAGGAGGCTATACACGCAAGGTAGCAGGCTACTGGTATAGCTTGTATCAATATTTTTTAGATTTACGTGAGCAACGAATGGTGAATTTTGCTTTAGATCGTTGGAGAGTTGAAGGAATTGTAAGGCCTGTAGAGAAAATTTTCATTGAGAGTGATACAGATAGTAATGAAATCTTTCGTTGTGTCCCTGAATATAACGAGCAATCGAAATTAGTCATCGATTGATTATTGGGCACATTAAATGAATTTCTTATCCGGTGGTAGTAAAGCCAACGAGCTGATGTTCCAAAACGACATGCTCAAGCACCTGATGGCCAGTGGTTGGCTGTTGGGCAAAGCGGAGCACTATAATCGCGAACTGGCTTTGTACCCGGAAGACTTGTTGGGTTTTGTCCAGGAAACACAGGGTGAACAATGGCAAAAATTCTGCGCTTTGTATCCGTCCAACCCGGAACAAAAATTTCTGGAACGTGTGGCCCATCAACTGAATAAGTCCGATCCCAACGCCGCCGACAAGGCGATGCGTACTTTCGGTACGCTCGGCGTGTTGCGCCATGAATTGCGCGATCGCGGCACGCGGTTCAGCTTGTGCCAGTTCAAACCCGAACATGAATTAAACCCGGATACGCTCGCGAAATACCAAAAGAACCGTTGCCGCGTGGTGCCGGAGCTGGTGTATTCCTCGTGGGCAACGGACGAGCATCTGAGCCAGACGGGAACGAAAGCCAAGGCGTGGCGCATCGACTTGGTGTTGTTTGTGAATGGCTTGCCGGTGGCGACGTTGGAACTGAAGTCGGAATTCAAGCAGGCGGTGTTCAACGCCATCCAGCAATACAAAACCACCCGCTTTGCGACAGATCCCGTCACAAAAAAGCCCGAACCGTTGTTGACCTTCAAGCGCGGTGCGCTGGTGCATTTTGCCGTGAGCCAATACGAAGTGTATATGACCACGCGGCTGGAAGGCGAAGATACCTTCTTCCTGCCGTTTAACAAGGGCACGGCGGAAGGTGGTGCCGGTAACGATGTGCCGGAGGATGTGATCCGGTACGCCACCGATTATTTGTGGAATGAGGTTTTGCTGCCGGATAATCTGCTGACCATTCTCGCGCGCTATGTGCATTTGCAGATTGAAGAAAAGGAAGACTGGGAAGGACGCAAAACCAAAAAAGAAACCCTGATCTTTCCGCGCTATCACCAATGGGATGTGGTGAACAAGTTGATGAATGCGGCACGGACTGAAGGCCCCGGCCATAAATACCTGATCCAGCACAGCGCCGGTTCGGGAAAATCCAATTCGATTGCCTGGGTGGCGCATCAATTATCAGCACTCTACAACCCTCAGGGTAGCAAGTTGTTTAATTCCGTGATTGTGGTGACTGACCGCACGGTATTGGATGATCAGTTGCAGGATACGATCAATCAGTTTGAGCATGTGGACGGTGTGGTTGGGCGCATCAATCGTCAGGAAGGCGACGGCTCCAAATCGGAGAAACTGGCCGCCGCACTGGAAAATTCGCAGCCGATCATTATTGTGACCATTCAAACTTTTCCGTATGTGTTGCGCGCGATTGAGAACAGCGTGAGCTTGAAACAACGTTGCTACGCGATTATTGCCGATGAAGCGCATTCGTCACAAACCGGCTCGACCGCGCGCCAATTGAAAGAAGTATTGATGATCGATGCAAAAGCGGATGGAGAAGAAGAGCTCAGTAGCGAGGATATTCTGGATGCCGCCGTGGCTTCGCGCCGCGCTTCGAATAATCTGAGCTATTTTGCCTTCACGGCCACACCGAAAACCAAAACATTGGAACTGTTTGGCCGCTTGCCGAATCCGAATGAACAACCATCCAGAACCAATAAGCCGGAGGCCTATCATGTGTACAGCATGCGTCAGGCGATTGAGGAAGGTTTTATTCTGGACGTGTTGAAAAATTACACCAATTACAAGGTGGCCTATAACCTCGCGCAGAAAATCCAGAGCGCGGATCAGGAAGTAGAAAGCCGGAAAGCCAAGGTTAAGCTCAATCAGTGGGTGCGCCTGCATGAATACAACATTGCTCAGAAAGTGCAGGTCATCGTCGAGCATTTTCGTTCCAATGTGCTGGGACTGTTAGGCGGACAGGCAAAAGCGATGGTCGTCACCAGTTCACGCAAGGAAGCGGTAGGCTACAAACTGGGTTTTGATAAATATATTGCGCAACAGGGTTATCCAAAGATCCATGCCATGGTGGCTTTCTCCGGCGAAGTGGAATTCAGCGAGAAAGATCCGAACGCGACCGCGTTGCTCGATGAGAAATTTACCGAAAGCAACATGAACCCCAATCTGAGAGGCCGCGACATGCGCAAAGCCTTTGATACCGATGATTATCAGGTGATGATCGTCGCCAACAAATTCCAGACAGGTTTTGATCAACCCAAACTCTGCGCGATGTATGTGGATAAAAAACTTGGCGGTGTGGAATGCGTGCAAACGCTGTCGCGCTTGAATCGCACCTATCCCGGCAAAGCGGAAACCGGCACTTTTATTCTGGATTTCTTCAATGAACCGCAGGATATTCTCGATGCCTTTCAGCCCTATTACCAGACTGCGGAACTGGCGGATGTTTCCGACCCGGACTTGATTTTTGATCTGTTTGATAAACTCAAAGCTGCCGGTATTTTCACCTGGAACGAAGTAGAACAGTTCTGTGCTGCCTTCTTCACCAAAAACAAAAGCAATGCCGCCATTGCCAATATCTGCAAGCCTGCCGTAGAGCGTTGGCAGAAACGCTATCAATCAGCGCTGGAAGCCTACCGATTGGCGAAAGAAATGTTTGATCGCACCAAGAAAACCCGTGATGCAGTGCTAATCGCCAATGCGGAAAACAGTTTCAAGGCATGCAAGAAAGAGAAGGATGCGCTCGATATCTTTAAAAAGGATTTGGGTACTTTTGTGCGGTTCTATGAATTCATGTCGCAGATCGTCGATTACGACGATAAATCATTGGAGAAACTCAGTTTGTATGCGCGGCATTTACGCCCCATGCTACGTGAAACCTTGATGGAAGAAGATAGCATCGATTTAAGCAGCATATTGCTCAGTCATTACCGCCTGTCCAAAATTCGCCAGCAGGACTTGAAGTTACAGCAAGATACTGGTGAATATCAGCTTAAACCCGGTGAGGGATTGGGCACGGCCAGCGCTAAAGATAGGCAGGAAGAATTTCTGTCACAGATCATCAGCCGTTTGAATGAGCTCTTTATTACCGACCATCTGACAGAGAAAGACCTGGTGAATTACGCCTACACCATCCGGGATAAAGTCAGTGAGAATGCCTTGGTCATGAAGCAAATCGCCAATAATTCACCGGAACAAGCGATGCTGGGAGATTTTATCAAAGCCGTGGATGACGCCGTCATAGATAGCAGCGAGGCGCATCAGAATCAGATGATGCAATTATTATCCGATCCTGCCAAATCAGCCCGTTTTGCCAAGGTGGTGTTTGATTTGCTGAAGCTGGCGAAGTGAATCGATTGATTGCTGTAGGATCTGAAACCCTTGGAGAGATGCAGGATATGACCGAATAATGCAGACATTGCTTCATTATGAACGATCGCATAACCTCCTGAACAACTTCCGCTACTCCAGTTTACTATGGCTAAATATATGCATTTATAAGATTGGATGATACCAATTTGATTGGTAAGGACGTAAACCCGCACTCTTAATTTGATTTTTGTCAGTGAATTTATTATCTTTTCATTCTTTTAATAAAAGGGATAACGATAATGTCGAACGTAACTGATCTGATCATAAATGGACAAAGCTTCAACCGTGTCAACTGTGACTAACGTTGTTAAACAGGTTCGATCTCAGTTTTAAATGCTTTCCAATGCTAGGGTGTGAAATCCTTAGAGAAAGTGCAATTGAGCTAATACTTTCCTTGCTGACAAAATGATGCCTTCTTACTTCCGAAATAATATCCAATGGTAACACTCCAGAGTTCTCCGAATAAATGTTAGTTGTTTAACAATCATGGAAACTTTTCAACGCTGTTTCATCCAGAACCCTGGTAAGTTTTGCACGCTGATTAACAGACTAACATCTCAGATTTCAAGGAAACGTTTGTACGGATTGCTTTGACTACATACATATAATACGATATTGCAATTTTATATTTTTGGCTTAAAATGAAAACGTATAAATCGTTTTTGCTTCTATGCATCTTTCTTTTTTTTGTTTTTAGAGTTGAAGCACAATTAGGTGTTAAAAGCCACGAAGATATTAATTTTGGCAAAACATCTATTTCAAGTAAGTCAGAATCACCTGCGATAGTATTACGAGACACTTCAAGTTCAATAAATTCCGAAAATTCCCCTGAAAATGTAAGACCAAGATTATCTGATTCGCTCAAGAAACCACCTTCATCGCCTGATGAAACTACTTTCTACTGTGGCCCTAACAGTATATGTGGGCCATCGAATCCCGCACCAGGTGTCCCAATACCAGAAATTCCAGAACCAGCAAAAAAAAATCCTAAAAAAAGCGAAAATAATTCAGGTATCGATTTTGATTCAGACCTCGGTCATTCTCCAAAGCAAGATTTTTCATTTAGTTATGTTGTTGCTCTCTTATCCAATGGGAATGTTAAATGCTCAGGTGTTCTTCTAGGTAAAAATAAGATATTAACAGCAGCACACTGTCTCTGTGATAGAAGGCTAGATAAAATGTTTTTGGGAACTTCAATTTATACAGGAGATATTTCTAATGTGGGTTTTACACATACAGCAGAATTAAGTAACGAAGTAGAATTTTTTAACGAAGATTTCTGCGAGCAACACAAAGGCAACGACAACGCTATTGTTTCAAAGAATTTGATTGATTTAGGGATAATATCAACTTTGCGCGACATTGACTTACCTGATAAGTACTTTTTTCAACCAACAAATCTATCTCAAAGTCAAAAAGACACAAAACAGTTCCTAATCGTTGGATTTGGAGCAAGCAATAATACCAATGCTGGCGGAGTAAAACGCTATGTCAAAATAAATGCAAATGTATGTGACTCTAGTAATAAATCAATTGGCGGTTGTATAGAAGGGTTAGAGATTGTAGCTATAAATGATAAAGGTGATTCTGTTGATACCTGCAAAGGTGATAGCGGAGGTCCATTGATTACAATGGATCAAACAGAGGTTCTTAAACTTACGGGTCTCACCTCTAGAAAGATATCTGGAGGTAAAGAAAACTATTGTGGTTCAGGTGGGGTATATATTAATTTGACTGCACCAATAATCCAGAACTGGTTAAATAACAGACTTAAAATAATTTGGAACAAAGGATGAATATGAAGAATTTCAATCTAGTACTTTTGATAGCATTATTTCTATTATCATTAATGCCTACTGCTATCTTTGCACAATCGGATAGTTTATTTCGTGCTCAAAATGATTTTAGAATAATAAATGGAATAAAAGTCGATGGTGTTATTCGCCGTGTACCGTGGATATTTTCTTTCAGAAAAGATGATCGGCATATTTGTGCTGCCTCCTTCATTTCACCTAATATTAGTAGCAATGGAAAAATAAAGTCTTGGAGTACAGAAGCGAGAAATCCTGTTTGGGCTGTAACTGCAGCTCATTGTGTGGTTGATGAAAATGGAAATTTGATCGATCCTAAACGTTTCTCAGTATGGAGTGGAGTCTTGGACATATCTGGGGGACTAAATAACTCAGGAGGTGAAGTCCAAAAAGTTATGGAGATTTTTATTCCACAGTCTTCAGAAAATATCGGCGCCTATAATCTTATAACACAGAAAAATGATATTGCGTTATTGCGTTTGTCAGATTCAAAAAATGAACTAGGCTCGCAGAGAATTAGTATACGTTTTCCATCTATTCAAGAAGTGAGTTGGATATATGACCCATATACAGCTGTGTATACCTCAGGGTGGGGTCGAACAGAAACTGGAGCATCTTCTGATCAACTTTTAGAAGTTCGCATGCCTCTAGTTGACAAAACTTTTTGTCAAGTCAAATATGACCCATATGGAGACATAATTTCACAGGGAATGATATGCGCCGGACATACTTCCGGGGAGTATGATTCTTGTCAAGGGGATTCTGGAGGGCCTTTGTACTATAGACCTTCTGAAAGATTAGGCAGAACTGCTGAGCCAGTATTGATTGGAATCGTGAGTTGGGGGCGTGGTTGTGGGGCAACTGATCTTTTTGGAGTCTATACAAGCATCACATTCTATGAGAACTGGATTAAGTCGAAGATTGAGAAGCATCATTAATCGTAGCTAATATGAGAAAAATATAACCTAACAATCGATTTGAATTGCTTTTTCCTTGTATTTACCTTAGCCACATTTAATGTACATATACCGTGAAACAAAAGAGATTAATGAACAACCACTTGGATTGATATGAAATTTACCGACTGGTTTTACTCTTTATTACTTAAGGGGATTTAAATTATGAGAATAAATATAAAATTAATTCTGGTCTTGTTGATAGTAACGTTAATAGCTTCCGCATGTTCAAGTATGAGCACAACAATTGTTGGCGAGAATAATAAAGATGAACTAAAAGGTGGACTTCCGTATTACATGCCTAAAAAAGACTTTCTAGTTACTGTTACAGTTAAGGAAGGTGTCAAATCTTTCGCCACTTCTACAACACCAGCTTATCCTGATCTATCACAGATTTTTGTGCTCAAATATGAAGATAGTCTTATAAGCGATAATTTGTTATCTATTGGCGTAACCACAAAAGGTTTATTAACTAGTATTAATGCAAAAACAGTAAGTCAGTTAAATGAAATATTTAAAAATATTGCTAAAAGTGCTGGAGCCATATCAACAGCAAGAAGTGATGCCCCAAAATATGAGTGTATAAAAGATGGTACGTATGTCTTTCGGTACACAAATCCTGGGGTTAATCATGTAGCTTGTGATGGAATTAAAGTTGACATTTCTCAGCTTGGAGAATTCGAACTTACTAATGATCAAATGAAACATGGCAAAGACAAAAATGCAAAACACTCAGGTGTTTTTTTTAAACTTGAAATCCCATATAAAGTACGTATTACACAGAAATCAAGTGATGACAAAGAAATAGTACAAGAAGATTTGGTCTTTTCTCCAACAGAATCACCGGTCTATTTCATACCTGTGTCTAAATCATTATTCGCAGATAAAGATGCCACATTTGCATTTACTGACGGCATGCTAACTAGCTATAAGCAAGATAATAAAAGTGAGCTTGTTGCACTTGCTAGTTTACCTGCCGATTTAATATCTGGATATTTTGATTCAATTGGAAACGTTTTTGGTAAAATTTCTAATGCTTCTACTCAAGAAAAAAGTGCAATACAGAGTTCGTTAAGTCTTGAACTAGCAAAAATGAAAAATGAATTATGTATAGCCGCAATAAATGCAAATAATTCTGAAGCAATAAAACAGTTGCAATGTACTCAGTAGTAGAAAATAGAGGTCTAATTGTTGAATCGCCCCGGGGCGATTCAACAATTGCTCGACGTGCCAGTGGGATTGGTTACAGTTCCGTGCTTAACCCGCCTTGTCAGAGCTTAACTTCGCTTTCAGGTTGTACAGGTTAATGGCGCCACTTCAGTGTTGCCACTTTTCAGGCGATTAATTGTGGTTGCTTTATTTCCAAATGCCTCCAAAAAAGCGCAGGGAAATTCCGCCGGATCAAATGTTTGCTCAGCCAGTTGGGATATTGCTTCTTCAATCTCTACAGCGTTCAAAGCACCACTGTTCGATTTCTTATAGCTTTTGATAAAGGTTAGGCTTTATACAGGGCGAAACCTGCTGAGAGATCAGAATAGATACCAGCAAGGGTTTGTTCATCGCTTTTATATGAAGTAGCTCTTTTGAAACCCATTTCACGCAGATGATCTCTTATTTTCATAACATCGTTCTCATCATCACAATCGTAGGTGTAGACACACACGACATAAACACCGCCCTTGCTTCGCCAGGCAGTAGATACCTTTGCGTGCTTCCATAATTTTCCATCTTCAACAGCCTTCTTCACGTTGCGCCATGTGTCGTCAATATATTTTTCGGCAACAAAGAACAGCCATTTGCCCACCCGCTTTGCTTCTGGCTGGGGGTTCTTTCCTTTGTAGGTCGCTGTGATAAATGCCGCGTGAGTGACTTCACTGGGATTGCCTTCTTCAACAGACTGCACAACATCAGCTTCAAAATCTTTTTTTGCGCCAACTAGTTTCTTATTTGTCATCTTTGCATGTACCAGTTTATTGGCGGTAATTCATTTGTAGGCTGAACGAGATGGATGCTGCAAGTGGTAACTTTTGTACGCTAACTTATGCCAGACAAATCAAATTTTCAACGTTCTCTTGTTCTTAAACGTATCTATTGGGATCAACGTAGCTTTCTCCCCATCATACGTAATGGCTACATCTTTCCCAGCAACAGGTTTACCATCAACATCATTTAATTGATGCACAATATAATCTTTGTTGATCTGCTGATAAAAAACAGCGTTCTCTTTATCAATATGAATAACTTGCCCTTCATACTGATTTTTATCAACCGGTGTTTTAGCTAAATAAATATTGTAGACACCCGGCTTGATACCTTCATCAACCTTCTTGATGGTGCCCGTCGTCTCCCATTCATTATTATTTTGAGTTTGTAGAATCTTTTGTCCATTCATTACAATCATTCGTAGCTTTGGTGGTGTCGTCATTTCAAATTAGTTGTTAGTAGGATTGATAGCAAGTCTAAATTATCCCGCTTCCTGTTGTCCGGCAATTTCATCCAGTATTTTCATGAGATCGAAAGACTCTGATCTTTCC
>WBZQ01001560.1_pt1 | contig 15770 bp, 14 predicted proteins | sample 5204251 | NCBI WGS metagenome assembly WBZQ01 (sample SAMN12412402, study PRJNA552823) | activated sludge metagenome | isolation source: activated sludge from nitrification reactor of wastewater treatment plant... | place: USA: Virginia | collected 2017-09 | reverse complement strand
CATCGAAACCGTCGCGCATGGCGCCGACGGCGAAGTGCGCCTGGGCATGCCGACGCCCGAGCCGCCCACGGCGGTCGCAGCGCCCCCGCCCGCGCCTGCCCCGTCGCCCACGTCGTTGCCGGAGACGCACGCGGTCGAGCCGCCGTCAGCCGCTCCGCGCGCCGTGGAGCCCACGCCCGCGCCCGCGCCCTCGCCGGCCGTGATCTTCGACGTCAGCAACCTGATGCGCGCCACGCCCGTGCCCATCGGGCGGCGCGAGGGGCTGCCGGGGCAACTGGCCATGGTCTTGGTCGACGCGCTGCGCGGCGACGAGCACCTGTGGCTGCGCTTCACGCTCGAAGACGGCGCCGCGGCGCGCGTGCGCGCGGCCAGTTGGGAGGCCGGCCCGCTGACCACCTTCACGCAGGAGCCGGTGGGTCGTGATCTGCGCGTCGTGGTCCAGCTCCCGCGGGCCGGCGTGACGCGCAAGACGCGCGTCACGCTGGCCATGGACACGGGCGCGACCTATCGCTTCGCGCTGTCGAGCGGTACGCTGGCGGGCTTGTGGCGCAAGCTCTTCAACTGAAAGCCCGAAGCATGGGGTGGAGCTCGCACGCGCGGCGCGCGGCGATCGGGCGCGCCGGCCGGCTCGTGCTATGCGCCCTGCTCGCGGCCTGCCACAAGGACGGCGGGCCGGCCGGTCCCGGCAGCAACCGCGCGCCCGAGATCCGCAACGTGGCGATCGCGCCCGCGTCGGTCGGGCTCGGCGCCTCGGCCAGCGTACGCGTCGAGGCCCTCGACCCCGACGGCGATCGCATCTTCTTCCGCTACCTGGCCGACGTGGGCAACATCGTCCCCGACCCACAACAGCCCGCCCAGGCCACGTTCACGAACGTCGAACCGGGCGGACGCACCAGCGCCCGTCTGACGATCCTCGTGACCGACGACAAGAACGCCACCAGCAGCTTCAACGCCAGCGTCGGTCTGCTCGGCAACCAGTCGCCGCTCCTGGAAGTGCGCGCGGCGCGCTCGAGCTGCCATCCCGAGTGCACGATCAGCGTCACCGCCGTGGCTCAGGACGCGGAGGGCGACGCGCTGACCTACGCCTGGTCGGGGTGCGCCACGGGCAGCGGCCGCTCGGCCGAATGCCGCGTGCGCCACGTCGGCTCCGTCACCGCCATCGTCAGCGTGCGCGACGCGCGCGGTGGCGTGGCCGTGGGCACCGCGACCGTCGCGGGCACCAACCTGGCTCCGACCGTCAACCGCCAGGGTCCGGAGCAACGCACGAGCCCGTCGCGGCTCGTGGTCGAGCCGCTCGACGCCGACCCAGGCGACGATCCGCGTTGTGCCTGGCGCGGCGATTGCACGTGCACCGGCGACTTCCAGAGCTGGAACGCGAACTGTGAGCTGCCGGGAGGGACGACGGCATGCGTGATGACGGCTTACTGCTGGGATGCCTGGGGCGGCGTGGGCGAGGCGCGCTTCCGGCTGGTGCGTTGAGGCGCGGGCCGGCAGCCGCGTGCCTGGGCGCCTGGGCCGTCTGCGCGCTCGGCGCGTCGGCTCAGACCAACGACCGCGTCTTCCGCTCCTGGCGTTGGCCCCAGGAGACGAGCGCGGCGCGCAATGCCGGCTGGGGTGGCCTGGGCGTCGCCGTGCCCGACGACCCGAGCGCCGCCGAGACCAACCCGGCGGCCATGGGCTCGCTGACCAAAGCCGAAGCCTTCGTGGCCCTGACCGCCTTCGGCGACGGCAGCGCTCCTGTCGGCGACGACGTCGACGCGCGTCGCGCCTTGGGCTTCAGCGGCGTGGCGCTGCGCGTCAGCCCACGCTGGACCCTGGGCCTGAGCGCCACGCAGGCCCGCGCCGTGCGCCTGAGCCTGGCCGCGCTGCGTCTGGCCGACGGCTCCTCCGACACGGGCGAGCTGAGCGCGTCGACCCTCGACCTGCGGCTGTCGGCCGCCTGGCGTCTGCGCCCACGCGTGCACGTGGGCGCGCAACTGACCAGCAGCCGCCTGTCGCTGGCCTTCGCCGGGCGACACCTGTTGCCCGCGGGCGAGAACGACCTGCTGCTCGACGGGTCCGCGCGCTCCACGCGCCTCAGCGCGGGGCTCGGGCTGCAGGTCGCGCTCGGCGCGCGTCTGACGCTCGGCTTTGCCAGCCAGGCCGGCGCCACCTACGAGCTCTCGCGCCACAGCACGAGCCCGCTGCTCGGCGTGACCCTCGACCCCGGCAGTCGCTACGACCTGCGCCGGCCGAGCACCTTCGCCGGCGGATTGCACCTGCGCGTGTCGCCGCGCTTCGCCTGCGCCGCGCAGCTCGACTACGTGCGCTGGAGCGAGATGCCGGCGCGGCTCGTGATCGCCAACGGCGCGCGCGCGCGCGACGAGTATCGCCTCGCCGATGCCGTCGAGCCGCGTCTGGGCGGCGAGTTCTCCTTGGCGCTGCGCAGCGCCGCCATCCAGTTGCGTGCCGGCCTGCACGCGCAGTCCCCCGGCACGCTGCGTTTCACGGGCGACGACCCAGCCGAGCGCTCGTCCTTCCCCGGCGCCGAGTGGAACGTGGCGGGCGCGCTGGGCGCCTCGCTCGTCACGCCCACGCTGCGCGCCGACCTGGCCGGACGCTTCGGCGGCGAGCGGCCCGCGTTTCTCGCCTCGCTGGGCGTGCGTTTCTAGGAAGCTCGTGCCCCTACACGCCGTTCGACCACGTCCCTGTGCACCCCCGCTTCAGACCTCGGGGTCGGTCACGACCGATGGGGAACTTCTGAGCGCGCGTTCACGCCGCGTGAACGAGAGCGCCGACACGTTCACAGATTCATCCATTCGCACCCGAGACCACGGATCAGAGCACGATTGAGTTCCGATCGTAGAGACATGTCGAGCATTCCTGCTCGACAGTCCAGGTCGCGCGCCCGACTATGGCGACGGCGCTGGCTCGGCTCTTGGCGGAAGCCGGCCGACGTCTCGGGCGCCCCGACCTGTCGCGCGTGGCCGGACAGGGCGCGGCGGCCGTGTGCGAGGAGGTCGAGGCCGGACGCCTGCGCTGCGGAGTGCCCGGAGAGGTCGAGACGCCCGGCCTGATGAACGGCCTGGCCGGCATCGGGTTCGGCCTGCTGCGCGCCGCGCTGCCCGAGCGCGTGCCGTCGGTGCTGCTGCTCGAAGGGCCACGCCGCGCGCCTTCCTCGCCCGAGCACGCGCCCGTCGACGTCGCCAGCTCGTCGCGAGCCTAGCGAGCCAGCGTCGTGATCCCGGGCGCGGACTTTCCGCGCGTTCTCCTCCTGACAGCGACAACTACGGCCTGCGTGCGCTCCGGCAGTCGACGAGCCGGCGCGCACGCCCGGCATCCGGCGCTTGCGGCCGGCCCCGGCGCGACCCACGCGCGGCCGTCAGGACTCGCGACGGTCCTCAGGAGGAACCATGTTCGAATCGAAGGCCCGCCCGATCTGGCGTCTGGCCTCGACGTGCACGTTGCTGGCGGCGTCGCTCGCCTCCGCCGCGCCCCCGCCCGCGGCCGCCGAGGCGGCCGCGCACGAGGCCATCGTGCGCGCCACCTACGCGCGTCTGCAGGACTACGCCGGCGGCCCCGAGCGCATTCGGCTCGTGGTCGACGACCTGCGCACGTATGCCACGCACGAGTTCGATGCGCATCGCTGGCTCGACCTGGTCGACATGCCGGGCGGCGCGATGGTCGACATGCTGCGCAGCGTGCGCCAGAACGACGTCACGCGGCGCACGGACGTCAGCTACGAGCCCGCGTGGGCGCGCGCCGACGCGCACGTCGAACCCACCCCGGAGCGCGCCGCCGAGCTGGCCAGCGCCACGCTGGGCGCGGCACTGCGTGCGGCCGCCAGCGACAACGCCGAGTTGCGCGCCGTCCAGTCGCTGACCAGCTTCACGGTCACCGTCACGTTGGAGGGCGCCAGCCGCTCGTATCGCGCCGCGTTCGCCTGGCTGCCGCGTTCGCTCACCGCCTACAACTTCATCGTGCTCGACAACGTCGTGCAGGGCGTCGAAGAGGCCGCGCGTGAGACCTTGCCACGCGCCGGCACGCAGCGCGAGCCCGAGCTCCCACGCAACATCGAACCGCTGCCGGGCGGCGGGCCGACCTGCACGCCCTCGAGCAGCACGACCGAGCCGTCGTTCTCCGCGAGCGGCAGCGACGGCCACTTCTGGGGCTCGCACGAGAGCCAGGCCACCTTCCGTGTGACCTGCTCGTGCGACTCGGCCTGCGCCTCGACGTGCAGCGCGGCGATCCCCTCCGCCACCTGCTCGGACTCGGGCTTCGGCGATCAGTGCCACAAGATGGCCAGCTCGATGAAAGCTTCCACCAACCGCAACGACAACGGCAGCGTCACGGGCGCGTCCTGCGCGGCCGGCTTCGGCTGCGTCAAGAAGGGCTGCCTGTTCTGTGCCTGCGGTCTCAGCATCTCCGTTTCGGTCCTGGGCGCCTCCGTGCAGTTCTCCGCCGGCGGCGGGCCGGACTGGGACGGCAACCTCGAGTACGGCCGCACGTGCGCCCCGTGCGAAACGGTGGCGCCGCCCCCGCCCCCGCCGCCGGGCGGCGGAGGAGGTGGCGGAGGAGGTGGCGGCGGCGGCCCCGTGTGCACGGCCTACGACTTCGACTGCGGCAACAACGGCAGTTGGGACTATCTCGGGGTCTGCGTCTGGACCGGGGAGAGCGCGGCCGACGTGGGCTGCAGCCTGTGCTTCGGCAGCGGTCTGACCGCTCCGGAGGCGGCTGCCATGCCGGGCAGCAACTTCGTGGCGTCGTGCAGCGGCTTCAACGTGCGCGCCGCCGGCGCCGGTGAAGTGCGCGCTCAACTGACGCCGGTGGCGGCCGTCAGCGAGTGACGTCGCGCGGGGGACGCGCCTGCGTCCCCCGCGTGGCCTGCTCCTCGGCGCCCGCGTCCGCCGCCGGCTCCTCGCCGCGGGCGTACACGCGCAACACGTCCCAGCGCCGGAGCTGCACTTCGCCGGCCGGCGCGCCGCGCCGTTTGCGCACGTCCGCCACGCGACACACGTGCACTTCGAGCTTGCCCTTGGCGGCGCGCGCCTTGGAATGCCAGGCGGCCAGTTCCGCCGCGCGCGCCAGCACCGCGCGCGGCAGCTCCGCGAGCTGCTCGGGATTGCGCACCAGCACGTGACTGCCCGGCACGCCGGCCACGTGCAGCCAGGCATCGAGCGGGCGGCCCACGCCGAAGGTCAGCTCGTCGTTGTCGCGATCGCCCTTGCCGATCAGCACCTCGAAGCCGTCGACGATCACGCTGCGGTAGACGCGTCCTCTGCTCGCCACGCGTCCAGCCTAGCGCAACCGGTCGGATCGTCAGATCGACGCGCCACCGCGCTATGCACGCGACCCTTCGGCGGCCGGGCACTCGTCGGCAGCGTTCTCCTGCCCTACTACCGAGCGCGTTCGGATCGCGTGCGACCTGCCTGGTGAACTGCACTCCCCGCGTCGTCCCCGACAAAAGTACGGGGCCAGTCGCGTGAGCCAGCAGAGACTAGGCGGGCACGCGGGGTCACGGCCGCCGCTTATCGAGATAGGCCGCGAGTCTGACGACCTCACACGCGGGAGAAGAAGGGCGTCGCGCTGGAGCGGCCTGAGCCAGGTCTTCGGCCGCCAGCGCCTTCCCGTCGCTCGACGTGGCCCCGCCGGGACGCTGGCGGACCGCGCCGCGGCGGCGAACGGCGTGTACGCGGATGGCATCGTCGGCGCGCCTGAAATCAGCGGAGACGGCAGGCGCTAGCGCGGGGCGCTCCCCGTCCAGCTCACGCGGCACGACAAACTACGCCGCGACAGGTCGCGCGGTGACGTCACCGCGCTTGCGCGCCACGTCAGGCGCGGCCTGAACCGTCAGGGAGACTGGCGCGGCGCCAGGGGTGGAGGAGCTGGCCGAAAAAGCTCTCGGGCAGCGGCTCGCGCACGCCGCACCGTCGCGGGGGGCCTGCGGGCATGTCGAACGTGCCGAACAGCACGTCCCAGAGCGGCAGGAACCCGGCGAAGTTGCGCGCCCGGCCTTCGTCCTCGCAGGCGTGGTGCCAGCGGTGAAAGGCCGGGCTCGCGAGCACGAAGCGCAGCGGGCCGAAGGTCCAGGGCACGTTGGCGTGCAGCCCGATCGCGTACAGGCCCAGCAGCGGCGCGTAGGTGGCCACGGACGCGGCGGGCAGTCCCAGGAGCAGCAACGGTAGGGCCTGCGCCAGGCGCGCCAGCACGTCGTTGACCGGGTGCAGGCGCACGGCGGAGAGCCAGTCGAGATCGCGCGACGAGTGGTGCGGCGCGTGAAAGCGCCACAGGCGGGCGTGGTGGAACGCGCGATGCATCCAATAGCCTGCCAGGTCGCCCACGACCAACACGGCCAGGGCTTGGACGGCCGTGGGCAGGTCGCGCCAGCCCGGCGAACCCTGCACGAGCGCTGCCAGGCGCTCGCGCTCCGGCGATAGACCGGCCAGGAGCGCCCCGACCACGAGCGCCGCGCCCAGCGCCAGCCGAGTGACGGCGCGCGTCACGAGCGGCGTGAAGAACCAGTAGGCGACGTCGGTCGCGAACCCCCGTCTCAGCAGGCGCTGCCCCGGCACGGCCGGCCAGCGGCGCTCGACGAGGCCCAAGACCACGGCCAGGACGGCGAAGCCGAGCGCCACGCGCGCGAAGGTTGGAAGAGCCACGGGACCTCCCTTCAGGCGTTGTCTTGGACCGGGCACCAGGCCACGAGGTTGAACGGGCGACCCGGTCGACCCTGCTCAGGGCTATGATCCGGGCGGCGAGCGCGTCTTCCAACCCCCGGGCAGCGCGCGGCATCTCAGGGACGCATGGGAGCCATGGCCGAGACCGAGAGCCCGACCGCCCGCGCCCGGACCTTCCCGGCCACAGACCCCGAGCGCCGCGCGCGCGAGCGCGAGCTGGTGCGGCGCGCCCAGGAGGGCGACCTGCCGGCCTTCGAGCAGCTCTACCGCGAGAACGTGGGGCGCGTGTACGCCACCTGTCTGCGGCTCTGCTGTGAGCCCACGCTGGCCGAGGAATTGACCCAGGACGCCTTCGTGCGCGCCTGGGAGAAGCTCAAGAGCTTTCGGGGCGACAGTGCGTTCTCGTCGTGGATGCACCCCCTGGCCATCAATCTGGCGCTCACCAGACGACGCTCGCAGAAGCGCTACGAGGCCCGCGTGACCGCCACCGACGACGTGACGTCCCTCGAGCGGCCCCAGCGCGCGCCCGGTCGTGAAGCCGGCCTCGACGTGGAGCGTGCCCTGGCGCTGCTGCCGCCGGGAGCGCGCTCGGTGTTCGTGCTGCACGACGTCGAGGGCTACCGCCACGACGAGATCGCGGAGATGACGGGCGTGGCCACGGGCACGTCGAAGGCCCAACTGCACCGCGCGCGCAAGCTCCTGCGGGAGGCCCTTCAGTCATGACCTGCGCACTTCTGCACGAGCGGCTCGACGACTACGTCGACGGCCTGCTCGACGAGGCCGAGTACCAGGAAATCGAGCTGCATCTGGCCGCCTGTGACGCGTGCAGGCTGGCCGAGCGGCGGCTGCGGACGCTGCTGGCCCAGGCCGCCAGGCTGCCGCGCGAGATCGCGCCCGGCCGCGACCTGTGGCCTGGCGTCGCCGGACGCCTGGGCGCGCCGCGCCTGCTGCCCTTCGCGCGCCGGCCCGCGGGCGCGGTCGCGCCGACGCGGCCCGCCTGGCTGCTGCCGGCCCTGGCGACGGCCGCGGCGGTGCTGGCGCTCTCCGCGCTCGTGCCGCGCGCGCAACAGACGGCGCCCCAGTCGAGCGCCAGCCAGGCGACGCGGACGTCGGCCCCACTCGACGTCGCCCAGGCCGACTACGCGCGCGCGGCCGCCGACCTGAAGCAGGCTCTCGACGCGCGCCGCGCGGAGCTGCCCCCGGCCACCGTCGCGGCCGTCGAGCAGAACCTGCGCACGATCGATCAGGCGTTGGGGGAGATCAGTCTGGCGCTCCAGAAGGACCCTGGCAACACCCAGTTGGCCCATCTGCTGAACGCCACGCACAGGCGCAAGGTCAGCTTCCTGCAACAGATCGTGAGGCTGTCGACGCGCCTGTGAGTTCCTTTTCGAAAGGCGGAGAAGTCATGGAGATCGCCAATCGTCTGATGATGGTGTCGCTGGCAGCCGCGCTGGCGCCGGGCGCGTTCGCGGACACGAACGTGAACGAGCGTCAGCAGGCCGCGCCCGACGGCGTGGTGCTGGTCGACAACGCCACGGGCAAGCTCAAGATCAGCGGCTGGGACAAGGCCGAGGTGGCGCTCAGCGGCCGCCTCGGAGCGGGCGCCGAGGGCGTCACGCTCGAGCGCCACGGCAAGCGCGTGCGCCTCGATTACGACCTCACGCACGGCTCGCAGGCCGACGCCGACCTCGAGCTCAGCGTGCCCGCCGGCAGCACGCTCGAGATCAGCGGCTTCGACGTGCAGACGAGCGTCGACGGAGTGCGCGGCACGCTGCGCGTCGAGACCGTCAACGGCCCCATCAAGGTGACGGCGGTGGGCGGCACGCTCGAACTCCAGACCGTCAACGGGGCCATCGAAGTGAGCGGCACCACCGAGCGCGTCCAGGCCGAGGCCGTCAACGGACCCGTCACGTTGACCGGCGTGTCGGGCAACGTGCAGGCCTCGACCGTCAACGGGCCGCTGATCGTCGAGGGCGGCGCGTTGACGCGAGCGGAGCTCCAGACCGTCTCCGGTCCGCTGCGCGTGCAGGCGGCCCTGGCCGACGGCGCGCTCGTGGAGGCGCAATCGGTCAGCGGCAGCATCGAGTTCGTGCTGCCCGCCGACGTCTCGGCCAACTTCCACCTGACCACCTTCAGCGGCACGATCGTCAACGAGTTGAGCCAGGACGCGGCCGGGACGAGTCGCCTCCAGCGCCACAAGGAGCTGACTTTCACCACCGGCGGCGGCTCCGCGAGCGTCGACGTCGAGACGCACAGCGGCACGGTCAGGCTGCGTCGGCGCTGACGGACTTCTCAGCCGGCGTCGGTCGGACGCTGGCCGAGCTCGCGTTCGGCGACCTCGGCCAGCAGCGTGCGCTGGTAGGCGTAGAAGAGGTAGGGCCAGGGCTCGTCCAGCGCGAACCAGCGCGCCGCGCCGTGATCGGGATCGGGCCGCAGCTCGGGCAGCACGTCGCTCGCCAGGCGCATCAGGAAGAAGCAGTTGACCTTGGTGACGTCGAGCCGCCGGGCCGTCTCGTCGTGCGAGAACTCGTCGAGCTGGCGCTCCAGCACCAGCAGCTCGGGCGGCAGCCCCGTCTCCTCGAAGATCTCGCGCCGGGCCGCGGCGAGCAGGTCTTCGCCGCGCTCCTTGTGCCCCTTGGGCAGCACCCAACTGCCGTCCTCGCGCATCACCAGCGCGACGTACGTGCGGCCGGCCCGACGGGCCAGCACCACGCCTCCGGCCGAGACTTCGGGCTCGAGCGTCGCCTGCAGATACGGTCCGGGGCGCGAGGCGTTGTGCCACAGGTCGTTGAAGTGCCGCTTGAGCGCGCCGTACAGCGAGCCGTGGCCCGGCCGGAACTCGTGCACGGGCAGCTCGCGCACCTGCACCGAGGGGTGCTCGGCGTAGCTCGAGACGAAGGCCACGTGCTCCGTGAGCAGCGCGCGGAAGTAGGGCTCGCCCAGGTTGTACTTCACGCCGCTGTTGTGCAGGCCCAGACGGACCGCGGTCTTGCGCATGGCCGACTCGACGATCTGGTGCGAGGCCTGCAGCTCCTTGCGGAAGTCGTCGAGCGACTCGTAGCGGCGCAGCGCCATCAGGCCGCGATCGACCCAGCGCGATTCCGGATCGAGCAGGATCACGCGCAGGCGGCGTAGCGCGTGCAGGCGATCGAGTTCGGCCAGAGAGAGCAGCGATTCGTCCAGGCCGAAGAAGACCAGGCCCTTGTTGCTCAGGATCTTGACGTCCTGGGCCTGATAGAGGGCGCTGCGCACGGCCGCGCGCGCGTCGTCCAGGGCGCGGTAGACGCGCGCCGGCTCGGCCTCCGTCGTGCTGGGCGGCGCCGGCTCGCGGGACACGGGGCCGAGCCGCGCGAGCAGCTCGCGCAGACGCTGGCATCCGGACGAGGTCGCGGCCCGGAAGTTGCCGTCCGAGGGCTTGCGATACGGCAGCGTGGTGAGGCCGAAGAGGTCGCTCGGCATCTTGGTGGCGCTCGCGGGCACGAACAGGAAGACGCGCTCACGGCCCAGGGCGCCGAAGAAGATGCCGGCCTCGAAGACCACGTTGTCGCGCGGCGAGGCCTGGCTCACCCCGCGGCTCGTGACCAGGTCGTCGTCGGCCAGCACGAACACGCCCACGTCGAAGGTGCGCGTGAAGCGCAGCAGGTCTTCGAGCGCGTAGCGTCCGGGCTCGAAGAGGTCTTCGTCCCACACGCGCACCTCGGCCCACTCCTCGAGCGTCGCCTTCAAGCCGCGCGCCAAGGGCAGGGCTTCGCGCGACGAGCCGATGAACACGCGCGGCAACGCGGGCGCCACGCCCGCTGGGCTGTGTGTGGTCACGTGGGCCTCTCCGGCACGGCGCTGGCGTCGGGCAACGGTCAGGACGACCAGGCGCGGCCTGCTATTGTGAGCGCGCGAGCGCGCCGGGCGCAACGGCCGCGCGCGGCGCGGGTTTTCCTTGCTACCATCGCGCACGTCCCCGGAGGCTCGCTCTGCCCTGGCCGCTGGCCGCCTTCCCGCTCATCGTGCTGCTGGTCTGCACCTGGCTCGCCGGTGGGCTGGCCTTGGCGCGTTGTGCGCTGGGCCTGCGACGCGGGCTCGAGGTCGCGGCGCTCGCTCTGCCGCTGGGCGTGCTCGCGCACGTGCTCGCGGCGAACGCCCTCGGCTACGTCATGCCCCTGCCGCTCGCGATCCTGCTGGCGCTGGTGCTGCAACTGGGCGCCGCGCTGCTGGCCTTGGGTCGCTCCGCGCCGGCAGCGCTCGAATGGGAACTCGGTCGGCGCGCGCGCCTGGGCCTGTTCGGGCTGGCGTTGCTGCTCGGACTCGGCGTGTGGGAGCTGGGCTCGCTCGAAGTCTTCGGCGACGACGGCGGCCACGCCTCGATGGCGCACCTGCTGGCCGCGGGCCAGTTTCCGCTGCGCTTCCAATGCAACCCGGCGCTGCGCGCGTCGTACTCGTACGGCGGCGATCTGCTGGCGGCCAGCGTGATGGTCGTGGCCGGCGCCGCGCCCTTCGAGGCGCTCGACCTGGCGCGCGCGGCCAGCGTCACGAGCGCGCTGCTGCTGGCCTTCCTGGCGGGCTTCCGCCCGCGCCGCTCGCTCGGCGCGGGGCTGCTGGCCGCGTTCCTGCTCGTCACCGTCGGTCCGATGGTGTGGGTCTTCCTGCCGTTCGCGCGCGGCGGCCTGGCCGAGTGGGCCCAGGCCGAGCCAGGGCTCGCACCCATGGTCGCGAGCATGACGCGGCTGCTCGACGACCCCTGGCGCTACGGCATGGTGACGCCGGGCTTCATCACCACGACCTACGCGCATGCCCAGCGCGCGTTGGCTTGGGGCTTCGCGCCCTTTCAGGCGCTCCTGTTCCTGGCGCTCCTCGAGTGCGACGCGCCGCGCCGGCGCAAGAGCGTGGCGCTGGGTCTTGCGCTCGGCGCGACGCCGCTCATGCAGGCCGGCATCCTGGTGCTGCTGCTTTCGGGCTTCGGGAGCTACGTCGCCTGGTCGTGGCTGCGACGACGGCGTGACGCCGCTGGGCGGCTCGACTTCGACGTCGCTGTCGTGCTCGGTCTGGCGCTGCTCATGGCGCTCGCCTTGGGGGGGCCGTTGACCGACTCGCTCCTCGACCGGTTCGCCGGCGTGGAGAACCCCACCACGGGCTTTCACTTCGATCCCCTGCGCCTGCCGAGCTGCCGCGGCCGCGAGATCACCGCCACCTGCGTGCTGCTGAGCGCGGGCAATCTGGGTCTTGCGCCGTTCCTGCTGCCCTGGGCCGTCGTGGCGCTGCTGCGCGGTGGTCCGCGCCCGCGCCTGGCCTTGGTCTTCGGTTGCGCCGTGGCCTACGTCTTCCCGTTCCTGTTCCGCTACGACTACATCGACTGGAACATCCAGCGCATCCTCACCTACGCGAGCTGGGTGCTGGCGGTCGTCCTGGCGCCGCTGCTCTTCGAGCGCTTGCGCGCGGGCGGCGCGGCGCGCCGCCTGGCGGCCTTCGCGCTGCTGCTCATGGCCTGGCAGGGCACCATGGCGTTGGGCGTGGTGGTCGACGGGACCTGGCTCAAGGACCGCGTCGAGCGGAAGTTCTTCGCGATCCACGCGCTGGACGAGCGCATGATGCGCTACGCGCCGGCCCTGCCGCGCGGCGCGCTCCTGCTCGACCCCGTACGCTGCCTGAGCGGCACGGCCTGCCGGGCCGCGATCCTGTTCGGACGCTACGCGGGCTATTCACGCGACCGCTTGCACTACCAGCAACCGACCGACGGCTACGTCGAGGCCCTGCGCGACCCGCGCGCGGCCACGCTGCGCCGGCACGGCTACACGCACCTGTACGTGGACGGCGGCTGGCTGCACGGACTGCCTCCCGACATCCGCGCGCGGCTGGCGGGGGACGCCTACCAGTTGATCGGCGCGGAGCACGACGAGCGCGACCTGCGTCTGCTGCTGCGCGTGTGCGCGCCCGACGAACGCTGCGCGCTGAGCGTCCCGGGCGCGATCTGAAGCCGCCCCGGCCCGGTTGACCGGCCCGCCGCGCCCCCGTACAGTGCCGCGCGTGAACGAGTTCTCTCCCGAACAGGTGTTACGCGCCATGGAACAGCAGGTGCCGTTCAACCGCCTGCTGGGCGTGCGTGGCGAATCGGTGGGCGTGGGCCGTGGCGTGCTGACCCTGCCCGTGCGGCCCGAGTTCGTGGGCGACGCGCGCCGGCCGGCGTTGCACGGCGGCGTGCTCTCGGCGCTCATCGATGCGGCCGGCGGCGTGGCCGCCTGGTCGGCCCTGCAGGCCCACGAGACCGTCTCGACCGTCGACCTGCGCGTCGATTTCCTCGAACCGGCCGGGCTGCACGGTCCCCTGCGCGCCGAGGCCGAGCTGGTGCGCAAGGGCCGGCGCGTGTGTCACGTCAGCATCCGTTGCACGCAGGACGGACGCCTGGTGGCCGAAGGCCGGGGCGTCTACAACATCCACCGGAGAAAGACCGCATGAGTCGATCCGCGCCCATCCCGCTGCCGGTGTTGCCCAAGCCCGCCGCCCCCGGCCAGCTCGTGCCCTGCCTGGAGTGCGGCTACTGCTGCACCTACCTGGCCGTGGGCATCAACACGCCCAGCACGCCGCGCTTCGCGACGGACGTGCTCTGGTACCTGTACCACGAGCGCGTGAGCGTGCACCGCGACGTCGACGGCGAGTGGTCCGTGGTCTTCGAGACGCGCTGCCGCAACCTGCAGGCCGACTTCAAGTGCTCGATCTACGCGCAGCGGCCCCACATCTGCCGGCGCTTCGACGAGACGGGCTGCGAGGTCAACGCGCCGGATCAGCGCGACCGCGTCTTTCACAGCGCGGCCGAATTCCTCGCGTACCTGCGTGGCTGGAAGCCGCGCACCTTCGCGCGCATGCAGAAGCAGTTCGTGCCCGATGCGTACCGCCCACAGGCGCTCGCGACGGCGGCCGCCTCGGCCCGCGTCGCCCGCCCGCAACGCCGCCCGGGAACGAAGCTTTCGGGCGCCGCCGCCCGGGCTCGTCGCACCGTTGCGCGCCGCGCCAAGGCCCGCACGCGCGCCTGAGGCCGGCGAGCGAGCGGCTACTCGAGCCGCGCGCCGACGAACAGGAAGCGCCCGCGATTCAGGAGCGGGCGCACCTGCACGCTGGCGGCCGTCTGCTCGCTGGCGCCGTCCTGCAACGAGAGCGTGAAGGTGAAGCCCTCCTCGGTCGACCATTCCACGGCGTAGAGCGCGCCGTTGCGGTCGATGGGCAGCGTCAGCAGGCTGTCGCTGGCGCCCAGCTCCAGCTCCGCGAGCAGCTCGACCACGCCGGGTTCGATGCGGCGCAGCTTGACGAACAGCGTGTCGTGGCGGCGGGCCGACTCGAGCTGCAGGCGCGGCTCGAACAGCATCGTCTTGGCCACCCCCAGCACGTCGGCGCCGTGCGGCGGGCTGACCAGGAAGGCGTTGGCCGTCACCGGCAGCGCCGTCAGCTCGCGCAGGTTGGCTCTCATCGCCGTCAGGTCGGCGCCGGCCTTGGCCAACTCGGCCTGCATCGTGGCCAGGGTCTTGTCGCGCTGCTCCAGGGCCGCGCTCAGCGTGTGCAGCTCACCGCGCAGGCGGCGCAGGTCGTCGCCCGTGTCGACGCGCGGGCCGACGCCCTGGGCGAAGGACCACGGGCACAACGCCAAGAGGCCGGTCAGCACGAGCGTCGTCCTGCGAGGTTCTCGACGGGCAGCGGACATGGATACCCCCTCCGGCGGACGGTGTCGGGCGCGCTCGCGCCACGCCGCGCGCGTCAGTCCTGGTCGAACACGCCGGGCCGCTCGGCCAGGTACGCCTCGACGCGCGCGAACTCGGCCGCGAGCGCGTCGAGCGTCGTGCCGCAGTCGCTCGAACGCTGCTTGGCGCGCTCCTCGAGCTGCGCGCACAGGCTGCCCAGGCGCTCGGCCTGGACGGCGGCGCAGCTCCCACGCACGAGATGGGCGACGCGCGCCAGCGCGTCCAGATCGCCGCTCGCCAGCGCGCTGCGCAGGTCGCTCAGGCGCGCGCGCGTGTGCTCGCGGAAGGCGCCCAGCACTTCGCGCACGAACCCGGAACGGCCCTCCTGTTCCACGAGCAGCAGCATGTCGAGGCCGAGCGGCGGCGCGGACCGCGTGGCGGTCTGGCTCCAACGCGCCAGCGCCGCCTGCAGCGTCTCCAGCTTGAGCGGCTTGGCGAGCACGTCGTCGAGCCCCACCTGCAGACACCGTTCGTGCTCGTCTTCGCCCGCGCCCGCCGTCAGAGCCAGGATCGGCGCCCGCTTCCAGTAGCCACCCCGGGCGCGGATGGCGGCGGTGGCGTCGTAGCCGTCGAGCTCCGGCATCTGCAGGTCCATGAGCACGAAGGCGTAGTCGTGCTTGGCGCAGGCCGCCACGGCCTCGTGCCCGTTGGCCACCAGGTCGACGTCGTAACCCAGGCGCTCCACGAAGGCGCGCGTGACACGCTGGTTGACGAGATTGTCGTCGGCCACCAGCACGCGCTGGGCCGCAAGCAGAGGGCGGTCCGAGCGCACGGGCGCCGGCACGGGTGGCGTGGGCGGTGGCAGGTTGCCGTGCGCGTCGCGCCGCAGCACGACGGTGAACCAGAACAGGCTGCCCTTGCCGGGCGCGCTGGCCACGCCGACGCGGCCGCCCATGCGCTCGGCCAGCGAGCGGCAGATCGCAAGGCCCAGGCCCGTGCCGCCGTAGTGACGCGTGGTCGAAGCGTCGGCCTGCACGAAGGGTTGGAAGAGGCGCGCCAGGGCCTCGCCCGGAATGCCCACGCCCGTATCGCTGACCTCCACGCGCAGCTCGACCGTCTCGGGCAGCGAGCGGGCCAGCGTGACGCTCACGCTGATCCCGCCCCGGGAGGTGAACTTGAGCGCGTTGGAGACCAGGTTCGAGAGCATCTGGCGCAGGCGCAGCGCGTCGCCGCGCAGGCGCCGCGGCACGTCGTCGTCGAGGCGTACCTCGAAGCCCAGGTCGCGCGCCCGGGCCGCGACGCGGTAGCCGCGCAGACAATCCTCGACCAGCGCCGGCAGGTCGAGGGCCGCCTCCTCGAGTTCCAGCCGGCCGGCCTCCATCTTGGACACGTCGAGCACGTCGTCGATCAGCGCCAGCAGCGTGCGGCCCGAGGACTGCAAGGTCTCGACGTATTC
>WBZQ01001559.1_pt1 | contig 15773 bp, 20 predicted proteins | sample 5204251 | NCBI WGS metagenome assembly WBZQ01 (sample SAMN12412402, study PRJNA552823) | activated sludge metagenome | isolation source: activated sludge from nitrification reactor of wastewater treatment plant... | place: USA: Virginia | collected 2017-09 | reverse complement strand
TCGATGTGAAGGAGGTGAACGTCGCCGGCCAGAAATGCTTTCAATACACGGCTCTCGATGACGGCACGCGGTATCGCGTCTTACGTCTCTATCCGCGTAAGTATCACGGCACCAGTCTCGACTTCCTGGCCACCGTGCGACACACTCTTCCCTTTCACATTCGCAAGGTTCAGGTCGACAACGTACTATAGGCGGAACGCAAGCACGTACTGCGGACAGATCTCCTCTGTGCCGTCGGAACGGCCACCCTGCACTGCCGGCAGCCACTCCCAATGGTCTTCCACGGTTTGTGAGGCACTGCTCACCATAGTGATACAAGGTCCTGGCTCAGGCCTTGACCGTACTCCACACAGCAGGCAGCCCCAGTGGAAGCTCCGAGCATGATCTACGAGGTCAGTGCCTGCCTCGACGGCTCACGCGAACGGAGTGCTCCACTGGGAGGGAGTGCCTCAAAGTACGGCCGATAGTCGGTCCCCGTCTTAATCAGGCCATGGGCCACGCGCGCCACTTTGGCGGCGACGGCGCAGAGGGCCTTGCGCTTCCGATCCGGATTCTGAGGATCGGCCTTGATATACCGTGCATACTTTTCGCGAAACGTATTCTGCCGCATCCGGACCGCCCCATTGGCAGCCATCCAGAAGGCATAGCGGAGTCGCGCATTCCCATGCTTTGACAGCCGGCTTATCCCACGGAACTGGCCGGACTGCTGCGTGCTGAGATCGAACCCGCAGAACTTGAGGAATTGTCGGTGATGCGGAAACCGGCGCAGATCCCCGGCTTCGGCCAAAATCGTGAGGGCGAGAATCGGCCCTACTCCCGGTAACGTTCGCAGCCGGTGATAGTCGGGATGGGACTGAAGCACCTGGTCGGCCTGGTGCTCAATCGCGGCCCGGATGGCGCACAGGTGCTGATGTTCCGCCAGCATGACACGGAACATCTGAATGGCTTCGGAGTCTTCCGCCACGGCGAGCCCAATGCTCTGACTAGCAGTGGCATAGAGATCAGCGAGGAAACCGCGTTTATTGACTTTGCGGCCCACCACAGTCCACGCCTCCTGCTCAAACGCGTCTGGCGAATAGCGCGTGATAGCGGCGGGGCAAGGAAACCGATGCAGCAGCTGCGTAAACCACTGCGCCCGGGAGTTGGTGTAGTAGCGTTCGGCCTCCGGGAAATACAACGGGAGGTAATGGGTCATGATGCTATGCTGGACCTGCACCTTCCGAAGTGAGACCTGGTAATGAGTCTGGGCGAGTTCCTGCAGATCGTTCATGGCGTGCACGAGCGGATCATGATACCGCTGGGAAACACCGGTTTTGAGCAAATGCAGCAAGACCTGCGTATCCTTGGGGTCGTTCTTATCCCAGGAGTTATAGAGGGCATCGCGTGTCCGGGCCACGGCCAGCGAGGAAATCAGGCGCAGTTCAAATCCGCATTGATGCAGAAAATAGGCGAGCGGCCGGTGATAGGTGCCGGTGGCTTCAAATCCGATGCGGACCGGTGTCTGACAGGCCTGCAGGCGCTGTCGCAGCAGGTCGTAATCCCGCTGACAGTTCACCATGCGCCACCGCTGACGGCCTCCGGTCGGGGGCTCAATCAGCACCTCATGGATTTGCTTCGCCACGTCGATGGCCACGAAGAGGACTCCTGTCGAAGACTCGGAATTGGGGGGCATAGGTGGTCCCTCCTGCTAGAGTGAGTGGGCACCTGCATTCTAGAGGAGAGACGCACTGCTTATGGCTCTGCTTCCGCATATACTACGGGCCTGAATTCGCGGGGACGGCCTTGGATGCCTGGGCCGCCCAGCATGGGGTCCCCCTCCACTTCATCCAGCCAGGGAAGCCGGTGCAGAATGCATTTATTGAAAGCTTCAATGGGAAGTTTCGGGATGAATGCCTCAACGAGCACTGGTTTCTAACGCTGCAGGAGGCGCAGCTCGTGAGTGAAGTCTGGCGGCGCGAGTACAATGAAGAGCGGACACACAGCTCCATTGGGGATGTGACACCCCTGGAGTTCATCCGCAACTATCAAACCGGAGCCTATCTGGCACAGGACGTAACGACCTTGGCCGTGGTGTAACAAACGGGGGAAGGTCAGGACGGCTTGATGGGCCGGGTCAACTTATCGTGACCACAGCCGACGGTCGGCAGGCACCTCCATTGGATGTTCAGTTCCGTGCCACACGGGTCTGGTCGTATGTGGATCCGGTGGATCACCCCAACGTCCTCTTCGTGGATTGTGGCCACAGCACGACCACTGATTCATGCGATACGGCAGCCGTGAACGGACCACCGCAGATACTCTACGCGGCCGCCGTGGGAAAGCACTTGACATTCTGTTGTTCGAGCGTCTCCGGCATGGATCAGTGGGGCGTCGCGCTGAACAACGGATGGACACTGATGTCGTTGTATCGCGACTCGGGAGACCTTGGGTCCTCCGCCGATATACCGCCCGTCTCCTTTTCATTCGTCGCGGATGGCTACAGGACGTGTAATTTCTTCAACGGTGATGGCCGTATCACCGACTACCAAGAAATGTCCTCTTCCAATCCTCGTCTTCAAGGCGAAATTCACATTGCCTGGTGGGTGGATCATTCGTGCAGCGGCATTCAGTATGCCGCCAATATCGCTATCGTCGGACCCCTCGGCGTACCGTACTGGTAAAACAGGAACACGATTCTTTTCTGGTCGTGGTCGTGATTGCCAATGCCGTGGTGCCAACCGTAATGCCGGGCCACATGTGTATTCCCCAGCACCTCTTGCCGCACGGGGAGAGGGAGAACGGCCACAGATAGAACAGTGACTTGAATAAGGAGGGCTAGCCGTAACGAGATCGTCGTCATTATGATCCACGCTTACATTTTCGTGACGGTGTGTCTCCTGAGTTGTGCGGCACTCCCTTGCTTTTATGTTCTCAGGAGTGCAGACTGAAAAATCACATCCCAAACGACAGATGGCGAGAAAATCAGGAAGGCTTTAATTTGACACTCAGGGGAATGACATGGGCCAGCTGGGGGTTGCTTGCAGTTTGGCTGAGTCTGAGCAGTGTTGCGTTCCTCGATCACATTCATTTCTGGGAAGACAATAGCTCGCAGGATGAAGCCGCATTAGCCGAGTTTGCCGAGGGGCTGAAATCCGATGTCTCACCTTCCGAAGAATTGGCGATCCATTCCGTGACAGCGGCTGTTCCCGCAGAGGACTTGGTGTCCTCACCGTCCGGCCTCTGTCAACCGGTCCTCGCCTCTCTCTGTCGCCCGACCACGCTTCGACCTCACCAGCAAGTTTCTGTCTATCGCATTTGATCGCCTCCACAGCACAGTCCTTCGGTTCGTGATGTTCGAGTGACAATGACGGGATATCGATCCATGAACTGTGCGGGTTTTTCCGTGCCAACCCATGGCGTCTGCAACGTCGGACGAAGGACCGGAGTCGATGCGGGCAATGTGTGCCGTCTTGTTGGTTCTTAGCGGATTCGCAGGATATCGGTGGCTCGAAACCTATGAGCCCGTTGCCGTGATACGGGAGCAATTGGCTGCCATTGATGAGAGGCAATACCCGATGGCCTATGGATCTTTGTCCTCGACAGCCCAGGCGACCCTGAACTTTGAACCGTTTGTTGCCATGATCCAGAACAACAGCGTTCTGATGGAAATGCGAGACCTCTCCTTGCCAATGCGAGCGCGGGAGGGGGAGTCGGCCATCATCAACGGTCTGCTCGCAGGGTACGGACAATGGACCTGCGAGGCCTGTTACGTCCTCATGCAAGAGGACGGCCGATGGAAAACTCGGAGTTTCCACTGGTCTGCCCCACGTCCCGCGCAGACGAGCCCCCTTCAGGTTGGCAGGCAGCATGCGGGGATTCCGGGTTGGGAAGTGGATAGTCGCTATGGTATAAGCGTTTTCGCTCGCGGGATCGACCGCCTCACGATGCCTGATTCAGGGGCCTATTGCTAATGAACTACGGGCCTGTATTTGTCCGAAGCTTAGTCATTGTCTGGTTAGCCACATGGGTGTTGGCTGATCCGATCGCGCTTCTTCAAATCTTTTTCGCCCCGTCCGACTATTTTGCTGCCGATTATGTATTTCGGGAAGAGTCGGCTCGCACGCAATTCGCCAAACATCATGTCGATGTCCTCATTGGTTCATCGTCAGAAGGCGGTGGTCAGCGTAGCGAAGAAAGTCAGGCCGATGAAGATGATTTAGCGGCCGCTCCCCGTACTGACCAGGAAGGTCTCGACCGTACTTGGTCGAGCCGTCTCTCAATTCGTGCATCGGTATCAAGGTTCTATTTCGCATTAACTCCTCCTCGTGCTCCTCCCGCGTTTTCCCTTTGAGATCGCCAGTCCATTGTTTCACTGTGTCCGAATGTTCATTGGACAACCATGGCTTCGCGCTGGTGGCGCGAGGGAGGATTCTGTTCATGCTCAAAATAGCCCGTCAGGTCCCTACGCCGTATGTCAGTGTAGATGTCACTGAAGTGTTTTGTGATTTCGATGGCACAATTACGCAAGTCGATGCCACAGATGCAGTATTGGAAGCCTTCGCTCTTCCAGCATGGCGTGAATGGGAGCGTCGTTGGGTCAATGGCGAGATTACGAGCCAGGAATGCCTGGCTCGCCAGGTGGAGCTCATTCGGGCCGATCAGGAGACGGTCCGGGCTTTTGCCGCTCAGTTGCCTATCGACAAAGGCATTCTCGAGCTGGATCAAGAATGTCGCCAACACGGGGTGCCGCTAACCATCGTCAGTGACGGGATCGATTTTATCGTGGAAGCCGTGTTGCATCAGCATGGGCTCCTGCATCTCGCGGTGTTTTCCAATCATCTCCGTTGGGATGGGCGGGGGGGGATGGCGCTGAGCTTTCCGTTTTCGGTTCGGGACTGTCAGAGCGGGGCAGGCACGTGCAAGTGTGCCCTCACACGCACAGGAGAGACGCATACCCCCACTGCCGTCTTCATCGGGGACGGTCGATCGGATGAATGCGTATCCGCCAAAATGCAACGGGTCTTTGCCAAGGGGCGTCTCCGAGAGTGGTGTGCCGCGGAAGGAATTGGCTGCGAACCGTTCGAAACCTTGTCCGAGGTCGCGCGGCAGCTCTTCCCGAAGGAGGTCCTATGAAGCCGTTACCCATGATTCAGTTGTCGGAAGCTGAGCTGCGTGAGAAAGAGGCCAAGTATTGCTCGTTCGGCGATACCGTGCACTATTCCCCCGTACCTAAAATATTTGCCGGCTGCGACGGCAGTTTTCTCTACGACCGCGAACAGCGCCCCTATCTGGACCTCCAGATGTGGTATTCCGCAGTCAATTTCGGCTATCGCAACGCGGCGATTGCCGACGCGTTAAAGGCGCAAATTGACCAGTTGCCACAGCTGGCTTGTCAGTACTTGCATGCGGAGAAGATCTTGGCGGCGGAAAAGCTCGCTCGGGAATGCCACCGGGCGTTCGGCTTGGATGGGCGGGTGCAATTTAATGTGGGCGGTGCCCAGGCGGTGGAAGACTCCATGAAGCTGGTCCGCAACGCCACTGGGAAGAGTCTCTTCATGGCATTCATGGGCGGCTATCACGGCCGCACGTTGGGCGCATCGGAAATTACCTCTAGCTATCGCTATCGCCGTCGATTCGGACACTTCTCCAATCGCGCGCATTTCGTCCCGTACCCCTATTGCTATCGTTGCCCCTATGGGAAAAAGTTAGATAGCTGTGACTATTATTGCGTCAATCAAGTCGAGCGCCTGTTTGAAACCGAGTACAACTCGTTCTGGGATTCGCGAGCGAATGAGCCGGAGTTCGTCGCCTTTTATGTTGAACCAGTCCAGGCCACTGGAGGGTATATCATTCCTCCGCCGGAGTATTTCCCGCGGTTACAAAAAATTCTTAATGAGCGCAAGATTTTGCTGGTCGATGATGAAATCCAGATGGGATTTTTCCGCACCGGAAAATTCTGGGCCTTGGAGCACTTCGGCGTGTCCCCGCACATTGTCGTGTTCGGCAAGGCGATGACGAATGGGTTGAATCCGATCTCTGGGCTTTGGGCGCAGGAACAGTTGATTTCACCTGCTAAATTTCCGCCGGGTTCCACCCACTCGACGTTCTCGTCCAACCCGCTCGGAACGGCCGCTACATTGGCCACCCTCCAGTGGATTGAGCAACAGTCGTACGAAAAGAATGTCGCTGAATCGGGCGCGTATTTCTTGGAGCAGCTGCAGGGCCTGAAACAGCGTCACCGAACGATTGGAGATGTGTCCGGACTGGGGTTGGCCTTGCGGATAGAAGTAACGAAGCCGGATCGGTTCACGCCGGATAAAGCGCTCGCCGATGCCATTTTTGAAGCAGGGCTTGCGGGAGGCATTCCCTCGTCTCGAGGCTCGATGGGGCTGGTGCTGGACATTGGCGGACACTATAAGAATGTCTTTACTCTCGCACCGTCTTTAGAGATTACCCGACAGGACATTGATCTGGGCATTGAGTTGTTGGATCGCTTGTTTACTCAACATGCAGGTGCCCAATGACTCGGGTTCGGTTGCGGCGTACGGGGTGCCTGGATCATATGACCGGACGGAAGAGCACCGATTTCGCCCTCTATACCGGTTCAACGAGTCTGATTTACTTGATTCACGGCGTGACGGGTACCCCAGCGGAGATGCACTACCTCGCGAAGAGTCTGGCTCGGCAGGGGTGGGATGTCTATGTGCCGACGTTGCCAGGCCATTGTACGCGTCTGCGTGATCTGGTTCGTGCCAGTGAGCGAGAGTGGCGAACGCATGTGCAACAGCAGCTTTCATATGCCCGGAGCCACTACAATGCGGTGTTTGTCGCGGGGCTCAGTGCGGGCGCCCTCCTCGCGCTGGAGGCATCCACGGTGGTGCCTGTCGACGGAGTGGGTGTGCTGTCTCCCACGTTCACGTACGATGGATGGAATACGCCATGGTCGCACGCGATCCTACCTCTGGCGATGAAGTTGGTGCCCCTCCGGCTCCAGCATCTGTTATTCCATATTGATGGTCCTCCGTATGGCATTAAAGATCCCGTGTTGCAGGCTCGGATTGGCTCGGCCTATCACCCGATGACCATTTTACGGGAGTGGTGGAAGGAGCGAACCGCCCGTGTCCGTGCTGCCAACGACAAACGCGACTATGTTCCGTCAGCGGCTTCGAATGGATATCCTATTTTTCCGCTTCGCACCTTGACGGAAATCGATCGGCTCATCCGGTATGTGTCCACGCGGCTCCACTGTGTCGATGCTCCGACACTCGTGCTGCAGGCTCGAGAAGACGACATGACGAGTCCGCGGAATGCCGATTTCGTTCATGACCGTATTGCGTCGCGACACAAAGAGGTACGGCTCTTAGATGACTGCTATCATGTCATCACGGTGGATCAGCAGAAGCAGGCCGTGGTGCGGCATCTCCATGATTTTTTTCATGCTCATCGCGTCGCGATTTCCAATGCCTGCGAAGCGTAACCATGGCGTGGTGAGTGCTTACTGGCCGCTGTCAGCTTCGTGCTGATGTCAGGCGCTCGCGTCCGGTTCTTGTTCGCTCTTAAAGGGGACAGGCTGACCGTTCGGGGGCTACATCGGATGAGCCGTGTATTATTGACTGGGTTGATGTGGTTCATAGCGCGAGGGTGGCTCTGTTGCAAAAGGTGCCGCGTTCTTTAACAATGGAGTGATGTCTTTATGATCCAAGGTTTCCGCAATGCTGGCGGGACTTCTGAGGAACCAGCGCGATGGAGACGGAATCGCGCCTCGTGTGAGTAAGAGCGTCACGATGGAAGGATCTCCATTCAAGGCTCCGGCATGAAGAGCCGTCCAGCCAGACCAATCCTCCGCATTCGCGTCTGCGCCGGCATCCAGGAGCGCTTTGACCGTGTCAAGATGCCCGTTGGCCGCTGCCACCATAAGCGGTCTAGTGCCGATCAAGGGGAATTTTTCATTCGCATGGTGCCCAGTTTGCAAAAGAAGAGTGAGTTCATGTGTATCCCCGGATGCGGAGGCATTTAAGACCGGGATGGCACACCCGGTCAGCATGAGGAGCCATGCGGCGACCCCCACGACCCCGGCAACGGAGTTGAGCCAAGAGACTGTGAATACACATCTGATTCTTGGCATCCAGCAACTCAGTGTTTTCAAAATGGGTAATCCAAACCGACGAAGACGTTTGGCCCGTCTTTTCCGTACGCCACATCGGCTCGTCCAACAACGTGAGGCTGAGCAATCATGCGGAATCCCACACCCGGGTTCACTTGAGGATCGGATAATTTGTGCCATGCAAATGTCCCCATGACGCGTCCGACGTCGAGAAAAGGCGCAACTTCCAGATCGAGTTTGTAGCCGGCGATTTCCTGTTGACCAAATCGTATGCGTTCTTCGACATTTATGAGTAAGACGGTGTTCTGGATGAATCGGCTCTGTCCAAATCCCCGCAACGTGGTTTCCCCTCCAAGTGTCGGCTGTTCGTAAAACGGAATCCCAGGGCCATGCACCGCATCGGCAAGAAAGCGCGCCACGAAAATCATGCGACCGTCAAAGTGTGGAATGAAATGTCGAGCGTCAAATGTGGTGCGAACCCATCGATTGGGGTCCCTATGCTGTAGGTTTTGATTGAGTTCGATGGACCCGTTGAAATATGTGCCTCGAGTCGTCACCAGTTGTTTGTCGCGAGTGTCGTAGCGGAGCGCCAGCTTGTGCCCGAGGACCTGGGCTCCTCCAAGACCCACAAGATTGGGAAACAGGCTTTGAGTTTGGGGCAAGGACTCTACCGCGCCTCGCTGTACCTGTACGCCGTGATATCGTTCACTCCATAGTATCGCAAAATCAGGCGTCACATTGATGCCGGCAGTTAATTGGAACAGCGCTTCTCGGGACGTGTAATTCGACTCCTCATTCTCCGATGCACGATTGCCGTATCCGAAGAAGCGGCGAAAGGCATTTTTAAACCACGTGGCCTGTACGGCGAGAATATACCGTCCGCCGCCAGCCGCGACGTTTTTATAGTTGAGATCGATATCACGTTCAATTTTGGTGGAGTACGAGAGGGTGGCGCTATACTGCTCGTTGTCTGATGGATAGGCGAAATAGTTCATCGCAATCGTTTCGCCGATGCTTGGATTGTGCAGGTATTGAGGCGCATAGATGTTGGACAGGTCGCCTTTGGCATTCGATTGCAAAACAGGCAGTAAGGTGCCGGCCCAATATCGCTCGTTGCGGTTGTAGGAGAAGGCCGGCAATGGCACGAGCGTGTATTGACCGTGGACGAAGAGGGACTTTAAGGCTTCTCCCTTGGCCTCCTGTTGCTTGGCCTCGGCTCGCTGGTCTTCCGTTTCTAAAGTTGGAACATCCAGGCTATGTTGGATGTCGTGGCGCGGGTCATAGGGGCCATGGGGCGGTGGCTCCTGTGCCAAGGCCCATGGGGGAAGTGCCAAAATTGCGCAGAGCAGGACGAGGCGAGTCAGCATACCGGTCTGGCAGGAGTGGCGTTCGTTGGGGCGTGCATGAGAATGCTATTGAGGAGATCCGTGGCAGTGACGACTGTCGGTGTCGGAACCAACTATAACTGATTCGACGGATAAATTGAGTGTCTTTAACCAAATAATCAGAGCAATGCACCTGTAGAGCGCTCGTCACTCTCGTCGTGAGGTTGTGTCTAGGGCGTAAGTCGAGCCGAGCATTGAATCGATCGCCTTCACAACGGTACCGATGATGTTATCGAAGCCCCCCGCTGTTCTTCCAGAGTACCTCAATTGCCTTGAACCTCCAGGCTTAATCGAGCATTTTCTACGCCATCCCCCTGAAGGCTTTGCGATTGTCCTATCACCAGCCGGGCAGCCAGGATTCCGTATGTCGTTTGATTTGCTCACGACGATGGATGGACACACGCTCCGGCGCCTGATGCGTCTGCCGATGGCAGGCTCCATACGCCGTGCGTTGACGTGGCCGACGCTATTCTGGGGGACCACGGTGACGGAATATCTCCCCCTGTCCCCGCACCGTGATGGCATGCAGTTTGTCGATACGCTTCTCTCTACGTGGGGAGGGTCTTCTCGATTGATGATTCTCAAGGACATTCCGGACCGGTCGCCGCTTTTGTCAGAGCCTGAATGTTTGGCTGCCAGGCATGTGCTCGAGGCCTGCAAGCAGGCAGGGTGTATACTCGTAGCCGGGCAGGCATTGGCCTATGTCACCATCGATTTTAGCGGTGAGACGGGATACCTCGCACGGTTGTCGTACAGCCGCCGTAAGCATATTCGCCGGAAATTGAGGCGGCGTCCCGAATTACACATTGAGATGTTGCGCACAGGATGCGAACGCCTGCGCTGCCCGGCGTTGCTGGCCGAACTATACGCTCTGTATCTGAATGTCTATCAGCAGAGCGACATTCACTTCGACAAACTGACCGCTGAATTCTTTTCAGCTGTATTCCAAGACGCGTCATTGGATGGTCATCTGGTTCTCTATTCTTCGCCAGAAGGACTCATCGGCTTTAATTTGTGTTTTGTGTATCAGGGCATGCTGATCGACAAATATGTCGGCTTCCGGTATCCCGAGGCTCGAGACTACAACCTGTATGTCATCAGTTGGATGGAAAACTTGGCTTTTGCGCAGTCTCGAAAGCTCACCCATTATGTCGCCGGGTGGACGGATCCAGAGATCAAGGCCGACTTGGGAGCAAGTTTTACCTTTACGCACCATGCGGTCTATGTCAGAAATCCTCTCCTCCGGAGGATCGTGGGTCGCCTGTCGAAAGTCTTTGAACATGACAAAACCTGGTTCGAAGAACAGCAATCGTGACACACCCCTAGTCCTTGATCTCGATAGGTCGCTCCAGGAGTTAACCTCTCCCACCCGGATTGCCCTTACCGAGTGGCAGGAAGCCATTCGATTTGGATGTTCCTGGTCCACCTGGGAGAAATTCCGGCGGGCGCTTCAGGCGCAATTGCCGTCAGTGCACGGCACGGTCTGCATGGGGAGCGGTGATTTTCATCACGTCACTCACCTGCTGCTCGAACGGTGTGTATTAAGCCAGCCATTTGATGTCGTCGTATTCGATAATCATCCAGACAACATGCGCTTTCCCTTCGGCATTCACTGCGGATCGTGGGTTGTTCATGCCGCGCGGTTGCCGCACGTCCGGTGTGTGCATGTGCTTGGCATCACCTCGTCGGATGTGGCATGGCAACATGCGTGGGAAAATCATTTGTGGCCGCTGTATCAAGGGAAAATTCGGTATTGGACGACCGGTGTGAAGGTGGACTGGGCTCGTCGTTGCCGACTGACGAAACAGATTGCCACGTTCAACGACCCTCAGACGCTGGTCGATCAATTTATTCTTGAATGGAAACAGCGGCAGCCCGGCGGCGTCTATGTATCGATTGATAAGGACGTGTTCTCGTTGGAGGTGGGGCGAACGAACTGGGATCAAGGAGGTTTCGATCTGCCGCACGCGAAGCAGATCCTCGAGGCGCTCCAAGGGGACGTCATTGGCAGCGACATCACCGGCGAGGTGTCCGAGTATCGGTATCGCACAGGCTGGAAACGCTGGCTCAGTTCGCTGGATCGACAGCCTGCCATTCCGACGGAGTCTCTCACCACCTGGCAGTCCCAGCAGGTGGTCCTCAACCGACAGCTTCTCACCTGGTTAGCGGCGGTCTCCCGCTGAGGTCGCTTCCCGACAGTGTTCTGATAACGTCTGAAGGATAAACTCGAAGCGGTGATCGTCCAGCCAGGGACTGTTGGAGATGGTCAGTGAACAGGCCGCAAATCGTCTCGCGTTCGGGACCGCCGAGGTGCCGACCCACGGACGGAGGTAATCATAGTCGGGCAGGGCATACGCAAACATGCGGGCGACCCCGACGCCCGCACCCCATAGGCTATTGAGAACGCGATCACGTAAGTACTCGTTGGGTAGCTGGATCATGAACAGGGGCCACGTCCCTGTTGTCCCCGGCGGATCCTGAAGAAAGGTGAGGCCGGGCACGGCCATCAGCCGGGGACCGCGAACCGCGGCCATCCGCGTAAGGGTCTGCTGGAAGTCGCCTACACGTCTCAGTGCTCGGGCACCCACCGACAGGCGCCATGTGCTGACGCGGTGGATTGGAATTCGGGATGAAAAATAGTCTCCTGCCGCCTCGGCCGGATTTTGTCGACGGAGTGCTCGTCTCACCGCGTTTCCGTAAATGTATCGTAGGGTGCGAGGCCGATACAGGGCTGCGTATCCCAATAACTGCAGACAGCGAAGCGTTTCCCAGCCAAGACGGCGCTGAACGAGATCGCGACTTGTCTTGGCTAACTCCATCCGCAAGTCTTCATTGGCACTGATCCAGAAGCCGCCTTCAAAGATGCTAAGGCCTTTGCCTGCAGCGAGGCTAAAGAAGCTGACATCACCGCGTAACCCCACGCTCCGTCCCTGATCGCGAGCCCCCAACGATTGAGCTGCATCTTCAATGACATACGCCCCGCATTGGCGGGCCAGTGTCATGACAGGTTCTACATTGACCACGCGCCCCCCGAGATGGGTTGGGATAATTGCCAGCGTATCCGAGTCGCAGAGCTTCGCCAAGGCATGCGGGTCTAAGGCAACACTGTCAGGCTGAATATCGCAGATGCGAATCTGTAACCGGCTTTGGACAATGGCCCAGACGACCAGGGGGCAGGTATATGCAGGAATGATGACGGTGTTTCGAGATGACAATCGGTGCAGCGTGTGCAGGATAATCACGAGGCATGCCGTGCCTGAACATTCGACACCTACAGCGGGCACATCGAGAAATTCTGCAAGGTGCTGAGCGAACGCATCCGGCCTTGTCGAAACCAGATCCTTGAACGTGAGCGGAAGGCCTGCGGTTGGCGGAATCTCGAGGTGGGAGTTAGTCTGGAACATGGGGTAGGGCTTCACTTTTGGCTAAACAGACGACACCAGCCACAATGAGCAGTGCGCCAAACAGTTGGGGCAGGTTCAACATTTCTCCAAACAGGGGAACCGAGATGATGAGCACCCCGACGACTTCCAGGTGAGAGGCGGCGAATGCCGGACCGACAGGGGCTTGTCGCAGTAATGTCATCCAGGTGACAAACGCTCCGAGATACCCGGCGATGGCTCCATAGACCCATGGAGTGTCAAGTACGCGGATGAGCCAGGCTATCTCGATGGCGAAGGGATCGGCTCGTATCGCAGCCATCTTGAAACACACTTGCGAGAGGGTGTCGAACACAATCAGCGCAATAAACCCGACGACATAGAATTGCTTCCGTGACATTTAGCTCAGCCCCACGATTGCCACACCTGCCAGTATGAGGGTCATGCCCAGTATGCCCAGTCGAGTGAAGTATTCTTGAAAGAAGAGACGCCCGCCTACCATAACCACGACAATGCTCATCATGCCGAGCAGCACGCCTTGGCTCAGGGGGACTAATGACAGGAATGCCAACCACACCACGAATTCTCCGATAAAACACAGGGCCCCGACCCATAACCAAGGGCGGGCTAGCATATGTCGCCAGTGCTCGACGGTTGATGTCTCCGTAGCCGGTTCAGTGGCCGCAACCTTAAACGCGAAATGTCCTCCGGAGTCGAGTGCAAGATTCAAGATCCAAATGAGTGCGATTTCGGCAGAGGACAACGGCATAATCACTCCGGGGCGCCCAATAATTGGTGCGTGTTGATAAACGAGGAGTTCGACGAGTCGTGAAGAAATAAGCGAGAAGGGCGCAAATGGAGAATATGGGAGGCCATCTTCAACGACTGTTTAGCTTCTAAGAGTCATTGTAATTGTATTACCACGACGAAAAGAACCATGAGACACCGAGATAAGGCAGAACGGCATTCAGTCCAGTATTACGCTGACCAAGAGCGGCATTCGAAATATGATGGAAACGCACTCCTGTGGTCACTGCCAGTGATGGTGTCAGAAAATAATGGGTTCCTGGACCTGTCTGTAAGACAAAATTAAATTGTGTGCTCTGTTCAGGGATGCGCGGCGCGAGATTGGTCCACACCATCCCAGCTCCAGCCTCCCAAAACGGTGCCCAGCGTCCGAACGATAATAAATGATAGGTGACGAACAAACTTTCGCCAGCCGCATCCGCAGGAAAAGGTTTGGTAAAGCGGGCGTACAGTGGTTCAATCCCGATTGCGAAGTTTCCACTCAAGAAACCCGCCTTGAATTCTTCACCCACGATGATCCCGATTGTGGGAAGAATAAAGCCGGCCGTCCGATTCGTCGAGGGGGGGGGTGATTGACGAACTCCACAGCCTGCCAAAATCCTCCCGCGATGCCAAGTTTAAGAGCGCCAGATTTGAGGATGGCTCTAGCTTGTAGGAGATCGTCTGTTTCTCCCCAGGACAATGAGGCATACGGTAATACACACACGAGCAGGAGCGCGAATAGACAGCGGAATGGTTTGACACTCAGTGCCAAAAAGGACGGACCTCTAAGTTGGATCTGCCAATGACCGATACGGGGCTTTAGCACCTTTTCTGTAACCTTTCGTCAATTGGTAACGTTGGAGGTCAAGTCCCCCGCTTGCTGGAAATTGGTGAGCGGGATGCAGGTTGAGTCACTCGATGTTTCTCCTGAAACTGGCGATCCAATTCTTCACGGAGTGTGAGCAATTGTTTCCGCTCGAAGTCCGTGATCGCCACCCGTTGCCAGGTGCAGCTAGCTCGCTGAAGCGCCGCATACATCAATTTTAAGACGGCGCGTTCGCCAAACGCGTGCGGGATGGTATTGCGGCGGCGGCGTTCCTCCAGAAACAGTCGCTCGAGCAAATTGGTCGTGCGGGTTGCCCGTTGGTGCGCCACGGGCAGGCGCAAATAGGTGATGCACGCGGCAAAATCATCATCGAAACATTTCACGCCGCGGGGCAGCTCGTTGGCGTACGTGAGGCGAAATTCTTCGGCGGCCCACTCGGCGGTCTTCGGGCTCGATGCGTGATAGGCGGCCAGCGCCATGGCCTTCACCTCCCGCCACCGTTCGGCGGGTACTTTCGTTTCAAGATTCCTCAACTTGTGCGCCAGACAGCGCTGCCGTAGGGCGCGGGGCAGACATTCCTCCACGGCCCGAATCAGCCCAGGCGCGCCATCCGTGACGACGAGCACGGGATCCGCGAGGCCGCGGGCGTTGAGGTCTCGCAAGAAGTCGCTGCAGCACGCCGTGTCTTCCTTGGTCCCCGGTTGCAGTCTCAGGAGCACTTTGGTGCCGGTCATCGTAATCGCCCACGCCGCGAGTACTGCTTCGCGGGGCTGCCCGAGATGGAGTCGCTCGGCGACGCCGTCGATGAACAGATAGGCGACCTCGATGCCGGAGAGATCGCGGCGGGCAAACTCCTGATAGTCCGCCCACAACGCCTCACAGACGCGGCTGGCGGCGGAGCGACTGAGTAGGCAGCGACCATCGGCCCCTGTGAACGCCGCCGACGTCCCCCCGTCTTGAGTAGCAGCCACGTTTCGAGTCCAGGGATTACTGTAGCTGATTTGCTGGCCAATTGCTGCGCATAGGCGGCGGGCGTTAGCCCACCCAGCGCTTTCTTCGGTCGTTCCTCGTTGTACTCACGCCGCCACGCTTCAATGATGACTTGGGCGTGGGCGAGCGTCAGAAACCAATGCTCGTTCAAGCACTCATCACGGAAGCGTCCATTAAATGACTCAATGTAGGCATTCTGGTTGGGCTTGCCGGGTTCAGTCTGACCTCGGTTGTCAATAGTGGACGCCATGAGTTGCAGTCTCACGCCGCGGGCTGCTGACGGGCCCACTGCTGAGCAAATGCCGCGGGCGAGCAATTTC
>WBZQ01001558.1_pt1 | contig 15773 bp, 11 predicted proteins | sample 5204251 | NCBI WGS metagenome assembly WBZQ01 (sample SAMN12412402, study PRJNA552823) | activated sludge metagenome | isolation source: activated sludge from nitrification reactor of wastewater treatment plant... | place: USA: Virginia | collected 2017-09 | reverse complement strand
AGGGTGGCGGATTTTGCAGCCCTTCAATGTGGGACTCGGCGGAGAATTTCGAGAAGTCGTGGTGTATCTCGAAGGGGTGGAGAAAGGTAAGCCGTTTGACGAGACGAGTACGCCTCAAGTTGAAGCCAAGGACTGCTTGTTTCTCCCCTTTACGATGGCGGTGAGAGACGACCAATCAGTGACCGTCGTCAATATGGATCCTGTCATGCACGATATCCAAGCGTATGAAACGTCGAATCTGGGGGCACGAGTCCTGTTCAATGTTCCGCTACCGATGAATCCAGGACATCCTCGGAACTTTAAAGATCGTAGCGATGCCGCGATGTATCACAAACACATGGCCGGTGCTCCCACGAAACAATTGGTGAATCTCAGCAAGGGGCGCAGGATCTTCGTGATGCAGTGCGGCTTTCACGCGTATATGGAGAGTTGGGGAGTAGCGGTCAACAATCCGTACTTTGCCAAGACGGACGAGGAGGGGCGATTCGCCATCACCAACGTTCCCCCGGGTACCTATAAGTTGGTCGTCTGGCATCCCTACGTGAGGACATCCGTTGAGCAAACGATTACGGTGCGTCCAAAAGAGACGATGGAAACGACGCTGATGGTCCAGGCTCCGACGGGTCGCCTCTATGCCAATGAGGTCCTAGAACATGACTATGTCCGGTATAATGTGACGGAGGAAGCCCAGAAAGAGATTGATCCAATGATTCAGAAGCAGAAACGGTGAGAGAAGGTTGGATCGATGCAGGTTGAGGGAGCAGTGGCATCACTCGTCGGTCTCATGCGATGCATCTGGATAATCGTCGTGTGTGGGCTGCTGTCACTCATTGGTGTCCCGGCGAGGGCCGACCACGAGAGCTCGAAGCAGCCGCAGCTGTGGACGCCACATGATGAAGCCGAGCGGTTGGGGGCAATGGAGGTGCCGGGTGGAATGGTATTGGTCCCGGCAGGATCGTTTCTTATGGGGAGTGATCCGCGAAAAGACCGTGCCGCCGGCCCGCAGGAGCAGCCACAGCATGAGGTTTATCTTGACACGTTCAGGATCGACCGGTTCGAGGTGTCAAACGTTGAGTATCTTAGATTCGTCCTCGGGACGGGAGCAGATTGGCCGAAGTTCTGGCGAGAGAATCCATTTCCAGAAAAGGCAATACTCCATCCCGTGATCAACGTGAGCTGGCGTGAAGCCGATGCTTTTTGCCGGTGGGCCGGTAAACGACTTCCGACTGAGGCCGAGTGGGAGAAAGCAGCCCGTGGGGTAGACGGTCGGATTTTTCCCTGGGGGAATGAGCCTGCAGGTTGGATCAAGAGTAATATTGCCCACCCTGGGTCGAAGCGAGGATTCAAGTACCCGCCGCTCGCCAATATCAATCGCTATGACAAAGGCGCCAGTCCGTACGGCGTGTATCAAATGGCCGGTAATGTCAGCGAATGGGTATCGGATTGGTTTGATCCGGAGTATTACCGGCATGGTCACGACAAGAATCCGCAAGGGCCTACGACCGGAGAACTCAAGGTCTTTCGTGGAGGGTCCTGGAACGAAGACCCGGAGGTTGCCCGCTCCGCCGGCCGCAATGGTGGTCCACCTGATCGGGAGAGTTACTTGACGGGGTTTCGCTGTGCGAAGTTCGGAGATGATAGCAGTGGTGAGGCGTCGACTGTCGATCATGATGGTGTTGTGCAAAAGGCGATGCAGTTTTCCCAGTGACACCCGATATGCTGAGGGCGTTCTACTATTTGGGAGTTGGGAGGGGATGATGAGTGAAAAAACGAGCAGTACACGGGGTTGGGTATGTCGGACGCTACTCATGATCGGTGCCCTAGCGGTCATGTCCCAGACCGCAGGAGCCCTGGATACCCAAGACATCACGGTGAATTGGACCGAAGCCGGCAAGAAGCTTGCCGCTGAGCGAGTCGCGAATTGGAAAACGAAGGCAGAAATGGTGATGGTGCCAGCGGGAGAGTTTCTGATGGGCAGCGATAAGAAGACGGATCGGCTTGCCTATCGGAGTGAGATCCCTCAGCATCGTGTCTACCTTGATGCCTTCGAGATCGGCAAGTACGAAGTGACGGCACTCGAATATTTGAAGTTCGTGCTGGCCACCAACCGCTCCCCGCAACTTGACTGGCGGTATGATGGAGGCAACTTCCAAGAATCGATGGCTCACCATCCGATCATGCACGTGACTTGGTATGATGCCGATGCCTACTGTAAGTGGGCTGGTCAGCGCCTACCGACGGAAGCTGAGTGGGAGAAAGCGGCACGTGGGTCAGATGGTCGGCTCTTTCCTTGGGGGCAGGAGTATGCGGGACCAACACGGGCCAATTTCGGGCGGACAGGTCTTTCCGGGCCCGTTCGTGATCGCCCTGAGCGATTACTGCTCTACCCGCCTATTATTTCAGTCGATAAGTATGAGAATGCCTTGAGTCCCTACGGACTGTATCAGACCATCGGCAACGTTGCTGAGTGGGTCGCTGATTGGTATAACCCGGACTACTACAAGACAGCGCCTGATCGAAACCCTCAAGGGCCTGAAGCTGGAACACAAAAAGCGTTTCGCGGCGGTGGATGGATGGATAGTACCACCACGATGAGGGTGGCGATGAGGAACGGGACCGATCCGAACACGAAGATTAATTGGTTGGGATTCCGTTGCGCAAGGTCGGTGTCTGAGAATCAATTATCGATCAAGACTTCTCATGTACGACCTGCATTGTCGCTTCTGGAAGCAGAGCACTGAGGCATAGCGTTGTGTGATATTCTCACACGCCGATTCACTGTGCCGATTAAGCGAGGAACGTATAGCGAGGAACGTATATGGTTGTCATTGGGATGGCTTCACACATGACTCGTGCCGCGTTACGAGATTTCCGGCTTATCCTCTTCTTACTTGCCGGCCTGCTTTCGTCGAGCATTCCGTGCGTGAGTGACGCAGCACCAGGTGGAAAGACCGAGGTCCTGCCTGTGGAGAAGGCTGCGCCTGCGGCAGTGGTCATCGAGGCAGCTGGAACTGAGCAGGAATTGAGGGGCCAGATGAGAACGAAGAACGGTGTGGCGGAATTGGCGAGTGGTGCAGTTCGGTTTTCGCTGGCGCCCACAGGAAGTTATGGTTTTATCGCGCCCAAGCAACTCGGGTTGGCATTAGTGACACAGAGTCCGGATTTGCTGTTGGAGCGGATGTCCTCCTCAACTGGATCCTACGAGATTCATAAGCTTGGTGATGGAAGCGGATTGCTGGTCGGTTTCGTGGGGAACGAGGTTGTGCCTCAGATCAAGCCGAGCGAGCGACCGAAGAGCGTGCGGCTTTCGTTGTATTCGAATCCTTTCGGTACCGCGATGACTATCGCAGCAGTTCCGTTAACGAAACTCATGGTTGACCAAATGCCGCGCGGGACTGAGTCTCACAAGCGAGATGGGCCTGTCGTGCTAGACATGGATTTGCAGGGCACCGCAAACAGAAAATCACCTGTCGCAAAGTAGTGGGTGGAGTTGGAGTGATAGCTGCGACGAAAGTCTTGACACTCCATATAAAGTTTAAGTATGGTGCATCATTGAGTATTTTTTACAAATGTTAATTCAAGGTGTGACTTATCTGAGAGGTTTTCGTCCTATATCAAAAACGTCTTCGTTCTGAATATCCTAAAATATAAAAGAGTAGGCCAATTTAGTGGTCGCTCTGTCCACTTTCCAACTTAGCAAGGAGGTCGGTCCATGCTTGGTTTCGGTTCACCTTACAATAGAGTCTTGCGCGGGCTCGCTGGAATAGCATTTCTAGCGATACCGGCAGTGGCGACTGCCGAGAGTTCATCACACGTCGCGATGAATCATCAGTTGCCGGCTTGGGCTGAACAGCTCAAGGGTCAGACCATCGTTGAAGACGCCATGTCTGGTCAGGCTAACCGAGCTGCGATGGTTGAACAGCAGCACCAGCGCATCATGGAGCATATGTCCAAGGATCCGCAAGTGCAGGCGGTCAATACCGGTATGTACAACACCTCCGCCATGATGCATCAGTACGGAGCGGGCGGGCAGGATCTATTGCTCATGTCGGATCCTCGCGCAGAACCAGTAGCCTCGACCCCAGGCGGTCGGTGTCCAGCCACTGCGCCTGTGAAGCAATACAATGTCTCCACGATAAACGTCGAGATCACGCTTAATCAGTGGCTCGATTTTTATCCGGGCTACATGTACGTCTTGGACGAAGATATCGATAAGGTGCGAGCTGAAGAAACCAAGAACAAGGAAGCACGGGAAAAAGAGGGGTTTGATCCAGGGGCTGTGATTCCCGGGGTGCAGGCCCAGTGGATTCAGCCTTTGACGATCCGTGCGAATCAGGGCGATTGTCTGAAGATTAAGCTAAGCAATAAGTTGGAGGGTGGCGAGGAAGTCAGTCTCCATATCCACGGTTCGTCGATGGTCGTGAGTAAGACAGGAGCGGCGGCCACCACGAGTAACGCTGACGCTATCGCTGCCAAGGACAAGCCCGTGGAGTTGGAATGGTACATCCATCCCGACCTGCAGGAGGGCGTTCGTCAGTTTCATACATATAGCAACGATCGTGAGTTGACGGTTATGGGCATGTTCGGTTCTTTTGTCGTGGAACCCAAAGGCTCCACCTACTGGGAACCGCTCGGAACCGGAGATGCGACGCCGGCCACCAGTGGCTGGCAGGTCATGATCAAGAACGGGACCGGTCCTGACTTCCGTGAATTTGTGTTGTATTACCACGAAGTCGGCGACGAAGCCTTCCGTCCACTCAATAAGAAGGGTGATTTCTTGCCGCAACGTGATCCGTTGACGGATACGTACCGTCCAGGCGGCCGCGCGATCAACTATCGAAGCGAGCCGTTCGGGATCAATAACATGCATTTACAACATGAATACTTTGGGTTTGAAGATGAGTCGATGGGGTATAGTTCCTATACCTTCGGCGATCCCTCTCCAACGATCCCTCGCTCCTACATGGGTGATCCTGCGAAGTTTCGTCTTGTTCATGGTGGATCGGAAGTCTTCCATAGCCATCATCCGCATGGTGGGTCGATCCGATGGCCACGGAGCCCGCGAGCCATCGATGACATGAATCTCTGGGCCACAGCGATGAATGGTCCGGTCAAGTATCCGGTCATCCGCGCGAAGACTGATCGAGTTGATGTGGAAGTTGTCGGTCCGTCCGAGGCGTTGGACCTGGAGACAGAGTGCGGCTCCGGGCTTTGCCAACAGCTCGCCGGTGATTTCCTGTTCCATTGCCACGTGGCGCATCATTACGTTTCAGGTATGTGGGGTTACTGGCGTGTGTACAACACTATTCAGCAGGGCGAGATGCGGAACGATGTGATGCCAGATCTGCGCGAACTACCGGATCGCAAAGGCCGTATCAAAACACCGATTTCATCGGACAAGCTCATCGGTCAAACCGTTGATTGGTTCGGCACTCAGTTTAAGATCATCGAGAAGGGGAAGAGTAACTGGAAGGGCAATCCCGCCACGATTACGATCAAGGATTGGGTGGCGATGCAGTTGCCGCCGGCGGGGAAGCCTGGCCATAAGGAAGACGAGAAGGGGCAGATTGTCTCCTACGATGCTACGGTGTTGGATTGGGCTTGGGAAGGCAATCGGGCGATGAGCGAAAAGGAAAGCACGATTGTTAACCCGAAGTATGTCTCAAGCCATCCGGGCAAGCGGCATCCACTCATGTTTGAGCCGTTGACAGGGAAGGTGGCGTGGCCCCATCTTACCCCGCACTTTGGAAAACGGGTCATGTTTTCTCCGAATCACGTCGGGGCGCCATGGTTGGAGATGATCCGTCGTGACGACAACGGAGAGGAGAGTCTCGATCAAGCCAAGCCAGGCGAGCAAGGGAATTGGAGCCTTTGTCCGGTGAATGCCGGACGGAAGAATTACAATGTCCATTTCATCAAGGTGCCGATCAAGATTGCCAAGGCGCAAGGGAACGAGCCGGCCGTTATTGATCAGAATGGCTTGATCTACGTGTTGCACGAAGAGGAAGCAGCGGTTCGTGCCAACGACGATCTCAAGTATCCATTGGTCGTACGAGGGAACATCTATGACTGCGTGGATTGGACATTGACTAGTGAGTGGGATGATGATGATTACACGAATTTCCAGGCGTCAAAAATTAACACACACTGGCACTTCCTCCAGTTTGATAATCAGGCCTCGGACGGTGTAATCACGGGCTTCTCCTATGAACAGTCCGTTCGTCCGTTCACGATGCTCGAGAAGAAGAATCCAAAGGGGCTTCCCGCTCCGATGAATACGGTGTTGACTTCGGCCGTAAAGAAGGGTGCTAAAACAATCTCGGTGAAAAATGCCAAACAGTATCACGTCGGAACCTTGATCATGGTCGGCGCCGATAATGTGAAGGGGAATGAGATTGCACGCATCATAGCCATCAAAGGCGATCAGCTTACGTTGTCCAAGGGGTTAAAAAACGATCACCCTGCCAAGGACATTGTGACGGTCGAGTTTGTTCGTCAGCGTTTCTGGGTGGATGCGGATGTGGGAACCGTTTTTTGGCATGACCACGCGTTCGGGGCGACGACCTGGCCACATGGCGGGTTTGGGACCTTTATCGCGGAGCCTGTCGGGTCAACCTATCATGATCCTACGACAGGAAAAGAGATCCGTAGTGGCCCAATCGCGGATATTCACACGAACGAGCCTGTGGGCCATGGAGTGAATAACAGCTTCCGTGAGTTGATGGTTCAGGTTCACGATACGGTACCGCACACCGTCAATATCGTTACGGCAGGGAATCCTCCAGGGCAACCAATCGAGGTCGCCTTGGAAGCGGGTAAGACCGTCTCTTTTGTGATGCCGGAAAAGATTTACATGACGCCGATGCCTTTCTTGAACGGGGGTACGCATACAACCGGCAGTGGTTTGAACTTCCGTGCCGGCCCAATCGCACAACGGTTGGCGACCAACCCGGATGTTTCGCAAATCTTCAATAGCCAGATCCATGGAGATCCTTACACGCCGCTTCTGAGGGCGTATACCGGCGACACCATGGTGTTTCGATTGTTACATACCCTGATGAACGAGACGATGACCTGGACTTTATCCGGCCATACGTTTTGGACCGAGCGGTATGCACCAGATGCAAACCGCAAGAACTCAATTCATGTCGGTATTGCTGAGCGCTATGATCTTGTAGTGCCTGAAGCAGGTGGTCCTCGTCATCAGGCCGGGGACTACATCCACTTTAACGGTAGATCATCAAAGCTATCCGAAGGTGGATGGGGGATCGTGCGGGTGTATGATCAAGAACGTTCTGACCTGAAGAAACTGCCTGCTGGATTCTCGAATAAAGGTGAGATCCCGAAGGCCTTACCGGTATGTCCGGCTGATGCTCCGGTCAAGAGTTTCAATGTGGTTGCCTTGGATTATCCGTCGATGACGTTCAATCCCAAAGCACCTGAGGCAATTGAAGTGGATTTTGAGCGAAAAATACAAATCTCCAATCCAGAGGCGAAGATTTATGCACTGGAGGATGATTTGGCGAAGGTGGCTGGAAACTACAAGCCGATGCCGCTCACGCTTCGGGTCAACATTGGTGACTGTGTGAAGGTGAATCTCAAAAATAAAATGAAGGCGAGTAAGGCCTCATTTTCAGCGATTGGACTCGCATTTGATCCAAAGGATTCATTGGGAGCTAATGTCGGTAACAATTCGGGCGATCAAACAATTGCGCCTGGTGGAGAGCGTCAGTACACGTACTACGCCGATCCATTCAACGGCGAAACCACGTCCCTTGTTTGGGACTGGGGCAACGTCATGACGAATCCACGTAATGGCTTGTTCGGTGCGATCGTGGTTGGTCCGAAAGGGTCGAAATACCGTGACACAAGGACGGGCGTTGATCTGACCAACCGAAACGCCTGGGCAGCCGACGTGATCGTGGACAAGTCCATTCCTGGGAATGAAATGCGCGCGAACTATCGCGATGTCGCACTGTTTTTCCAGGACGAGGATAACATCATCGGTACGAGCTTTATGCCGTATGTGCAGAACGTTGCTGGGTTGACCGGCATCAACTACCGGTCTGAACCGTATCTCTATCGACAAGACCAGGGCTGTTCATTGGGTAAGATGTTTCAACCATGCAAAGCGGATAAGCCTGAAGATCCGGGTACACCGATCATCGAGTCGCATGCGGGTGACCCGGTACGTATCCATGTCATCGGGGCAAACAATGAGCAGAATGGGATGTTCAGCGTTGAGAAGCATGAATGGCCGATCGAACCATTTATGCGCGGCGCGGACCAGATCAGTGTCGTGGAATTCTCCGGCTCCGAAGTGCTTGATGCCTTCATTCCTTCGGCCGGAGGGCCATATCGATTGCCTGGTGACTACGTGTACAGTAACCAGCGCTTGCCCTATTCCCAGTCCGGACAATGGGGATTCCTGAGGGTCTTGCCGAACGGCGACAACAGGATTCAGCCGTTAAGCGGAAGTGGAGTTGGTTCAAAGCATGCCGAGGCGAATCATGAGCCAAAGGTTCTTCCGACGGCAATAAAATAGAACGATTCGCACATCTGCTTAGGAATGAGGGGAGTCGTGCTGTTAGCACGGCTCCCCTGTTTTTTGCCCTCATCCTCGTAGAGCGCTGATATTGTGTGTGACAATCGGTATAATGAAATGACTATTTCGAGGAAGTGCTTCTTTAATCACTCAAACTATCGGCTCGGTAGTTGAAGAGCATTTGTAGGGCTGACGATATTGGACCCGCACGTATACTCGGTAGAATATATGAGCCACATGAAGGGGTTCAGCATCGGATGGGTGGTTTAAGGTTTAGATTCACCTAGGAGCCAAATAGAAGGAGAAAGAGTTGGGCACAAGACGGATAATGATCGCCTTTTGTTCTGGAATCCTCACGTTGTTGCTGGGACTTGGCTCTGTGTATTCCTATGATGTGATAGACGTGGAGCATGGGGGTACAATTGAAGGTACGATTATACTCGATGGAGTGGTGCCGGAACCAAAAGGGTTCAATCTCATTACCTTCCCAGACCCAATGTATTGTGGGCGTATTTCCAACGGGCGTGGGTGGCGCTTGCTTCATGATTTTGTCGTCAGCCGTCAGGGCGGATTGAAGGACGCCATCGTGTTGCTTGAAGGGATTGAAGCCGGGAAACCCTTTGATGTATCAGTGCCCTTGATAGAAGCGCGTGACTGTATGTTTTATCCGTTTATGACGATTGTTCGTAACGGGCACGCTGTTGAGGTCATTAATATGGACCCTGTCATGCATGACATTCAGGGCTATGAGACGTCGCCGGAGGCTGGTGCGCGTGTATTATTCAATACGCCTCTCATCATGAACCATCAGCATCATCGAGGCGATCTGCACGCCATGCATAATCATGCGCCAGGTAAGTCCTTGATCGGACCGATCTATCTGAACAAGGGTCGACGGACGTTCTACATGCAGTGTGGCTTTCATGCCTACATGGAAAGCTGGGCGATGGCTGTGAACAATCCCTACTATGCTGTCACAGATGCGGAAGGAAAGTTTGTAATTGACGGTATTCCGCCTGGTACGTATCAGTTGGTGGTGTGGCATCCGCAGACAGGCCCTGGCACGACGAAATTTGTTGTGGTGCAGCCAGATGGAAAATTGGTCGAACAGCTATCCTTGCCGGCCCCAAAGGGGAATCGAACTCCGTATAAAGTCATGGACAATCCTCGGTTTGGCCTTCAGTCCCTTGGGTATAGCATCGATATCCGACCGTTGGTTGAAAGTCAGCGGTAGCGATAGGTGTGTATACGCGCTGCAAGGAGAACCTGTCGGTTGGTGCTCCCTTTCCTTATCTATGCTGTGACGACGTCGTTGATGACCTCGATCGGGGAGGCTGGCGATACGCTGCCTTTTGAGCCTGAATTTTCCGGTAGCCTTCTGAAACGAGTGAATGGCAAGACATATCAGGCCCAGGTATTCGGGAAGGGGGATCGGCTTAGGCTGGAATATAAATATGCCGTTCGAACTGAGCTCGGCTTTTCAGCACTTGAAATTATCCGACTGGATCTCGGTGAGCGATGGTATGTCCTGCCTCAACAGAAGTATCTCCTGGTCTTGCCTGTCATGGACGGTGCCCTATTGATACGCAAGGAGCTAGTTGGGGAGACGAGTAGAAATGAGGTCGGTGATGCGATTGTAGCCGGCCGTGCCGCGCGGCAGTTCGACGTTCAAGTAGAACGGGATGGAGTGTCAGAGCGATTCCATCAGTGGGTTGATATAGAGGTTGGTGTCGTGCTCAAGTTAGTCAGCCAGGACCAAAATTGGTCGTTTGAGTATGAACGAATCAGGGTATCGCCGCAGCCGTATCTGTATTTCGAGCAGCCGCCGGGGTATCGAAAACGCCGAAGCGAGACTATCCACTGATAGGAGAGATAGCACAGTGCGTGTTCTGAAAATGCGACGCGTAGTAGCCTTGATCACAAGCCTGATGCTGCTACCTTCCATTACTGCCCCTGCGTTGAGTGGGGCTGTGCCTGACATCTCACAGATTCAGAGACGCTACGATGCCAAGGAGTATCCCAAAACTCTTGAGGAGTTGGACCGGCTCGATCGGGAGACCGCTAATGTGCCGGATGTTCGTCGGCTTAAGATTCGCACGTTGCTGAGGCTCGGCAAGCCGAAGGATGCCCTGACAGAATACGACAAGCTGGCGGAGGTTGTGGATCAGGAGGATCAGTTGCTCCTGCGTGAAGTTGCACTTGGATTTGTCGTCATACTCACGAATGATATGCGAGAACAGATGCGTGGGGCGGCCTACACGGCTCTGAAGGATTGGCATAGTCCGGAATCGATGCCATTCTTGGAGGGAGGACTGACCGATCAGTCCGGTCTCGTCAGAGCCTTAGCAGCTGAGGGTCTCGCGAACTTCGATGCTGGTCGACGCTCACCGAAGTTCCGCCAAGCGTTGGAAGATCAGGCTGCGTTGGTCAAAGAGGCGGTGCTCAAGGGCTTTACAAAGTCACATGATGCTTCGGTCATCTCACTGGCTGAGCCCTTGCTGAAGGACCCAGAAGTACGGGTTCGTGTTGCGGCAGCCGAGGTGCTCTGTCATCTCAAGCGGTCGAAGGGATGTGATGCGTTGCTGCGCTATGCCAAAGCACCCAATCCAGATGAACGAACGGCAGCCATTCGTGCGCTGGTTGAGCGCCAATCGACAGAGTTGTTCCGTGTCCTCAAAGATGCGAGTGAAAACCAACAACCATCGGTGCGTGGTGCTGCTGCGACAGGATTTGGTCGTCTGCCGTCGGCAGAAGCGCTCGTCATACTGAACCGACTTCTGAGGGATCCGCTTCCTCCGGTGCGAATTGCTGCAGCGGTGAGCTTAGGGAAGTTTCATGGTTTGAACGCTGAAGAGCCCCTAAGTAGGGCACTCGTTGAGCGTGATGACGCTGTCAGAGCATTCGTGATCGGAGCACTACTGGAGCACGGAGAGCGATATGAGGTAGTGGCCAGTTCCATTCAGGCTCTCATCAACATGAAAGAACCCGCAGTTCGCGCCGCCGTGGCTCGCGCCTTGGGGCATGCCGGAGAGCCTAATCGCGAGTCGGCGCGGTCTGCCTTGATGATATTGATTCAGGATTCGGTGCCTCGGGTGAGGATTGCCGCGATTCGGTCGATGGCAAAGATTGAGGGATCACGCGCACGTACGGTTCTTAAGAATAGTTTGCATGACGAAGATGATGCGGTTCGAGCGACGGCAGGAGGCGCACTGCTCATCGTTCTTTCCCTCGCTGAATAAGCAGCGGAGTCTGTATTGCCTTAGGTGTCGATATTCGGGGACATTGGGGGATGAAGAAATGTCCTGGAAGGAGCTATTCAGATGTTGATTCGATGTATGACCTTTTCAATCATGTTCGGCCTCGTTCTCGGTCTCGCGCTTTCCTTTGCCGAAGATAGAGTTTTATTCAATGAAACTCAGACGCCAACGAGTAAGGATGGGACACCGACGGTACTAGTTCCTGCCGGCCCATTTCCCATGGGGGTTCCACCAGGAGATCGTGATGGGGGACGGGATGAGTATCCACGTCACGAGGTTTTCTTGGATTCGTTCTTGATCGATCAATTTGAAGTGACGAACGGTCGATATATCGAGTTTGTCAAAAGCACGGGCCATCGTGTTCCACAGAACCAGACAAATCCCACGAGGAATCTATGGCAAGGCGACAGCATCACGGAGTCAGTTGCTGAGCGTCCTGTGATCAATGTTGATTGGTTTGATGCGGACGCTTACTGCAAATGGGCCGGCAAGCGACTACCCACGGAAGCTGAGTGGGAAAAAGCAGCAAAAGGGACATCCGACCGACGGTTCGTCTGGGGGAATGTTGAGCCGACTGCAAAGCATTTGAATTATAACCAGCGGTGGATCGGCGAAAAGACACTCATGCCGGTCGGAAGTTATGAAGCGGGGAAAAGTCCTTATGGTGCGTATGACATGGCCGGCAACGTATGGGAGTGGGTGAATGATTGGTATGATGCTCGGTACTATGAGAAAAGTCCTGAGAGGAATCCGAAAGGTCCTGAAACCGGGTTGAAGAAAGTCATTCGAGGAGCTGGTTGGCAAAATGAGACACCAACGGTCCGAATCTTTACCCGTGTCGAGAGTGACCCGACCATGCGCAATGAGTCCACAGGGTTCCGATGTGCCACAGAGGTCGGGAGGAAATAGAAACTGGAGACGAGCTTCGTCTCTATCTCCGAAGCTCAAAAGAGCAGAGTTCTCATCTCATATGCGTACTACCACTGCATCTCCTCCGAACCGGAACGTTTCCGTTCAAGAGAGCTAGGGAAATCCTCACCTATTGTGTGGAATCCTGTGAGGGTTGTACGTCCCGTGCGCAGCGAAAGCCGAGCCAGTTCATCTTCGTATTTGGATCAGTCCCATTCCGTTGAGCCACTCGTACACTTGGTGTGCTGTCGATCCAGCTTCCGCCCCGAAAACTCCGTTGAGTCCCCTTCTCCGGTCCTTTCGGGTTGCGATTCGGTGCTGTGGCATAGTACTTCGGGTCGTACCAGTCTGCTACCCATTCGGCTACATTGCCGGACATCTGGAAGACTCCGTATGGGCTGACAGCATTGTCATACTTGTCAACGGAAATAATCGGTGGATAGAGCAGGAGTCGTTCTGGACGATCCCGCACGGGACCAGACAGGCCTGTCCGGCCGAAGTTTGACCTTGACAGTCCTGCGATCTGATTTCCCCATGGATACAGCCGTCCATCCTCTCCACGGGCAGCTTTCTCCCATTCAGCTTCCGTGGGGAGTCGCTTACCAGCCCACTTACAATAGGCTTCGGCATCGGTCCAGGACACGTGCATGACCGGATGGCTCGTCATGGTTTCCTGAAAATTTCCCCCGTCGTATTGCCAATCGATGAGCGGAGGGAGATCATGCGACAGGATAAATTTCAAAAATTGGACGGTCGTCACTTCAAACCGATCGATTTCGTAGGCGTCAAGATAGACGGTTTTCTGTGGCAGTTCGGCTTGATACGCGTTCCGATCGGCCCTCTTGTCGCTTCCCATGAGAAACTCCCCGGCTGGGATCAGGACCATTTCATCATGAGCCGGCAGCCTGGCCCGTTCAGCCGCAAGCTTCTTCCCTTCTGGAGTCCATTGTCGGACGACATCGGCCACATCCAGTGCGTATGCAGCACTTCCGGTGATGACTCCTATCAACGCAACGCCTACAATAACTCCTAATGCGTGCACGGCCCATCCTCCCTTTCAACTGATATGGTTGTGTTACAGTCCAGGACCGGTCTGCTCAGGCGTCGGGGTGTCAAATCCCTCCAAGGGCTGGAAGTTGACCGGTAGGTTGAAGAGATAGTCTGATACTGAACGCAGCTTGACATGGTGATATTCCACGATCCAACTACCGTCTTTTTTAGCCAGCTTCATAGGAAAGTGGATATCGCTTGCCAGCCATTGGTAGTACTCGTCGACACGCTCCCCTTGTTTTGTTTTGACCTCGTAGAGGATGGTGTGGTGCCCTTCTCGCATTTCCGTACCGATTTCCTCACGAGAAATCTCTCCGTCTAGTCGCTCTTTGATCATGAGATCCTGCTCAGGACTATATGGAACAGTCTTGAAATGCTTCATTCTCGATAGCAGCAGCCACACGACCTGCTTGTCCTTTCGCACGATGCTGACATTCACGGGGCCCATCGTATGATGTTCAATGCGCCACATCGCATCACGGTAGTAGATATAGGCCTTGCGTGTCTTGCCGTCGATCTTGATCACTTGGTCTGCGGTAAACTCGAGTGCGAGCGCTGACTGGCAGGACATCAGCGCATACAACACCACTGAGACGGCAATCCACAGCAGACTCATGGGGCGAAATCCTACCATATCGATCTGTGTATTTTCATTTCGTGCCATAGAGTGCATGAATTGATTGTTTCACGGAGACAGGAGCAAGGTCTAGGGGGACGCCGTGACAGATGACCGTGCACATCGAAACCCAATTGTGGCGGAACGTTGATGGGGAGATGAGCCGCCCCTTGTTGCCGTTCTGAGCATCACTCGCTTACTTTTCCACGAACCTCCACGAACGCTTTTGTAGCGTCCGGTCGTCGGACCGGGGGGATTGCGATCCGGCATGTAGGCATAATAGTCGAACCCAAACCAGTCATGGACCCACTCTGCCACGTTTCCCGCCATATGGTGGAGCCCATAGGGACTCTTGCCCTCTTCGTGAGAATCGACCGTCGCGAGAATGGGAATTTCATGGACGTGATGTTGTCCGAACATGGCCAGTTTTGGGTTGGGCATCGCGTCGCCCCACGGATAGAGGTTACCCTCTGGCCCTCGCGCGGCCTTCTCCCATTCGGCTTCTGTGGGCAGTCTCGCATGCTTGACGGAGCAAAACTTCTCAGCTTCATCCCATGTCACGTACAGAGCGGGCCACCGTGTCAGAGCGTCGTCCTGGATTGAATGGACAGTGATGACATGCCATAGCAGTTGCTGCAACTCGTTCGAGGGGTAAGTTTTCTGTTGGTATAAGAAGGCCAGGTATTCCCCGAGACTCACCTCATCGCGATCGAGTTCATATGCGTCCAACCAGACGCGGTGTTGAGGAAGTTCGGTATCATCAAACTGTGTCCACCTCCCATAAGGATCACTATCAACTCGTTTACTGCCGATCAAAAATGGACCGGCTGGAATAGCCACAATCGGTGAAGACTGGGACAGGTTTGCGATAGCAGTGAGATGACGGGCTAGTTCGGGAGAAGGTTTTGATCCTGCCTGCACGATATCGGGGTGCCACAGAATGACGAGGAGGGAAAGAACAGTTGCGGTCCATCTACGACAATCCAACATATAATCGCATCTAAGAATCCCTCGTGGGCCGGAAGGCGCTGCACGATAGGGTCGGCGTCAATGACCGACAGTGGACTAAGCCCTGTCTGACGACTGTCAGATTACCACAGAGGCCGATAGGCCTGCATCTGGTTGTACCCGGAAGATTTCGAGGTCTTCATGGTGCATTGATACGAGGGAATCCCTGTCTTGTATGGGCGATGGGCTTGTTTCACTAGTGTATTGAGATGCGACGAAAAGCTTGGGTAGGATAAGTGCTTGTGGTGGAGCGCTGCTGAGCCAACGGATGTGCTCACGCAAAGCGTTGATAGTTCAAGAAAGGAGTCTCACATGGTCCGCTATCGGTTACTGAAGACGTGCTTCTCTCTCTTGTGTGTCTGGGCTCTCGCCACGCTCGTCGCAGCTT
>WBZQ01001557.1_pt1 | contig 15782 bp, 13 predicted proteins | sample 5204251 | NCBI WGS metagenome assembly WBZQ01 (sample SAMN12412402, study PRJNA552823) | activated sludge metagenome | isolation source: activated sludge from nitrification reactor of wastewater treatment plant... | place: USA: Virginia | collected 2017-09 | reverse complement strand
TCCGCTTCGCGCGCAACCCGCGCACCAACCGCCTCGCCCTGAAGAAGCGCTACCGCGGCAACCTCTGCCTCATGACCGGCGGCCCGCCGCGCACGCGCCTCGTGCGGGCCATGCGCGACGCGCTCAACACCATTCCCGCCTACAACCGGCTCGGCGCCGCCATCCATGACGCCGACGGCCACGTGGCGGTGGACGTCGTGTTCGACGACGGCACACTGCAGCGCGACTTCGACGCCCGCTACGGCGTCGAGCTGGTGGACGTGCGGTCCCACATCAAGACGCTCGCCGTGAACTAGCAGCACCTCACGCGGCCTCGTCCGGGGCGGATGGCCCTCGACCGGATCGCACGGCGTGTGGTCTACTTGCACCATGACCGAATGGAGTGACTGGTACCGGCGTGAGGACCCCGCCACCTGGGTCCTGCCGCGCGTCCTGCGCGACCGCGCCGAGGCGCATCCCGACCGCGACTACTTCCGGTTCGCGACCGGGCCGTGGCGCTCGTACGGGTGGATGGACACGCAGGCGAACCGCGTCGCCAATGCGCTCGTCGCGCGCGGCCTGCAGCCGGGCGAATGCGTGTCGATGCTGATGCCGAACTGCGAGGACTCGGTGCCCTGCTGGTTCGGCATCCTGCGCGCCGGCGGCGTGCAGAGCCCCATCAACACCGCCTACCTCGGCGACTTCCTCAGCTGGGTGATCAACCTGCCGAAGTCGCGCTACCTCATCATCAGCGACGAGTTCCTGGACCGGCTCGACTTCATCCGCCACGACCTGCCACATCTGGAGCATGTGTTCGTGTGGGAATCCGGCCGCGCCACCGGTCCGGAACCGGCATTCCGCTGGGAGCCGCTGACCGCACTGTTCGACGCCCCGGACGGCGACCCCGGTGTGGCGGTGAGCTGGATCGACGACGCACGGGTGATGTTCACCTCCGGTACCACGGGGCGCAGCAAGGGCGCGGTCAAGCAGCACGGCTCCGACTACTTCTCCGGGCGCACCTTCAACAACGTCTGCGAGATCACCGCGGACGACACCTTCTTCTCGTGCCTGCCGCTGTTCCATTCGAACGCGCAGGTGCTCGCCACCTACCCGGCAATGATCGCCGGGGCGCGCATCGCCTTCGTCGAGCGCTACTCGTCCAGCCGGTTCTGGGAGCAGGTGATCGACGCCGAGGCCACCGTCTTCAACACGGTCAGCGCCATCAACTACTTCATCTGGAACACCCCGCCCAGCGAGCTGGACCGCGCGCACAAGGTGCGGGTGGTGATGGCCATGCCGGCGCCGAAGGACATCTTCCACGAGTTCCAGGAGCGGTTCGGCATCCGCTTCACCGAGGGCTACGGCCTGACCGAGACGGGAATGGTCACCTACCACCCGCCCGGCCGGCCGATGAAGCCAGGGTCCTGCGGGCTGCCGACACCCGGCTTCGAGGTGCTGATCGTCGACCCGGCCACCGACGTGCCCGTTCCGGTCGACACTCCCGGCGAGATCGTGGTGGACATGAAGCTGCCGAACATCGTGATGCGCACCTACGCGGGCATGCCCGAGAAGACCGCAGAGGACTTTCGCAACCTCAAGCTCCACACCGGGGACCTGGGGAAGATGGACGAGGAGGGCTACGTCTACTTCCTGGACCGTGTGAAGGACTACATCCGCCGCCGCGGCGAGAACGTCTCCTCCATGGAGGTCGAGAGCGTGGTCGCCAGCCACCCCCACGTGCTGGAGGCTGCGGCGATCGGAGTGCAGAGCACCGACGGTGCCGGCGCCGAGGACGAGATCCTGGTGTGTGTGGTGGCACGTGACGGGGTCGAGGTCGACTGCCACGACGTGCTGCGCCACTGCTCCGAACGCATGCCGTACTTCGCCGTGCCCCGCTACCTGCGGGTGATGATCGAGCTGCCCAAGACGCCCACCGCCCGCGTGCGCAAGGTGGAGCTGCGCGACGAAGGCATGCCGGAGGGCACCTACGACCGCGTCGCCTCCGGGCCCCAGCTCGGCAAGTGAGCGACGGCCCCGACATCGGCGAGGCGGTGGACTACATCCTCTCCGAACAGCCCGACCTCGCGGAGGACGACGTGTGGGCGGTGCTGGTGGAGCTCCAGGACCCGCCGCCGGCCGCGTCCGACGCGCTCGCGCTCGATTTGCTCATGCAGACGCGCCCGGACGTCGATGGACGCAGTGCCCGCACGATCCTCAGGGAGTGGCGGGCGTACGTCGCGCTCGCGCATGAGCCAGACTGGGAAGAGGAGTGACCGGCGACGGCACTCCGAAGGACTGAGGGACGGAGGCAGGATGGCGGTCGTCGAACCCCGCACCGACGGCGAGTGGGAGCAGTACACGCAGCTGGTCGCGCTGTCGTTCGGCATCTCGCCGGACGAGGCGCACGCACGCATCGCCACACAGCGCCCGTCGGCTGTCACCCGCTTCGAGGTGCACGACGGCCAGGTGCTCGCCGGCGCGATGGCGCTGCCCTGCCATCAGTACTTCGGCGGTCGGCCCGTCGCCGCCGCAGCCATGAGCGGGCTCTGCGTGGCCCCGCAGGAACGCGGCCGCGGCACCGGGCGCCGCGTGGCCTGGACACTCGCCGACAACCTGGCCCGCGACGGCGTGGCCGTATCGCCCTCGTACGCCACCTCCATCCCCTTCATGCGCACCATGGGTTGGGAGATCGTCGGGCAGTCATTCGCCTTCAGCACGCCGGGCGCGGGCCTGTGCCCCGACGAGCCGCTCGGCGCGGCGGTGCGCGAACCGGACCTCGACGCGGTGCGGGCGCTGCGCACGCGCGTGACCTCGGCCTGGAGCGGCCCGATCGAGCGCCCCAGCTGGTGGTGGGCGTGGCGGGCGCCAGGCCCCGACCAGGTGCGACTCGGCTGGCACGACGGGAACGATCTCGTGGGCTATCTGGCCTATCGCGCGGACCCCGCCCGGCACGGCACCGAGGCGTGGGGAGCCGACGTGGTGGTGACCGACCTGCTCGCGTCCACCCGTGACGGCCTCGACGGGCTGCTGCGCGTGCTGGGTGCCGAGCGTTCGGTGAGCCCGGCCATCAGGTTCGACTTCGGCGTGCTGCCATCCGACACGATGGTCCGCCAACGCATCGCGACGCCCCTTGCGCCTGTCGGCGTGCGCGACTGGATGCTGCGTGTGCTGGACCCCGAGCGGGCGCTGACCGAGGCCGGCTGGCCCACGATCGCCGGGCGCATCGAGATCGAGGTCGCGGCCATGGGTCGCGCCGCCAGCATCATGACCGTCGACTTCAGCGGCGGGCGGGCGTCGGTCGCCGCGGCCGCATCCGCACGGGTGCGCATGGCGACCGGTGCCTTCGCAGCCTGGTTTGGGGGTGCGATGCCCGCCACCCAAGCGGCGCTGTTGGGAGTCGCGAGCGGCCCGCCCGAGGACCTCGCCTTCATGGATCTGCTCGTGGCCGACCGCAGGCCGTGGCTGCCCGACATCTTCTAGCCCGCACGGCCGGCGGAACGTGGGCGGCGGCGCTCGCGATCTCGCTGATCGATCGCCGGCTCGCACTGGACGCCGGTGTCGAGCCGCCGCTGCACGACGGCCCGCTGGTGTCGATCGTCGTTCCGGCCCGCGACGAGCAACGAGACATCGCCACCACGGTGCGCAGCCACCTGGCGCAGGACTACCGGGCGCTGGAGCTGATCGTCGTGGACGACCAGTCGCACGACGGCACGGCGCAGGCGGCGATCGCCGCGGCCGGCGGCGACCCGCGCTTTCGCCTGATCGTCGGCACCGCTCCGCCCGACGGTTGGGTCGGCAAGAGCTGGGCGTGCCAGCAGGGTGCCGACGCGGCGCGCGGCAGCTGGCTGCTGTTCTCGGACGCCGACGTGGAGCACGCGCCCGACGCGCTCGGTCGCTGCCTGGCCATGGCGCTGCGCCTCGATCGTGGCGGGCTCACGCTCGCGCCCCGGGTGCAGACCGCCGGCCACGCCGAGCGGGTGGTCATGCCGGTCGCGATTCAACTGATCCAGACGATGGTGGCCCCCGCCCTGCTCGCCCGGATGCGCCACTCGCCGATCACGATGGCGGCAGGTGCGTACATGCTCATGCGCCGCGACGTCTACGACGCCGCCGGCGGACATGCGGGAATCGGCCACGACATGGTGGACGACCTGTCGCTCGGACGTGCGATCAAGCGCCAGGGGTCCCTGCTGGTACCGGCCAACGGCACGCGGCTCGTGCGCCTGCGGATGTACCACGGCGCCGGCGAGATGTGGCGCGGCTGGCGTAAGAACGCGGCCTTCGCCCGGCCGCGGGCGCGCACACGCGGTCTTGCGCCGGCAGTGCTGCTCGCCACCCTGGGGCCCGCACCGGTGGTCGCCCTGGTCGCCGGAGCACGGCGAGGCGACCGCGGCCTGCTCGCCGCCGGTGCCGCGGGCTTCGCAGCTCAGCTCGCGCTGCAGCGGACGGCGGCACCGGTGGTGACGACGCCGGTGGCGTACGCGCCGACGTTCCCCCTGGGGACCCTGTTCATCGCGGCGGCGGCGGCGCGCGGCGCCATCGATCGGATCTCGGGTCGTGGCCCCCTGTGGCGCGGACGGCGCTACCCGCATGCCGCCGGCCGGCCCCCGCGCGAACGGTGACACCTGACCGGCCGCCACGGCGGCCGCGCCGTCGACCGGGGCCTACGATGGGGGTCGGATGATCTCGGTCCTCGTCGACCAACCATTGCTGCTGCTGTTCTGCGTGCTGGCGATCGGCACCGCCGTCGGGCTGGTGCGCGTGCGGGGCATCAGCCTGGGGCCCGCCGCCGTCCTGTTCACCGCGCTGACCTTCAGCGCGATCGACGAGCGACTGGCGACGCCCGAGGCGATCGGCACGTTCGGCCTGGCGATGTTCGCCTACGCCGTCGGCGTGACCGCGGGGCCGTCGTTCTTCGCCGGCTTCCGCGAAGGGCGCCGCGCGATCGGCCTGGTCGCAGCCACCCTGACGGTGGTCGGCGCCTTCACGTGGGCGCTGGGCCGGTGGCTCGGGTTCGACGCGGGCACCACCGCCGGCCTGTTCGCCGGCGCCAACACCAACACCCCCGGCCTCGCCGCCGCCACCGTCGAGCTGAACGGCGCACCGGAACCCACCATTGGATACTCGCTCACCTACGTCGGCGGCGTGGTGATCATGCTGCTGGCAGCGGCGTGGGCCCTGCGCAGCGGTGAGCAGAACCCCACACGCGACGATCGTGCCACCCCGCCCGGGCTCAGCAGCGCGACCATCGAGGTGACGGTCGCCGACCTGCCGCCGCTGCGCGATCTGGGCGAGACCCCCGACGGGCGCGTGCTCTTCAGCCGCTACGAGACGGGCGGAATCGTCGGCCTGGCCGTGGACGACACGGTGCTGCGACCCGGCGATCGGGTGCTGGCGATCGGCCCGGTGCGCGCGATCGCACAGATGGTCCTCCGGCTCGGGCACCTCTCCACGATCGCCCTGCAGATGGAGCGCAACGAGTTCGACTTCCGGCGCATCGTGCTGTCGAGCGGCGAGCTGTTCGGCCGTACCGTCGACGACCTTCACCTCTGGCAGCGGTTCGGCGCACGCGCCACGCGGGTGCGCCGCGCCGACCAGGACTTCCTCGCCACCGAGGATTTCGTGCTGCAGGCGGGCGACCGCATCCGGGTCGCGGCGCCCAGCGAGCGCATGGGCGAAGTGGCGCGCTTCCTCGGCGACAGCGAGCACGGCACCTCCGACATCAACCCACTGGGTCTGGCGATCGGCATGGCGTTGGGCCTCGCGATCGGCGCCATCCCGATTCCAATTCCGGCGCTGGGCGATCTCTCGCTCGGCCAGGCGGCGGGACCGCTCCTGGTCGGCCTCGTGCTCGGCCACTTCAGCCGCACCGGACCGGTGGTGTGGACGATGCCCCATCAGGCGTCCGAGACGGTCACCCAGCTGGGCATCCTGCTGTTCCTCGCCTACGCCGGCGGGCGTGCCGGCTCGCAGGTGATGGGCGCGCTGCAGAGCCCGCTGGGCGTGAAGCTCGTCGGCGCAGGCGCCCTGGTCACGCTTGTGCACGCGGCCGCCATCATGCTCATCGCCCGTCGCGTGCTGAAGCTCGCCGGGCCGCGCACGGCCGGCGTGATCGCCGGTTCGCAGACCCAACCGGCCCTACTTGCCTATGCCAACGAGGCCAGCACGTTCGACCCGCGCGTCGCGCTCGGCTATGCCCTGGTCTATCCGGTCGCGATGGTCGTCAAGATCATCATCGCGCAGGTGCTCGCCACGCTCTGAGCCGGCGCCACGCTCACGTCGGGCCAGATGTTCGAGGTGACCTCACGTCAGCCGACGCTCGGACTGTGGGAACCGGGCGACGAAGAGCGCGATCGCCAGCGCAACGACCAGCGAGATCGCGGCCCCGACGAAGGTCTCGGCGAGGGCGGTCGTCGTGATGTCCACAGCGGCCCGCTCTGCCGCGTCGTCATAGCCCGGTGAGCCGAGCGGCGGCAGGACGAGCGCGTCGCGGAGCTGTACGTACCGGTGCACGCCCCAGGCCGTCAACGCCGCGAGCCCGACGCTGAACCCGATCAGCCTGAACACGATGACGAGCCCCGCAGCGCTGCCGCGTTCGTCATCGGCGACGGCGTTGACGACGGCGGTGCTCGTGGGCGTCAGCACGAGACCGATCGCGCCGCCCACGACGGCGAGCTCGAGTGCCATCACCACGTGACCGGTGTCAGGTGCCCAGCTCGCGCCGACGAGCACGAACCCCGCGATCCCGATCGCCAGACCGACGACGGTGGGGATCGCGTTGCCGACCCGTCCCGCGATCACGCCCCCGAGATACGACGTCGCCGCCATCATGGCGGTGAGCACCGTCATCAGAACGCCGGCGACCAAAGCGGCGGAGCGTATGCCGGAACGCTCGGCCACGTTGATGAACAGGGGGACGTTGATCAGCGAGATCACGAGTCCAACGCCGACGAGGACGTTCACCGCCATCGCGCCGAACGGGGTCCGACCGCGCAGCACACCCATCCCGACGATCGGGTAGGTCGTGCCAGTGCGAACGAGCCGTCGCTCGTAAACGGTGAACAGCGCGAACGCGACTGCCGCCACGCCGTAGAGCCAGGGACCGGTGAACCACGGCGAGTCGCCGCCGCCGCTCAGTTGATCGAGGCCCGTGACCGACTGGATCTTCGCATGGCCGAGCAAGGCGAGGTTCAACGCGATCAGCCCGGTCGTCAGCAGTACGGCGCCGCCCCAGTCGATCTTCCCGAGGGTGCGCTTTTTCGGATCGATCAGCCGCCAGCCGACGACGATGCCGATGATCGCGAGGGGCACGTTCAGGTAGAACTGCCACTGCCAGCTGAGGAAGCGCACGAGCAGAGCTCCGTACATCGGCCCCCAGACCCATCCGAGCGTCTCGATCGCGCCGAGCACTCCGATCGCACGCGCTCGCTGAGCGCCCGTGTGCAGATCGCCTGCCACGGCGAGGGCAATCGGAACGAGCGCACCGCCCCCGATCGCGGTGAGCGCCCTGCCGACCAGCAACACGCCAAGGGAATCGGCGGTGGGAACGACGATCGAGCCCACGGCGAAGATGGCGAGCGACGAGACGAAGACGGAGCGACGCCCGAAGATGTCGCTCAGACGTCCCGCGAGTGGCATCGAGGCGATGTAGGCGATCAGGTAGACGTTGACGATCCATGCGGTGGAGTCGAGATCGCGCGGCAGGGTCAGTCCCAGATCGTCGACCATCGGGCGCAGCATGGTCGAGACGACCATGAGGTCATCCGCCGCGACGAAGACGCCGAAGGCGACGATCCAGAACGCGCCGACCAACGTGTGCCGCCGCTGTGTGTCCGGCGATCCAGGTCGGTCCGCCGGTCCGCGCATCTCAGCCGAGCTTCGGTTGGGTGACCGTCACCGGCGCGCCGTAGTCGGACAGCTGCAGGGTCCACTTCGTGTCTCCGCGTCCGAGCGGCACGGCGAAGCGCGCCGTCGTCAGGAGCGACGTGTCCGCGTCGATCCAGAACTCCGCATCCTGGACATCCTCGACGAGGCCACTCGTGAGCGTCGCCACCCGAGTCGGGGAGACGCGCGCGGTGATGTGAAACAGGCCGTCACGATCCGGGGTTGGCGACGCCAGGACCGCCTTCGTAAGACCGTTGGTCAGCAGGGCGCTCAGACCGACGTCGGCGCGGAAGATCCGGGCGGGATCGAACCGGAATGCGTTTGGCGCCGACGCCCAACGCCCCGTGAGCGGATCGGTGAGCCAGACCCTGCCGTCGATCGCCACGGCACCGACCTCCGCTTTGAGCGAACCAGCCGAGACGTCGATGATCGCATCTGCGGACGATGGCGCCGCGAAGCGTCCTTTCGCAGTTCCGAAGGCCACCTCCTGACCGCCTCCCTGGATGAACACGGCGGCACCCTCGTGCTTCAGGGTGAAGCGCAGCGTCTTGACCGACGCCATGGCCGGCCCGGCGTCACCCAGGACGGACTCGACCGTTGCAGCCGGTCGACTCGTCGGAGCGGTGGATGGTTTGTCTGCGCTCGAGCACGCGCTCATCAGCAACGCTGGCAGCAGTACGACGATCCATGTCAATCCGAACCGTCTCATGACTCGAGTCTACGCCGCGCGGCACCACCCCACGCACCGGCCCCGCCCCGCGCATCGCCTGCGGTCGCACGCCGTCGCAGAAGCCACAACGACCGTCGCCGGCCCAGATGCTCGCCACGCGGATCACCCGGTTCCCGGGCTACCGCCGCAACAGCCGGATGACCTCGTCGGCGCACGAAGCGACCCCGCGCATGCTCGTGTCGATCACCCGCAGCGCGCGCTCGGCCGCCTCACCCCGCAGGTCGTCGGCACCGGGCGTCCCTCGGGCGGGTGCCATGGGCCGCCCCAGGTCGGCCAGACGCGCCAGCCTGGTGTCGTCGTCGCAGTCGATCAGCACCGGCGTCACGGCGATGCCGCCGGCGGCAACGGCCGCCTCGTCCAGATACGACGGCCGCGTGCGCCCCTCCAACAGCACCGGCGCACCAGCCGCCACCGCGGGCGCCAGCCTGCGAAGCCACTCGGCCGTTGCCATGCGCTGCCACTCATCCTCAGAGCCGTGATCGCGCACCATCTCGTCCGGCGACGGCACGCCGATGCGGTCGAAATACGCCACCTGCACATCCGGCTCGTCGGCAGCGATGGCCTCGGCGATCGTCGTCTTGCCGGCACCTGACGCGCCGAAGAGCACCACCAACGTCATCGCGACCTCCGAGCGGTTCCGGCACCGAGCAGTTCCCTGGCGGCATTCAACGCCACGGCCAGCTCCCTCGCCCGCTCGCGCAGCAGCGGATGCAACCCCTCGACCCGGTCGGGATGACAGCTCGTCATCAGCTCCCGCCAACGTCGCTGCACCGCCGGGCGCGGCGCGCCGGGGTCGACGCCGAGCAGCGCCGCGGCCTGCTGCGCGGTGGTGGGCACCGCCACCCGGGCGGCGACCGGCGCACGCTTCGGCGTCTGGCGCCGCGCGCGAATGAGACGTTCGCGCTCGGCGGCAAGGTCGCGCTCCACCCCGGCGAGCCGCTCGCGTTCGGCCGCCAACCTGCCACGCTCCTCACGCACCTCGGTCGCCAGGCGCAGCAGCCTGCCGTCGCGCTCGGCCGGGTCTTCCCGCAGTGCCTCCAGCATCGGCTCCGGATCCAGGCGCTCCGGCACGTCGGAGGGCACGTGCCGCCCGGTGCCGGACTCACCGCGCCGCACAGCCTCCAGCACCTCCGTGAACGGCAGGTGCGCGGCGTTGCGCGCGGTGGGTCCATCAGAGGGCGCCAGGCGCACCAGCCGCAGCGCCTCCCATGCCGGGTCCACCAGGAAGGCGGCGGATGAGCGCCCGCCCAGCAGTGCGCGTCGCTGGGGACGGGCGCGATGGCCTTGGATGCAGAACCGCGCCGCGCCGGTGGCGTCGCCGGTGAGCTCCCGCAGCTCGGCGTGAAGATCGGCCAGATGGCGCGCGACGTCACGACCGTCGGGCCCCTTGGGGCGCACATCGGCCCGCGCCGCGTGCAGTGCGGCGTCGAGCGCCGCAATGTCGCCGGTCTGCCCCACCGCAAGCACGGTCCACCACCGCGCCCAGGGGTCGTCGGAGCTCACGCCGGCCAGCACCGCTCCCGCCGCGACGGGCCGATCCAGTGCCAACAGCGCGGCGCCCAGACCGACCCGGGCGCGATCGTCATCGCCGGTCGCCGCCGCGACGCCGAGCAGGGCCACCTGATGCCACCGATCGGCGTCGGCGCGAGCGGGCACGGGCCCGGCACGGTCGATGAATGCGTCGCTCACCCCGAACACGGTAGCGATCGTGCGCCCAACGCAAACGGCCTATGCTCGCCCGATGCCGAACCGACTCGCCGCCGAGCCCAGCCTCTATCTGCGCCAGCACGCCGACAACCCGGTGGACTGGTACCCGTGGGGTGAGGAGGCATTTGCCAAGTCGGTCGACGAAGACAAGCCCATCCTGCTGTCGATCGGCTACTCCAGCTGCCACTGGTGCCACGTCATGGCGCACGAGTCGTTCGAAGACCCGCAGATCGCCGCCCAGATGAACGCCGACTTCGTGTGCGTGAAGGTGGACCGCGAGGAGCGCCCCGACGTGGATGCCCTCTACATGCAGGCGACGATCGGGCTGTCGGGCAGCGGCGGGTGGCCGATGACCGTCTTCCTCACCCCGGCGCGCGAGCCGTTCTTCGCCGGCACCTACTTTCCGCCCGAGGGCATGCAGGGCCGCCCGGGCTTTCCCGACGTGCTGCGGCACGTGCGGGCGGCGTACGACGGGCGCCGCGCCGACGTGGCGACTACCGCCGACCAGGTGGCGCAGAGCCTGCGCAGCGCGAGCGCGCTGCCGCCCGCGACGGGCGGCCTGGACCGGCGTACCGTGGACGACGCCCTCACCGGCCTGGCGCTGCACTTCGACGCCGAGCACGGCGGGTTCGGCACCGCACCGAAGTTCCCGCCGCACGTCGCCCTGGACTTCCTGGTGCGACGCATGTGGCAGCGCCCGGACGATGCCCACGCCGCCAGGATGGTGGAGCAGACGCTCACCCGAATCGCCGACGGCGGCATCCACGATCAGGTGGGCGGAGGATTCCACCGCTACAGCGTCGATCGCGTCTGGCTTGTGCCGCACTTCGAGAAGATGCTCTACGACAACGCGCTGCTCGCCGCGGTGTACGCGCTGGCACACCGGGTCACCAGTGAGCGCCGCTGGCGCGAGGTGGCAGAGCGTACCCTCGACTATCTGGTGCGCGAGATGCGGCTGCCGGGCGGCGGGTTCGCAGCGGCGCAGGACGCCGATTCACCCGGCGGGGAGGGTGCGTTCTTCGTCTGGACCGCAGAGCAGCTGGAGGCGGTGCTCGCGCGCGACGAGGCCCAGGCGATCGTGCTGCGCTACGGCATGCGGCCGGAGGGCAACTTCGAGGGCGCGAACATCCTGCACGTGGCCGCGCCGATGGACTACGTGGCGCAGGCCGTGGGTCCCGACGCCCCCCTGCTGGTGGCGTCGGCGCTGGGCAAGCTCTACGCGGCGCGCTCCGGCCGTCCGGCACCCGCCCGCGACGACAAGATCGTGACCGCCTGGAACGCGCTGGCGGTGCAGGCGTTCGCCGAGGCGGGCGTTGCCTTCGGCCGGTCGGACTACCTGTCGGTCGCGATCGCCACCGCGGAGCTGCTCTTGGAGCGTCTCGTGGTGGACGGTCGCCTCCGCCGCACCTTCGTGGACGGCAGCGCCCACCATCTCGGCTGCCTGGACGACTACGCCGACCTCGTGGTCGCGCTGGTCGCGCTGTACAACGCGACCTTCGACCAGCGCTGGCTCGACGAGGCCCGCGCGCTCGCCGAGCGCGCAATCGCGCTCTTCGGCGACGAGCAGGGCGCGGGGTTCTACTACGCCGGTGCCGATGCCGACCAGTTGGTGGCGCGCACCCGCGACGTGGAGGATCACCCCACCCCGAGTGGCAGCGCGCAGCTGGCGCTTGGCATGCTGCGGCTCGGGGCGGTGACCGGCGACCACGAACTCCACCGACGGGCCGTCGCCACCCTGGCCCACCTCGCCGATGCCGCAGGCCGCTACCCGCAGGCATTCGGAGCGACCCTCACCGCCATCGACCTTGCGACGGCGCCAACGCGCCGTCAGGTGGTGATCGTCCGCGGCGATGCCGGGGCGACCGACGCTCTGGTTGCCGCGGCCCGGCAGGCGGGTCCGCACGCTGCGCTGGTCGTGGGCGACGCGGACCAGCCCGGTATGCCGCTGCTCGCGGGGCGCGGCGCGGCCACACTCCCCGCGGCGTACGTCTGTACCAACGAGACGTGCTCCCAGCCGGTCACAGACGCGGAGGCGCTGACGAACTTGCTCGCAGACGAGGCTGGCTGAGCCCGCGCCGTCAGCGCCAGCCACACAACTTGCAGGTCCGCAAGCAAAAACGCTGCAACGGGCGCAGTGCAGGAGTTCGCACTTTTCTTCGAATTTGGCCTATGGAAACACGCGCAACAGACCGATACACACATCGGCCGATGACGCGTTGTTTCGGCCGCAGTGGTTGTGCCTCCTTCTCGTTCGGGTGACCTGAGTGCTGAACGTCGTCAAGATCATCATCGTCCTCGCCTTGCTGGCGTTCCTCGTGCTGCGCCTGCGAGGACGCAAGTCGGCGACCGCGCCGGCAGGCAGCAAGCCCGCTGGTGGCGGTTCCAGCCAACGCAAGCCGGCGCGTTCGCTGCCCAGTCCGCTGGGACGACTTCGCGGCCGGAAAGGCTCACCGAAGACAACTGCCGCGCAGCCCCGTCTGCGGCCTCGCCTCACGGTGACGCTGCCGCACGCCACACCTGCCGCATCGCTCGACGAATCGGCGTCCGAGACCCCGGACGACCCGGCCGACCAGGCAGGCGCCGATGCGCAGCTGGCGGCGGCCAACGCCCCCGATCCCGTGGCGGGCGATGTCGCCCAGCCGGCGGCGACGGACCATCAGGCCAACGAGTCCAGCGAGGTGCCGGCACCGCTGGTCAGAAAGCCCGGGTGGCCGGTGCCCGGCGAGTTCGGCGCTCCGCTCGACTTCGACGCGTTCGATCCGGATCCCGACCGCGAACCCGACGACACTCCGGCTGCGGCCGACGCTGCCGACCTCTCGTTTGCGGATTGGACACCCGCGCTGGAGGATCCGGCTCCCGCGGCGCAGGAGGTGGCCTGGACCGAGGTGGACGTGCTTCAGACGGGCGTCGACGACGAAGTCCCCACCCCACCGGAAGGTGGCTACCCGCCGGCGGACGATGCGGCTTGGAGCGACGACAGCTTCGATCCCGCCTCGGGATGGACGGACAGCGATCTGACCGAGGGCCAGTGGACCACACCCAACGTGACCTTCAGCGAGCTCGATCCGGCCGCCGCCGACGACCCGGGAACCGCCGGGCAGCCTGCCGGCGACATGCCGCCCGCCACCGAGGCACAGCTCTCCAGTTGGGAGACGGGTGACTGGAGTCGCCCCTCAGAGCCTTCTGCGCCCGCACCCGCCCCGGCCGCTGACGGTGCCCCGGCGCCGCCGCCGTACGCTGCCGCGGACTTCGACGAGTGGGACGAGGGCGCCGACGAGGCGATCGTTGCGGCCTCCCGCGACGACGCGGAGCCATTCGCCTGGTCCGACGTCGTGCCCGAGGAGCCCACGGCGCCGCTCGTCGCCGACCCCGCTCCGATCGTGGCCGACACCCCGGCAGACCTGGACGAGCTCCCCGCCCCCGACGTCCTGACGCCGACGTCAGACCCGGCGCCGGCCGCCCACCACTTTGCATCGGATGGTTGGGATGCCGTCGACGAGCCGGAGCAGCGCTTCGAGGTCGCCGCGGCGGCACCGATGCAACTGCACCTGACCTCGGGCGAGCGTGAGCTGCACGTCGTGATCGAACATGACGACCTCGGCAACCCCACGGCCTGGGTGCTGAGCGGCTCCGCGATCGCAGTGGACGGCGCGGTGCGGGTGACCGTCCCAACCGCCGACGCCGCTGCGACCGCCACGATCGAGGGCGTCGACCTCGACGAGCCTCTGCTCGACGAACCGCACGACCCCCTGGAGACCGCAGCGCTGGCGGCTCGCCCCGAGCCCGTTGCGGAGAGGGTCGTCGAGGAGGCGGCGCCGTCAACCGAGGCGCCGATGCCCGCAGCCGACGCCATCGCCGAGCTGGCCCACCGCCTGGCCGAGGCCGAGCGAGAGATCGCCGAGCTGCGTACCCGCGAGGCCGCACTCGAGACGCAGCCGGTCGAGCCCATTCGGCCCGCACCTCACGCGACGCCGCCCGCTCGCCGTCGCACCCGCACGAAGAAGACTGCCCCGAGCGCAGCGGCCGGCCGCAAATCGGGGCCGCGCAACCCCCGCCGCGCAGCGTCCCCGGCGCCGGCGCCGCAACAGGAGCCCGTGAGCAGCGACGCCCACGCCGCGCTCAGCATCGCCGAACTGGTGCAGGCGGAGGCAAACCGCCGGGTGGCGGCGGTGCTCGCCGAGCACGGCGCGGTGAAGTCCAACGGCAACTTCACGGGTCTGGTCGACCGTCTGGAGCACGTCAGCGAGCACGCGCCATCGGAGCGCGCATAAATGTCCTGCGGAGGCACCGCAGCCCACGGCGGGAGAAAACACTGATGGCTATGCTCCTTGGAATGCCAGGCCCGTCGGAATACCAGGCGATGATCGAAGCGGCGCTGCCGGGTTCCACCGCGCGCGTGCACGATCAGGGCGGTGGCGACCATCTATTCGCCGAGGTCGTGGCACCCCAGTTCGCCGGCCTGTCGCTCATCGAGCAGCACAAGCTCGTGTACGCGGCGGTGAAGCAGCACCTGGACGACGGGTCGATTCACGCGCTGGGTCTGAAGACCCGAGTCCCGGAGGACGCATGAGCGACACGCTGACAATGAGCGAGACCGAGCTCTTGGACCAGATCAAGTCCGAGGTGGCCGAGAACCGGGTGTTCCTCTATTTGAAGGGCACCCCCGATGCGCCGCGCTGCGGCTTCAGCAACCAGGTGGTGCAGATCCTGCGCCTGAGCGGTGCCGAGTTCGGTGCCCGCGACGTGCTGGAGGACCCGCGCATCCGCGAGGTGCTGTCGGAGTGGTCCGACTGGCCCACCATCCCGCAGCTGTTCGTGGACGGCAAGCTGGTGGGCGGGTGCGACATCACCACCGAGCTGTACCAGCAGGGCGAGCTCGAGGCGCTGGTCGCACCGAAGTAGTTCTCGGTGACGGACGCGGTCTTCGCACCGGATGATCCGCTCGCCGAGCTGCACGCGCACCTGGGTGGTGGCGTGGACGCGGCCACGATGTGGGAGCTCGCCCACGACCAGGGCATCCGCCTGCCGTTCGACGACTATTGGGAGTTCGCGAACGCGGCCAGCGTCGGGGCCGGCGTGGGCGGCCTGGACGGGCTCGACCGCATCTACCACCTGACGGAGCTCATCCAGTCGAGCCCGAAGGGCGTGTACCGCGCGGTGCACGGCATGCTGGCCGGGGCCTACCGCTCCCAGCGCATCACCACCCACGAGGTGCGCTTCAACCCGGCCAAGCGCAATCGCGGCGGCGAGCGCGACCTCGACGCCATCGTCATGTCGGCCGTGCACGGCATCGACCAGGCCGCGCTCGAATACCGACCGGTCAAGGCCGGCCTCATCCTGATGATGGATCGCTGCTTCCCGTACGAGCTGAACGCGGCCATCGTGGAGCGCGCCATCCGGTTCGCCGGTCGGGGCGTGGTGGCAGTCGACATCGGCGGGCCGCGTCCCAAAGGCTCGGTGCCCCCGTTCGACTATCATCTTA
>WBZQ01001556.1_pt1 | contig 15790 bp, 15 predicted proteins | sample 5204251 | NCBI WGS metagenome assembly WBZQ01 (sample SAMN12412402, study PRJNA552823) | activated sludge metagenome | isolation source: activated sludge from nitrification reactor of wastewater treatment plant... | place: USA: Virginia | collected 2017-09 | reverse complement strand
AGCCGCGCAGTTCCTCGATGATCTCGTCGGTCAGCAGTTCCCCGGTCGCGTGGTAGCGCCGGGCACCCAGGTCGTACTCGGTCGTCTCGACACCGGGCAGCACCACGTCGAGCACCCGTACCGCCTGGCCGATGACTTCCGGGCCGATACCGTCACCGGCGATGATTGCGAGTTTCATTACAGCGCCACCACTTTCAGCAGGGTGGCGCCGACGGCGTCGGCGATCTGGGTGCGCACGTCCTCCGGCACGTCACGGTCGAGCCGCAGCATGATGGTGGCACCGTCGCCCTCGGCGTCCTGGGACAGCTGGGCCGCCTCGATGTTGACATCCGCCGCACCGAGCAGCGTGCCGATCTTGCCCAGCGCGCCGGGCTGGTCGCGGTAGTTGACGATCATGTTGTGGCCCGAGGCCCGCAGGTCCAGGTTGCGGCCGTTGATCTGGATGATCTTCTGCACCGCCGCCGGGCCGGCGAGCGTGCCGGCCACGTTGACCGTCGAACCGTCCGACAGCACGGCGACGACATCGACCGCGCTGCGGTGGTTGCGGCTCTCCGCGGTCTTGGTCAGCTCCGCGGTCACCCCGCGCTCGGCTGCCAGCGCCGGGGTGTTGACGAACGTCACCTGCTCGGACACCACGGTGGAGAACAGGCCGCGTAGCGCGGCCAGAGCCAGGATGTCGGCATCCTCGGCGGCCAGTTCGCCGTAGATGTGCACGCCCAGCGACACCGGCGCGGCCGGGGCCAGCGCACCCACCAGCACACCCAGCTTGCTGACCAAGTCCAGCCAGGGAGCGACCTCGTCGCCCACCACGCCGCCACCGACGTTCACCGCGTCCGGCACGAACTCGCCGGCCAGGGCCAGCTTCACGCTCTCGGCGACGTCGGTGCCGGCCCGGTCCTGTGCCTCGGCGGTAGAGGCGCCCAGGTGCGGGGTCACCACCACCTGCTCGAGTTCGAACAGCGGGCTGTCGGTGCACGGCTCGGTGGAAAAGACGTCGAGTCCGGCGCCGCGCACGTGGCCGCTCGTGATGGCGTCGGCGAGTGCCTGCTCGTCGATCAGGCCGCCGCGGGCGGCGTTGACGATGACCACGCCGGGCTTGGTCTTGGCCAGCGCCTCACGGTTCAGCAGACCGGCGGTCTCCGGCGTCTTGGGCAGATGCACGGTGATGAAGTCCGCGCGGGCCAGCACCTCGTCCAACGGCAGCAGCTCGATGCCCAGCTGGGCCGCACGGGCCGCGGGCAGATAGGGGTCATAGGCCACGATATGGGTGTCGAACGCAGCCAGCCGGTGCGCGACGAGCTGCCCGATGCGGCCGAGACCGACGACGCCGACGGTCTTGCCGAACAGCTCCACCCCGGAGAACTTGGAACGCTTCCAGGTGCGTTCGCGCAGGGTGGCGTCGGCGGCCGGCACCTGCCGGGCCGCCGACAGCAGCAACGCGACGGCGTGCTCGGCGGCGCTGTGGATGTTAGAGGTCGGGGCGTTGACCACCAGCACACCGCGGGCGGTGGCGGCGTCGACGTCGACGTTGTCCAGGCCGACCCCGGCGCGGGCGACGATCTTGAGCCTCGGCGCGGCCGCCAGCACCTCGGCGTCGACGGTGGTCGCCGAGCGGACCAACATGGCGTCGGCGTCGGCCACCGCTTCCAAGAGTTTCGGCCGGTCCGGGCCGTCGACCCATCGGACCTCGACCTGGTCTCCCAGGGCGGCCACGGTCGATTCGGCCAGCTTGTCGGCGATCAGTACAACGGGAAGAGTCACCCGGACAGCCTAAAGGGTCGGGTATGGGCAACCTCAGGTCGGTCGGCCGGGTATGCGGTGTACTGGACGGGTGGACGTCACCGTCGTGGGATCCGGACCCAATGGCCTGGCCGCCGCTGTCGTGTGCGCCCGGGCCGGGCTGCGGGTTCGGATCATCGAGGGCCAAACCACCGCCGGTGGCGGTGCCCGGACGCTGGCCGACCCGGAGTTCGGCGGCGTCGCGCACGACGTCTGCTCGGCCATCCACCCGATGGCGCTGGCCTCGCCGTTCTTCCGGGAATTCGGGCTGGCCGAGCGGATCGGACTGACCGTTCCCGCGCTCTCCTACGCCAATCCGCTATCCGGGCGGCCCGCTCTGCTGGCCTACCGGGATCTGGAACGCACCTGCGCCGAACTGTCGCACCCGGATTCGTGGCGCGCGCTGTTCGCGCCGTTGACCGCGTCGCCGACGGCCGCCGCCGAGGTCATGTTGAGCGACAAGCGCTCGGTGCCGCCGCATCCGGTCCTGGCCGCGCGACTGGGCCTGCGGGTGGGCGCCCAGGGCAGCCCGGCGTGGCGGTTGCTGCGCGGGGACGACGCCCGCGCCCTGTTCGCCGGGGTCGCCGCCCACGCCGTCTCGCCGCTGCCGTCGCTGCCCGCCGCAGGTCTGGGCACCGTGCTCGCGGCGCTGGCCCACACCGTGGGCTGGCCGGTGCCGATCGGCGGCAGCCAGGCGATCGCCGACGCGCTGCTCGACGACTTCGCCCGGCACGGCGGTGAACTCGTCCTCGGGCAGCCGGTCACCACTCCGCCCCCCGGCGTGGTGATCTTCGACACCCCGGCCCGCGCGCTGCTGGACATCTACGGCGATCGGCTGCCGCCGCGGTATGCGGCGGCACTGCGGCGGCTGCGGTACCGCTCGGGGGTCGCCAAGGTCGACTTCGTGCTGTCCGGGGACATCCCGTGGGCCGATCCGCGACTGGCCGAGGTGGCCATGTTCCACCTCGGCGGGGACCGCGACCAGATGGCCGCCGCCGAATCCGCCGTCGCCGCCGGCCGGCACGCCGAGCACCCGATGGTGCTGGGTGCCTCCCCGCACGTCGGCGACCCGGGGCGCATCGACGACCGCGGCCGGCGTCCGTTCTGGACCTACGTGCACGTGCCGCACGGCTCGCCCGTCGATCAGGCCGAAGCCGCCACCGCCACGGTGGAGCGGTTCGCGCCCGGCTTCCGCGACGTGGTGCTGACCGTGCGTAGCGTGCCCGCGGCACAGCTGGCCGAGCACAACGCCAACCTGGTCGGCGGTGACATCACCGGCGGCGGCAATTCGCTGTGGCGCACCTTCGCCGGACCGACGCTGCGCGCCAACCCGTGGGCATTGCCGATGCCGCAGGCCTACCTGTGTTCAGCGGCCACCCCACCCAACGGCGGCGTGCACGGAATGGCGGGCTTCTACGCCGCCCGCACAGTGCTCAAGCGCGAATTCGGGCTCCCGGTACCCCTGCGAGCGGCCAATTAGCGCGCGAGTGGCCAACCAGGAACACAAAGGACACAGGAAGACTCGACCCGAAGCGGACGCCACGGAGCGCTCGCGCAGTAACTGGCCACTCACGCGCAGAAGGCCCGCCCCGCGCAGACGGGACGGGCCTCCTCGGCGATCGCGTCGTTACGCGGTTTCGGTGATGGGCCGGTCGACCCAGCTCATCAGGTCGCGCAGCTTCTTGCCGGTGACCTCGATCGGGTGCTCGGCGTTGGACTTGCGCAGCGCCTCGAGCTCCTTGTTGCCGCCCTCGACGTTGGCGACGAGGCGCTTGACGAAGGTGCCGTCCTGGATGTCGGAGAGGATGGCGCGCATCCGCTCCTTGGTGTCGGCGTCGATAACCCGCGGGCCGGACAGGTACCCGCCGAACTCCGCGGTGTCACTCACCGAGTAGTTCATCCGGGCGATACCGCCCTCATACATGAGGTCGACGATCAGCTTCAGCTCGTGCAGCACCTCGAAGTAGGCCATCTCCGGGGCGTAGCCGGCCTCGACCATGACCTCGAACCCGGTCTTGACCAGTTCCTCGGTGCCACCGCACAGCACGGCCTGCTCACCGAACAGGTCGGTCTCGGTTTCTTCCTTGAAGGTGGTCTTGATGACGCCGGCCCGGGCGCCGCCGATGCCCTTGGCGTAGGACAGCGCGAGCGCCTGGCCCTCGCCCTTGGGGTCCTGGTCGACGGCGATCAGGCAGGGAACGCCCTTGCCGTCGACGAACTGACGGCGCACCAGGTGGCCGGGTCCCTTCGGGGCGACCATTCCGATGGTGACGTTGGCCGGCGGCTTGATCAGTCCGAAGTGGATGTTGAGGCCGTGCCCGAAGAACAGCGCATCGCCGTCTTTGAGGTTCGGCTCGATGTCGTTGGTGAAGATCTCGGCCTGCGCGGTGTCCGGCGCCAGCAGCATGATCACGTCGGCCCACTTGGCCACCTCGGCCGGTGTGTCGACCTCCAGGCCCTGCTCGGTGACCTTCTCGCGGGACTTCGAGCCCTCCTTCAGGCCGACCTTGACCTGCACGCCGGAGTCGCGCAGCGACAGCGCGTGCGCGTGTCCCTGGCTGCCGTACCCGATCACACCGACCTTGCGGCCCTGGATGATCGACAGGTCGGCGTCGTCGTCGTAGAACATCTCAACTGCCACTTGCTGTTTCCTTTTCTTGTGTTGCGCTTTTCGCGTATTGCACTCAAAAACTGGTTGGGGGAAGCTACTTCGCCGTCCCGATCCCCTTCGGGCCGCGGGACACCGACACCATGCCGGACTGCACGATCTCCCGGATGCCGAACGGCTCCAGCACCCGCAGCAGGGCGCCCAGCTTCTCCTGGGTGCCGGTGGCCTCGACGGTCAGCGATTCGGGGGACACATCGACGATCTTGGCGCGGAACAGGTTTACCGCCTCGATCACCTGACTGCGGGTACCGGCGTCGGCGCGGACCTTGATCAGCGCCAGCTCACGGGACACCGAGTTCTCGTCGTCCTGCTCGACGATCTTGATCACGTTGATCAGCTTGTTGAGCTGCTTGGTGATTTGTTCCAGCGGGAAGTCCTCCACCGAGACGACGATCGTCATCCGGGACATGTTCTTCTGCTCGGTGGCGCCGACGGCCAGCGACTCGATGTTGTAACCGCGCCGGGAGAACAGCGCCGCCACCCGGGCCAACACGCCGGGCTTGTCCTCGACCAGAACCGACAGGGTGTGCGTCGTCGTCATGCTCGCGCTCCTGCAGTCATAGCGTCCATCACACCTGATCCTCGTTGTCGAACAGCGGGCGGATGTCCCGGGCCGCCATGATCTGGTCATTGCTGGTGCCCGCGGCGACCATCGGCCACACCTGGGCGTCGGCGCCGACGATGAAGTCGATCACCACCGGGCGGTCGTTGATCTCCCGCGCCGCGCGGATCACGTCTTCGACGTCTTCGGCACGCTCACAACGCATTCCGACGCACCCCATCGCCTCGGCCAGCTTGACGAAGTCCGGGATCCGCTGGCTGTGGGTGGCCAGATCGGTCTGGCTGTACCGCTCGCCGTAGAACAGGGTCTGCCACTGGCGCACCATGCCCAGGTTGCCGTTGTTGATCAGGGCCACCTTGATCGGCGCACCTTCGATGGCGCAGGTCGCCAGCTCCTGGTTGGTCATCTGGAAGCAGCCGTCACCGTCGACGGCCCACACCTCGGCCTCGGGCCGGGCCAGTTTGGCGCCCATCGCGGCCGGGATGGCGAAGCCCATGGTCCCCAGGCCACCGGAGTTCAGCCAGGTCTTGGGCTTCTCGTAGGAGATGAACTGTGCTGCCCACATCTGGTGCTGGCCCACCCCGGCAACGTAGATCGCGTCCGGGCCGGCGATCTCACCGAGCTTCTCGATGACGAACTCCGGGCTGAGGCTGCCGTCGCTCTGCGGTCCGTAACTCAGCGGGTAGGTCGCCCGCAATCCGCCCAGGTACTCCCACCAGGACTCCATGTTCAGATTCCCGGTCACCTCGGCCTTGCGCAGCGCGGCGATCAACTCGACGATGACGGCCTTGACGTCACCGACGATCGGCACGTCGGCATGCCGGTTCTTGCCGATCTCGGCCGGGTCGATGTCGGCGTGGATGACCTTGGCGTCCGGGGCGAACGAATCCAGCTGACCGGTCACCCGGTCGTCGAATCGGGTGCCCAGGGCGATCAGCAGATCGGCGCGTTGCAGCGCGGCCACCGCGGCGACCGAACCGTGCATACCGGGCATCCCCAGGTGCTGCGGGTGGCTGTCCGGGAACCCGCCGCGCGCCATCAGGGTGGTGACCACCGGGATTCCGGTCAATTCGGCGAGTTCCAGCAGCTCGTCCGTCGCCTCGCCGCGGATCACGCCGCCGCCGACATAGAGCACCGGTTTGGACGACGCCGCGATATAGCGGGCGGCCTCGCGGATCTGACGGCTGTGCGGCCGGGTGTTGGGCTTGTAGCCGGGCAGTTCCAGGGTCGGCGGCCAGCTGAACGTGCACTGTGCCTGCAAGACGTCCTTGGGGATGTCGACGAGCACGGCTCCCGGGCGCCCGGTCGCGGCGATGTGGAATGCCTCGGCGATCACCCGGGGGATGTCGTCGCCGTGGTTGACCAGGAAGTTGTGCTTGGTGATCGGCATGGTGATGCCGGAGATGTCGGCCTCCTGGAAGGCATCGGTACCGATCAGGCCCCGACCGACCTGACCGGTGATGGCGACCACCGGGATGGAGTCCATCTGAGCGTCGGCCAGCGGGGTGACCAGGTTGGTCGCGCCCGGTCCGGAGGTGGCCATCATGACGCCGACCTTGCCGGTGGCGTGCGCATAACCGCTGGCGGCGTGGCCGGCGCCCTGCTCGTGGCGGACCAGCACGTGCCGCAGCTTGGTGGAGTCGTACAGCGGGTCGTACACCGGCAGCACCGCACCGCCGGGGATGCCGAAGATGGTGTCGACACCGATTTCCTCCAACGACCGCACCACCGCTTGCGCGCCGGTGAGCTGCACCGGGGCGACGGTCTGCGCGGGCGCCCTGGTCACGGCGGACTTGACGCCATTGCCGGGAATGGGTGCCGGGGCGCCGGTGCCGGGCTGTTGCGGGGGGCGCGTCGTAGGTGCGCTCACGGTGTCCTCTTCCGTTTCGTTCGGTGGGCCGGGCAACAAAAAACCCCCGTCAGCGTCATCTGCTGCACGAGGGTTGCGCGTTGGTGATACGGGTAGCTACGACCGGTCACGCACCAACGCGCCGACCAAGTACTACCAACATCTGCATGTCACGACGGTAGACCTCGCAGCGCTCAGGCGTCAAATCCACCTGAGGTGCGGCCGTATGATGGCCCGCGTGAAAACGCCGGTGGTCATCCGCATCTCCCCGATGGCTCACTTCGCGGTCGGCTTCTTCGCCCTCGGCCTGTTGATCCCGGTGATGATCTGGGTCTGGACCCTGCCGCTGCTGCTGATCCCGGCGCTGGGATCGGTGGCGATCGTCCGGTTGCGGACCACCGCCGACGCCGACGGGGTCACCGCGCGGACCCTCACCGGCAGCCGGACCATCCCGTGGAGCGACATCTCCGGGCTCAGCTTCACCGGCGGCAACTGGGCGCGCGCCGAGTTACGCGACGGTTCCTCGGTGACCCTGCCCGCCGTCACGTTCGCCACGCTCCCGCTGCTGACCGCGGCCAGCGGCGGTCGAGTGCCCAATCCGTACCGCTGAGGTGATCCGTACCGCTGAGGGGTCAACCCGGGCGGCTGATCAACCCAGCGGGTTGGCTCCGTTGAGCAGGACCCACACGCCGACACCGGCGCCGATGCCCAGCAGCAGGGCGAAGAACGAGCCGATGAACGGTCGGCGCGCCCAGCCCCGACCGGCATCGAACCCGTACCGACCGGGCCCGACGAGGGTGATGACGGCCGCAATCACCGCCAGGGTCAGGTCGTATTCGTGGCCCTGCGGCGCGAAGAACGCCAGGTTGTGCCCGCCGTCGGAGTTCACCCCGGCCAGCACTGTGTTGACTTGGTAGGCCAGCGCCGCCGCCGCGGCCAGCGGGGTGAACAGGCCCAGGACCAGCAGCACGCCCGCGGTGATCTGGGTACCCGCAGCGACGTAGCTGAGGATGTCGGCGTGCCGGTAGCCCATCTCGGTCAGGGTGTCGCGCAGCCCGGACATGCCGGTGCCACCCCACCAGCCGAACACCTTGTTCAAACCGTGGGCGATCAGCAGCGCGCCGAAGCCGACGCGCAGCAGCAGCAGCCCCAGATCCTGGGTGCCGCGACGGCCGGCCGCCCGGACCCGCTCGTCGTCGATCGGTTCGATCTCGACCGGTCCGGTGTTGTAGCGAGTGGCGGCGGGTTGCACATACGGCAGCGGTTCCGGCTCGTGCAGTACGTCCTGGCCGGAGCTCGAAGAGCCCGGCGAACCTTGGTACGACGGGATCGCGGTGGTCTCGAAGTCACCGCCGTAGTCGTCGGCGGGCAGATCATCCTCGGGATCCACCAGGCTCGACGAAGCGGGTCGCTGCCAGCGTGGGTCTTCCGATGAGCTGGTCACGCCTGCCAGGGTAAGTGCTCGACTGTGGGAATTGGGGATTTGAGCGGCGCTTTCGGCCATCATTTTCCAGACCGTTACCCCCCGGCCCGGGGCTGTCGGCGACACGCTCGCCGAACTGGCGTGGCGAGTGCCTCCGGACACTCCGTAACCTTGCTGACATGGAATTGCACCGACCGGGTCGTCACCTGCTGTCCGCGGCATGCCTGACCCTGGCCGTCGTGTTGGCGTCGTCGGGCTGTGCGCGATTCGACAACGCCCAGTCCGAGCCGTTCACCCCCGAACCCAAGCGCGGCGGCGGGATGACCACCACGACCAATCCGCCGCCGCCGCTGCCCGGCACCCCGTTCCCCAAGGCCTGCCCGGCAACCGGGGTGATGCAGGGCTGCCTGGAAGCCACCAGCGGACTGATCATGGGCTCCGACAGCAAGACCGCGCTGGTGGCCGAACGCACCACCGGCGCCGTGAAGAAGATCGCCATCGCCGCCGAACCCGAAGTCAAGATGGTCATCCCGGTCGATCCGGCCGGTGACGGCGGCCTGCTCGACATCGTGCAGTCACCGAGCTACCAGCAGGACCGGCTGACCTACGCCTACATCAGCACGCCCACCGACAACCGGGTGGTCCGGATCGCCGACGGCGACGTGCCCAAGGACATCCTGACCGGCATCCCCAAGGGCGCCACCGGCAACGCGGGATCGCTGCTGTTCACCAGCCCCACCACGCTGTTGGTGCAGACGGGCGACGCCGGCGACCCGGCGGCCGCCAACGACCCGAACTCCCGGGCCGGCAAGGTGTTGCGCATCGAGCAGCCCACCACCGTCAACCAGGCGCCGACCACCACGGCGCTGTCCGGTCTGGGCTCCGGCGGCGGAATGTGCCTGGACCCCAAGGACGGCTCGCTGTATGTCACCGACCGCAGCCCGTCGGGCGACCGGTTGCAGCGCATCACCAAGGACTCCAAGGTGTCCACGGTGTGGAACTGGCCGGACAAGCCCGGGGTGGCCGGCTGCGCCGCGCTGGACGGGACCGTCCTGGTCAACCTGGTGAACACCAAACAGACCGTCGCGATCCGGCTGGACACCGGTAGCGGCGCGGTGACCGGCGATCCCGCGGTGGTCCGACAGGATGCGCACGGGCACGCCTGGGCGCTCAAGGTCGGTGGCGACGGCAACATCTGGGCCGCCACCATCAACCGTGCGGTCGGTGACGCCGGTCAGCACGACGACGTGGTGTTCCCGCTGTTCCCGACCGGCGGCGGCTTCCCGCGGGCCAACGACGACAAGGACTAGTGACTAGCTAACCCCGCAGGCCTGCAGGACCAGTTCCCGGACCCGCGCGGCATCGGCCTGGCCCTTGGTGGCCTTCATCACCGCACCGACGATCGCGCCCGCGGCAGCGATCTTGCCGCCCCGGATCTTCTCCGCCACATCGGGATTGGCAGTCAGGGCCTCGTCGACCGCGCTCTGGATCAGCGAATCGTCGCGCACCAGCGCCAAGCCGCGCGCGGCCATCACCGTCTCCGGCTCGCCCTCGCCGGCCAGCACGCCCTCGACGACCTGGCGGGCCAGCTTGTTGGACAGCTTGCCGTCGTCGACCAACCGCACGACCGCGGCGACCTGCACCGGGGTGATCGGCAGATCCGCCACGGCAACTCCGGCTTCGTTGGCCTTCTGCATCAGGAAGCTGCCCCACCAGGCGCGCGCGGATTCACTGGAGGACCCGGCGGCCACCGTGGCCGCCACCAGTTCAACCGCCCCGGCGTTGACCAGGTCGCGCATCACCTCGTCCGAGATACCCCATTCATCCTGGATTCGCTTGCGCGCCAGCCAGGGAAGCTCCGGGATCGTGGTACGCAGCTGCTCGACGAGCTCGGCGCTGGGTGCCACGGGTTCCAGGTCGGGCTCCGGGAAGTAGCGGTAGTCCTCTGCGGTCTCCTTGGCGCGGCCCGCACTGGTGTAGCCATCCTCGTGGAAGTGCCGGGTCTCCTGGGTGACCATACCGCCGGACATCAGCACCGCGGCCTGGCGGCGCATCTCGTAACGGACCGCCACCTCAACGCTTTTCAGCGAGTTGACATTCTTGGTCTCGGTACGGGTACCGAACTCGCTGTCCCCCTTGGGTTTCAGCGAGACGTTGGCGTCACAGCGCATGGAACCCTGGTCCATCCGCACGTCGGACACATCCAGACCGCGCAGCAGATCCCGCAGCGCGGTGACGTAGGCGCGGGCGATCTCCGGAGCCCGCTCCCCGGCCCCCTCGATCGGCTTGGTGACGATCTCGATCAGCGGCACACCCGCACGGTTGAAATCGGCCAACGACGTGGTGGCACCGGCGATCCGGCCGGTCTCACTGCCCAGGTGGGTCAGCTTACCGGTGTCCTCCTCCATGTGCGCCCGCTCGATCTCCACCCGCCAGGTGGCGCCGTCCTCCAGTGGAACATCGAGGTAGCCGTTGAACGCGATCGGCTCGTCGTACTGGCTGATCTGGTAGTTCTTCGGCTGGTCCGGATAGAAGTAGTTTTTCCGGGCGAACCGGCACCAGGACGCGATCTCACAGTTGAGCGCCAGCCCGATGCGGATCGCCGAGGAGACCGCGGTCTCGTTGAGCACCGGCAGTGCACCCGGCAGGCCCAGACAGGTCGGGCACACCAGGGTGTTGGGCTCGGCACCGAACCTGTTGGCGCAGCCGCAGAACATCTTGGTCGCCGTCGACAGCTCGACGTGCACCTCCATGCCCATGACCGGGTCGTAACGAGCGATCACGTCGTCGTAGTCAAGCAGGTCTGCAATCGCGGCAACACTCATGCGTCGATCCTAATTCGCGCCACGTCGCCCCGATCGGGATGCCTGTGGATAACTGATGTGCACCTGTTCCGCGGCCGTCGTAGTGTGCAGGAATGGCCGAGCAACCCGATGACCTTTCGCGGCGGGTCGAAAACCTGGAATCGCAGGTCGGTGACCTGAGACGGCAAGCGGAACTGTTCCGGCACGACGCCGCGGCCGCACGGATCCTGGCCGGCGGCGCGGACCGCGATGTCGCCGAGATCCGCACCGAGATCCGCGATTTCCGCAAAGCCACCACGGCCAGCTTCAACGCTCTGCGCGCCGACTTCACCGACCTGCGCTCCGACTTCACCGACCTGCGCTCCGACTTCACCGATCTGCAGGGGCGGGTCAGCGTGCTGGAGAGCAAGATGGACAACGGCTTCCTGGAGATGCGCGGGCGGCTGGACACGACCGCAGCCGGGATCGCGGAGATCGCCAGGATGCTCACCACGCTGATCAACGATCGGAACGAAAACTCCGGGTAGGTCATCGCGCCGCCGCGAAGAAAGCGTCAAGTGTCGCCGCCGAGAACCCTTAGGCTTCCACCATGCGCTTGATGACGTTGCTGGGGGCGGCCCTGGCCGTGGCAGGGAGCGCCGTGACCGCACCCGCGCACGCGGCGCCGGCCACCGAAATCCACAACGTGTACGCGGTCGATGCCGACGGCGCACCCGACCGGGAAAATCAGGTCACCGACTCGCCGGCGCAGGTCAGCGACTGCCGCGCCTCGCCCGCAGCGGTCAGCGCCGGCATCTACTCCTGCTACCCGAACGCGGCGTCGGCCGACGTGTGCTGGCCCTCGACATCGAGCTCACTGCTGTGCGCGGATGACCCGTGGTCCAAGAAGCTGCACCTGGTGACCTACTCCGGCACCCTGCCCAAGGTGTCACCGATCCCGACCCCGACGCCCTATGGCATAGAACTCGACGACGGCAGCAAATGCCGGGGATACGCCGGCGGACCCGGGGGGCGTCAGTCCCGCAAGGACGGGTACGTGGTGGCCTACTACTGCGACGGCGCCGCCAACGTGCTGCGCCGCCCCGACGGCCCGGCAACTATCGACCGCAGCGTGGCGTTGTGGACCGTGCAGGTCGGCCGCACCGACAGCGCGACCGACGACTACCCGGCGCCGCAGACCCGCACGGTGGTCGCGGCCTGGTTCGCCGCGGCCAACGTACCCAACAATTAGGCGCGCAGCACCGGGCCTCTAGCCACCTCGTAGGCCGCACCGACCCGGTAGAGCCGGTCATCGGCCAGCGCCGGGGCCATGATCTGCAGGCCGACCGGCAGCCCGTCGTCGGCCGACAGCCCCGAGGGCACCGACATGCCGGCGTGCCCGGCCAGGTTCAGCGGCAGGGTACACAGGTCGAACAGGTACATCGCCAGCGGGTCGTCGACCTTTTCCCCCAGCCGGAACGCGGTGGTCGGGGTGGTCGGGCTGATCAGCACGTCGACGGACTCGTATGCCCGGTTCAGGTCGTCGGCGATCAGTGTGCGGACCTTCTGCGCCTGGTTGTAGTAGGCGTCGTAGTAGCCCGCGGACAGGGCATAGGTGCCGATCATGATGCGGCGCTTGACTTCCGGGCCGAATCCGACCTCCCGGGTCAGTGCCATCACCTCCTCGGCGCTGCGCGTGCCGTCGTCGCCGACACGCAGGCCGTAGCGCATTGCGTCGAAGCGCGCCAGGTTGCTGGACACCTCCGACGGCAGGATCAGGTAGTAGGCCGCCATCGAATGGTCGATGTGCGGGCAGTCCACCTCGCTGATCTGTGCGCCGAGCGCCCGCAGCTGCTCGACGGCGGCGTTGAACGACTCCAGCACGCCCTGCTGGTAGCCCTCACCGCGGTGCAGCTGGCTGACCACGCCGACCCGCACGCCGCTCAGGTCACCGTTCGCGCCGGCCCGCGCGGCGGCAACGACGTCGGGAACCGCCGCGGGCACCGAGGTGGAGTCGCGCGGATCGTGCCCGGCGATGACCTCGTGCAACAGTGCGGTGTCGAGCACGGTGCGTGCGCACGGCCCGCCCTGGTCCAACGACGACGCGCAGGCGATCAGCCCGTAGCGGCTGACGGTGCCGTAGGTCGGTTTGACACCGACCGTCGCGGTCAACGCGGCGGGCTGGCGGATCGAGCCGCCGGTGTCGGTGCCGATGGCCAACGGCGCCTGGAACGCCGCCAGCGCCGCGGCACTGCCACCGCCGGAGCCGCCGGGAACGCGCTCGGTGTCCCACGGGTTGCGGGTCGGGCCGTAGGCGGAGTTTTCGGTGGAGGAGCCCATCGCGAACTCGTCCATATTGGTCTTGCCCAGGATCGGGATGCCGGCGGCACGCAGCCGCGCGGTAACCGTTGCGTCGTAGGGGGAACGCCAGCCCTGAAGGATCTTCGACCCGGCGGTGGTGGGCATATCGGTGGTGGTGAAGACGTCCTTGAGGGCCAGCGGCACCCCGGCCAGGGCCGACGGCAGCGGTTCCCCGGCGGCAACGGTCTTGTCGACCTCGGCGGCGGCGGCCAGGGCCTGCTCGGATGCCACGTGCAGAAAGGCGTTGTAGTCGGCATCGGTGGCCGCGATCCGGTCCAGATGGGCCCGAGTCACCTGGACCGAGGACAGTTCCCCGGCGGCGATACCGGCGGCCAGGGTCGCCGCGTCGAGGCGGGTCAGATCGTCGGTGCTCATTCGCCCTCCCCCAGGATCTGCGGGACGGCGAAGCGGCCCTCTGCCGACGCCGGCGCCTCCTGCAAGGCCTGGTCCTGGGTCAGGCTGGGGACGACGGCGTCGGGCCGGGTGACGTTCACCGACTTGAGCGGGTTGTCGGTGGGCCGCACCCCGGTCACGTCGACGGACTGGATCCGCCCGACGTGATCGAGAATCGCGTCCAGTTGGCCGGAAAAGCTGTCCAGTTCGTCGTCGGTCAGCGTCAGCCTGGCCAGCCGGGCCAGGTGCGCGACGTCGTCTCGGGAGATTTGCGACACGAGCACCAAGCCTAGTCAACCGCCGCCGCCACGGCCCGCGCCGCACACCCACTTAAGGTGTGCGGCGCGGTTCTGCGGTGGTTATCCGTTGGCCGGAGCCGGGTTCGCCGGGTCCTCATTGGCCGGAGCCGGAACGGCAGGGACGGCATTCGCCGCGGCCACCGGAACTTCATCGGCCGGAGCCCCCGATCCCTGGTTGGCCGGGGCCGGGTTCTCCCCGGGACACACCTCGCGGCCCTCGCACGGTCCGAAATCGGTGTTCGGCGGTGGTAACGCCGGCGGCGGTGACGTCGAGGACGGCGTCGACCCGGTCGATGATGTGGCCGGCGCCGCCGTGCTGGACTGCGACCTGGTGGTGGCCACCGCCCTGGAGGTAGCGGCCGGCGCCGAGCGCGGCGCGGTCCCGGCGGTCCGTGTCGGCGCGGGCGCCGGGACACCGGCCGTCGTCGGGGTGCCCGAAACGCTCGGCGTGGTCACGGTGACCGTGGTGGTGACCGGGGTCTTCGACGAGTCCTTCGAGCAGGCGGCACTGAGCGGCGTGTATTCAGTCCATCGGATGAGAAGCAGAGAAAGCACATGGCGAACTCCACGACGAGAAGCGCACTCGCACTTTCCGGCATCGCACTGCTGAGCCTGGCGGCCGCCGGCTGCACCCCGGCTCCGGCCACCGAACCGGGGAAGCTGCCCGACTCGGCCCGGACGATCACCGACAAAGCTGCCTATGTCAACGCGCGGTGGAACTTTCAGGTCGCCGACCTGGACACCGGCGAGGTGCTGCTAGCCCAGCGTCCCGACGAGACGGTACTGACCGGATCCACCGGAAAACAGTTCCCCATCGGGACGCTGTATGACACCGTCGGGCCCGACACCCGGCTGAGCACCCCGGTGTACGCCACCGCCGCCCCGGCCGGCGGCGTCGTCCACGGCGATCTGATCCTCGTCGCCGCAGCCGATCTGGCGATGGGCGGCCGGGGCGCCATGGCCGGGCGGGTCGACGACGCCTTCGATGCCGAGCACATCGACCACGTCTACGGCGACATCGCCCCCAACGCCGCCCGCGTGCACGACGATCCACTGGCCGGGCTCGACGACCCGGCCCGCCAAATAGCGACACGCGGCGTGACGGCCGTCTCCGGGGACGTCGTCGAATCTGACCGTGACCCCGGATCCGGCGAACCCACACATACTGGTGGTGTCCGGGTCGATCCCCGAGCGCAAACCGCAGCTGACTGTGTACCGGGTGCCCGACGCGGCCGACTGGGCCCGCACCCTGTTCATCGAAGCACTTGAGCGGACACATGTTTCGGTCGGCGCCCCCGCGCTGCGCAGCAACGATCAAAGCCGGCTGCCGGCCGAGAAAACGGTGCCGACGATGCCGAAACTCGCGGCACTGCAATCACCGCCGTTGCAGGCGCTGGGGTCGATGATCCTGCGCACCAGCTACAACACCGGGGCCAACGCGATGCTGTGCCTGCTGGCCGCCCGCGCCGGTTCCACCGACTGCACCGACGGCCTGAAAACCGTTCGGGGGGCCGTCGACAAGGCCGGGTTGACATCAGATGTGGTGGTACTGACCGACGGCGAAGGGGCATACCCGGCGTCTGCGACACCGGCGCAGCTGGTCGCCTGGTTGCGGTGGGCCAACGCCCAACCGTGGCGGCCCGCTCTGGCCGCCGGGCAACCGATCCTCGGCG
>WBZQ01001555.1_pt1 | contig 15790 bp, 21 predicted proteins | sample 5204251 | NCBI WGS metagenome assembly WBZQ01 (sample SAMN12412402, study PRJNA552823) | activated sludge metagenome | isolation source: activated sludge from nitrification reactor of wastewater treatment plant... | place: USA: Virginia | collected 2017-09 | reverse complement strand
ACAACCAGGTAAGGAGAAACGGACATGGCGGTTCACGTCTATGGCTGTAACCATATCGTCATCGAAGTCACCGACGCCAAACAGGCCGTGAAGTTCTATTCGGATGTGTTCGGCCTGGAGATGTTACGCGGAGGAGAGGGTGCGGCCTGGTGCAAACTGGGCGAGCATCAGTTTCTGGCCATTTTCGAAGTCAAACAGTTGCAGCCTGATCGCATGAAACATTTCGGCTTGATGGTCCGCGATGCCGCTCAGATCAAGGAAGTCCGGCGCAAGCTCACCCAAAAGTACAAGCTGAAGATGGAACCCCATTTCCGTTGCGATTTTCGCGATCCCTGGGGAAACCGCATCCAGGTGGGCGACCTGTCGGATGAATCGCTGGTCTGGCTTCTCCCCTATCAGGAGGTTCAGAAGGCCGGCATCACGTTCTCCAAGCCCCCACGCACCGGAGCACGAAAAGGAGCGATCCCATGAAGGATCTGGAGCGCGTGCGCAGGCTTGCCAAAGATCTCACGACCACCTATCCTCGCAGCCCGAGGGACATGCTGGGAGGGTATGTCATCGGCGTGCGTTGTGTGGATAAATGCCGGGCGTTTCTCCTGGGGATCAACGGCGACTATAACTATTGGCCCTGTTCGTTGGCCGCGTTATTGTTCACCTTCACGGGCATCAGCCCCGACCAGTTTAAGGAGGTTGTTGCCACGGGAGCGACCGACGAGGAGATCGGCGACTGGCTCAAGGCCCATAGCAAGGTGCAGGACCGGCAGGCGATCATTGAATGGAATAATACAATGCGGGATCTGCGTCTCTCCGAGATGGCTCCCGCCGTGCAAGCCTATATGGAAGACTATATTCCGAAATATGTCCCGAGCCACCGTCCCGTCTACACCTATTTCGATGTGTACGATCTGGAAGAGAAGCGGCTGTGACCATTCGGTCGTACAGTCCTAAGCCTGAAGGAGTCCGTCGTGCCCGATGCCAAGTGGATTGAGATCGGTTCGGTTGATGAACTCAAACAGCGCCCCCTGCAGCAAATCGTCTGCGGTCAGACGAAGCTGGCGTTGAGTTATAAGGACAGCCAGTTCGCGGCGATCTCCGGCATCTGCAACCACATCGGCGGGCCGCTAGGCGAAGGGCGGCTCGAGGGCGACTACGTCGTGTGCCCCTGGCACTACTGGAAGTTTCATCGCCAAACCGGCCAGGGCGAGCCGGGATATGAAGGCGATCGGGTCGCGAGTTATGCCGTGAAGGTGGAGGACGGACGGGTCTTTGTCGATCTGACTCCTGTCACGAAGCGACAGAAATTCTCCAAACCACCACACCCGCTGGCCCGCCCGATCGTTCGCGCCGACGGGCCGATTCGCGTGCTGGGGCTTGCCACCACGGCCATGACGGCGGATCAGCCGCGCTACAGCGCGTCCGACGCGCTGTTGGAAGCAGCGCTGGACCATGCGCGCGGGCCGCTGCAGCTCGATACGCAGCTCATTCGGCTGCGGGAGTTGTCATTCCGGGCCTGCGAAGGGTTTTATTCGAAAGCAGCGGAAGCCTGCACCTGGCCCTGCTCGATTACGCAGATGGATCCAGCCGACGAGATGGATCAGGTGTATGAGGGTATCGTGCATTGGGCAGACGTGATTCTTGTCTCCACACCGATCAGATGGGGTGGGGCTAGCAGCCTGTATTACAAAATGGTCGAACGGCTGAACTGTGTGCAGAATCAAGAGACGATTGCCAACCGGCATCTGCTCAAGGATAAAGTCGCCGGGTTCATCATCATGGGCGGCCAGGATAATGTACAGGGCGTGGCCGGACAATTGATGACGTTTTTCGCCGAAGTCGGCTGTCAGTTCCCGCAATTTCCCTTTATCGCCCATTCACGCGGATGGAGCGCGGAAGACATGGAGCGGAACAATCGCGAGGTGCAGGAGAGCCGTGAGTTGCGTGAAGGCGCCGAAGCCCTCGTCACCCGCGCAGCGGACTTGGCGCGGCTCATGATTGAAGCCCGCCTGACCTCCGCTCCCCTTGCCCGGGGCGGCCGCAAAGCGCATCAACTCGATAGCGAACCGACGGGATAATGAAGAGCCATTCGCAAGGAGGCGAACGCATGTCGGGTCAGGATCATACCGCGGCCCATCTGGATAACCTTTCCCGGGCGCTGTTGCGCCTGCACAAGGCGTTGCTGGATGGCGAACGGGTCTCGTACGAGCGGGTGCATGGGCGTATCCCGACCAATGGCGCGTTTTTTCAGTTAGTCCTCGGGGATGCCTGGTTCGCCTGGTTGCGTCCGTTGTCCCAATTGATGGCGCGGTTGGATGAGCTGTCCGACGAGAAAGAGGCCTCGGATCGCGATGAGATCACCGCGGTGATCGGCTCGGTGCGAACCCTCTTGACGCCGTCCGAAGACGGCAATGGCTTCGGCCGGAACTATTATGATGCCTTGCAACGAGAACCTGATGTGGTGCTGGCCCACGCGGCGGTTCGGGCGCTACTGCGATAACGGGACAGGCCGAGGAAGGAGTCACCACGATGAAAGCGCACTATTTGGGGCATGTCGTGTTTTACGTGAAAGAGCTGCAACGTTCGCTGACGTTCTACCGCGACCTGTTGGGATTCCACGAAGTCGGGCGGATTTTTAATGGCGCTGCAGCCGCGCTCACATCCGGCCGCACCCATCATGAGTTGCTGCTGATCCAGGTCGGCGATGCGCCGGCACCGCCCCCTGGGCGCAGACGAGGGCTCTATCACATTGGCATCAAAGTCGGTGACAGCCTGGACGAACTTCGGACGGCTAAACGCGAGTTGGAGCAGGCCGGCATCGCGATCGACGGCATGAGCGACCATACTGTCAGTCAGAGTCTCTACCTTCGTGATCCGGACGGCAACGAGGTCGAGCTCTATGTCGATGCGGACGAGGCGATCTGGAAAAATAATCCCGACGCGGTCGTCTCGCCGATTAAACCATTATCGTTATAACCGAGGAGGGAGAGGGACTCATGGAGAAACCAGTGATTGCAGCAAAGCAGCCGGCGGTATTGGAATTGGAAGCGGGAACCCATTATTGGTGCCGCTGCGGGCTTTCGAAGAAGCAGCCGTTTTGCGATGGATCTCATCAAGGGACCGGCTTCACGCCCATGGAATTCACCACGACCGAGAAAAAAACCGTCGCCTTATGCCAGTGCAAAATGACGAACACACCTCCGTTTTGTGACGGGACGCATAAATCGCTCTGAGCTTTGCCGCGGCCGCTGGACGGCAGGTCATGAAGGAGGAACAGGCATGGGTGAGGCGATGAACGATCAGGAATATTCCATCAGGCTCATCGAGCGGCAAATGGTGGCGGAGGGGACGATGGCGTTCTCCTTCGAGAAGCCGGCGGGGTTTGTGTTTGCGCCGGGTCAGTTTGTGGATCTAACACTCACCGAGCCCTCAGAGACCGACGCGGCCGGCAACACCAGGGCCTTTTCCATTGCGAGTGCGCCGCAGGAACCAACGCTGATGGTGGCCACCCGTCTGCGCGATACCGCGTTCAAGCGAGAACTGCAGCGCATGCCGATCGGCTCATCCGTTCGTATGGAAGGGCCGTTCGGGAAACTGGTGCTGCATACCGACCAGGCTCGGCCAGCCGTCTTTTTGGCCGGCGGGATCGGCATTACGCCGTTTCGCAGCATGGTGGTGGGGGCGGCGCTGCAACGGTCGCCCCATCCCATGGTCCTGTTTTACTCCAACCGGCGGCCGGAGGATGCGCCGTTTCTGGACGAGCTGCAGGCCTTGCAGGAGAACAATCCGCACTATCGTTTTGTGGGCACTATGACCGAGCCCGCAAAGTCTTCCCGATCCTGGACCGGTGAAACCGGGTACCTCAATGCCGCGCTGCTCTCCAAGTATCTCGCCGGCATCGAGAAGCCGATCTATTATGTCGTGGGCCCTCCCGGCATGGTCGTGGCGCTCCGTACCATGCTTAAAGATGCTGGTATCGATGACCATGACATTCGAACGGAAAAGTTCGCCGGTTACTAGATCAGCAAGCTCCCATGCCGATGCGCATGCATCTGCCTAACACGCAGGTGTCGCGCGTGGATGATCGCGTTCTGTCCGTCCCCGCCTGGGCTTCACCGTGGAGCACTGAGGCGAAGGAGCATGTCGACATGTGCCATTCCGTGTCCGGCAAGGGAGGTGTGAGGCTATGAAACGATCGATCAACGGCGGCCATCGCGTCGTGTCTCTGATGGGTTTCCAGGTACTGGCAGTCATCTGGTTGCTGATCCAGACGGTTCCGGCGTCCGCGCAACAATCTCCTCCGGACAATGACATCACAAAATTGGCCGAGGACGTCTATCTGTATCGGCACCACTTTCACCAAACCCTGTTCATCACGACCTCGCAGGGCGTGATCGTTACCGATCCGATCAGCGTCGAGGCGGCGACCTGGCTGAAGGCCGAGATGAAGAGGCTCACGGATCAGCCGGTACGGTACGTCATCTATAGCCATCACCACGACGACCACATTACGGGAGGCCGCGTCTTCGCCGATCAGGCACGGTTCATCAGTCAGGCGGCGGCGCGGGACCACATTCTCCGTGCGGCGGACCCGAACACCCCGGTGCCCGAGATCACCTTCACCGACCGCATGGCCATTGACCTCGGCGGGAAGCATGTTGAACTGATCTACACGGGAAAAAATCATTCAGATAACAGTCTCGTGGTGCTCCTGCCCCAGGAGAAGCTGCTCTTCGCGGTGGACTTCATTCCGGTTGAAACCTTGGCCTATCGCACGCTGCCTGATGCCTACCCCGATGAGTGGATCGAGTCCCTCAAGCGGGTCGAGGAATTGGATTTCGAGATCCTCGTGCCTGGGCACGGCCGGGTCGGTAAGAAAGCACATGTTGGTCAATTTCGCGCCTATCTGGAAGACCTGAGGGCGGCCGTGCGCGAACAGGTGCAGCACGGCGCGACGCTTGAAGAGGCGAAACGGAATATCCGGCTCCCACAATATCAACAGTGGCAGCGGTACGCCGAGTGGCTTCCGGAGAATGTCGAAGGCATGTATCGATACCTGTCTCAGCCGCGACCATAAGGACCTGAATCCGTTCTCGGCGAGTGAGTCTCTCATTCAGAAGGGGTGTATCCTGTTCGAGCGTTGTACGATGCTGGTCCAGGACGCGGCTACATCCGTGCCGACCATGAGCACCTCCGTATGTCAGACGGTTGTGCTATCCTCCATCCCGAGCCGTGAGGAATCCGATCGATTCACCAGACGGAGGTTGCCGTGAAACGACTATTGTTTTCCGGTCTTGCGCTGGGTGCCCTCTCGATATTTGTGTCGATCAGCCCGGCTATTGCCGAGGTAGACGACGGCTCGAAGGTCACAATCTTCTCACCGAAGAGCGGAGACAAGGTCGATGAGACCGTTGCGCTCACCTACGAACTTGTCAAAGGCTCCAAAGCGGAGCATGCACATGTGTATCTCCACGGCCAACCTCCATGGTTGAGGTCCAGTAACGTCGGCTGACTTGCCTGCAAGAGGCGGTGGCCTCCCGCAAGAGGGCCCCGCTTAGACAGGCCGGTGGGCGACCCGGAGTCGCAAGGATTCAGTCATGGGAAACCTTCAGATCTCTCGCCGCCGGGTGTTGCTGGTGACGCTCGGGGTCCTGCTCCTCCTTGATCTTTGCCGCTCCCTGTATGCGCGGGTGGGCTATGAGCAGCCGTTTGAAAACTGGCAGCCCGACCCGGCGGTCTATGCGGAATTGACTTGGCCGCCGGGAGCCGATCTTCCGCCCGACACCCCGATCGGTAAGAGAGTGTTCGCGCAGCGTTGCGCGGTGTGCCATGGACCTGATGGTCGCGGCAACGGGCCGGCAGCGCCGTCGCTGATTCCCCGACCACGAGATTTCACGAAGGGCCAGTTCAAATACAAGTCCACGCCGGCGGATCAGCCCCCGAGCGACGCCGATCTGATCAAGACGGTGTCCATCGGCCTTCGGGCCAGTGCCATGCCATTCTGGCAAGACATTCTGAGCGTGGACGAAATTCGCGACGTCGTGGCCCACGTGGAGAGCTTGTCGAGCGCCTTTGGCGGATTGAGTCCAACGCCGCTCACCGTTCCTCCACGGGTGCCGCCCGATGCGGCCAGCATCGGCCGTGGTACGGAGCTGTTCAAGACGCAAGGCTGCGTCGCCTGCCACGGGCCGGCTGGGCGTGGCGGCATCAGACTGGTCGATGCCAAGGGCTATCCGGTCCTCTCCCGCGACCTCACGGCACCTTGGACGTTTCGAGGAGGGAGCGAGCCGGAACAGATCTGGCTCAGGATCACGACTGGCCTTGCGCCTAGCCCAATGCCGTCGTTCGCCGACAAGACGTCGCCCTCGGAACGCTGGGATCTCGTGAACTATGTCCTGTCGCTCTCGCGGACTCCGCCGTGGGAACCGGGAGGGACATTCGGCGGACCGGGGCAGCTTGCCGATCCGGTCAAACGAGGCGAGTATTTAGTCCATGCAGAAATGTGCGGGCTTTGTCACACACAAGCGACGAGAGGCGGAATCTATCGAGATGAGTATTTCCTCGCTGGGGGACAGCGGGTCGATGTGTGGCCGCACGGGGTCCTCGTCTCGCGCAACCTGACGTCCGATCCGGAGACGGGACTCGGTCGCTGGACGCCTGAACAGATCGTCGAGGCCATGCGCAATGGGCGGACGCCCGATCGGTACCTAAACGTCTTCGATATGCCCTGGCATTTTCTCCACGGCCTGAGGGATGAGGATGCAACGGCGATGGCGGAGTATCTGAAAACCCTCACGCCGGTGCGCAATGCCATTCCCCCTCCGCTTCGGTATGGCCTGTTGGAAACGGTCGTGGGAAAACTGACGCGTCCGCTGCCGGCGGCGCTTCCTGAGACGATTACCTTTCTGGATGGGAACTTCGGTCAGTCCAGCGGAATACCGATCCAGCGCCACCTGCCTCAACAACTGCTCATCGTCGCGCAATGGGTGCTATTGGGCATCGGTGGAGTCGCGTTCATCTTGGCCGCTCCGCCTGGACGGCGCTGGCCTCGAAGGCTGACTGGATGGCTCCTTCTAATCCTCGGCATGGCGGGCATCGGAGCCGTCGCATTCCTGCTGCGTGTTCTCTATGAGATGCCGGCCACAGCCGTCATTCCGCCGGACGTGATTGCGAAACCGGTCTTGGCGACCATTCATGAACCGGACTCTGCCGCATTCCGGAATCCGGAGCACCGGGCGATGGTGATGCGAGGGCAATATCTGTTTACCGTGGCCTCCTGCGCCATGTGTCATCAGGGGAACGGAGAGGGGGCCAGAAAAACGAGTTGGAGCCCGGCCGGCACCAGGTGGTCGCGCAACATCTCTTCCCATCCGACGAACGGCATCGGCGCCTGGTCGGATGCGGCCATTGCCCGCGCGATCCGGAGCGGCGTGTCGGCGACAGGCGGGCGGGCGCTGCATTGGCAAGGAATGATCTGGGATCATGCGTCGAACTGGGACGAAGAAGACATTCGCTCCCTGGTGGCATATCTTCGTACATTGCCGCCGGTGGATCGGGCCGTTCCGGCGCCCCGACCACCGAGTCCGGACGACTGCGAGAAAGCCACGATCTGGGTAGGAGAGAATGACCTGCCCGGTTGTCGCTAGCCCGCATTCGTCATGACGGTTCGTCGCGAAATTGTAGAATTGTGTCGCGAGACGGGCGTGTGGCAATGCAAGGGCGGCGATTGCTGGAGACGCGTTCATGAGTCATGTGGGCTAGAAGTTGTACCAGGCCGACAGGGTGAACATGTCTGCCTAGACGGAATGGATCACCGTGACAGCGGGCCGGTACGATCAACATGGTCAATTGCCGGATGCGTCCGAACAAGGCGACACAGTCTTGGCGTTCGTGCCGGAATCGGCGTTGAGACCGGACCTCCAGAAGACACACGGACTGCTCGGTGCGACGTCCGGCACAACGTTCGTGATTGATTGCGACATGTTCGCCACGCTGCCGCGCACCGACGGATCGGCCGTTGCGAGGCCGGCGGAAGACGGACGGCCACAATCTCCAGCCACAGGAGGGGACAGAGACAAGGGGCACGTCGAACAGGACTTGCAACAACTCCGGACCGACCTGAACAGGAAGAAGGAAGAGATCGATGCATTAAAAGGGAGATGGAATCGATCCGAGGAGAGCTGAGGCCACCGGCCTCAAAGCGGCAGGAGTGATGATCCGACGCCGGTACGTTGCAGGTGTGCCGCGTCGATTTCGATAAGGAGAAAACGGGTGAAGGTCTCGGGATGGTTTTTGGAATGAAAAAGGTTCCGCTGGAGATCCAGGAAGAACGGAAGACCGTAAAACGTCTTCTGGATGTGAAGCCGGCGAGAAGGCTCCGTCGCCATTCAGGCCAACTGAGGGAGGCTGCGGCGGGCATGGTCACACATCGGATATCGCGGCCGAGAGAGCAGGCCTCCGAAACCCCGATCAGCAATGCGGCAAGAAAGATTGCCACCTTCGCGGTCACAGAGGAACGATAAGGCGATGATCGTTCAATTCACGTCGACGGGTTTATCGGTCGAGGAAGGAGGATGGTTCCACCGCCTCCTGGGCTTTTTCGATTCCGTCCTGCGCGGAGTCGGGCAGGTCATGTTGCAGAACAATAGTTACACCGGCCTGCTCTTTCTCCTAGGGATCTGTTGCAATTCCCTGCTGTTCGGAGCGGCCGTCGCGCTTGGAACCGCAGTCAGCTCCGCTACGGCAATACTCCTGGGCGTCGATCGCAGGCTGGTCCGTGCGGGGATGTTCGGCTTCAATGGCGGGCTGATCGCCATTGCCTTGCTCTTTTTCCTGCAACCGGATGCACTAACCTGGATCTGCGTCATGTTCGCGGCAGCCTGCTCGACGGTCGTCATGGCGGCCTTGGTATCCCTTCTGGATGTCTGGAAAATTCCCGCACTCACGGCGCCATTCGTCTTCACATCCTCGTGCTTCTTCCTGGCGACGGCGCGATTCGGGCGGCTCCAGTCTACGCATCTGTTGCCAACCGCTGGACTGCCTCATGGAACCACGGTTGAAGGGATTGTGACGGCTTCGACGCTCACAGAAGGACTCTTCAACGGTATCGCCCAGGTCTTTTTCCAGGAGAATCTGATCTCCGGTGTCGTCTTTGCAGCCGGCCTGCTGATCGCGTCGCGGGTGGCCTGTGCGGCTGCGCTGGCCGGTTCGCTGGTCGCGCTCCTGGTGGCCTGGGGCATGGGTGCCGCGGAGCCGGCGATCCGCGCGGGCGCGTTCGGTTTCAACAGCGTGCTGGTCGCCATCGCCTTGGGCGGCGTATTCTTTGCGTTGAACAGGGTGTCGATCGTCTACGCGCTGCTCGCGACGATCGCTACCCCGTTCATCTTTTCAGCGGTATCCGCCGGGCTCGAACCGTTGGGAGTGCCCGCGTTGACGCTTCCCTTCGTGCTCGTCACGTGGGTGTTCCTATTTGCGAGCAAACTCTTCCCAGAGCTTCACGCCATGCAAACTTGGAAGACCTGAGCGAAGAGAATACGGAACGGTGAATGCCAGATCACAATCGGCGCCGACGAATTGCGTTGACGGAACCTGGCGATGTCCGGAGTACAGATCAGTAACGGCAACACGCCTCGCAATGGCGAAGTGATCGGTGGAGGAGGAGCGCGACAGAGGCCTCGCGGCCCTGTAGGTTATCGCGATCGCTGACCCGGACAGTGCGACATCGAAACATCCGACGTGAGGGTGGCTATGAAGGCGCGACCGGTACAGGTGCTTGTGATCGACGTGGGCGGCACCAATGTGAAGGTGTTGGGGACTGGTCGGACCGAACCGCTCAAGATCCCTTCTGGTCCGACCATGACGGCGAACAGCATGGTTGAGGCTGTGAAACGTGCCGTGGCAGGCTGGGCCTACGACGTGGTGTCGATCGGGTACCCTGGGCCTGTGTGGGACGGGCACCCGGCCGCCGAACCAAACAATCTCGGGCCAGGGTGGGTCACGTGTGACTTTCAGAAGGCGTTCGGCAAGCCGGTCAAGGTGATCAATGACGCCGCCATGCAAGCGCTCGGCAGCTACGAAGGCGGCCGGATGTTGTTCCTCGGCCTCGGCACCGGGTTGGGTTCGGCCTTGGTGATCGACGGGGTGCTCGCACCGATGGAACTGGCCCATCTGCCCTACAGCAAAGGCCGAACCTATGAACACTATGTGGGGCTGCAGGGGCTCAAGCGCTGTGGCAAGAAACAATGGCGACGCCAGGTGGCGGAGATGACACAGGCTCTTCGTCGCGCATTGCAGGCCGAGTATGTCGTCCTGGGCGGGGGAAATGCGAAAAAATTGAAGGATCTCCCGGAAGGGGCGCGGCTCGGCGACAACGGCAATGCCTTTCTCGGCGGCTTCCGATTGTGGGAAGATCGGCCGCACAGGAGCTCACTGCGTTGAACGGTGAAGGAATCCTCCCATGCCAACCACGAGAATCGTCATCGTCGGCGGCGGGTTCGGCGGTCTTCATGCTGCGAAAGCCTTGTCGAATGAAGCGGTCGACGTCACGCTGATCGATCGCAAAAACCATCACACGTTCCAGCCGTTGTTGTACCAAGTGGCGTTGGCCCTGCTCTCGCCGGGCGAAATCGCCTCGTCGCTCCGTCACATCCTGCGCGCGTCGCGCAACGTTCAGATCATTCTGGGTGAGGCGGTCGGATTCGATATCGCGGCCCGACAGGTGACGCTCAGCGACGGGACGGCACTTGAATACGAGTACCTGATCGTGGCGGCCGGCGCGCGCCACGCGTATTTCGGTCATGACGAATGGGAGCGAGACGCGCCGGGGCTCAAGACGATTGAGGATGCGGTGGAAATCCGAAGCCGGTTGCTGCTGGCGTTCGAAGCGGCGGAACGCGAGGCGCATTTCACCGGCGGGCGCGCGCCGCTCAGTTTTGCCGTCATCGGCGGTGGCCCGACGGGCGTCGAATTGGCGGGAGCGATCGCGGACCTCTCGCGGCGGGCCCTGGCCAAAGATTTCAAATCGATCGATACGACACAGGCCCGCGTCCGGCTGTATGAGGGCGCTTCGCGCATTCTCGGTGCCTATTCCGAAGATTCTTCACGCAAGGCGGCCAGGCAACTGGAGCAACTGGGCGTCGAGGTTTGCACTGACAGTCTGGTCCGGGACGTCGAACCGGGTCGGATCCAGGTGCGGGATGAGTGGATTGTAACCGACGTGACGATCTGGGCGACCGGGGTGGCGCCCTCCCCGCTCGCGAAGGCACTGGGAGTAGCCACGGATCGTTCGGGGCGGGTGCTCATTGAGCAGGACCTCAGCGTGCCGGGCCACCGCGAACTTTTCGTCATCGGCGACATGGCGGCCCTCATCGATGCGAACGGCAAGCCGGTGCCGGGCTTGGCCGCCGCGGCCCTGCAACAGGGGCAACACGCGGCGCGTAACATTCTCAGTGATGTACAAGGGCGGTCACGCGAACCGTTTCGATACGTGGACCGAGGCAGCATGGCGACGATCGGGCACCACCGCGCAGTGGCGGAGTTCGGCCGATGGCACCTCTCCGGCATTCCCGCCTGGCTACTCTGGTCGGTGGTGCACGTGTTTCTGTTGATCGGGTTTCGGAACCGGCTTGCCGTCATGCTGCAGTGGATCTGGGCCTATGTCACGCGCAAGGGCAGCAGTCCCCTCATCACCGAGTTCCAACGGACGGAGAAGAATGTTTTGAAATGAAACCCTTGCGCAGGCGTCTTCTTTCTGCGATGCATTGCGCATGGCAGGGCCACCGGGCATACTAGGCCACGTATGAGCATCGAAACCTCTCTAAAGACGGCTCCTTCCAACCTCGAACGGTATCGTGCGCTGTTGCGCGTGGCGGCGGCGATCACCAGTCACTCCGATTTGCCTGCACTGGTGCAGGATCTCGCGCGGCTTTTGCCATCAGTCGTGCCGGTTAACTTTGTCGGGTTGTCCCTCCACGATCCTCAGCGCGGTGTGATGCGCCTGCATGTGCTGCAAGCGAATGTTCCGGCCGATATCATTGGCGGCCATGAAAGCGCACCGGCTGAGACGCCGGCCGGCTTGGTGTGGGAGACGCAAGAACCGCTGCTCCTCAACGACCTGGCCGAAGAGCGGCGCTGGCCGAAGGTCATCGGACTGATGCGAGAAGATGGCGTGCAGTCTTGCTTCCTGGTGCCCCTCACCTCGGCCCTCCGCCGGCTGGGTTCGCTGGAATTTTCGAGTCTGACCAAGGGGGCGTTTCAAGCCTCCGACTTGGAATTGATGCAGCAGGTCGGCCGACAGGTGGCTGTAGCCGTGGAGAACGTCCTCAATCGGGAAGCGGCGGAGGCCTCCCGACACGACCTCGAACGGCAACGGGATCGCTTCAGTCTGTTGCTGCGCATGACCAATACCATCGCGTCGACATTGGACTTGCGGGAAGTGTTCCAGGCGGTGAGCCTCTGTCTGCGCGAGATGATCCCCCAGGACTATGCCAGCGTGATTCTCTGCGACGGCCATACGCAGCGCGTCCGTCTTCATGCACTCGATTTTCCCGACAATGAAGGCGCGTTGACCGAGGGGACACTGTCGGATGTGACCGGTTCTCTCGCTGGTCTGGCGTTTGAGCGGAGGCGACCTGCGATTGCCAACACTCTGTTGGAGCTGAAGGCGTTTTCTCACGACGTGCCTCAACTCCTGGTGAGGAAAGGGTTCCGCTCCATGTGCTCGCTGCCGCTCTTATCGCGCGATCGCGTGATCGGCTGTCTCAATCTGGCCAGTCGTCAGGAGCAGGCATTCGGCGAACAAGATGTCGAGTTTCTCAGCCAGGTGGCCGGACAGATCGCCCTCGCGGTGGACAATGCTCTGGCCTATCAGGAGATCACCGAACTCAAGGACCGGCTGACCGAGGAGAAGCACTATCTCGAAGAGGAGATTCGCCTCGAACATGGCTTCGACGACATCATCGGCGAGAGCCGGGCGCTCAAGCAGGTCCTTGCCCAGGTCGAAATCGTCGCGCCGACCCAGGCAACGGTATTAATCCAGGGCGAAACGGGCACGGGCAAGGAGCTCATCGCCAGGGCGATTCATCGGCTCAGTGACCGGAACCAGCGCACCTTCGTGAAACTGAACTGCGCCGCAATTCCCACGGGTCTGCTCGAAAGCGAATTGTTCGGTCATGAACGGGGGGCGTTCACCGGGGCGATCGCGCAGAAAGTCGGCCGGTTCGAATTGGCCCATGGCGGCACGATCTTTCTCGATGAGGTGGGAGAAATTCCGCTGGAACTACAGTCGAAACTGCTTCGTGTGCTGCAGGAGCAAGAGTTCGAGCGGCTCGGGAGCACAAGGACCGTTCGTGTCGATATCCGGCTCATCGCCGCCACGAATCGGGATCTGGCCAAGCTGGTAGACGACCATGAGTTTCGAAGCGATTTGTACTACCGGCTGAATGTGTTTCCGATCACCCTGCCGCCGCTGCGGGATCGACGAGAGGACATTCCGACGCTCGTGCGCTATTTCACGCAGCACTATGCCGCGCGCATGAAGAAACCAATTGACTCGATTCCGGCGGCGACATTGGAGGCCTTGTCCCGCTATCACTGGCCGGGAAACATCCGTGAGTTGGAGAACTTGGTCGAGCGGGCGGTCATCCTCACCCAAGGGCCGCAGCTCTATGTTCCGCTTCAGGAACTGAAGCTTGAGGAGCGGCAAGCTCCGCCGCCGAGCACCACTCTGGAGGATGCGGAGCGTGAACAGGTCCTGAGGACCCTGCGCGACACGCAATGGGTCATCGGCGGTCCGGACGGCGCGGCCGCTCGCTTGGGTCTCAAACGCACCACCCTCACATCGAAACTCAAAAAACTCGGACTCTCCCGTCCACGCGGGTGACGATGCTCTTCGTCACCTGACGATCCCTCGTCGTCTCCACTTCGTCACGTTCGGTCTTGCCGGCGCCTCTCTGTCTGCCTCCATTTCAGGCTTCCCTTTTTTTCATGTGGTTAGACCATCGTGCCGGGTTGCGCAGCGCCTGGAACGGGCCTTGCCATTACTGAGTGCATAACAACGCAACAGGGACGAAGGGGGTGGCTCCATGAAAGATGTCACGCTGTGGGTTGGCTGGTACGGAATGCTCGTCACCCTGCACCTCGTCATTGCAGGGTGGCTGGTGAAGGATCGGATGAAGAGTGTGGCCCGGCAATTGGTGCGGGGCCACAGACCGTAATCACTTTTTAACAGGAGGTTCGACATGTACGCCTTTTTCAAAACAGATGAGTCCTGGGCGGGTGTGATTCTGAGAGTGGTGCTGGGCGGGGTGATCTTCGCCCATGGCGCGTAGAAGCTGCTCGGCTGGTACGGAGGGTTCGGCTTTGAAGGAACCATGGGGTTCTTCACGCAGAAGATGGGATTGCCCTGGTTGATCGCCTTCCTGGTCATCATCGGGGAATCCATCGGCAGTCTCGGATTGATCGCCGGCCTGTTCACGCGGTTCACGGCGGCGAGCTTTGTCGTCATCATGCTCGGGGCGATTGCGACTGTGCACTTGCCGCAGGGCTTTTTCATGAATTGGTTCGGACAGCAACAGGGCGAAGGGTTTGAATATCACCTGCTCGTGATCGCGATGAGTGTGGTGCTGGCCATCATCGGTGGCGGCAAGTGGTCGCTGGATGGAGTGATCGCGAAATGGCTGGGTGAACCGGCGAAGGTTCAGCCCTCGGAGACCACCAAGCCGGCGTATGCCTTCCGCAGCTTGTAAGGCCATGTGAGTTGCGTCGTGCGGAGGTTGAGACGACCATGCTGAAAATCACGGTGTCGAACAGCACATCAGGGACCACCTTCCTCCTTTCAGGACGGTTGGTGGGTCCCTGGGTCGAGGAGCTTCGGCAATGCTGGCTCCAGGCGAAGCCCGGCAGAACGACCCCATGCCAGGTCGATCTCCGGGATGTGACCTTCGTCGATGAAGCGGGGACCACGTTGCTGTCCGAGATGAACCGCGAGGGAGTCACGATTCACGCCTCTGGTTGTCTGATGAGGGCCGTCGTGCAGAATTTGGGTCAGACAGGTCGTCGCGCTTGCGACGGAGGCATTCGATGAGGGGTGTGTTGCAACGAATCGGTGAAGCGCCTAAGCGACTTGCGAGGCCGCGGCTGCTCACAAAGCAACATGCCGCAACACTCGTCGTGCCGAAGATGGAGAAGTCGTCACCATGTACGTGTGATGAAAGGAGGCCGATCATGGCACGCAAGATGATAATTGTCGGTTCGATTCTGTTGAGCGCATTGATGTCGGTACCCTATGGAATGGCGGTGGAAGGCGGGACGACGGGGAAGAATGCCACGCACATGAAAGTGAGCGGGGTGGTGTCGAAAGTGGCATCTGGCATCACCACCGTGAAGACCTCTTGGGGGTCCATGAGATTTGCTTCCATGCTCACCCCTATGAATCTGGAGGTGGGGGAAGAGGTCGACATGCAGGTGAATGAAAACAACGCCGTGATCGATGTCCATCGAAAGGGAGACAAGGCGCATGCCCATCGCTTCGTGACCGGCGACCTTGTCTACACGTCCCCTGATCGAAAGGAAATCAAGGTGTGGACTCCGGAGGGTGAACGGACGATCGATGTCCAAACCGGTCGATCCAAACTCTCCACCCTGAAGGAAGGTGAACCCGTGACCATCGAGTTAAGGAATCTCTGATTTATTCGCGCCGCGCGATATGGTAAGGGAGAGCACAGCACCCTGAGGGAGGCGCGCCCATGGAGCAGCAGACGTTTGCGGAGGTTTCGTTTGAACGGTATCGCAAGGCCAC
>WBZQ01001554.1_pt1 | contig 15792 bp, 7 predicted proteins | sample 5204251 | NCBI WGS metagenome assembly WBZQ01 (sample SAMN12412402, study PRJNA552823) | activated sludge metagenome | isolation source: activated sludge from nitrification reactor of wastewater treatment plant... | place: USA: Virginia | collected 2017-09 | reverse complement strand
CGGGCTGGTGGTGTTTCAGTTTGCCGTGTCCATTGCCCTGATGCTGTGTGCGTTTATCGTTTTCAAACAACTGGATTACGCCCAAAACCGCACGACAGGCCTGCAGCGGGAGAACGTTTTGCTGCTCAAAAACGCCCGGCACCTCGACCATCCTTCCACCCGCGAAACGTTCCGGCAGCAGGTGTTGCAATTGCCGGAGGTCGTTAGTGCTGCCTACACCACCGACGTGCCCTCGCTCAGCAGTTTCAACGACAGTTACGAACCGGAGCAGGGCGGCCAGAACCACCCGGTGATGTCGCAACTGAACATCCCTTCGTACATGACCGACGCCGGCTTCGTGCCCACGCTCGGCGTAGAAATCGCCGCCGGGCGCAACTTCCTGCCCGACGGCGGGCGGCTCGACTCCAACTCGGTGATCCTGAACGAAACCGCGGTGAAGGCCATCGGCTGGGACGACCCGGTCGGGAAGTGGATGCGCTATCCCGGCAACGAAAACCAGCGCTTCCAGGTGGTCGGCGTGATGCGCGACTTCCACGTAGCGTCGGTGCGGGGGCCCATCGAGCCGCTGGCGCTGTTTCACGAATCCTCCCAAACCTACCAGACCTGGGGCGCCTACCTGGCCCTGCGGCTGCGCGCCGGCACTGAAAAGTCGGCCATTCAGAAAGCCTCGGCCCTGTGGAGCGCCGCCGTGCCCGACGCACCCTTCGAGTACGATTTCCTGGACGCCTCCTTCGCCCGGCTCTACCGCCAGGAAGCCCAAACCGGCTCCATCCTGGGTGTTTTCACCGTGCTGGCCCTGTTTATCGGCTGTCTCGGCCTGTTCGCGCTGGCCGCTTTCACCGCCGAGCAGCGTACCCGGGAGATCGGCATCCGCAAGGTGCTCGGCGCCTCGGTGGCCGGCATCACCGGCCTGCTGGCCCGCGACTTTCTCAAACTGGTACTGCTGGCCATCCTCATCGCCTCCCCGGTGGCGTACTGGGTCATGCACAAGTGGCTGGCCGATTTCGCCTACCGCACCGAGGTACAGTGGTGGATATTCGCCGCGGCCGGGGTGTCCGCCATCGCGGTGGCCTTCCTTACGGTAGGGGTGCAGAGCGTGAAGGCGGCACTGGCCAATCCGATCAGGTCGTTGCGGAGTGAGTAAAAAACGATCCAACACCGCCCGTCGATCCGGGAGAGGAGGGGAAAGGGGGGGAAACCCGTTCTCCCCCTTTCCCGGGATATCCGTGATTTTTTCGTTTCCCCCCGAAACCGGGTTGGGCCGGTTTCGGGCTTCCGGCACCTTTGTGGCAACAATAAACGAAAACCACGTTGCCATGAAACAATCTTTGACGCTTTCCCTTGCCGTTCTTTTCCTGTATTGTCTGGGCCTGCAAAGTTGCGCGGTGGGCGCGGAACTGGCCAGTTCGACCAATTATTCCATTACCCACGAGCACCGGGTAGATCTGCCGGCCACCCTGTACGCTCCCGGCGGGGAACAAATGCCGATGTTCGAACGCCGGGGGGAAAAAATGCTGGCCATATCCAGGACCAAAAGCGGGAAAAACGAAGACAACGACCCCAACCCGGACGCCGACCCGAGCCAGTTGCGCGAAGGCCTGACCAGGCAGAAAATAGCGCAGGAGCGCACCTTTTCCATCGCCGGCGGCTATGCCCTCACCGACCGCCTGGGCCTGACCGCCCGGTTGCAGGCCGGACAGGGCAGCGCGACCTACCGGCCCTACATCGAAAGCTGGAACCTGACCGAAAACGTCTATAACTACGAGTACTGGGCCGGCATTCCGCTGGGCTGGGACCAATGGCAGGGCGGAACCTGGTATTCTACCGACAAAGTCCTCATTACCAACGATTACCAGCGCATCGGCAAAACCATCCACCGCAGTTACCGGTACGTGGACGGCGAGGCGGCGCTGGGTCGGTACGTCAGCAAAAACGAGATCCGGGCGGGCCTGTACGGCGGCCTGGGTTTTGCCGACAGCCGTTTTCAGGGGCACCTCGAACGCGAATACGAGCCGGAGGTGTACGGACAACACCACGCTTCCCTGTTCAAGGTATTTGCCCTGCCTGCCGCTTCCTTCCACCGGGGATGGCTGGAGATAGGCGCTTCGCTCCGCACTACCTTCCTCCACTACAACCTGAACGGCGCCGACCTGAACGGCCGCCGCTACGCTGCCGAACAGAAAAATCTGGTGGTGACGGAGCCCGCGTTTTTTCTTCGCCTGGGCCCGCGGTACTGCCAGTTGTATGCCGAGCAGAAATTCCTGGTTCCCCTGAGCGAAATGCCCTTTCCGACCAATAGAACTTTCGGGTCGGTGGGGGTGATGAGTACGTTTTGAGGGCGAATCGTGTTTAATCACAATACCCGGTATATAAACTTCAATCGCTTCCGGACATGGCAAAAACAAATGAGGTCAGTATCGTAAGCAGTGTCACAAGTGCCGCCAAATAGGAAGAACTGCCCTCCTGAACGCTAAACCCCACATAAGCGAACAGTACCGCTTTGAGCGGTTCTACAAATACTTTAAATATGATCAGGATAAGTATTGTTAATGTAACAATCACCAAGGGAAAAAGTATTGTTAAAGATAACATTGATTGGATGGAGAACAATGAATAATATGGTTCCAGGCTCAGGTCGGATATTGTTTGAAATATCTTCCACCACTTGGTGATTCCATAAATTGTTCCATTCAACAAGATATACATCCAAGAGATCATTACAGACCACAAAATTATTTTCTCTAATAAATCCTTATTGGGCCTCATAACCATAGGCCAGCCAAGTGATACAAAAATAGCATTTATGGTAATCAACCAAAAAGGTATTAGTGCATCCTTGAAAAGACTTCCGAATCCGGCCAAAAAAATGTAATATGAATTGGAGGCAATAGTAAACAATAAAAATATCGTTGCAATGAGCGCCACATAAGTCAGACAATTTAAACGCCTTTTGCTGGGATATGAGATACTATCCTTTTTTGAAAAGGCTTCCAGGAAGTATATCGTTATTCCAAGTGATAAAAAGTCAAGTATCAGGTTAAAAATGAATAGAAAAAGTACATTAAAGTATTGAAAGCCGGGGTTAGCAAAATGGCCTTTCAGCATGTAATAGGCGCATAACTTAGTACTATTGGCGCTTTTCAATATCTCCTTTGCGAACGATATGTCATAATATTCCTGGCGCTCGCGTATTTTAACCGAAATTGAATCATCGTACTCATATCTCGTCTGCCGGTAACCAATTTTTTTAAAGGCGTTTTCCCATATGGTTTTATTCAAAGGGTTATTGCCCATCTCAAATAAAAACGGGTCGGCTCTTTGTTGAATTTCGTTATATTCGACTATAAGGTGTTTCTCTGTTTGGTAATTTACAACCAACGAAATAACCAGGGCTATGGAAATACCCAGATCTATAATGATAGACGGGGCAAATTTTTCAAAAAAACTGTCTCCATAAATGAAATTTAATATCTTTTTAGCCGCCAAAGAAAGGCGCTCTATATTTAATAACTCTTTAACAGAGTAACTATCGATAAAGTCGCCAATTTTTTTGTTTACCGACAGGGAATCATACCCTAACCTCCTCATGCCCAGATAGGCAATCACGGAATATAAAAAACCACTGGTTAGTGCGGTTGTAACAAAGATCTGGATAAAGGTATTCATGGATTTATTCAATCTTGCTGTTCTTACTACTACCGCTCAAATCTACATAGATGCAAATAAAGTCATTCAAAGTGTGATCTTTTCCCGTTTTCTGAAATATTTTATCACCGTCCGCTCCCGCACACACCCCCGTCCGATTCCGAACATCCCACTCCCACCCTTCCGCCTCTAAAGCATTGACAATCAAGCAACATCTATTTCGGCACACCGTATGAAGGTCTAAGCAGCATGGCCCCCGGAAAGCCCCGCACACCCGCAAACTGCTTTCTCCGATGCTGCTGCACCACCACCTGTCCTTTGCCCTGCGCGCCCTGCGCCGCGACCGCGTCTATACCCTGCTCAACCTGACCGGGCTGGCCGCCGGACTGGCCGCCGCCCTGCTCGTGCTGCTCTGGGTGCAGGACGAACTGACCTTCGACCGCCAGCACCGCCAGGGAAAGAACATCGCGCGGGTGCTCACCAACTGGGACTTCGGCGGCGCGCGCCAGTGGACCTCCACGACCCCGGCCGGACTGGCGCCGGCGGCCAAAGCCGAACTGCCCGGCGTACAGGAGGCCACGCGCACCTGGCGCTTTCATACCCGCACCTTCCAGGTCGGCGCCACCCTGCTCGAAGCCAGCAACGTCGTACTCACCGACCGCGCCTTTTTCGACCTCTTCGATTTTCCCCTGCTGCGCAGCGACGGCAGCGCCCCGCTCGCTACCCCCAACGGCATCCTGCTGACCGAGACCCTGGCCCGGAAATTCTTTGCCGACGCCGATCCGCTGGGCAAAACCCTGCGTTTCGACAACAAGATCGATCTCGTGGTGACGGGCATCCTGCAGGATCCACCCTCCAATTCCAGCATCCGCTTCTCCTGCCTGCTCCCCTGGGAGCCGGTAGCCAACCGCCTGGTCGACGATCCGAAACAGGCTTTTCACTGGGGCAGCATGAGTTACACTTCCTGGCTGCTGCTGCGCCCCGATGCCGACCGCCTGGCCCTGGCCCACCAACTGGCCGCGCTGGTCGCCCGCCACCGCAACAAGCCGGAGGACGGGCAGTTCTGGTACGCCCTCCAGCCCCTGCACCAGGTGTACCTTGGTTCCGACATGCTGGCCTGGGTAGCCGCGGGCGGGCGGGGCAACCTGAAAAACATCACGGTATTCGGCCTCATCGGGCTGCTGATCCTGGCCATCGCCTGCATCAACTACGTCAACCTCGCTACCGCGCGGGCCTCCACCCGGTCCAAAGAAGTGGGCGTCCGCAAAGCCATCGGCGCGGGGCGCGGCAGCCTGTTCGCGCAGTTTCTGTCCGAGTCGGCGCTGCTGATCCTGATCGCCACCGGGCTGGCCATGTTGCTGGCCCTGGCCTTCCTGCCCGCGTTCAACGAACTGTCCGGCAAAAATTTCCACAGCACGCAGTTCCTTCAGCCGGACGTACTGCGGGTGGTGGCCGGTACGGCGCTGCTGTCGCTGCTGCTGGCCGGTCTGTACCCGGCCCTGCTGCTCACGCGCTTCCACCCGGTTGCCGTACTGAAAGGCCAGGTCTTCGATTTTGTGACGTCCGGCCAAAACGCCGGCACACTGCTGCGCAAGATCCTGGTGACCGGCCAGTTCGCCTTCTCCCTGATCCTGGTCATCTGTGCCTGGGTCATCAGCCGGCAAATGGACTTTTTCCGCGAAGCCAACCTGGGCTACGAACGCCAGGACATCCTGTACACCTACCTGTACGATAAAAACGCTTCCGCGGCCACGGTCAAAAGCGAACTGGAGGGCCGGCCCGGCATCGCTGCGGTGACCATGAGCGACAACAACATCGTCGGCATCGGCTCGCAGAACGGCGGCATGGACTGGGAGGGCAAACCCGAAGGCAAGGAATTGCCGATCTGGCAACTCGGCGCCGATACGGATTTCCGGGAGTTCTTCGGACTGGAACTGACCGAAGGGCGCTGGTTCCGCCCCGAACTGAACGGCTGGGATACCACCTCCTTCATCATCAACGAAACCGCGGCCCGCGAAATGGGCCTGCCCGACGGCGCGACCGGCAAATGGGTGGATTTCAACGGGACCAAAGGCACCATCGCCGGCGTGGTCAGGGACTTTAACTTCCGCTCGCTGCACGACCGCGTCGAGCCGCTGATCCTCTTTCAAAACCCCGAATGGATCGGCGCTTTTTACGTAAAAACCCGCCCGGGCCAGGCGCGGGAAGCCATTGCGTCGCTGCAGGCCGTGGCCGAAAAATTCAACCCCGGCCGGGTGTTCAAATACAAATTCCTGGACGAGGAATACGACGAAATGTACAAGGCGGAAGCGCGTACCGGCCGGTTGTTCAACCGCTTCGCCGGCCTCGCCATCCTGATCTCCTGCCTGGGGCTGCTCGGACTGGCCACCTTTTCCGCCCGCCAGCGCACCCGGGAGATCGGCATCCGCAAGGTGCTCGGCGCCTCGGTGGCCGGCATCACCGGGTTGTTGACCAAAGACTTTTTAAAACCGGTGCTGGTCGCCTTTGCCCTGGCCGCCCCGCTGGCCTGGTGGGCCATGCAGCAGTGGCTGACCGATTTTGCCTACCGCATCGAGATCGAATGGTGGATGTTCGCCGCAGCCGGCATCGCCGCCCTGGCCGTCGCTTTCCTGACCGTAGGGGTGCAGAGTGTGAAGGCGGCTTTGGCGAACCCGGTGGAGTCGCTGCGGCGGGAGTGACAACCCCACCCCCAGCCCCTCCCCCACAGGGAGGGGAGCGCGTTGCTCCCGGGTTGGGAGGGGAATAATTGAAAAGGAGCGCTTTAAACCCCAGTATCTCTCCCAAATACCCGGCGTTACGGACACCCCTCCCGGTGGGGTCACATAAAAAGCCGACTGGCAGTCGGCATTACGACGAAATGCCCGGCGTTATGGCCCCCCTCCCGTTGGGGGAGGGGCCGGGGGTGGGGTCACCAATCATCAAAAACAAAAGCCGGTCATCGGCACTACGATAACGATGCAAAACTATTTCAAACCGGCCCTGCGTACCCTCCGTAAAGAAGGCCTGTATTCCTTTCTGAACCTCACGGGCCTGAGCATCGGCATCGCCGCCAGTCTGCTCATCCTGTTGTATACCAAGGACGAAGTGAGTTACGACCGCTTCCACGCCAACAACCCGAATATTTACCGGATCGTGAGTCAGTGGTACAATCCGGACGGCAGCCTGTTGCGGGCCGACGGCAACACGGGGCATTTCCAGGGGCCGAAATTTGCAGAAAAAATACCCGAGATCCTGTCTTTCGCCCGGGTTCAGTACGACTTTTACGACGTCCGCCGGGCCGGAGAAGTACAGGCCTATGAAATGGCGAGTGTGGACTCGACCTTCTTTTCCATTTTCAGTTTTCCTTTCGTGAGCGGAGACCCGCGTACCGCCCTGCTGCACCCCAACAGCATTGTCCTGACCGAAGAAATGGCCGCGAATTTTTTCGGCAAAGGCGATGCCCTGGGTAAAACCGTCGAAATTAAGCAGGGCGATGAATTTGTGTCGCGGCAGGTGACGGGTGTGGTACGCAACTGCCCCCAGAACTCGACCCTCAAGTTCGACTTCGTGATGCCGATGACCGTACCAAAAGAGGTATATGCCGATGGCGAAAACTGGTTCAATTTCTTTCAAAACACCTTCGTGCTCCTGACGCCCGGGGCCGAGGTGGCGGCGGTAGAGACGAAAATGAAGCAGGTGTACGAGTCCGACGCCGCCGACGCCATTCAAAAAATGGCTACGCAGTACGAGGTGAAGGAATCGTGCCGGTACGGATTGCAGTCTTTTCTGGGTCTGCACCTCAGCACCGAACTGAAGGCCGACAACGGGCTGAAAGATGCCAGCGATCCCTTGTATTCCTACATTCTCACGGGCATTGCCCTGTTCATTTTGCTCATCGCCTGTATCAATTTTGTCAATTTGACCATGGCCCGGTCGCTGAAGCGGGCCCGGGAAACCGGCGTCCGCAAGGCCGTTGGTGGTAGCCGCCGGCAGTTGGCCCTGCAATTCCTGACCGAATCGTTCGTACTGTGCGGTCTCGCTTTTGCGGCTTCTCTCGGGCTGGTTAAACTGGTGTTGCCCGGTTTCAACCGCGTGGCCGACAAATCGCTGGCCCTTTCTTACCTGTTCGACTGGGAACTGGTAGCCGGCGCGGTTACCGTCTTCCTGCTCACGGGTTTGCTGGCCGGGCTGTATCCCGCCCTGTTCATGTCGCGGTTCAGCCCGGTGCAGGCACTTTACGGCCGCACGCTGCTATTGGGCAAAAACTACCTGCACAAAGGCCTGGTCGTGCTGCAGTTTGCCCTGGCCTCTTTCCTCATTATCGCCACTCTGACCATTTTCCGGCAATTCAATTATCTGATCAGCAAAGACCTGGGTTATGACGACCGGAATGTAGTTGTGGTGAGAAAAATCTACGATGCCAGCCGCGACAAGTTTGCCTTGTTCAAGAGCGAACTGCTGAAAAACGAGAACATCGTGGACGTGTCCGCCAAAAACAACGGCAGTTGGGGTACCCAGGCTAAAGTCAACGGCAGTACGATCATCGAGTTCAGTTACGAAACCGTGGACGAAAATTACCTGCCCTTGTACAAAATCCCGGTGGTGCAGGGGCGCAATTTTTCCCGCGATTTCCCCTCCGACCCCACCCGGTCCGTTCTGGTCAACGAAGCCTTTGTCAAAAAAGCGGGCTGGACCGAGCCTCTGGGCCAGGTCGTTGATTTCTGGTTTCAGGACAATCAAAAATACACCGTGGTCGGCGTAGTCCGGGATTATCACTTCGAATCGCTCAAATCGGAGATCAACCCCCAACTGTTTACCATGAAACCCGACAATCCGTACGGTCTGGCCAACATCAAAATAAAACCCGGTACGGAGACAAGCAGCCTGGCCCATATTGCCGCTGTGTACAAGAGCGTATTTCCCTTCAAACCTTACAACTACACCTTCAAAGACCAGTTGAACCGCAAAGCCTACGAATCGGAAGCCAAGTGGAAACAGATCATGCTGTTCGGCGCCATTCTGACGATTTTCATTTCCTGCATCGGACTGTTTGGCCTAGCCACCCTCAACGCCGAAAAACGCACTAAAGAGATCGGCATCCGTAAAGTACTGGGCGCTTCAACCGGTCGGTTAGCTGGATTGCTGTCGCTCGACTTTTTGAAACTGGTGGCACTGTCGTTTCTTTTTTCGTTCCCCGTAGCCAACTGGGCCGCCCACAAATGGCTCGAAAACTATCCGTTCCGCACCGATTTCAACTGGGCCATCGTGGCCGGCACGGCGCTGCTGACCGTGGCCGTTGCACTGGCCACCGTGAGTTTGCAAAGTATAAGAACGGCTTTGGCGAATCCGGTCAAATCGCTGCGCTCGGAGTAAGGCCGGGTTGTAAAGAATTGAAAGAAAGTACCTTAACCCCATATTCCTCCGAAATCCCGTCCCCTCCCCCGACCTTCCGCCACAGGGAGGAGGGGACGGGGTGGGCACATACAAAAAAAGCCGACTGGCAGTCGGCACTACGACAAAATCCCCGGCGTTACGGCCCCCCTCCCGCTGGGGAGGGGCCGGGGGTGGGGTCATCTGACTTTAAACAAATTAAAACACCAAACAATGCTCAAAAACAACCTCCTTCTCGCCTTTCGGGCGCTCCGAACCAACGCCGGATACACGGTGCTCAACCTGGCCGGGCTGGGCATCGGACTGGCCTCCTGCCTGCTTATCGTACTCTACATTCACCACGAATGGAGTTTTGACCGGTTTCACAGCAAACAAGACCGCATTTACCGAATCGACTACGATGTGCTGATGGGTGGCGAACAGGTGCTGTCGCCCTCGGTACCGGTCTTCATAGCCCCGCAGTTGAAAAACCGGTTCCCGGAAATCGAAGATGCCACCCGGTTTTCGAGCGAGTGGCGGCCCCGGACGATGCGTCGCGGCGACGTCATGTTCGACGAACCGGAGTTTTGCTACGCCGACCCCAATTTTTTCAAAATCCTGGACTTCAAGGCCGTGGAAGGGGATTTGCAGACGGCCCTCGACCGCCCGAACACGGTGGTCATTACGGAAAAAATGGCCCGCAAGTATTTTGGCGATGCCAGTCCGCTGGGCCAGACGATCAATTTCAACAACAAAAAGGACTACGAAGTGGTGGCGGTCGTGGCCGATATTCCGGCCAATTCCCATTTCTCCTTTAATTTTCTGACCTCGCACTACAGCCTCGACGACTTTGCTCCCGCTGAAAACCAGGTCCAGTGGAACGACCCCAACTACACCACCTGGCTGCTGTTGCGTCCGGGCGCCGATGCCGCCGGGCTCGTTTCCAAAATCGACCAATGGGTCACCGCGGAAAACGGAGGTGAACCAAGCTCCATTCACCTGCCGCTGGAGCCCTTGCCGGCCGTGCACTTCAACACCGCAGCGTTCAACTTCGGCAATCAGATACGCATCACCGACCCGCGCTACCTCTCCATTTTCGGGGTTATCGCCGGACTGATCCTGCTGATCGCCTGCGTCAACTACGTCAACCTCGTTACGGCCCGCGCCGCCACCCGGGCCAAAGAAGTCGGCATCCGGAAAGCCGTCGGCGCGCGGTTCGGACAATTGGTCCGGCAATTCCTCAGCGAGTCGGCCCTGCTGGTGCTGCCGGCCATTCTGCTGGCGCTGGTGCTGGCCCGCCTGTTTTTGCCGGTCCTGAACGATCTGCTGGGCACCGCTATTCCGTTCCGGCTGCTGGAAGCACCGTATGTGGCCGGTATGACGGCCGGGTGGCTGCTGCTGTCCCTGCTGGCGGGCTTTTACCCGGCAATCCTGCTGTCGCGTTTCCGCCCGATGTCGGCCCTGAGAGGCCGCGTCCCGCCGGCCGCCGGAGCGAGGCCGACGCTGCGCCAGGGGCTGGTGATCTTTCAGTTTGCCACATCCACCCTGCTGATCGTGGGCACCATCGTCGTGCACAGCCAACTGGACTACATGCAGTCCACAAAACTTGGCCTGGACAAAGACCAGGTCGTGCTGCTTCGGGGCAATACCGATCTGGTCGGCCGCGTCCGGCCCTTCTGCGAAAAACTCCGCGGGCTGAGCGGCGTGGAAGCGGTGGCCCAGGTGGGGCGGTCACCCTTTGAAACGGTCATCGGCAACGGTTTTTCGCTCAAGCCCAACCCCTCCGAGGGCAGCGACTGGCATCTGGTCGGCGGGATCGCGGCCGACCAGCACTACCTCCAAACGCTGGGCATCGAATTGTCGGAAGGCCGGAATTTCGACCCGACCAAAATACGGGGCGACAGCACGGTCAACGAATTCCTCGTCAATGAAGCCTTTCTCCGGCACTACAACCTGACTGCCGAACAGGCCATCGGGCAGCGATGCATGCTCGGCAACGCCTCCCAGCGCGGTCCCGGCACCATCGTGGGGGTGGTGCACGATTTTCACACCGCGTCGCTGCGGGGCAAAGTGGAGCCGGTCGTGCTTTTCAACGAACCCGGGGTGATGCACTTCGCTTCGGTGCTGGTGCGGATTGGGCAGGGGCAGGATATGCGCGCAGTGCTTTCGCAAATGGAAACCGCCTGGAAATCGGAGGTGCCCATGCGTCCGTTCAACGCCATTTTCCTCGACGAGCAGTACGAGGCCATGTACCGCACCGAACAACGCATGGGCGCCCTGATGTCGGCCTTCGCCGGCTTTGCCGTGCTGGTGGCCTGCCTGGGCCTGTTCGGTCTGGCCGCCTTCACCGCGCAACAACGCACCAAAGAAATCGGCATCCGCAAAGTGCTCGGCGCCAGCGTGGCCGGCATCACCAGGCTTCTGGCCACGGATTTCCTGAAACTGGTATTCCTGGCCATTCTCATCGCTTCGCCGGTCGCCTACTGGGCCATGGACAAGTGGCTGGCGGACTTCGCCTACCGCATCGAGGTGCAGTGGTGGATGTTCGCCGCAGCGGGCCTGGCCGCCATTACCATCGCGTTCCTGACCGTAGGAGCCCAGAGCGTGCGGGCGGGACTGGCGGATCCGGTGAAGGCTTTGCGAAGTGAGTAACTTCAGACCTGCAAAAGGTGAACCTTGGGCTGACCATGATTTGGGTGCTCGGCCTGGAATATTGCACGGAGGCGACGGATTTTGACCGATGGTAAAAAACGGAGGCGAATCGTTCAGCAGGCACCTTGAATTTTTAACTTCGCGGAACGAACCCGCAGCGTCGGGCCAGGGGCCTCCCTATGCTCCGGCCTGCGGGGAAAAATCAATTTTTTAGCTATGAAAATATCAACCATCCGGCTGACAGCCCTCTCCCTGTTTTTCCTGAACACCGTCCTTTCCGCCCAGGAGGCGGTCACGCTGACCGACGAATTCAAAAAGTCGAGCGTCGAGCGGATCGGCCAACTGCTTGAAGAACGCTATGTATTCCCCGACGTGGCCAAAACGACCGGCGAACACCTGAAAAAACAACTCGCGGCAGGCGTTTTCGACCAATGTGACGGTATCCCGGCCTTCGCCGAAGCGCTGACCCGGGAAGCGCAATCCATCACCAAAGACAAGCACCTGCGCGTCCGCGCGGTGCCGCCCGAAGAGCCGCGCCCCGACGACACGCCGGAGCGCCTGGCGGACGGGCTGCTGCGGGACAAAGCCCGCCAGCGGGAGAACATGGCCGGCTTCAACGCCGTAGAAAAACTCGACGGCAACGTGGGCTACCTGGACCTGCGCGGCTTCGCGTCGCCGGAAGCGGGCCGACCCGTCGCCGACCTCTACATGGGGCTGCTGGCCAACACGGACGCCGTCATCATCGACCTGCGGAAAAACGGCGGCGGCAGCCCGGCGATGGTGCAGTACCTGTGCAGTTATTTTTTTGATAAACGCGTGCATCTCAACAGCCTCTACTGGCGCGAAGGCGACCGAACCGAGGAGTTCTGGACGCTCGACCAGGTGGGCGGCACAAAAATGCCCGAGGTGCCACTGTTTGTCCTGACCGGCAAATACACCTTTTCCGGCGCGGAAGAGTTTTCCTACAACATGCAGACCCAAAAACGTGCGACGCTGGTGGGCGAAACCACCGGCGGCGGCGCCAACCCCGGCGGCGGCCTGCCCGTGAACGAACGCCTGATGATGTTCGTGCCGACCGGCCGCGCCATCAACCCGGTGACGAAAACGAACTGGGAAGGCGTGGGCGTGGTGCCGGAAGTAAAAGTGCCCGAAACCGAAGCGCTGGACAAAGCCCTGGAACTGGCCAAAGAAGCCGCCAGAGAATACCGCCGGAAAAACAAGGAGCGCCACACCACCCTGCTGCTCGGATTGTACGAGGCGTTGGACAAATACCCCGCCGGGAAAGACGACGCCGTTCTGGCCCGCCTGAAAGAGACCCGCGCTGCCGGCCTGATGGACGAACAGGACATCAACGACCTGGGCTACCAGTACCTCATGCGCCACAATAAGCCCGGGACCGCCGAGCATATTTTCCGCTGCAACACCGAGTTGTTCCCCAATTCCGCCAACGTCTACGACAGTTACGGCGAAGCCCTGGCCAGCAACGGCAAAACCGACGAGGCCATCAAGGCCTACCGCAAGGCGGTGGAAACGGGCAAGGCGAACCGGGACCCGAACCTGGGTTTGTACGAGGAGAATTTGAAAAAAGTGGAGGGGAAGAAGCGGCCGTAGGGAAGGATGGATTGGATTGATGAATGACGATTACATGATTACATGATTGATGATGTGGGAGCGTTGGGCCGGATATCATCAATCATGTAATCATTTGACCGTTATTCTTCAATTGAAAAAGTTTCGTGCGGAGGGCTGAATTTGGCCAATCAGCCTGCTAAAGGTGGGCGGCAGGTCGATTCGGCGTGAGTTGTTGGAGAAGGGAAAGGAAACTTGGCGAGATAGGAAGCGATTTTGCGAGAGAGGGCTGTTTTTGATAAAGGAACTCTCGGCACGGTTAGCTGGTTTGCTTTGAGAGGAATGCAATTATTTTGTTGATGCAAGGTTCGTTACCATACTACATCCAAATATGAATACTCAAAAGTTTAGCGAAAAAGAAATCACCCAAAAACATTTCGCAGAGGCCCGATTTGATCTGGGATACACTTCAGTTTTCAGGGCTTTGTTAAGAGATGCAAGACAAGTTACACGCAGGGACTTGGACACAGGAATGAAGTTGGAAGGTAGCCATACTTTCTGGCTTGGAGCATTGGGTTACCTAATCTTGTTAGATCAGATTGGAACTTGTTTTAAACCGCGGAATAAACCAAGTGTAAGCGGCAGTCCATTAATTCGAGCTCTGACATACTTTTCCGCCCTTCAAAAAGATGAACGTGACGCGATTTACGCATTAAGGTGTTCTCTTGCTCATGGCTACAGCCTAATTAACTTAGACACCCGAATAGACACAAAAAGTAAAGTTCGTAGAACTGAATACACTCACCGTTTTAAGTTAACCGGAGATGAAATTGGGCCTATAGTAATCCTCCCAAAAAGCAAATGGGATGGGGATTACTCAAACAAAAATACCAATAACCAGACAGTTATTGACATTGTACTTCTGGGCGATTTGGTAGAAAATATCTGTAAGCTATTGGACACTATGTCTAAAGCCGATCAGTTGGAGGTAATTTTGTCTAAAAGTAGCGAGGAGTTAGATAGAAGGTACTCTCTTTACTTCGGCCCTCCAAGCCCTTAGCCATAAGTTAGGCCTATGTGGCCGGTTTAAAATTCCATCAATTCATCGGGCACCTTAAAAGCCCCAACTTGCTCTGTACTGAAAGGCAAATAAAAGTCCCCCCATTTCTCCAATCCCCCCGTCCGCTCCCGCACACCCTCCTGTCCGAAACCGAACACTCCGCCGCCTCCCTCCAACATTTAAAACCCTGAAAATCAACCCCTAATCATTTCGGCACAAGGTATGGGGAAATGGTAGTGCCGGCTCGCCGCCGGTGTACACCCATGTTGCAGAACTATCTAAAAATAGCCTTGCGCAACCTCGCCAAGAACCGCCTGTTCACCTTCCTGAACATCGCGGGGCTGAGCATCGGTCTGGCCGCCGGCCTGCTCATGCTGTTGTGGACCCAGGACGAACTCTCCTTCGACAATTTCCACCCCGACGCGGAGCGCATCTTCCGGGAAAACGCGCATTTTACCTCCGGCGGCAACGAGCAGGCCTGGTCTTCCGTACCCGCCCCGCACGCCTTGCACGCCCGGCAGGAGATCCCCGAAGTGGAAAATGCCGCGCGGGTGATGCGCGACTACGACAATCCCGTGTTCCGTTACGCCGAACAAAGCCACGTGGAGAAGAAAGGCGCCTTCGTGGACAGTTCGTTTTTCGAGATGTTCCGGGTCGAAATGCTGGCGGGAAACATCGCCCGGCCCTTTTCCAGCGCCGGCTCACTGGTGCTGACCGAAAGTTTTGCCCGCAAATACTTCGGCGACGCCGAAGCCCTGGGCCGGATCATGGGCGTAGGCCAGGACAAATGCGAGGTCAGCGCGGTGATCCGCGACCTGCCGGGCAATTCCGTTTTTCAGTACGACTACTTCCGCAACGTCGAGTGGGTGAAAAACACCTACCAGGGCGGCGACCTGTGGAAGACCTTTGAAAGCAACTGGGGCGACTTCAACACCGAAACCTACTACAAACTCCGCCCCGGCGCCGCCCCGGATGCCGTGGGAAAAAAACTGGCCGGCATCCAGCACGCCCACAACCAGTACGATCCGGACTCGCAATACAGCCTCCAGCCGCTGACCGACCTGCACCTCCACGAACCCGACGGCAGCGCGCCCGGAATGCAAACCGTGCGCATCCTCGGCCTGGCCGGCATCCTGCTCATGCTGATCGCCTGCATCAACTACATGAACCTCTCCACCGCCCGCTCTTCGGGCCGCGCCCGCGAGGTGGGCCTGCGCAAGGTGGTGGGCGCCAAAAAGGGCCAGTTGCTGGCCCAGTTCATGGTGGAAACGGCGGTGGTCTTCGTCATCGCCTTCGGACTGGCCGTGCTGTTCGCCACGCTGCTGCTCCCCTGGTGCAACGAGATCGCCGACAAAAAACTCCGCCTCGACTGGACCAACCCGCAGACCGCCGGCCTGTTCGGCGGCGCCCTGCTGACCACGCTGCTGCTGTCGGGGCTCTACCCGGCCCTGGTCCTGTCGGCCTTCCGGCCGCTGGAAACCCGGAAAGGCCGCCTG
>WBZQ01001552.1_pt1 | contig 15805 bp, 9 predicted proteins | sample 5204251 | NCBI WGS metagenome assembly WBZQ01 (sample SAMN12412402, study PRJNA552823) | activated sludge metagenome | isolation source: activated sludge from nitrification reactor of wastewater treatment plant... | place: USA: Virginia | collected 2017-09 | reverse complement strand
GGGCCGCGGCCGTGCATGGCCCGCTACTGGCACAGCCGGTTGCCGTGCCCGCCAACAAATCAGGGGGCTGCGGCGCAATCGGACTGGCCGGGGCCGTCGCGCGGCCGAACCACCGAGCAGCGCCCTTGACGGGGGTCGACGGCATAGCGCAGGATCGCGGTGTGCGTTCGAAATCGGCAAAGATCGGTCGCCAGATAGGACGTACATTGCTCGCGGGCATGGCGGCGCTTCTCGTCCGCGCTCCGGCCGACGCAAGCTGTCCCGTACCCGACTGCGGCCTTCAGTGCGGCCTGATCTGTGGTGGCGTCTACGACTGCGGTCCCTGCAGCGCGTTGTGCGGCAACGGCGTGTGTCAAACTGGGCTGGGCGAGACGCACGTCAACTGCGCCTTCGACTGCGTCGCGCCGGGCTGCGTCTCGCAGGGCTGTGGCGCGTCGTGCGGGATCATCACCGACAATTGCGGCCAGCAACTCCACTGCGGCGGCTGCGGCGCACAGTGCGGCAACGACCAGTGCGAGTCGGGCGAGCGCATGAGCTGCCCGCAGGACTGTCCGACCGGCTGTCACCCGCTGCCCTACTGCGGCGCGCGCTGTGGTCTGATCGATGACGGCTGCGGCAGCTTTCTCGACTGCGGACCTGCACCGGCGTGTGCGGCAACAACGTCTGTGAGTCGTGGCGCGGCGAGACACACGCCACATGCCCGTCGGACTGCGCTCCTCCGGCTTGTCAGTCCCAGGGCTGCGGCAACCGCTGCGGCCAGTGGATCGACAACTGCGGAGCGTTGCTGAACTGCGGGCCGTGCTCGGCACTGTGCGCAAAGCCCAACGGCGTGTGCGAGCCGGGCTTGGGCGAGAACCCGCTCACATGTCCGAATGAGTGTGACGACCTGTGCGGGAATGGTCGGTGTGACTACTTGATCGAGCGTGTGCGTTGTCCGGCGGACTGCGCGTCTCCCGATCAGGCGCTGGTCACGGCCGGCGGTCCGTATCAAGGCTCGGTCGGCGCGCCGGTCGCGTTCCACGCCGCCGCCGTGGCCCCCGGCACGTCCGTCACGTCATACGAGTGGACCTTCGGCGACGGGACGAGCGCCAACGGCCGCGCGGTGACGCATGCCTACGCGCTGCTCGGCACGTACAACGTGCGCGTGCGCGCAAGGCTGGGTACAGGGCTTGTGCTGACGGCCGACACGACAGCGGCGATCGGCGTGACGACGCCTTCGGGCGCGTGCAATCCGTGTCTGTCGGGCGGCCTGCGCTACGACCCCATCCTCGACGTGTTGCGCTTGCACATGCGCGTGTCGTACACGCCGCCGGGCGCCGGCTTCAAGGCCTTCCTCGGCCTGTCAATCGAGAACCCGGCGGGCAGCCCCGTCTATCGGCTCGATTACACGCAAGTGGGCGAGCACGAGGTGGGTGTGGAGCACGTGCCGTCGTTCGGCCAGCCGCAGCCGGGGCTGTGGAAGACCTACGCGCGCGTCGTAGTGGCCGACACGTTCGGCGGGACGCCGCCGCAGCCGTTCGACTGGTTCGTGTCGATCGTGGTGCCGCAGCGCACGTGCAACGGCTGTGTGCACGTGTCGCCGACGGAGGAGTCGTCGCTCGACGGCGAGTCGCGCGCCTTCGCGGCCGGCTGGCCGGGGCAGGCGAGCGTCGGCACGTGGCAGTGGCGCGCGGAGAAGCCGCCCGGCGCCGGCTCGGAGGGCGGCGTCACGTTCGAGGGCAACGGCTCGCCCAACGTCAACGCCCGCGCCACCTGGTTTCCGAGAACCCCGGAGTTGGAGTGCCCGAGCGGCGACGCGCTGCGCGAGCAGGTGAGCCCCGGATACACCGTGCGGGTGGACGCGCAGGCGGGCACCACGATCGGCAACGGCCTCGCAGACCTGAGGGTGACGATGCCCTGGGGCATGCCCAGCGACGCGGGCGGGACCGGCCGACCCGCGGCAGTCACGAAGGAAGGCACAGTCGTCGGTGATTTTCCGCTCTACAACCCGGAATGCAGCACCACCCCCGTGCCCAACTCGTGCCACGTGATCCAGAATCGTTGGACGCGCGACGTCCCCAGGACATACTTCGATATGCCGGCATCGAGCAGCTTTCGGCCCAAGCTCGCAGCCCACGAAGCCGTCCATCGCGAGCAGTTCACTTCCGGAATAGCAAGCCACCTTTGGAGTCCCGATGCTCTCTACGCGCGCGTCAGCACTCTCAGCGCGAACTCCGCGCAAGACCTGGACGATCTGATCGCAGACACCTTCCGGGACTTCGATTCGGTGCAACGGCAGGCGCTTGGGGCAAGCCTGAACGCCATGGAGTGCGAGGCTCACGCCGTGTCCGACCAGCGAGCACCCAGACATTTGCTCCAACGCTGCGTCGTGCGCCCTGACGTGGCGTGCTCGCCTTGAGACTAGTGTCCTGTCCCAGAGATTCGCTGGCATTCGGCCGCCGACGCATCCCGGCTCGCTGCGTTGCTCGTCGGTTGCATATTCCCGATATGCGCCGCTCCTCGCGCCTTGCGTTCCGGGCGCCTCGGCGCCCTCGGTGCACAGCAACTTCTGGGACAGGACACTAGCGCATCCTCCGGAGGACTGAATGCTGCCTGTCCGTCGTATGCGCTGCTCCCTCGTCTTGTTGCTGGCACTGCATTGCACGCCCTTGCACGGTCAGACGGGCGGTCAGCACGCCCCGCCCGCTGCTTGGCGTCTGGCTACGAGCAGCGCGGTCATCGTCGAAGTGACTGCGTTGCGCTTCGATTGGGTGGTGCGGCCTGAGCGGATGGGCCAGCGCATGGAGAATGGCATTCTACGCGCGGCCAATCCGAGCGACTACCACGACGGATATGTCTACATACTACGCGTGGACGACATCGTGAAGGGCGACGGACTCGTGGCAACTGGCGGAGAGATTCTGATATACACGGGTGGCTCCATCCACGAATTTTTCCCGGTGCTTGGCGATCGTATGCTCTTGTTCTTGAACTACGTGTGGGGTACGCCTGAAGAGACCAAGCTGCGTGGGGCCAAGCGCGTCAGCATCAACCCGGTGCCGTCGCTGCGTGACCCCTCGGGTCTTCCCAACGTCAACCTGGCCCAGGTCTATCGCGTCGCGCACCAGCGCGCGACGACCATGCGGGACTATGAGGCTTACAAGGAGCTGCTGCGGGCGCAGAGTAAGCCGGTGGCGTGGGTCGCGCAGCCGGCGGCCGGCGCGACGTTGCAGGGCAACGTGACGCTACGCGCGCAAGGCTACGACGACAACGCCATCACGTCGATGCAGTTCAGGCTCGACGGGGAGGACCTCGGTCCGGCGCTGACGGAGTGGCCCTTCAGCACGACGTGGCGCTCCAAAGACGTGGCCAACGGCACGCACACGCTCGCGGTCCTGACGCGCGACTCGACCGGCGAGAAAACCCTGTCCGAGCCGATCACGATCACGACGCAGAACGCCAACGTGGCACCGGTGGTGAGCGCGTGGCCACCCGCGGGTTCGGGCTTCACGAGCGCGTTCAACTGGAACTGGTCCGATCCGGACGGCGACCCACTTCTTTGCACCTTCACCATCGTCGAGTTCACGCAGTGCTCGTTCGCCGGCCACTGTGCGGAAGCCGGCAATGCCGCCGCGGGCGTGACTCCCTGTCAGGCGCGCGTCGAGTACGGCCAGCCGCTGTTCACGCACTGCACCTACCGGCTGGCCTGCACGGACGGCTGGACGAGCACCACGGCCGAGTTCGTCTTGAACTGATCGTCCGTCGACACCGACTACGGTTGCCGGTCGTCCGCCGAGTCGGGACGCCGCCAGGCAGGGTAGACGTCCACGGACGAGCCGTCGACCGCGCGCAGCCGGAAATGGTTGCCGTGCTCGTCGCGCAGCTTGCGCACTTCGAAATCGACCGCCAACGCGCGGATGCCCGACGCGGACAGCAGCGCGAGCTCTCTCGGTTCGCCCACGCCGTTGCGGTTCGCGTCGCCCCACAGCAGCAGACGCGCGAAGTCGGGATCGTGCGCGTCCACGATCTTGTCGCCGTTCGCGTCGAGCTCGGCCAGCACCTCATAGCCGTTCTGGGCCTGCCGTCCGTTCGCCAAAGTGCGCGTGTTGCCGAACAGCTCGCGGCCGTTGACGATCATCCCGTTGCCGTCGCGGTCGAGCGCCAGCCAGGCGTCGTCGGTCGTCGTCGGCCAGCCCATCCACACCGCGCGCCCGGGAGTGAACTCGAACAGCGCCCCGTCGTCGACGCTGCTGAACTGCAAGCCGTCACCCGAGCGATCGATGACGATCGGCGACAGCTCGGGGCAGCAGCCGCAGGAGTCCCGATCGATGCTCGGACAGGCGCTGTCGGGCGAGTAGCCCGGTCCGCTGCACGGGTTGCACTGCGGGCCGCAACCGCCCTCGGCTTGGTTGAGCCGCGTCGTTTCGAAAAGCGCGTTGTTGAAGTAATGGCGCCCGCGCGTCTGGTACTCCGTGGAGCAGAGATAGACGACGCAACGGCGCTCGGTCTCGATGTCGTGAAAGTCGGGCGAAAAGCTGGCGGTAGCTGAAGGACTCGTCGCGGTCACGCTACAACCCGTCGCGCTCGACCCGAGCCACAGCTCGGCACGCGCCTTGAGCACGCCGCCACAGCCGGGGTGGGATAGGCCGTGGTGCAGGCGCGTGAGCGCGTAGGTCGTCAACTCATTGGGGCTTCCTAGGTGGCGGATGGTGGCGGAGAAGTTTCCTCGGCTGTCGCCGGCGCATTGCGCGCTGAGCGGCGTCGAGATTACGCCCAACAGCAAGAGGGCCGCCTGCCGGGCCGTCATGGTCGGACCTCCGTGATCATTCCCGGCTTGATCTGAGTGGTGATGTAGCGTTGCAGCGCGCGGGCGCCGCGCGGCGTCACGCGGGTCAGGACCTCCTCCCGCGCATCCATCCAAAGTCGTTCCGTGCGTTCGCGCAGTGTCTTCTCCGAGAGCGCCGCTTCTGGCTGCTCCTCCGCAGGGCCATCCTCGGCCACGGGCTCGGCCTGGTTGGCGACCCGTTGCGGGCCACGGTACCGGCTTGCGACTTCGAGCACGATCGCGGCATCGGCGTCCGAAATGAACACGTTCGCGCTGACGAAGTCACGGTATTTCGGGTGGTTTGGGTCGTCGCCATGCGCGGCCATGGCATGAACCACGGTGAAGAAGACACACCAGGCATCCCACTCGGGAATCAACTCCGGATGCGTGCGTCCGACGATGACGCGGTAGCCGTCGCGCATGTCGCCGGTGCGGGATTCGCGCTCAGGGGCGGCGCTGGGCGCCTGCGGGGCCGGCGCGTCCTGCGCGGCGACGGGTGCGAGCGCCACGAGGGTCGAAAGCAGCGATGCGAGAACCATCATTGTTTGCTCCATGAGCGACAGCACTGATCCGCCCAGAGCAGGCTAGTCGGAGATGCGGGGCACGGTCAACAGAAAAATGGATCTTGATTGAGCGCTTGTTCCAAGCGGATCAGTGCTAGGGATCGCCGCGCATGCGAATGAGACGCTGGGCCTCGTCGCTGTCGAGCGCCGAGAGCACGCGCCGCGCGGTCTGATCGCCGCAGGTGTCGACGTCGGTCACCGGCGCTTCGATGCGCGCACAGCCGCTTCGGGCAGCGGCGACGGGCGTTCCACGGTCGCGCGCAACGAGCGGAGCGCGAGCCGGAAGGCCGAGCCGATGACCGACAGGCGCAGCAGCGCGCGGGTCGGGGCTCGCGCCCGCTGGCTCAGGTCGACGTCGACCCACCACGCGCGATCGGACGGAAGCCGGCTGGGCGTATCGGCACGTCGAGTTGCCCGGCGGCGATGTCGTACGTGAGGGGGCGTGAGCGTGCGCCGCGCACGCGTCGCCGGGAAGAGCGCGGGCTGTCGCCGGGTTCGCCTGGGCGCGACGAAGCCGTCGTGGCCGCGCGACGCTTCTGGCGTCGACCGGGCGGCGGCGTCTGCCGGCGACATTACAATCGCGCATGCGCACCGCACTTCGCACGTTGCTCGAGGCGCTCTTCCGCGTGCTGTTCATCTACGACTGTCTGGGCGAAGAGAAGTTGCCCAAGCAGGGCCCTGCCGTGGTGGCGGCCAATCATCCGTCCTACCTCGACCCGATGCTGTTGTCGCTGCAGGTCGAGCGACCCATTCACTTCATGGCCTGGGACGCGCTCTTCAAGATCCCGTTGATGGGAGCGCTGATCCGCCTGTTCGGCGCCTTCCCCGTGGACGTGCGCCGCGGCAAGGGCCAGGAAGCCTACGCCAGCGCCAAGGCGCTCGTCGAAGCTGGCCACCTGGTGGGCATCTTCCCCGAAGGGCGTCGCTCGCAGAGCGCGTCGATGGAGGAGACTCTGCGCTCGGGAGCGGCGCGGCTGGCGTGGGAGACGGGCGCGCCGCTCTATCCGGTGACGATCGTGGGCGCCTTCCGCGCCTGGCCGCACACGCGCCTCCTGCCGCACACCGCGCGCATCCGGGTGCGCTACCACGACCCGATCGACCCCACGCCGTTGCGCTCGTTGCCCGAAGACCAGGCGTTGCCAGCGCTGCTCGGCGAGCTGCGCCGGCGCGTCGAGCGCTCGCTGCTGCCGGGCCTGCGCGCCGACCGGCGCTTCGCCGCGATCTACCGCCGGCGCGCGCCGTTCCCGCGCTGGCACGAGTTCCTGCCGCCGCTGTTCCTCTCGGCCCTCGTCTTCTGGCGCACGCGCGCGCTGGAGGCGACGCTGCCGGCCTACGCCTACCTGGCCTACCTGCTCGCCGACCACTGGTTGTTGCCGCAGAGCCGCACGCTGAAGTGGCTGCGCAACGCTTCGCCGCTGGTCTTCATGCTGGGCTACGGCCCGCGGTTCCTGGCGGCCTTCGGGCTGCCGCTGCCACTGGCGCCGGGAGCGCTGGCGAGCGTCGTGGCCGGCGCGCTCTATCCCTATCTCTACGATCGCGGGCGCACTGGCATCGCGTTCGTACGCGGGATGACGGCCACGCTCGGCCTGAGTCTCATGGCCGGCTTCGTGGCGCCGTCCGGTCTGGGACAGCACGTCGCCGCACCCGTGTTCGCGGCCGCCTTCGCCTGGGAGCGCGAGAGCGTCTTCTGGCGCTACGCGACTCCCCTCTTGCTGGCCTACGCGGGCGGAGTGGCGCTGCTGCTGCATGGCGGCTTGGAGCTGTTGCCCCACGCCCTCGCCGGCCTGCTCGGCTGGCTGCTCGCGCGCGCCCTGCCCGAGGGCTCGGAAGCCGGCTCGCCATCCGACACGGCCGTCACCGAAGAGCCGCTCGACGGACGCAGCCTGCGGCTGTGAGGTCCGTTGGGCCTGCAATCGGCGTGGCTCGCCAGAGACCGATCGCGCTTCTCCCTGCGTAGCGGCAGATGCATTGGCGCGGAATCCCGGCTAGCATACCGGTCCTCGTGAGCACTCCCGACGCCCCCGCCACGCCGCCCAGCGAGCCGTCGCAGGTTCCGCAGGAAGCCCCCGCCGACCAGCCGTTCGAGCTGGGCAGGTGGCTGATGGGGGCCGATGCCGGCCAGAAGCTGGCCCACACGGCCCATCACCAGGCGCCCTGGTGGAAGGTGATGTGCCTGACGGGCGTCGACTACTTCTCGACGCTCGGCTACCAACCCGGCATCGCCTTCCTGGCTGCCGGGGCCATTTCGCCGCTCGCGACGCTGGTGCTGGTGCTGGTGACGCTGTTCGTCGCCCTGCCGGTCTACCGCCAGGTGGCCGAGCACAGCCCGCACGGCCAGGGCAGCATCGCCATGCTGGAGGCGCTGCTGCCGCGCTGGCGCGGCAAGGCGGCGGTGTTGGTGCTGCTGGGCTTCGCGCTGACCGACTTCGTCATCACTATGACGCTCTCGGCAGCCGACGCGACCGCCCACATCATCGAGAACCCCTTCGTGCCGCACAGCTTCGACCACCCCGTCGGCGTGACGCTGCTGTTGCTGGCGGCCCTGGGCGCGGTCTTCCTCAAGGGTTTCCGCGAGGCCATGGGCTTGGCCGTGACCATCGTCGCGGCCTACCTGGCGCTCAACGTCGTGGTGCTGACGGTTGGGCTGCGCGAGGTCTTCGCGCATCCCGACGTGATCGGGCGCTGGCGCGACGCGCTGGCACAGGCTCACGGCGGCGGCTGGGGCGCGGTCGGCGTGGCGCTGCTGCTCTTCCCGAAGCTGGCCCTGGGCCTGTCGGGCTTCGAGACCGGCGTGGCAGTGATGCCGCAGGTGCAGGGCGATGCCGACGACGACCACGAACGGCCCGCCGGCCGCATCCGCAACACGCGCAAGCTGCTGCTGACGGCCGCGTTGATCATGAGCGGAGCGCTCATCACCAGCAGCTTCGTGACGACGCTCCTGATTCCAGCCGCCGAGTTCGCCAAGGGCGGCGCGGCCGATGGGCGCGCGCTGGCCTACATCGCGCACCACTACCTGGGCGACGCCTTCGGCACGCTCTACGACGTCGCCACGATCTCGATCTTGTGGTTCGCGGGCGCCTCGGCCATGGCCGGGCTGTTGAACCTGATCCCGCGCTACCTGCCGCCCTACGGCATGGCGCCCGAGTGGGCGCGCGCCACGCGGCCGCTGGTGCTCGTCATCACGGCCGTCACGTTCGTCGTCACGATCGCCTTCGAGGCGGACGTCGACGCCCAGGGCGGAGCGTACGCCACCGGCGTGCTGGTGCTGATGACCTCGGCCGCGGTCGCGGTCGCCATCGCGCGCTGGCCGAGCCGCGCGCGTTGGGCTTTCGTCGCGATGGCGGCCATCTTCGCGTACACGACGGTGCTGAACGTGATCGAGCGCCCCGAGGGCCTGAAGATCGCCTCGGGCTTCATCGCCGCGATCGTGCTGACTTCGATGTTGTCGCGCGCCATCCGCTCGACCGAGCTGCGCATCGGCTCCGTGCGGCTGAGCCCCAAGGCCCAGGAGTTCGTGCACGAGGTCGGGGCGCGTGACATCCGCCTGATCGCCCATCGGCCCGACAAGCAGACCGAGGCCGAGTACGAGAAGAAGGAGCGCCAGGCGCGCGAGGACCACAGCCTCGACGCGGGCGAGCCGCTCATCTTCCTGGAAGTGACCCAGGGCGACGCTTCGGCCTTCAGCGACCACGAGCTGCAGTTGTTCGCCTTCCGCGTCGGACGTCACCGCGTCCTGCGCTGCGTGAGCCCAGCCGTCCCCAACGCCATCGCGGCCATTCTGTTGCACCTGCGCGATCAGACCGGCAGCCTGCCGCACGCCTACTTCGGCTGGACCGAGGGCAACCCGGTGGGTTACGTGTTGCGCTACCTGGCCCTGGGCGAAGGCGACACGGCCCCGGTGACGCGCGAGGTGTTGCGCAAGGCCATCAAAGACCCGCTGCAGCGGCCTCGCATCCACGTCGGCTGACCGGCGGCGCGCCTCGCGGCGCGGGGTCGGCCCGCTCGCCCTGCGTCGCTGGGCGAGCGGGTTGCCGGCGACCGCCGCCATCGGGCGGCGCACGCTCGTGAACGTCGCGCCGGCAGACAGAGATCCCCTGGCCGGCATCGAGGTTGACCAGCAGCGGCGATAGTTGTACCGTGCCTACTCGTTATCGCATCTCTCGAAGAGAGCCTCTCGACCCAACTCAGACCAGGGAACGCCGACGGCCTGCGGCAGCGCGGGCTTCGAGCATGACTTCTCGGCCGCGCCCGAGAGACCCGGTGGCGAGCATGAGAATCGCGTTGGTGGAAGAGCGTGGCGGGCAGGCCGAGGCCGAGCGCGTCTTCGATCAGTCGACTGTGCGCATCGGGCGCGATCCCGCGCGGTGCCACGTGGTCTTCGATCAGGCGCGTTGGCCGATGGTCTCGCGCCAGCACGCCGAGTTGTGCGTGCAGGACGGACGTTGCCTGCTCGTCGACACTGGCTCGACGGGCGGCACTTTCGTGGACCGCCGTCGCATCGCCGAACCCACCGAGCTGCGGGTCGGCAGTCACGTGCAGCTCGGGTCCGACGGACCGGTCTTGCGCATCACCGGCCTGGGGCGGCCGCAGACCGTTCCGGACCAGGGCCAAGCCCAGGCAGCCGAGCCCGCGCTCCAGGCCGGCGCGGCACGCGCCAGGGCGACAGCGCCGGCAGACCTCGCGCAGGCATCGTCCGCTGCCGTCGAGCTGGTCGAACCCGCCAGCGGGCGACTGCGGCGCTTCGTGCTCAATGAGCAGGTCACGAGCTTCGGGCGTGACACGGGCATGGACGTGGAGCTCGATGCCAGCGCCGCCGTGGTCTCACGCCGTCATGCGGAGATACGGCGACAGGACGAGCAGTGCGTGCTCTTCGATCTCGGCAGCTTCAACGGCACTCTGATCAACGGGCGGCGCATCACCACGCCGACGCCGCTGCAGGACGACGACCGCATTCAACTCGGTCGGGGCGGACCGCTGCTGCGCTTCTGCGACCCGGCGCACCCGGCGTCGAGCGGAGCCCGGGTGGCTGGCCTGCTCCCGGGCGCCAGTCTCGGACGGACGGCGCCGCCGTCCCCCGCGAACGGCGTCGCGGCCGTGGGCGAGGAGATGCACACGATGGTGGTGCACGCGGGGTCGGGCCGCCTGCGACCACTGTCGCCGGCGGCCCAGGGCACGGCGCCGCAGTTGCTGATGCAGCTCTCGTTCGACACTCAGCCTCAGTTCACCGTCGGACGCGCGCTCGACAACGACGTGCGCCTGGACAGCCTGCAGATCTCCAATCATCACGCGCGTCTGTCCTGGTCGGGCGAGAGCGCCACGATCGAAGACGCCGGCTCGACCAACGGCACGCACGTCAACGGCGCGCGGATCAGCCGGCGCACCACGTTGCAGCCGGGCGACGTGGCCCAGATCGGGCCGTTCGTGGTGCAGGTGCACGCACCCCGCGGCATCGCCGTCTTCGACACGCGCGCCCGCACGCGGATCGACGCGGTCAGCATCACCAAGATCGTGCCGAACCGCTCGGGCGGCGGCACGGGCAAGTTGCTGGACGGCGTCAGTCTGGCCATTCAGCCCAACGAGTTCGTGGGCCTGCTGGGCCCTTCCGGAGCGGGCAAGTCGACCCTGATGGACTCGCTGAACGGGGTGCGCCCGGCGACCGAGGGCTGCGTGCTGATCAACAGCCTCGACCTGTACCGGCATCTCCAGTCGATCAAGCAGTCGATCGGCTACGTCCCGCAGGACGACATCATCCACCGCGAGTTGACGGTCTACCGCACGCTCTACTACGTCGCCCGCCTGCGGCTCTCGGGCGACGTCTCGGGCGCCGAGATAGACCAGATCGTCAGCGAGGTGATGGACGTGACCGGCATCTCCGAGCGCCGCGACGTCCCCGTGGCCCAGTTGTCGGGCGGCCAGCGCAAGCGCGTCTCGATCGCCGTGGAGTTGATCACCAAGCCGTCCGTGATCTTCCTGGACGAGCCGACGTCGGGGCTCGATCCGGCCACGGAAGAGAAGATCATGCGGCTCTTCCGCCAGATCGCCGAGTCGGGCCGCACCGTGATCTTGACGACGCATGCCATGGAGAACGTCAAGCTCTTCGACAAGATCGTCGTGCTGTTGCGCGGTCGGCTGGTCTTCTACGGCACGCCGCAGGAGGCCTTGGCGCACGTCGCGGCGGACAGCTTCAAGGACCTCTACGATCGACTCGAGGCCCCGATCGAAGCGCGCATCGCGCGCCTGGAGCCGCTGCCTGCCGATGCCAGCCGCGCGCAGAAACAGGCCTTCAGGCTGCGCAAAGAGCAGATCGCCGAGGAGGTGGCGGAGGAGTGGAGGCTGCGCTTCGAGCTCACCGAGCCCTATCGACGCAACGTCGTGGAGCCGCTGCGCGAGCTGGAGCAGGCTGCGCAACCGGCCAGCCCGCCGAGACGCCACACGACGGCCGGGGGGGCCGTCCGACAGTGGCTGACGCTCGCGCGCCGCTACTTGGAAGTGTTGGCGCGCGACAGGCTGAACCTGCTGATCCTGTTCGGTCAGGCGCCGGTCGTGGCGCTCCTGACCTACCTGGTGACGGGCCCCGAGCAGCCCCGCGATTTCCCCTATTTCGTCATGGCGCTCGTCTCCGTGTGGTTCGGGACTTCCGTCGCCGCCCGCGAGATCATCCGTGAACGCGCCGTCTACCAGCGGGAACGCATGGTCAACCTGGGGCTCGGACCCTATGTCGGGTCCAAGCTGTTCGTGCTCACTCTGCTCGTCGGCACGCAGTGCACGCTGCTCTTCGGCACGCTGAAGTTCCTGGACCTGGCCGGACTCATGAAGGTGCCGGCGACGCCGGCCTGGCTCTTCGGCCTGCCGCAGTTGCTGGTGATGATCCTGACGGGCATGGTGGGGGTGGCGCTCGGCCTGTTCGTCTCCACCGTGGTGAAGACTTCGGAGATGGCGACCAGCCTGGTGCCGCTGCTCCTGATTCCACAGATACTCTTCTCGGGCCTGGTCGGCGTCCCGAGAGGGCTCGCCCGTGTCGTCGGACTGACGATGCCGGCCACCTGGTCGTTCGACGAGATGAAGCGTCTCTCCGGCCTCGACACGTTGCGCGCGGAAGGCTCGGACCGGCGCGGGCCCAATCGCGGCCAGGGGCTCTACAAGCGCATCGAGGACGAGAACAGACGCAACGTCGTCAGGGCCGAAGCCGAACTCGAGAAATACCGGCGGGACGCCGCCGAGGCCACGCGCTCATACGAGCGGCGCATGCAGGCCTATCTGCGGGCGTGGCCCGTCGATCCCGCCGCCCGACCGGCTGCTCCCAAACTGGGCGCGCCCCCGAGGGTCGAGGCGGTCGTGCGCCTGCCCGACGACCTGAGCGACTACGTGGAGTTCAAGCATCCCTGGATGCACGTGCTCGTGGCCCCGCTCGTGTTGAGCGCGATGTTCGGCGGGCTCGTGCTCGCCGCCCTCGTGGCGTTGCGCGTCCAGGACGTCGAGTGAACGGCGCGCGGCGCGCACCGCCTGCGAGCTACTGGCCGCGCAGGGCGGGCACGCGACCGTCGCAATAGACCGCCAGCTCCGAGGCCGAGAACTGCAGGCCCGTGTAGAACGGGCCGAACTCGCCGTACCACACGCTGGCTTCGTCGAAGCGCATCTCGTAGACCAGCTTCTTGAAGACCACGGGGTCGTCGGCGAACAGGTCGACGCCCCACTCCCAGTCGTCGAAGCCGATCGAGCCCGAGATGACCTGCGTGACCTGACCCGCGTAATGGCGCCCGATCTTGCCGTGCTCGAGCATCATGTGGGCGCGCTCCTCGAAGGGCACGGCGTACCAGTTCTTGATCTCGCCGCGGCGCTTGTTCATCGGGTAGAAGCACACGTGCCGGCGCGCGGGCATTTCCAGGAACAGACGTCCGAGGACGCGCCGGCGCTGTTCGGCCATCTCCATGTCGAAGGCCGCGTCGTGCTCGGCGCTGCCGACTTTCAGCCCGCGCTCGCCCAGGCGCCTGTGGATCTGGCCGGTCATCTCGTAAAGACCCAGCTCCAGCACGGAGACATACGACGTGGTGGGTTCGAGGAAGCGCGCCAGATCGAGCCGGCCGACCGTGAGCTGGGCCGCCTGAAGAGCGTCGAAGTCGCGGCGGGCATGGATCAAGAGCAGATCGCCCTTGTGTCCGAGCAGGGTCGCGAGCACCGTGGCGCCCTGGTCGCCGCGCGGCCAGCCCTCGAAGGTCTCGCGCGCCTGGCCGACGACGCGTTCGCGCTGCGCGCCGGGCAGAGCCATGATCTCGCTCCAGCGCACACGGAACATCTGGTGCAACAGGCTCCAGCCTTCGAGGGTCTCGGGGACGCGCGGATCGTGCATGCTCGGCCTCTCGTGTGCGGCGTCGCGTTCAGTGGACGCCGCCGTCAAGCGAAGCCCTACGGCTTCGCGCCCGTGCGACGCGCTCATTGTACGCAGGCGCGCCGCGTACACGAGCTTTCACGCGCGCCCGGGTTGTGGGCGCGGCGCCCCCGATGGACAATAGCGTTGGTCGCTCGGCCGCGGCCTTGATCGGGAGCGCCCTCGCGTGCAAGCGAACCCGTCGGTTGTCGTGGTGTCGATTCTGGCCTTCGGCCTGGCAGGCTGCGGAGGCGGCCACAGTTCCGCCTCGCCTGCCGCGGCCCCGCCCGCTGCCGCGCGCGCGCTGCGCGTGCGCACGGCACCCGTCGTCGCGCGCGACGTGGTCTACAGCATCGAGGCGCTCGGTTCGCTCGAGGCCGAAGAGCTGGTGCAGGTGACCGCGGAGGTCGACGGCGCCGTCAGCGAGGTGCTGTTCCACGAGGGCGACCACGTGCGACGCGACAGCGTCCTGGTGCGCATCGACCCCGACCGCTACCGGCTCGAGGCCCAACGCGCGGCCGCCACGCACGCCAAGGCCGCAGCCGACGCGCAGCGCGCGCAACAGGAGCTGCAGCGTCGCGAGGAGCTGTTCGCCGACAAGCTGGTGGCCGTCGAGGAACTGAACCGGGCGCGCGCCGAGGCGGAACGCCTGGCCGGCGAGGCCGCCGCGACCAAGGCTCAGGCCGACATCGCGCGCCAGAACCTGGCGCGGGCCGAGGTGCGGCCACCCCTGCCGGGCGTGATCGACACGCGCGCGGTCAGCACCGGTCAGTACGTCAAAGCGGGCACCTTGCTGGCCACGCTCGTCGACACGAGCCGTCTGCGTCTGCGCTTCAAGGTCTCCGAGGGCGAGTCGCTGCGCGCGCGGCGGGGCGAGAGCGTGCGCTTCCGGGTCGCGGCGCTGGGCGCGCGCGAATGGAGCGCCACGCTCTATCACGTCGGCGAGCTGGCCAACGCCACCACGCGCCAGGTGGAGGTGCTCGCCTGGGTGCAGAATCCCGGGCCGCTCAAGCCCGGCTTCTTCGCCGAGGTCACGCTGGCCAGTGAAGCGCACAAGAACGCGCTGGTCGTGCCCGAAGGCGCGGTGCAGGCCAGCGAGCGCGGCTTCATGGCCTACGCCGTGGAGCACGGGCAGGCCCGCGCGCGCGGCGTCGCGGTGGGGTTGCGCACCAAGACCGGCACCGTGGAAATCCTGTCGGGTCTGTCCGCGGGTGACGTGGTGGTGGTCGAGGGCTCCGACCGCCTGGCCGACGGCATGCCCGTGCAGGTGGCCCCGCCCGAGGCTGGCGCAGCGGAAGAAGGCGCGCGATGACGCCCCTCGATGGCGCACCGCAACAGGGCTCGCCCGAGCCCGAGGAAGACCCGCGCCAGATCGCGAGCGGCATGACGCTGGCCGACGTCTCGATCCGCAACCACGTCTTTGCCTGGATCTTGATGGCGGCGCTGATCGGCTTCGGCCTGCTGGTCTACACCGGCTGGGGCAACGTGCTGCCCGGCCTCGGCATCAGCCAGAACCCGGACGTCGACTTCCCGGTCGTGAACGTCTCGGTCACCTACGAGGGCGCGTCCCCCGAAGTGGTCGAGTCGGACGTGGTCGACTTCATCGAAGACGCCGTCGTCTCGGTGGAGGGCGTGACGCAGATCAGCTCGACCTCACGCCAGGGCTCGGCCAGCGTGACGATCGAGTTCGACCTGGCGCGCAGCATCGACGCGGCGCTCCAGGACGTGCAGACGCGCGTGGCCCAGGCCGCACGCCGGCTGCCGCGTGAGATCGATCCGCCCATCATCACCAAGACCAACCCTGAAGACCAGCCGATCATCTGGCTCTCGCTGGCCGGCAACCGCTCGCCCATCTTCCTGGCCGACTACGTGCGCAACGTGCTGCGGCCCCAGTTCCAGACGGTGCCGGGCGTGGGCGAGGTCATGCTCGGGGGCTACCGCGAGCGCAACGTGCGCGTGTGGTACGACGCTGCGCGCCTGGAAGCCATGGGCCTCACGGTGCTCGACGTCAACCGCGCCATCCAGCGCGAGCACCTGGAAGTGCCAGCCGGCCGCATCGAGAGCGCCGAGCGC
>WBZQ01000912.1_pt1 | contig 15806 bp, 11 predicted proteins | sample 5204251 | NCBI WGS metagenome assembly WBZQ01 (sample SAMN12412402, study PRJNA552823) | activated sludge metagenome | isolation source: activated sludge from nitrification reactor of wastewater treatment plant... | place: USA: Virginia | collected 2017-09 | reverse complement strand
GAGCGCAAGCCTGTTGCGCCCCTTTTCAAACAGTGCGGGAAATTATCTGGTGGTCACAGAAGCACGCTCATCGCGCTTGATGCGCAAATCACGGTAGTAATCATAAACGTACTCTTTCATGGCTTTGTGACCCCAGCGCGTATAGAAATCGTAGTCTTTCATTTCTTCATAGGCGCGGCTGATGTCCCAGTTTTGCATCGTCATACGAAACACAGCGGTCATCGCTCCTGTGCGGTGACGACCACCTGCACAGTGGACATAAACCGGCCAATTTTCCTGATTGTTCACCAGCGAAAGGAACTTTTCTGCCGCATCCGCAGAAGGATAATCTTTGTCGCTCATCGGGAAATTGATGTAGCGCAACCCGGCTTGTTCTGCGAGAGACTTGGCGTAATCTTTCGGGTCATTGCGCAAATCAATCACGGTTTTGACGCCGATGGCAGTGAGCTGGGAATACTGATCGCGTTCTGGCTGTGCACCGCGATAGTAAAAGTCCGTCACTTTCCCAAAATTTTCGACTTCGACGTCAACACCGTTGATCGTCGGTTTATCACTGTTGCGTTTTCCGTTGGCAGACGACGCCATGCTCAAAGAAAAAACCACGGCGCTTACCAACAACAGCAACCACAATCCGCGAGCAGGAACTCTGTTTACCGGCGGGAAAACTTGAATGAGCCTGCTGAGCCTTTCATATTTCTTCATCATGCTAGTCCCGTTGAGTACAGTCCGCGCTAGTTATACTGCGCCGATCTGGTATTGATTGAAGACTCTGATTGTTTGCTCGTAATGAACCCGACCTGGGGAATGGCCGGTGTCGTCAGGACGACGTCTCAGATGATACGGATTGAAGGTTGGGATGTCCAGCCCTTCTTCAAAAATCTGGAAAATTCATTTTTTTGGACTTCTCCTTGAACTTCCCAGTTTGCTATCACTTATCTCAGAAAAGAATGCCCTATTTAGTTTTCGCAGGCGGTGCGATCACTTTCCAGGTGATCTCAACACTCTTCCCCGGTTCAAGTTTTTCGACGCGAAATAAGGCATAGAGGTCTGTGTCTGAATCACGGGTGTGAACCAGATACATATGACCTTCTACTGCTTTGATACTGGGTTCGCGCTCTGGCTCTTCGTAGGCGGGAAGCCTTGGAATATGAAAACTGTCTTCCCAGTTATGCTTCCCAAGGTCTTTAATCCGACTTCGGTCGTCTGTGACTGTGGTGACGTCAAAGGCGTCAGGAAGCGGGCTATTCCCAAATAGAATGTCCCAGTCATTACGACAAAGTTTCTGCACTTCTGGGCCATTACCACCACACTGGAAACTGAAGGCGGCAAAAGCGTAATTGTCTTCTCCATCAATCGTCCCCCGCTTTAACAAGACACCCGTTTTAATCTCATCACTTGGCGTTTGAGCCGAAGCTGCGCACACGCCACATACGATCAAGGCCCAAAGCAGCAGGGGTAACAATCGTATATCTATCACCCGTTTTGTTTTTGTTGTTACATCAATCTCCATACCTATCCTGTACGTCGTTAATGACTTGAGTAATCCCTTCCTCAATTTGTTGAGCTTTCAGGCTCATACCCGTTTGAAGTGCCTTGACAGCGCCATCATCAAGAGGCAATCCAAGCTCTTGTCTTGCAAGTACAATGACCTTAAATGAAACTTGCGCAAATCTATTCATGTGCTCTACGCATTTGCTAGCGAGGGCTGCCTGTTTACGGTTGAGTTCAGATCTCACTATAACCAATTCTTGTCTTAGCTGCCCTTCTCTAAGTTGATCCACGCTCGCCTGAGTAACCATGGAATCCAGTTCTTTTTGCAAACCGTCAGTGTTCTTCGCCATTTCATCTATTTCGTATTTATCCACCAATAATACTTGAATGGACCCGCTCAAACAGAGATTAATCTCTTCAACGGCTTCGACAATATAGATTTTTGCCATTGCAGCTCTAGCTTCTCTTGCCAGCTTGTTAAATTCTGTTTGCGAAGCTGTTGGATCTGCAAAGTGCCCAAGAAAATCCTGAAGCTTTGACATTGCTTCAACCATTCCAAGGAAAACTTCTTTCTTTAGAGTGATTTCCCTTTCAAGGCGTTTTTGCGTCGAATCGTGATTGAGCTGTAAGCGAAGCCTCGTTGTATTTTCATTGTTGTTTACTTTATTAGTACAAATCGTCACAACTGCGCTAATCACAGCGACCAGTAACGCGATGCTACCGCCGATCAGCGCTCCTTTTAAGCTTGGGTCCATGTTCTCCCCCACCTCTTCAAAAAGACTCCATCAGTTCGCGTAAAAAATAACACTTCTATGCATCTTTAGTCTTCATCTGTGACAAAGATCAGGCATCATGAAGGTCTTCACTTCCTACCCTTTCAGCCTGATATGGTCGCCAGCCCAACGCCCAGTCCAGGTATTGCAGTGCCGCGAAATTCTTTTTGTAGTCGTAAACTGAAGGCTCGCGATACGCATATCCGGGATAGTAATACCGGCAGGAGTGTTCGGTCGCATATTGAATGGATGCCAGGATGCAAAAGATGCCAAGGCTGCGTTTTGCTTCAGCCGGTTCAAACATCGCGTAAACGCTCGAAGCCGAATCGCGCCCCAAATCTAAAAAGCTGACAGCAATCAGCTTATCGCCGTGAAAGACACACACTTCCTTGGTTCGACACGGGACCGTTGCCGGAGCGTCTGAAAGAAAGTTATAGAGCGATTCAGGCACATTGTCTTTGAAGCGTGCGCGATGCCGTAAAAACAATTCTTCTTTAACCTGATCAATAAAGGCGTCGCGGATGACGACCTGCACATCCTGATTTTTCTGCCAGACCCGTTTTTGGCTGCGCGACGGTTTAAAAGACGACAATTCAATGCGCAGCGGAATCACCGTTCGGATTTCGTCGCGATCTGGCGAAATCGAATAGCGGAAAAAATAGGTGCCGAAATGACGCCAGCCCATCGCCCAGAGCCGATCCATTTGCTCTGGCGTCACTTCATCTCGCCAAAAATACTCGTCCGTCGGGCGCGTCTGCCTCTACATCTTTCAATTACTGCCGATATAAGTCTTCCAAGAGCTTCAAAGCCGAACTCACCAACATTTCGCCCGAGCCTGCAGCGCAACGGGCGCTGATGACTTCGTAATTCCCTTCCGGGTACGCCGACTTGTTGGGAATGTAGCCGATCGAGCCATTGGCAAGTTCGACAATGAACGTGTGTTTGAACGGAGAGGCTTGTTTGATCGAAAGGCCAAGTTCGACAAACACTTCGCCGGGCAGCGAAACGAACGCAACATCTTTTCCAAGCGCGATGACTTGCACTTCGACTTCGAGCGGCTGACCGCGTCGTGCGGCAATATCCAACACCTGAAATGTTTTGACCTGTTCGGTAAACATCGTTTTGGGGTCAGTCAGACGTTGCAAAATCTCATTGGCTTTGACGATGTCTCCGTCGTTGATTGGCGCAGTCGGCAGTTTGACGATCTCACTGCGCACCTGAATTTTGGCTGGCTCAAACGGCTGCAACTTGCCCCAACTGCGATTGAGCGCCCCCGCCAGACTGGTCGCAATGCGAAACGATTCTGCCACGCCTTTTTGATTATCTGCCCAGGTGATGTCGCGGTGATTGATGTTGCCGCAAGCTCCCAAAGCAAACAGTGTCAGCATTTCGCGGCCTTTGTATTCCGCCAGCAAGCGCGACAGATGTCCCATGTAATCAGCTGAAAACTTTTGCCCGCCCGTCGTGTCGGAGTGCAAAGCGAAGTTGATCACCGAGGTGATCGGTTTGGCCTGAGGCGTGTCGAAATACAAAAACCCGACTTCGGGGTCAATCGGCCCCGCCGGACGAATGATGCTCTTATCCTGTTTGGGCGGATTCCAACTGACAGAACCGTCCCGCATCCAAAAGCGGCGATTGAAACTAACGCCATCTTCATATGCGGCAGTTGCGCTGCCACGAGCAGGCGCGAGTTTTTGATTGGCTTCGACAACGGATTGCGCAATCAAGCGCGGCAAATTCTCTGTAAATTTCAGCGCAGCTTCTGTGTCGCCGCCATCAAGTTTGTCGCGCGTGTTTTCGCCAGAAACGACCGGCGAAGTGTGACTGTGCGTCGCAGCAATCATCACGTTTTCGCCGCGCATGCCAGTTTGCGCTTCAATCAACTTGCGCGCGCTTTCGATGGTATGGCGCGGCAAAGTCAGGATGTCGCAAACAACCACTGCGGCTTTGACGCCGTCGCGCTCAAACACCACGGCTTTGCTGTATAGCTCATCGAGCGTGCCTTCGGATAAACGTTTGCGGTAATACCCCGCCATCGGCGTTCCGTTCGGCGGCGTAATGACAACCGCTGCTGCGCCGACACGAAATTCGCCGACTACGGCATTTGGCGTTAGCGCGATGAGCGCTACCAACAACAGAAAAATCTGTTTCATGTCCGCTCCTGTCAAAGCAGTTGCTTGCCCATGATGATCAACGGCAAGACTTCGCCGTCGGGCAAAGATTGCTCGACCTGTTCAAGAGGTTCATACCCAAGCGCGGCATACAGCGGCACACCCGGCAACGTGGCTCCCAGTTGCAAGCGGGTAAATCCAGCGGCACGCGCCGCCGCCTCGGAAGCTTCGATCAATTGTCGCCCGATTCCTTGTCGCGCAAAATCGGGATCAACAAAAAACGCCCGGATGCGTGCCGCGTCTGCCAGCGGGTTGAGCAGCGAGTCTTCATTCATTTTCGTCTGATCGCCGCCATACAGTGTGCGGCGCTTGCTCCACCCGCCGCAACCAGCAATCCGGCCATCAATTTCAGCGACAAAGTACGTTTCATCCGCAATGAGCTGGGTATCAATCCCGAAAACATGGATCAGCGAAAGCTCAATCTGGCGCGGGCTGTAATATCCGGCACTCAGTCCGCGCACAGACTTTCGCATCAACTGATCCAGCGCAGGCAGGTCATCCGTGCGCGCCACACGAATACGAAGCGGCATCGCCGTCACCCCACATCATCCTGCGGCAATGCATCAGCAAACTGATCATTGTCGTTTAAGGATTTTCTCTGCCGTAACAATTCGGCCTTTAACTGTTCAACCACTTTGGCATACGCCGGATCCTGGTAAACGTTTTTCATCTCCTGCGGGTCTTTTTGCAGATCGTACAGCTCCCACTGATTCAGCTTGTTAAAGAAAATCAGTTTGTAACGGTGTGTGCGAATGCCGTAATGCGCGGCGACATTGTGATGGCCGGGATGGTAATAACGGTAATACATCGAAGTACGCCAGCCAGCCGGTGTCTGGCCGCTGAGCAACGGCAAAAAGCTGCGGCCTTGCATATCGGCAGGAACCTTCACGCCAGCGGCATCCAGCATCAGCGGCGCGAAATCCACGTTCAGAATCATCCCTTTGCTCACACTGCCCGATTTGATGCGTGATGGCCAGCGAATCAGAAACGGCATGCGCAACGATTCTTCATACATAAACCGTTTGTCATAGAAATTGTGTTCGCCCAGGAAAAAGCCTTGATCCGAGGTGTAAATCACAATCGTGTTTTGCGCCAAACCGCTTTTGTCCAAAAACTCCAGGAAGCGCCCGATGTTGTCATCCAACGACTGCACGCAAGCCAGGTAATCCTGCATGTAACGTTTGAACTTCCAGCGCTTCAGTGCAGCGCCGCTCAGCCCGGCAGGCGGTTTGCCCTTGGTGTCATTGTCATTCAAATCGGTATCAATGTGCATCGTGGATTGACGCGCGGCGTCAGACTTACCTTTGTAATCGTCGTCGAACGTGGCCGGAATCGGCGGCTCATAGTTTTCGTATTGCTTGCGGTATTTTTCAGCGGGTTGCCAATTTCGATGCGGAGCCTTGTGGTGATACATCAAAAAGAACGGTTTGTCCTGTGGGCGATTTTTGACAAACTCGATGGATAAATCCGTGATGACATCGGTGGTATAGCCGCTAAGCTTTTTGCGCTGGCCGTTTTCGATCATCACCGGGTCAAAATACGCTCCCTGTCCCGGCAAGATGTTCCAGTAATCAAAGCCAGCCGGTTTGCCTTCCTCAGGTCGTTTCGGATCGTTCCCACCCAAATGCCATTTGCCGACCATCCCGGTGTGATACCCGGCGGCTTGCAGATATTTCTGCAATTGCGGCTGCGTGCTGTCTATGTGGTTAAACACGGGCACGCCGTTCAAATGTGCGTATTTCCCCGTCAGAATTGCGGCGCGGCTGGGCGTGCATATCGAATTGGTGACAAAACAGTTTTCAAACTTCATCCCTTCTTTGGCCAGGCGATCAATATGCGGCGTCTGGATCAGCTTGCTGCCATAAGCGCTGATCGCATGCGCAGCGTGATCATCCGACATGATGAACACAATGTTAGGGCGTTGAGCGTCAGCTTGCCGGGCGCGATTCTGACGCGCATCGGCGGATGGAATACAAAGCAACAACATCACCAACAACAAACCACGGAAGACGGGTTTCATCTGTAGCTCCTGAACGAGATGTTTGGGGTTAGACAGCTTGTGGGCCAACGGGATCAATCTGGCGCAATTGCTTCTTTGCTAGTACGCGGTAACAGTCAGGCAAGTCAAACGCGGTCAGTATGCCGGGCACCAGCGTCGAAAGCGGCCATTGATAGTCAGCTGATTCCGCAACGTCGGCGAACGACGTCAATGCCAGTTTCAGCGTGACGCGCGTCACCACATCTGACAACACAGCGGCAAACGTCGCCGGAATCGTGCCCCAGCCTTTGGCTGCCAAATGCACCTGGGTATAGCCATAACTTTTCAGCCACGCCAACACGCTCAACAGGTCAAGCGTCTTTTGTCCAACATAGGGAGAATCCAGCATCAACGAATGTCCGGCGTAAAAGTAATCGCTGCCATACGGAACCAGAAATTGATCTTCGCCGCAGGTGTCTGGCTGAGATTCGCCGATGCCACGCACGTCGCAAGTGAAAAAGGCCGCCTGCGAATCAAGGCCAAGCAATTCGCGAATGAGCGGTTCTTCGCGCAATTCCTGATCGCTGGAACGATGTGCAACATACAACACGGCGCGTTCGCCGCGCGGTGGGCGTGAATAGTGCGTTTCGTCAGACAAGCAATACACCAGCGCCTGAATGCCCGGCTCAGTTTCTATGGCATACGCGGTGAATTCGCGTTTGGGATATTGGCGGCCCGTGAATCGTCGCAGGATGCGCGCATCTGGCGTGGCAACTGTTGTCGGCAGCTTTAAGACTGCAGCAACCTTTTGCGCCAAGCCAGACTCGCTCAACGCCGTGCGCTGACGGGCAAGCGCTTTTGATTTTTCCGCCGTAAAGGAAAACACCGTGCGCGAATTCAATTCGGCCACTTGACCGCGCGGCGTGCACCACAAGGTTTCGTCTTTTTCCAACGTCAGCGCCGGTTCCGTTGTCGCGTCAGAAACTTTTGTCGCGCGGTTAAACCAGCGATACATCGCTTCGCGGCTTTCCTGTGTGTACCCGTGCGGTTTGGGGCCGACAAACAACGAAATGTTGTCTTCAGCGCCCAGCAATTTGTACAACCGCTTAAGCCGCGCATAGGCTTCTTCAGCGCCGCGCGCGTCAAAATAATCTTTCTCTTGCGAAAGAATGACGATGGGCTTGGGCGCCAACGCGGCCAGAAAGTCATCGTGATCCAAGCCAGCCGCCAACACATTGGGTGGGTACTGTTCGATGTCTTGCGGCAATTCGTTTTCCACGTTGCGGCGCATCGTCGTTACAAAACAGCTTGGCGCGACCATCGTCCAGCGCTGTTCCAGACCGCATAACCACGTCGTCACCGTTCCGCCTCCCGAATTCCCTGTCAGCCCGATGTGACGCGGATCTACTTCGGGGCGCGTCAACAAATAATCCAGCGCGCGAATGCCATCCCAGGCGCGCCAGAAAGCGAAGTTTTCGCCAATCAACAACTGCTGATTGCCAGCGACCAGGTGTTCTTTAACGCCAGCGCCGACGCGAGATTTCAAATCGTTGCCGACATATTGAAAGCGCTCTCCCTGCCCCAACGGATCAAAGATCAATACGACATACCCCAGCCTGGCCAACCCTTGGGCGAATGATTGATACGCTTCGCCTGCTTTGCCGTTGTCATAATGCCCGCAAGACGCCACCACCCCCGGCAACGGAAACGCGCGCCCTTTCGGCACGTACAAATTCCCCGTCACCATCAACCCAGGCCGACTTTCAAAAATGACTTTTTCGATCTTGTATGTGTCGCGTTCGACGATGCCGGTCACGCGTGCATTGAGCGGCGTCTTTTCCGGCATCGGCCCGAAGCAATTGCGAATACGCGTGCGAACGTCTCGCACATAGCGTTCGGCTTGCGCGCGGGTTTTCAAGGCCGCTTTCTTCTGCAAGGCGTCGCGTTCGATATCGCGCACGCGCGCAACGAAATATTCCTGCACCATGCGCGGAAAGCGATTGAGCGGCGTCAGCGTCTGGGCATTGGCGGCGACAGGGGATGGCAACTCTGCGCCCAGAACTTCGCTGGGCGCAACCAGGCCCAAGACGCCCAAACTGGCTGTGCGAAACAAATCGCGGCGCGAAAGCGAAGCAGAGTCGTTGGAATGACGAGTGTCGGATTTCAACCGGAGCCTCCAGAGACAGGATCAACTGCGGGATTGATGAGAGAGAGGCGTTCGCTGGCGAAGGCCTCTCTCGAATGATCAGCGACCAACCGGCTTACATTCCAGTGTCGTCGGCGGAAGGGCCATACAATGCCGGAACCGGCACATCACACATGCGCAAATACACGGTCAGTTGTGCGCGATGATGAATCAGGTGATTGAAAATCATGCCGCGCAAACAGGCGATGCGTGGCATGGTGAAAATCGTGTTTCCGCCACCGAGCAATGACCAATTTGCCAGCAAGGTTTCATCGCTTGCGCCAGCCAGCGCTTCGCGAAATTCAGCCAGCCCCTTGTCGAATTTTGCGAGCAAGTCTTCGACTGAAGCAGCAGGCAATTCCTGATACGGTTCAGCTCCTGGCGGCGCATAATCAAACGAATCCTGTTTTATGGTAACCGTGCCCCAATTGAGCATGTTGGCGATATGCGTAGCCAAGGAAATCATTGTGAACGACTTTTCGTGTGGGCGAAACTCGAACTTGTCTGCCGGAATGCGCTCCAATGTTTTGCGCGTGCCGGCCATTTCCTGATCCAGTTCGGGTAACAGAGATTGTGCAATAGACATCTTTAACTCCTTGCAAAGGCGTTGAGTGAATGCAGCCAGATAAGCCAGAAGGCTCGTGGGCCAGAGGGCTGGCAGAAAAGCTGCGTGCAACACGAAGGTGCTTGAGTTCTTCCAGGAACGGAAGAGGAAGAGAAATTGAACGGGCAAGCAATGTTATGCGACGGGTTGTCGCATAACATTGCTTGCCAAAGCGGAACCGTTATTTTTTCGAGGTCTTTGCCTCGTCGGCAAATGGCTCGACATCGGGAATGACTTTCACACCGGTCGTAAACTTGTAAGGGGCCAAAGCCAATCCGCTGGGAAAGGTGAGCTCAACCATGTAGGCCGTCCAGCCGCGTTTCGGCGCGGGGACTTTGGCGACATACGTGCCGTTGCCTTGATCGGTCAAATCCGTGCTGGTCCAACGCGGCCCAATCGTGGTCAGGCGAAAATCGCGCGCGCCGGGATTCGACGCTTGCCATAACTTCACCGCCGAAGGCTTGTTTTTTGCCTGCACACGAATGGTGCCGTCTTTTTCGATTTTCCAATCGAATTGCGGCAAATCGGCGCTGGTCAAAATCGCGTTGTAACAGGCCAGCAACGTCATCCAGGCATCAGAGCCACGCAACGAATGATCGGCGTTCGGCACATAACGCAGATATTTCACGCCCGGCAAATCGGCGTAATAAAACTGCCAGGAATCCGGCACGAAGAATTGGTCTCCGGTCGCGTTGATCAGGAATTTCGGCATCGTCATCCGCTGACGGTATTCATACGGCTCGACGATCTTCATCAACTCTTTGTAACGCGGCGAATCCTGCTGATTCATGATGCCCATTACTTCGTAATCGCCGACCGCAGGCGCGTAATAGCCATAAACCGCAAAGTGATGTTTGAACGACGGAATCACATTCAACAGATCAATCACAATCGGCACGATTCCGACGACGCGCTTGTCCACCGCCGCCGTCGTCCAGGTTGTCCACCCGCGTTTGGAACCGCCCGTCACGACAAATTCTTCTACCTTGGTATTGCCGCCTTCCGCACTGGCGCAAAATGAAGTGATCGTATCCATGGCGCGCACCGCAGCCTTGGTCATCGGCAAGCGCGCAGGCCAGCTTTCGTCGCCGGTCTTGAGAAACTTGTCCCAGGTATAGGCAATCATCTCGTCTTCGACGCGGGGCTTTTTGTCATCGCTGAACGTGAGCGGTTGGTTGGGAATCATGCGCAATTCGGTAACCACGGATTTGGTCGCCAGCGCAATTTGAATGACTGAGCCATCAGCGTCTTTCGGCGGTCCGCTATTGTTGTTGCCGCCAGTGATATACAGCAGCCCTTTATTGGTTTTGACGTCATCCGGTTTGACCAGAATCATCCAGTGCCACCAGACGTTGCGGTCAACTTCGCTGCTGGCGCGCCAGGTCTGCGAAGTCATTTTGATGATGAAGGTGGTGTACCCCTTGCCGGTTGTTTTGCTGACCAGCTCGTATTTGTAGGTGGGATCAGGCGTTTCGATGTACTTATCCAGCGCGGTTTTCGCCGAAGCAGGCATCGGCGCTTGCGCCTGCGTCATCGTCGTCAACAGACAAACGGCGCAGAGAAAAATCGTAACCTTCAACAGCCTGGTGAGTCCTTGAGGTGCCAACTGGTGCATCGTTTCTCTCCGAATGGTTTTGCTAACTGCGTTGGTGAATTGGCGGACAAAAAAGACAGGGCAAACAACGTTTCAGGCTGGCTAAGGAATGCCTGAAACGTTGTGTCGTCCTGTCTACGTTCGTAACAACACAAACCAGCGCGAATTAAGCCAACGCCGGGTCAAGCGCTTCCGGGTTCAACCCCAGATCAGCGATTGCTTGCGCCGCTTTCTTCGCATTGAATTTGCCATCGCGCGCCAGCCGCGACAGCGTCGCAGCCACAATCGCTTCGGCGTTAACTTCGAAATGCTTGCGCAGATACGTGCGATTGTCGCTGCGCCCGAAACCATCCGTGCCCAAGCTGACCAGGCGGCCATTCAGCCACGGAGCCAGTTGATCGGGCACGATCTTCATGTAATCGGTCGAAGCGATGATCGGGCCTTCGGTCTTTTCCATCACCTGAGCGATATACGGCTTTTGCTCCGCTTCGGTGGGATGCAAACGGTTCCAGCGTTCCGCCTGCAACGCGTTGCGCCGCAATTCGTTATAGCTGGTCACGCTCCACACATCCGCATTGACCTTGTATTGTTCGGCCAGCATCTGCTGCGCGCGCAAAGCCTCATTGGCCATCGGGCCGCTGCCCCACAGATGAACTTTGGGACGTCCCGCACCGGCTTTCAGCTTGTAAATGCCTTTGATAATGCCTTCGGTCACACCTTCAGGCATTTCGGGCTGCGCGTAGTTTTCGTTATAGAGCGTCAGGTAGTAATACAGGTTTTCCTGTTCCTGATACATCCGCCGCATGCCCTCTTGCACGATCACAGCCAATTCATACGCGTAGGCAGGATCATAAGCGGCGCAGGTCGGGACCGTGCTCGCCAACACGTGACTGTGTCCGTCCTGGTGCTGCAACCCTTCGCCCATCAGAGTCGTGCGTCCGGCGGTCGCGCCACACAGGAAGCCTTTACCGCGCGAATCCGCAAACGCCCAGGCAAAATCGCCGATGCGTTGGAAGCCGAACATCGAGTAATAGATGTAAAACGGAATCATCTCGACGCCGTGGTTGGCATAGGCAGTGCCAGCCGCCGTGAATGACGCCATCGAACCCGCTTCGGTAATGCCCTCTTCCAAAATCTGACCGGCTTTGTCCTCTTTGTAATAGAGGAACATATCGGAATCGTGTGGCTCATAAAGCTGGCCCTGGCTGGCGTAAATGCCGACCTGGCGGAACAGCGATTCCATACCGAAAGTACGCGCTTCGTCAGGAATGATCGGCACGATGCGCTTGCCCACGTTTTTGTCTTTGAGCAATGCCGTTAGCATTCGCACGAACGCCATGGTGGTCGAAACTTCGCGACCTTGCGAGCCGTCCAGTTGTTCCTTGAACAGCGAAATTTCCGGCGTCACCAGTTTTTCCGACTTCACCTGACGCGACGGATAATAGCCGCCCAGTTCTTTGCGCCGTTGGTGCAGGTAAATAACTTCCGGGCTGTCTTGCGGCGGCACAAAGAACTTGGCCGCTTTGGCGTCTTCTTCCGAAATCGGCAGATCGAAACGATCAATCATGTTGATCAGATCGTCTTCGTCCAGCTTTTTGGCCTGGTGTGCCAGGTTACGGCCTTCGCCTCCTGACGGGCCCAGACCATAACCTTTGATCGTCTTAGCCAGAATGACTGTCGGTCGGCCCGTGGTTTCAAATGCGCGTTTGTAGGCGTTGTAAACCTTGCGCGAATCGTGGCCACCGCGGCGCAACTTCCACAAATCTTCATCGCTCCAGTCTTTGACCAGTTCGAGCAATTCGGGATATTTGCCGAAGAATTTCTCGCGCAGGAACGCGCCGTCTTTGGCGCGGAAGGATTGATACTCGCCGTCCACACACTCTTCCATGCGTTTCAGCAAAATACCGGTTTTGTCTTTGGCAAAGAGCGGATCCCAAATCCCGCCCCAAAGGACTTTGATCACGTTCCAGCCTGCGCCACGGAAGGCGGCTTCGAGTTCTTGCACGATCTTGCCATTGCCGCGTACCGGGCCGTCCAGCCGCTGCAAGTTGCAGTTCACCACAAAAATCAGGTTGTCTAGCTTTTCGCGTGAAGCCAGCGTGATCGAGCCCATTGATTCTGGCTCGTCCATTTCGCCGTCGCCCAGGAACGCCCACACCTTGCGGTCAGTTGCCGAAATCAGACCACGATTTTCCATATAGCGCATGAAGCGCGCCTGATAGATGGCATTCAATGAAGCCAAGCCCATCGAAACCGTCGGGAAGCTCCAGAAATCCGGCATCAGCCAAGGATGCGGATACGAGGTCAAGGCCGGTTCGCCGCGCAATTCGTGGCGGAAGTTTTCCAGATGCTTGAGCGACAGACGGCCTTCCAAAAACGCCCGGGAATAAATGCCTGGGCTGGCGTGACCTTGAAAGTAAACAAAATCACCCGGCGTTTCAGCGCCAGCCTGATCCTTGATCGTCGCGCGGAAGAAATTGTTGAATCCGACTTCCATCAAAGTCGCGACAGAAGCATACGTGGCGATATGACCACCGATGCCGGAGTCTTTCTTGTTTTGCTGGACGACCATTGCCATCGCATTCCAGCGGATGATGCTCTTGATACGGCGTTCCATTTCCAGATCGCCGGGATACGGCACTTCTTCGGAAAGGGGAATCGTGTTGCAATATGGCGTATTGAATTGCTGCGGCAGGTGCAGGCCAGCGAACTTCGCGCGCTCAGTCAGTTTATTGAGCAGATATGCGGCGCGGGCCGAATTATCGTCATCGAGAACTTGATCCCAGGCTTCCAACCATTCCGCTGTCTCTTGCGGATCGGAATCCATGGAGGAGGAAGAGGCACTTACTTCTGCTTCGATCTGTTTTTCCAGTTGAGCTTTAGCTTGCATTGTCTTTCTTATCCCTTTGCTAACGCGCTTGAGCGGCGCTTCCAGTCAGACTTCGACAATCCGCTGCCCTTTGGCAGTCGTTTTTGCACTCGTCCAAGTCGCGTCATTAGATATCCTTCTCTGAAATGGTGTCGTAGGCCGCATACTATAGCGTAAACCTGCCACTTAGTCGAAGCAGACACGCCTTCCCAGCCCCTCCTTTCTCGCTTTCTTGCCTTTCGGGCAGTCAAAACAGCAGGCCCCCTCCCTGCTGAGAACGCCTTTTTAAGATTCGGGTAAAATGTCGCGACCGCAAGGCTTTGCCTTGTTTGCGGCCTGCTTACCAAGTCTCACACAACCAATGGTGTTGACAGATACCAGATGGCCCACTATATTGGGTCTCGCTTTTGGTGCGCGATCAATTTCTAAAATTAAATGTTAGATGACCTAGCGCGGCAAGAGGGAATCCGGTGGAAATCTGGAACTGCCCCGCAGCGGTGAGCAGGAACGAAAGCCGTACAAAAGCACTGGCGTGACGCCGGGAAGCTGTGGCCCGTAGGAAGCCCGCATAAGGAAATGCCTGCCAGTCCGAAGACCTGCCAAAAGCCTGCATCAAATCAACGCCTACCGACACCCTTGGTAGTGCGCTGTGATGTGGTCATTGCCGGTATTTTTCGAGGGGAAAAATGGCAAACCATAGTCGTCCGACCTTTGTCCGGTCGCTTGCCTGAATTCCCACCTGATGTCGTTTTTGGCGTGTAAACCAGCGCCGCAGTCAACCAAATAGAACTGAAGCCCAATTTTTCGCAACTCGCCATCCCTGGTAGTAGATGAATTTTATGACCGTCAATGCTATTGCTTTCGCTGAACCCAAAACCAACTCCGAAGCCGTTGCTCCCACGACCATGCGCGTGCGCAAACGCAACGGGAATTTAGAACCGGTAGACGTCAACAAAATCGTGCGCGCCGTCGGACGCTGCTGCGCCGGTTTGCCACAAGTAGATTCCATTCGCGTCGCGACCAAAACAATCGGCGGACTGTATGACGGCGCAACCACCAAAGAGCTGGATCTGCTCTCAATCAACACCGCCGCTTCCCTAATTGTCGAAGAACCTGAGTATTCCCGGCTGGCCGCCAGATTGCTGGCCACCTATATTGATAAAGAAGTCCGCAATCAGGAAATCCAATCGTTTTCACAATCCATCAGCGTTGGTCATCAGACCGGTTTGATTTCTGCGCACATTGCCGAATTCGTTGCTGCCAACAGCCGCAAACTGAATGACGCCATCGAACCGGAACGAAATAACCTGTTCGAGTATTTTGGTTTGCGCACGGTCTATGACCGGTATCTGCTGCGCCATCCAACCAAACGGGATGTGCTCGAAACGCCACAATATTTCTTCCTGCGTGTCGCCTGCGGTTTGGCTCAAAGCGTCAACGAAGCGATCGCGTTATACCGGCTCTTTTCTTCGCTGGAATACATGCCCAGCACGCCGACGTTGTTCAATTCGGCGACCAATCATCAACAGCTTTCGTCCTGTTTCTTGCTCGACTCGCCGCAAGATGAACTGGAAGCCATCTATCGCAAATACACGGACGTTGCGATGTTGTCGAAATTCGCCGGCGGGATCGGCATCGCGTATTCGCGTGTACGCTCAAAAGGCTCATTGATTCGTGGCACCAACGGACATTCCAACGGCATCATTCCCTGGCTAAAGACACTTGACTCTTCGGTTGCCGCCGTCAATCAAGGCGGCAAACGCAAAGGCGCTTGCTGTGTCTATCTGGAAAGCTGGCACGCCGACATCGAAGCCTTTCTCGAATTGCGCGATAACACCGGCGACGAAGCGCAGCGCACGCACAATCTGAACCTCGCCAACTGGATTCCCGATTTGTTTATGCGCCGCGTCGAAGCAGACGAAAACTGGTCGCTCTTCGATCCGAAAACCGTGCCGCATTTCACGGACCTTTACGGAGAAGAATTTGAGCAAGCCTATCTGACCGCAGAGGCGCAGGGGCTGTACAACAAGCAGGTCAAAGCGCGCGATTTGTACCAGCGAATGATGAAAACGCTGGCGCAGACCGGCAATGGCTGGATGACGTTCAAAGATTCCAGCAATCGCAAATGCAATCAAACCGCG
>WBZQ01001551.1_pt1 | contig 15809 bp, 8 predicted proteins | sample 5204251 | NCBI WGS metagenome assembly WBZQ01 (sample SAMN12412402, study PRJNA552823) | activated sludge metagenome | isolation source: activated sludge from nitrification reactor of wastewater treatment plant... | place: USA: Virginia | collected 2017-09 | reverse complement strand
TTCCTGCACCTCAAAAGATGGCGCGGCATCGCGACCCGCTACGCAAAAAACTCAACATCCTTCCTCGCAGCCGTCCAAATCCGTTGCCTTGCCCTTTGGCTCCATATCTCGTGACTACACTATCTAGAGAGATATCGCCGACCACGCGTTCCGTCAGAGAGTGCATCGCCGGCGATCAACGGGGCATGAAGTCGACGCTACGCGGCCATCGCCACCGGGCTGAACAATTTGACCGTCTCCTGCAGTTGCTCCTGCGCCTCGCTGAGCAAGGCCGGTCGCTCACTGATATCGAACCGGGTGGACTGCAACGCGGACGCATGAAACGCTAACTCCGGCGGCGCCACGGCTGGATGCAATTCGTGATGGTCGGCCACCACCCCGGCGAGGTGGACGATCGAGGCATGGAGGGCATAATCGCCCGCATCCTCGGGACACAACTGATGTCGAATGGCCTGCTCAATCTGCGGCGGCATGCCCCAGGAATGAATCAGTTCCGCACCCACTTCCGTAAAATCGCACCCGAAGTTGGACTGCTCGACTTCCGCTAACGGTTCCCCCAGATTCCCGGCTTCAATCAGTGCCGATTGCGCGCGTTCGGGAATCGTCTGGTACAGCACCAAGTGTCCGATGTCGCGAAGCAGCCCCTCGATAAAGAACCGCTCACTGTCATCGATCCCGCAAGCTCTCGCAATCTTCCCGGCCATCAGCGCGCAGAGCACGCTTTTTCGCCAATAGGCGGACAGGTCCATGATCTGCACGGTCATGCCGCTGAAGCTGCGGCCGACGGTGGTGGCGGTCACCAGGTCGCGGATGGCTTGCATGCCGAGCAGATTCACCGCTCGGGTCACGGTATCGACCTGCTTGGGTACTCCGTAGAGCGGGCTGTTGACGATCTTCAGCACCCGGGCGGAAATAGCCGGGTCCATCTTGAGGATCTTCGCCAAATCGTCCATCGTCGAATCCGGGTTGTCCACCACGTCGCGCACTCGATAATAGATCTCCGGGAGAGTAAAGACGTTTGAGCAGGATGCAACAAGTTCTTGCGCCGATGCCATGATGGACGATCCTCCTTGCGACGCGGTGTGCGTGCGACGGTTGCGAAGCCCCCGGTTATCTGTATCGGTTCCGACGGATCGTTTCTAAAGCACGGCGGGGCCTGCGGCGCCGAGGTCCTGTCAGGCAGCCTGGGAGCGGATCTTCCCGGACCAGTGTTGCAGCATGGCTGACAAATCTTCGGTCCGTACCGGCTTGGAGAGGTAGTCATCCATCCCGGCCGCAAGACACACCTCCCGATCGCCCTGCGTGGCATGGGCCGTCAAGGCGATGATCGTGGGACCTCGCCCATTGGTCCACATGGCCCCCCGTCGCCGAATTTCTGCGGTGGCGCTGAGCCCATCCATCTCCGGCATTTGGCAATCCATCAACACGATGTCGTACGTCATCGCGGCCAGCATCTCGAGGGCCTCCCGGCCATTCTCCACCACGTCGGCCCGGTAGCCGCAACATTCCAGCATGCCGAGGATCACGGCTCGATTCACGGGATCATCTTCCGCTAATAGGATATTCAGCGGTGACGTGTCTCCCGACTCCCGGGAGGGCGCCGGCAGCGCCGTCGCGGACGCACCTAGAGTCGAGGTGCCCGAGGCCGACTCCTTGCGAACATTCACAAAGGAAACCGAGAACCCGAACGTGGAACCTTTGCCGAGTTCGCTCCGAACCCACACCTGCCCACCCATCATCTTGGCAATCTCACTCACAATCGCCAAGCCCAGCCCTGTGCCGCCGAATCTTCTGGTCATGGAGGCATCGGCCTGATCGAAGGGGTCGAAAATGCGCTGTTGCGCCTCCGGGGCGATACCGATCCCCGTATCCGACACTTCGAACGACACGACGATCCTATCGAGCCCGCGTTGGACCAGTCGCACGCGAATCGCGACTTCACCCTGCTCGGTAAATTTGATGGCGTTGCCGACGAGATTGACGAGCATCTGGCGCAGTCGCCCGGAATCTCCATGCACGGTCGTCGGAAGTCCATCCTCGCACACACACTGAAGCGCGATGTGCTTGCGCGTCGCAGAGTCCGACAGGAGGCTCACCACATCCTGCACCGCCGCGGTCAGATCGAAATCGTCGAGCACCAACTCAAACTTGCCCGCTTCAATGCGCGAAAAATCGAGAATGTCGTTGATCACCGAGAGCAGCGCGCGGCCCGACTGCATGATCGTGCGCGTGAAGCGTTGCTGCCGGTCCGTCAGAGCGGTGGTCAGCAGGAGCTCCGTCATGCCCAGCACCCCGTTCATGGGAGTACGAATCTCATGACTCATGCGTGCGAGAAATTGCGACTTTGCCAGATTGGCGGTGTCCGCAGCCTCTTTGGCGCGTTTCAATTCGTCCACCACCCCCTCGAGTTGCGCGTTGCGTTCGGACAACTCGGCGGTGCGCGAAGCGACATCCTGCTCCAATCGCGCATTGGCCTCCTGCAACGCTTTGGTGCGCGCATCAACCAATGCCGCAAGATCGTCCACTTGCACACGGACGCGCCGCGCGAGTTCCCACTTCCGCGTGAGCGACGTGGCCATCTGCTCGACTTCCACCGGATCGAACGGTTTGCGCAAGATCAACAGGCGGTCGGTTTTTCCCAGGCGAGCGGCGATCTCCTCCCACGGATGATCGGCATAGGCGGTGCAGATCACCACTTGAATTTCCGGATCGGCTTCCCAGATATGTTCAATCGTTTCAAGTCCGTCCCACCCGGGCGGCATGCGCATATCGACCACCGCGAGCGCGTATGGCTGTCCCTTGGTTCGCGCCTGGAGAATACGCTCGTACCCCTGCTGGCCTTGCTCGGCGAAATCGACCTCAAACCGTTCAGGTTGTCCGGTGGCGGCCGCCGCCCCGAACAGGGACGATCGCAAAAGGTGGATATCCGCGTTCACGGCCGGAGGGTTCAGAATTTTCCGGAAATCGTCGTGGATCGACAGGTTGTCGTCGATCACGATCAGTCGCCGGTTCAAGGACGCTGCATCTGCATTCATGGTCGCTGAACTCCTCTCCCCACTCCTGCACCACACGACATCAGCCAGAGCTCCACCGGTTGGTGCGTCGGACGTGTCGAACGTGCCGATTTACGACGACTCGTCCCCCTGCTCGACCGAACAGCCAGGCTCATGCCGCAGCCTCCAGTGTCTGACTCGGAAGATCCAAGGTAAACGTTGCGCCTCGCCCTTCCCCCGCACTTGCCGCTCTCAGCGATCCACCGAGATTCCGTGCCGCCAGCGACGCGCTGTGCAACCCAATGCCATGGCCGTCTTTACGCGTGGTAAACCCTTGAGTAAACAGACGAGGAATGTTTGCCGGCGCAATGCCCACGCCGGTATCGATAACCTCAAAACGAACGAATCCCGGACGGTCGACCGCCGGCCCCAATCGAAGCAGCAGGCGATGCGTATGGGTGCCCGACGTGGATTCAACCATCGCATTTTTCGCATTGGTGACAAGGTTGACCAGGATCTGCAGTACCTGGTGTTGATCCGTCATGCCGACCGGCAGCTGCGCATACTCCTGCACGACCGTGATACCGGCCTTCTCCAGCGCCGCTCGATTAATCCCAAGGGCTTGATCGAACACATCCGCATAGAGCACGGGCTCCAGCACCACATCGCCGGGACGGGCGATGTCCACCTGCCTGGTCACCACCTGGCGGATGTGGTCAATATTCTTTCCCAAGGCCCCCAGCTCATGCTCCACAACGGAGGAGTTCTGCATGACGGCTTCGGCGACCATCGTGAGATACGATGGAATCTGCATGCCTTTGGGATCGTGGGTCAGGAAGGTCGCGAGGTCGCCGCTATGATCTCGCAACATGGCCGCAAGGAGCGCAACGTCGTGAACCGGCGATTGCCGAAGCGTTTTCCCCACGACCTCCACAGACACATTGATGCTATTCAATACGTTACCCACATTGTGCAGCACCGTCGACGCCACGTCCGCCATACCCACTCGCCGCGACGTTTCCATCAACTTTTTACTTAACAGTTCGCGCTCAGCCTGAACTTTCTGCCGTTCGTGGATTTCGTTTTGGAGCGTCGTGTTTGTCACTTCCAACTCGCGATTTTGCCGCATGGCTTGCGTTTTCGAGGCCTCCAACTCCCCGATCGCTGTCCGGAGCTGATCGTTGGCCAGTTCCAGCTCGGTCACATCGCTGAAAGATGCCATACATCCGCGCAACTCGCCTCGGTCGCCACGAATGGCGGCCGCATGGACCACAAAACGCTTGGCTTCCCCGCGTGGAAGCATGCAGGTCATCTTCTTTTCGGTTTGCGACGCATTCGACTTAAGGACGCGTAACCAGGGCAGATCCTGCTCTGCGGTGGTATCCCACGACAAACTGGACAATGAATGACCGACAAGCGATTCGGTCTCACAGCCCACCCGCCGTGCAAACGAGGCATTGGCAAGGACGATGATCCCGTCCAGATCCAGCATCACGACGCCTTCGGCCAGGGTATCCAGTGCGGCTTTCACCCTCGGAGGAATCACCTTCGAGGGATCCAGATGACGTAAGACCCGTTTCATCAACAACCAATACGCGGCAAATCCCGCGACCGCAACGAATAGCACAAACCGCATCCACGTCTGGGAAAACCACCCCCACGATGCCCACCGGCTCGTCTCATCGGTTGCATGAAACGAGATGTGCAGCACGCCCCATGGGCGCGCGCCTTGGTAGATGGGCACATGAATGCGGGTCGGGGTAGACTTCGTGTCGGTCGCGCCTCCCCACTCTTCAACTGAGGCGCCGGCCTGCGCCAGGGTGGCCCCGTCGGCCGTGATCAACGCGGCGGCGGCGACCTCGGGCGTGCGCTCCACCAGCGCTCGCAATGCGGTTTCGATCGTCTCCACATCGTTGCGTTGGGCCAGAAGGGAATACTGAAGCGCGAGGGTTTCGCTGAGGGCCTTTCTTCGTTGAAACAACTGCTGATGCTCGTTCGGAATCAATCCCATGATGGCGTCGCCTGCCAGCATGATGCTGACGGTCAGACTCACGAGACCGATGCTGAGAAGCGTCAGCGGTGAGGGTCGTCGCATAGTAACCTGTCAGGCGTCCGGTGACCGCCGTGCCTTCGCGTCCTGTTCGTCCAAGAGATTGTGCAAGCCCCGGTATTGGACCTGCTCCTCTCGCGCCACTTGCTCTTGTGCGTGCTTGCGTAGCGTGCGTTCCCTGCGATGCGAGGCCACCACCGGCAACGGGTCCAGCATCTGCCACGCCGGGACCGTCGCAAACAGGCTGGCAAGCAACGCCGTGCTTCGAAGGGCCCATACGACAAAGCCGACCGAGAGCGTCACGCCGGAGGCGGCGGCGATTCTCGTCACCTGGGCCTGCTGCGCGGTTTCATCCGCCACCGCCTCCTCCAAGCCTTCGATCACCGCGTCCAGCTTGGCAAACAACAGCTCGCTCAAGACAGCGGGCGACTGTCGTCCCTCCTCTACATTCAGACGGGATTCTTCTACCGACAACGTAACAGGCGGCACACGCCCGGACTGATCACTCGCCCGCCCCTGAGGTTCATCCCGAAGCCCCCACTCGGCGGATCGGCGAAGGTCTTCCGTCCTGACTCCCTCTCGTCCGATCGATCCTTGTGCAGCCGGCACGACAACTTCCGTGACCGGCATAGGATCGGCAGGCACCGGCCTCAGAATCGACTCAACCACGAGCCCGGCGACAATCGGAAGAACAGGACCAACCGCCGGCAGGGGCACGGGAGCACTTGACGGTGTGGCCGGAACAAGTGAAGGCGGAAGCACCGGAACCGCCTGATTTGCCGGGACGTTCGCGACAGTCACCTGGATGGTCTGAGTCGCACTGGCGCCTTGACTATCGACCACCCGTACTTGAACAACGTACACATGAGCACCACTCGCGGAGATCGCGGCCGTGAAATTGGGAGGAGCCACAAAGCGCAGGGCCCCGGTTGCGGCATCAATCGTGAACAGCGCCTGGTCGGCTCCCCCGCTGATGCTATAGGTCAAGGCTTGCGCCGGAAGATCGACGTCGTGGCCGCTCACGATCGTGACGGCGCTGACGTGTTCCGACACGTTGATTGCGGCGGTCGGTCCACCTCCGTCACTGACGATCGTCGGGGCATCGTTGACCGGCGTAATCGTCAACGTCACAGTTGTGGCCCCCAACGAGCCTCCCGCCCCATCGCTGACCGTAAAGGTAAAACTATCGCCGGTGCTTTCTGAGCCGTCATGCACATAGATCAGACGATTCGCGGCAATGTCGGCCTGCGTAAACGATGTCGCAGGCACACCCGGCGTCGTCACCAGTTCGAGACGGCCATGGGCGGGACTGGTTCCGATGGCATAGGTCAGTTGTGCGGCGCCATGGTCTAGGTCCGACACGGCCAACTCGCTGCTGCCGATGATATCCGTGCCTCCCTCGGCGACCGTGCTTCCGGAGTTCACCATGAGCATCGGGGCATCGTTGACGGCAGTGACGTTGACGGTCAGGGTGTTGGGAGAGGCATCGTAGGCGTTGTTGCTGTCCCGGACGGCAAAGGTGATACGGGCGTAGCTCGTTCCATTGGCGTTGGCCGCCGGGGTGAAGACCAGATTCCCCGCCGACACATCGGCCACCGACACCACCTGCCCTGCGGTCACGGCCACCCCCGAGAGCGTCAGGGTCCCGGCCGTCGGCAGGGTCGTAATCCGGACGGCGCTGAAGCTGTCGCCCGCATCCACATCGCTGAAACCGAAGTTCGCCACCGTCAGCGTATGCAACGTGTCCTCCAGTATGGTGACCGTCGCATTGGTCCCCGCCGGCGCTTCATTGACGTTGGTCACGGTGATCGTGAACGTCTCGTCGTAGGTCAGTCCGGCCCGGTCCGTCACCCGCACCGTCACGCTGTGGCTCGTCGCGGCTTCGTAGTTCAACAGGGTCCCATTGGCCACCGTGATCACGCCGTCGTCCGGTTGATCGCAAACCGCCCGCCGGCACTATTGGTGAACGAATAACTCTTGCTATCTCCGGCATCCACGTCGGTCCCGGTGATCGTTCCTACCACCGTTCCGTTGGCCGCGTTCTCCGCTACGGTGTTCGCCGAGAGGGCTAGATCCGTCGGGGCCTCGTTGACATTACTCACCGTCACGGCGATGGCTTGCGTATCGATGCCCCCGTTGTTGTCGGACACGCGCACCGTGACGTCGTACACATTATTGGCTCCGCTATCGGTGGGGGTTTCAAAGTTCGGCGCGGTCGCGAACTGCAGGGCCCCCGACCCACTGTCGATCGTAAATTTGGATGCATCAGCGCCACCGCTGATCGAATAGGTGAGGGTCTGCCTGGTATCGCCGTCGGTTGCCGTCACAGTGGTGACGGTGGAGGAGTTTTCATTGACTCGGATTGACGCCGTCGCTCCTCCACCGTTACTGGTGATGGTCGGAGTGGCTTCATTGATGTCGATCAGATTGATCGTAAATGCCTCGTCATAGGTCAGGCCCCCACCATCCGTCACCCGCACCATCACGGAATGGCTGATCGCGGCTTCGTAATTGAGCAAACTCCCGTCGGCCACGGTGATCACGCCGGTGCTGCTGTTGATGGCGAACCGGCCGCCAGCATTGTCGATGAAGCTGTAGGTCTTGGTATCGCCCGTGTCAGGGTCCGTCCCGGTCACAGTGCCAATGACCGTCCCGTTCGCCGCGTTCTCCGTCACGCTATTGGCCGACAGACTCAGATCCGTCGGGGCATCGTTGACCGCAGTCACCGTCACATCGATGGTATCGGTCGCGCTGGAAAAGGCCGTCGTGCCCCCGTTGCTCGCCGTGGTCACCTTCGTGCCCGCCGTCCCGCTCGTCTGATCCCAGGCCCGCACTGTCAGGGCCGCGGTACTGGTCCCGTTGTAGTTGGCGCTCGGCGCAAAATACAGCCGCGTACTGGCGTTGTCGGCCAAAAGCAGCGCCGAGTTGTCGCGCACAGTCCCCACCGTCGCCCAGGCCGTCCCCCCGTTGGTCGTGTAGTACCAGGTCCCGTTCGTCTCGTTGGTCCCCGTGATGGCGATGCCCTTCGTAGCGCCACTGTCCTGATCCGTGACCCCGCCCGTAAACGCACTGATCAGCGAACCCACCGCGCCGCTCGGAGCCCCCGCGTCTTCGGCCACCGTCATAGAGAGGGCTGTGTCCGCCAACACCGGGGCCTCATTCGTATTGGTCACCGTGACGGCAATGGCTTGGGAATCCGCCCCGCCGACCCCATCCTTGACGGTCACAATTACATCGTAGACGTTGTTGCCGCCACTATCAGTTGGTGACTCGTAGTTGGGCGCCGATACGAACGACAGAGCACCGGTGCTGCTATTGATGGTGAACTTGGAGGCATCGGCCCCACCACTGATCGAATAGGTCAGGGTCTGCTTGTCCGCATCGCTCGCCGCGACGGTCGTGACGGCAGTCGTGTTTTCAGCGATGCTGATCGAGGCCGTAATCCCTCCTTTGTCGCTGCTAATGACCGGAGCGGCATTACCACCAGCCGCTGTGTAGCGCTGCATGAAAATACCAGCACTGTCCACGGCACCCTCCCCCGACCACGTCACCACCACGTTCCCGTTTTGATAGGCGACACCGGAAAAGTTTTGACCGTTCGTTTTGGTTGTGTTTGCTAGGCTTTCTGCCTGGAGCACCGTGCCTGTGTTGTCATATTGCTTGGTATAGACACCCCACCCCGACCCGTCTTGCCCCCGACTGGACCAGGAGACGACGAAGTTGCCACCCGCATCCATCGAGACATTGGAAATTTCCTGCCAATAACTAGTCGTGTTGGTAACGGAAATGGCACTCCCCTGCGCCACACCGGAGCTGTTGAACCGCTGAGCCTGAATATCCGCATCACCACCACTTTGACGATCCCAGGTCACCACAAAATTGCCGCTGTCGTTCATGGCCACCGAGGCATGTTGATCGTTGTTGCTCGCCACTGAGTTGACGAGGAATTCGCCGCCCTGAGCCTTGCCGGATGAGTCGTATCGCTGGCCATAGATACTATAGACACTGCTGCCGGCCGTACGCTCGCCTTCCCATACCACGACAAAGTTCCCGGCCGAATCCATGGCAATGTCGACTTGGTCCTGATCGCCCGCCGTTGCGGTATTCACCAAAACATTGGAACCGATCTTCGCCCCAGTAGCGTCGTAGCGTTGGGCATAGATATTGTCGTAGTAGCTCCCACTCGCCTCCGTATTACTCTCAAACGCCACGACAAATGAGCCATCAGCCGCCATGGCGACACGCCCATGCTCCTGGTCGTAGGTTGTCGTCTCGTTCACCAGAAACTCCTTGCCGACCGCCGTCCCTGAGGAGTTATACAGACGAGCATAGATATCGTAATCGCCGGTTCCCTGATTCCGCTCCCACGTCACCACGAAGGCCCCACTGGAGTTCATGGCCACGCTCGCGAGCCGTTCGTTCGCCGCATTGTTGGCAATGACAAACTCAGTGCCTTGCACCTTCCCCGCACTGTCATATCGCTGCCCATAGATATCGCCGGCGCTCTCCCACACCACGACATAGTTGCCGTTGGCATCCATCGCCACACTGTCCGCCGTGCACACATCGCCGTTGGAGTTGAAGGTTTGCGTACCGGTGGTGGTGGTGTTCACAGGGGTCTCGCTGCCGGACGTCGTCAGGCTCAACAGCTCGAGCCAATTCGCCTGTGCGTCATAGTTGATCGCGACCTGGGTCTCGATCGTGCCGGTCTGCACTTCGAGATCCCAGTCGCCGCCGAGGGCTGCGTGTCCGGTGAGATCGCTGCTGGCTTCGACATCGGCCCCAGTCATTTGCGCCAGCATGTCCACGGCGATCTGACCGCTGTCGCCTTGGGCGAAATCGCAGCCGTACACGAGGATGTCGGCCTGCTCCGACAGGGCCAGCTTGATCGTCGCCAGCGCATCCGCATATTGTCCCGACATCGACGTCGTGGTTAAGAGGCCGGTTCCGAGTTGGAGTTCTCCCGCGCCGCCGTGTGAAATGATGTGGACGGCGTCGATCCCGGTACGGCCCGAAAGCGCGTTCGCCACCTGCGCGATCCCGTCCTGCCCTCCTTCGAGCATGATGACTTCGACGTTCGGATCCATGCCATTCAACAGTGTTTGATAATCCGGCACCGTGACATCGACGAACGCGATCTCGTGACGCGACTCAATCGGCATGTATCCGGACAAGGCCTTGAGCACATCGGAACTGCTGTCGGATGTCGACGCGTCAGCGTCGGCGGAGGGGGCGTCTTGTGACACGGCAGCGTCGGCTTGTTCTTGCGCAACCTGCTCCGAATGCGCTTCCGCCGCCGTGGCGGCCGCGGCAGCATCGAACATCAATCGCGGCTCGAGCGAGAGGAGAGACGCTTTCACATGGGAAGGCGCAGGATCTTTCGGTGGCACCGCAGGAGGTGCCGCCGCCTTGTCGGATTGTGCCTTTTTACGCCTGAACATAGCCGGTAGTATCGACGTTCTCAGTCACTCAGCGCAGTCTGTCAGTTCTCCATCGGATGGACCTGCCCGTTTCTGAAGATCGATCCAGTGCGACGCGATGTTCCGCTTTATATGTCCGACTTCAACCGACAGCACTCGACGCTAACGAACACGAATCGCATGATGTCTCTTGGATAGGTGAACGACTATTGCAAGAGATCGCCATTCAAGAACTTGCGCTTCACAACCGATAGGGAGAGAAGACCGGAGCCGAGTGCCTCCCATACAGGAGTACGAGCCGATGCGTGTTGCCTGGGGCCACTACCAACAGTCTCCCTTTGTGGTTGTGTCGTGTCGCCTTCAATTTCCACCCGTCTTGACCATCAGTCGGGAACTGCCGGTGTCATTTCAGGAACGCATGCGGAACGATTTCCCGTTGTTCCAACCGACACAGGATCGACGTGGCTATCGCCTGGGCTCCCAGGACGCCGCGCACGAGATCGTCCTGCAGGCCGATTCGCTTGTGCTGTCAACGAGACGCTACGACGACTGGCTGGAATTCCAGACACGGATTTCGGCGGCCATTGAGGCGCTACAGGCCTGTTACCAACCGGCGTTCTGCGCCCGGGCAACCTTGCGCTACCAGGGTCTGATACGGCCGGTTCTCTATGGACTGACACAGATCCAGTGGCCCGCGCTCATCAACGCCAAGGTGCTGGGCCCCTTTTCGTTGCCCGGGCAGAAGGGGCACCTCCAAGGGAGCCGCCACGAAGTGGTCGTCTCGCTTCCCCAGAGCTCACACCGCTTCCGCCTGACCCATGGATTTGTGGAAGTCCGCGAGGCCGGTCACACGAACGGGTCCGGTGAACCCGCCTACCTGCTGGATCAAGACTACTTCACGACGCAACAGCTCGAATGGTCGTCGCTCATGACGACGCTCGAACAGTTCGAGCAGGAGGCCGGCCAGTTCTTCCGGCTCTGCGTGTCCGATCGGTTACACCAGGCCATGGTCCCCAAAGCGGCGTAAGCACACCGCTGCGTCGCGGCTTACAAGTTACTCTCCCGGATCGCCACCGCCACCACTCGATCCCACATGCGTGAAGCCATACTCCGTGGTGTTCCTGAGATCTGCACCCGACCGGTGACCGCCTGCCCCAGCGGCTCCGGACGATCCGCGACATCGAGTTCCACACGGTAGACGGATTGTTCGGCTTGGAGCCGTCCGCGCGCATCCTTGCGCACCGCCACCGGCCCTCCGTAGATCGAGGCCAGATACGGCATGGAAAACTCCTGCTCGTCCAATTCTCGAATTTCCGTGATACGAGCCGTGTACGAGGAGCGCGTGAGATCGTTCGGAACGAAGATGGCGTCCTGGCCAACCGCCAGCAGGCTCAGATCCTGAACCGGCACCAATGCCACAACGACCGGCTTCTGCGGATTGACTATATAGGCCAGCGGAAGCTTGTCGTTGATCCAACGTCCCGGGTCGAGCGAGTCGGCGACGTCCGTGACGATCCCGTCGATCTGAGCGCGTAGAGCCAGCGTATGTTGTTGTTCCGCCAATCCCTCCAATTCCGTCACCTTCGCATCAAGCGTGTGCGCAAGCACCTGCCCCTGTTCACGGTCTTCAAGATAGCCGGCTTGACGGTGCAGCCTGAACTCCAACAACGCAGCCTGCGTCTGCGCCAACTGCATGTCCTTCGCCAGCTTGGGGCTATCGAGGACCAGAAGCGTGTCTCCTTCCCGCACCTGCTGACCGGCTCGAACCGCGACCGACGCAATACGCCCCGGCGAGGGCGCATACACGGTGCCATACGATTTCGCCTGCAGCACGCCGGGCACCGATACCCGACCGGCCCAGGGAATACACAACAGGGCCACCACTGCCAGGATCACGGTCGCCGTCAGGGCGAACCGTCCCGTCTGCGCAAATGCCTTCCGCCGTTCCCACCAGACCCTCAGTTCCCGCCAAATGGGCAAGCCGATAAAAAATACCATTTCGACCGCGAAGAGCACGATGCCCAACGCCTTAAAAAAGTAGTGATAGACCATGACGGCGATGCCCGTAAACAATACCAGGCGATAGGCCCAGATCGCCCAGGCATACAGCACCATGGTGCGGCGCGTCGACGGGCTGACCGCCTCGGGTTGTGGCGAGCCGGGGGCAAAGAGCCATTCACGCACCGACCATTGACCGAAGGCAAAGGCGCGGTCCTGAAGATTCGGGAGCCCGAGCCCGTCGACCAGCAAATAGTATCCGTCGAAACGCATCAAGGGATTGAGGTTCACCGTAAGGCTCATGATCCAACTGGTGGTCGCCACGATGAACGCCGTGCTGCGCAGCGCCCCGTCCGGCAGAAACGCCCAGAGCATCGTCGCCACGGCGGCCAGCCCCAGCTCGGCCACCACCCCCGCCGCGGCAATTGCGAGACGCTTCCGTTTCGAGCTCAACCGGTAGGAATCGCTGACGTCGGAATACAACACCGGCATCATGACCATGAATGCCACGCCGATGGTCGGCACTCGGCACCCGAATCGCGTCGCGGTATAGGCATGGCCCAGTTCGTGAACCACTTTCACGCCGCACAGCACGGCGCCATACAGCACGGCGCCGCGCCAATTGAAGAAGTGCAGAAACGTCGACAGGAAGGTATCCCACTGGCGGCTGACCAGAAACAGTCCCGCCATGCTCAGGACGGCAAACACCCAGGCTGCAGCAACGGTGTACAACGGCGCGACGAGCGGGAGAGTCGTTCGAAGGAACGCATCGGGCCGGAAGAGGGGAATTTTAATAAACAGGTAATGGTGGACCAGCCACTGCCACCACACCTGATGACGCGCAGCTTCCTGCTCCACATAGTCCGTCGTTCGTCCGCTCGCGGATTGCTCAGTCAGGTTGTTGGCGTAGAGAAATCGCACAAAGTCTTCCACGTCCTCGACGCGGATACGCGAGGTGGTCTCGCGCCTGATGACGTTCACCAGCGATTCCATCGTGCCGGCGCTCCACCGCTCCAGCAACTGATACACCTGCCATTCGATCTGGAAGTACTTATTGCGGACCGGATCGACAATCGTCCAGGTCGGCACGCCGTCCGGTGACGGCGCCCCCCGGAGAAATTGCAGATTCTTGCGCAACGGGGGAAGCGAGCGCTCCTTGCGGGGCTGGGCGGGAGCACGACCGGCCATCGCTTACACTCCCAGAAATTGACGCAGCGCGGTAAACGGACGGCGGAACAACAAAAACGCCAGCGGCCCTTTCTCTCCGTACACCTTGGCCGAGCCCTGCCAGCCGATGCGGATACGCGAGTCGACATCGGTCAGGTCCGCCATGACACGATAGGCCAGGACATCGCCCGGCAAGACCTCGGCGTGATAACTCGTGCGACTCACCGCGCCGGGGAACGATTCCAGCGGCAGGGCATCGAAGAACACCATGACCTCGCCCCCCTCCTGCAGCAACAGCGCATCGTCTACCGCAAGATCGATGCGGAGCTCGATGCGCCGGGGATCGGCGATGTCCATGATCCGTTCTCCGACCGACACCGGCTTCCCTACCCAGTCGGACTTGTCCGTATACAGCAACAAGCCCGCTTGTGGCGCCCGCACCTCGATCTGTCCCAACATTTCTTCGGCGTACCGGAGTTCGGTTTCCTTCAGCGCCGCTTCGGCCGCCTTCAAGGGCACCTCGGCTTTCCGCTGCGGGTCCCCGAACCCTGCCTGAATGGCCTGGGCATGTTCAGCCACCGCCACCGCCAATTGTTGTTCCGCCACCCGAAACTGGTTGCGGATGTTCGTATCTTCATACCGGAGCAGCAGGTGGTCCGCCTGCACCATGGTGTTCGGCGCAACCGCCACGTCGGCGATCACCCCGTCCATCGGCGCGCTCACGACGACCGGATCCTTCGCAACCACCTTCACCGGAGCCACGGTCGAGACCCTGACCGGAAGACAGAGCAGTCCGACCGCCGCCGCAACACCCAGGAGCAGCGTGGGTCGGGTGACCTGTGCCGTCCATCCGGCGCGCCGTTTCGTGAGCGCTTTCCACGCATACGCATAACTGCCGGCCAGACGAAACACAATCGTAATATCGTTTTCCTGCCACGCTCCATCCCGCACGATCCAGAACCCTCCCAGCAGGGTTTCATCCGGATGCATCAGCGGACACCACAGCACCGAGCCCTTGATGAACTCGTGCCAGCCGGCGCGCAAGGGTTCCGGAACCATGTCGGGGTTGACAACCATCGGGAGATCCGCTGGTTGTCCCTGTCGAATCGCCTGCGCCGCTTGCTCCAGCCAGACCATCATCGGCGCGTCCCGATCGAGCACCGAGACGCTCGAGGCCGTCACGGCACGATAGGACGTCGCCCCGGAATCCACGGTGCTAAGCAGCACGGCCTGTTCATACGGAACCAGGCGGCGGGTTTCATTCACGGCGACAAATTGCAATTCTTGCAACGTCTTCGCGGCGCGAACCTGTCCTTCCAGATGCGTCAATGTCGCCAGATGGATGAGCGTGGCGAGTTCTTGGGACGTTGGTTCCGAAGCGGTAGCCATTGGCACAGTCACGTTCCCCCTATGGTTGTTCCGTAGCGAACTGGGCCGTGCCGCTCATTCCGGCAAGAATGTCGGCCGGCAAACGCCCGAACGCGCCCACGATTTTAATCGTCTGACTCGCCGGATCGACATTCGCGCCGATTTCTTTCACAGTTGCCGCGTATCCCCGTTGGGTTTCATCGACCACAAACGTGAAGGGGGCCTTCCGTTTCAACCAGGCCAGCGACGACGAGGGCACCACGAGTTCGATTTCCAAACTCGTGTCGTCCAACACGCTCACCAACTTGTCGTTGGGAAAGACGTTTTCATATTCATTAATCATCACCCCGATGACTCGCCCGGCGAACGGCGCCGTGATATGGCACCCCTTCACGTTCACCTCGGCCACCTTGACCGCCGCCGCGGCCTTTTTTTCCTCCGCTTCAGACACCTCCAGATCGAGCGTGCTGACCGCGTTCAGGCTCATGAGGGAACGATTGTTGTGCGCCGTCTTGTCTTTGGCTTCGTGCTCGGCCTTCGCCGCGGCGAGTTCGGCCTTATACTTCTCGCAATCCAGCTGAACCAGCACCTTTCCTTTTTCGAAACGCTGGCCTTCTTTAAACGGAACCTGATTGACGCGACCTTGGACCTGCGCATACAGCACGGCCTGTGCCGCGGCCTTGACGATGCCCCGGATCGCGCCCTTGTCCGCCCGCACCGCTTGCAATGGCCGCTCGCCTTTCGCATGACCCGGGGAAAGCGACAGTCCCCAGCTACCCAGCGCGAGCAGCGCCAGACCACTAATGAGCCACG
>WBZQ01001439.1_pt2 | contig 15820 bp, 9 predicted proteins | sample 5204251 | NCBI WGS metagenome assembly WBZQ01 (sample SAMN12412402, study PRJNA552823) | activated sludge metagenome | isolation source: activated sludge from nitrification reactor of wastewater treatment plant... | place: USA: Virginia | collected 2017-09 | reverse complement strand
GGAGCAAAAAATGCAACATTTGGACGTCGCCGCGCGACAAAAACCTTGACGTTTTGTCGCGTCGCAACAAAACCTTGACGGCGTGTCGTGCTGGACAAAATGGCCGACGATCGGACATGCAAAAAATGTGGTAAAAGCTTTGGCCGGCCTTATTTACTTCAAAGACATCTTGCGAGAAAAACTCGTTGTGACCCTGTCGTTGCTTCTGTGCAGAAAGTTGGCACGCATAGTTGCCCGGAATGCAACCGAAACTTTACGACAAGACAAGCCAAACACGACCACATGCGAGGAAATTGTAAAAGCGATGCGTGGAATGCGGTACGTAAATTCGAAAACAACATGAACGAATTATCGGAAAAACTGGGGACTTTGTCTCCGCTGGGATCTTTGATCCCACAACTCTCGGCAATTCTGAAAGACCAAACAAAGATTGGGCGCGACACCGGGGGGCTAACAGTGAACGTTACAACCAACAACGTCGATAACAGCCGCCAAACTCAAAACATCGACAACAGCTATAAGGTTCTGAGCCATATCCAGGGTGACGTCGGTTTCACAAGCCAGCAAATAACCAACATTATGCCCGCGCCGGTCCCCCTGCCCGGCTGGCCCACAAAGTGGCCACCGCCGCTGGTTGATCCGAAACCGTTCGCATCGCCGAGTGGCGTGGAAGTGGACGAGCTGCGACAAGCTGCAGCACGTCTGGGGCCCGCAGAAACGGATGCGTGCCGCAAGGGAGAGCCACGAGCAGTCTCGGCGTTGCTGATGGAAGTGCTTCGGCGGATACATTCATCCCCGGAGCAACGAAACATTTATTTAAGCCCAGACCGAGGCGACCAGGCGCTGGTATTCGTACTCCGCCAGTGGCTACTGAAGCCGCTGCAGGAAGCAACGCATCACATTTTCGAGCAGGTGGTAAAAGAGCTGATGGACCTGCCGATGCAAGGGAACCCCGTAGAAGAAAATTTGATGGTGGGGGCGAAAGACGGTTTCGAGAAAAAACCGCAGGCAGTGGTGCAGACCTCGAACATCGCGATGACGGCCCACCTAAAAAACATGGAGGCTTTGCTTCGAGTCCCAGGCCAGCAAGTATTGACGTCGGAAGACACAACGTGGACGGCAGGCGACGAGCCACCACAGCTGTTTTGCCACGAAGCGTTCGGCCACATCAAGCTCGAATCGACGCTATACACGATGGAACACGACGCGGGTATAAACAGCTCAGAAGACGTCGTCGAGGCCCGCTGCGCAGAGCAAGCCCGCCAGGCGATTTATAGCTTGGCAAGGCAGGTGCTGCGCTGGAAAGCAAAAAACCAGACCGCGGTCCAAACCACAGAAAGGATGGCACTAATCTATACGTACAGGGGGTGGGAAGAACATCCGGCAACAGAGGTCAGCGAAAAGCTGTTTCGGCGGTTCGCAAAAGTAGTGGCAAGCTTCGTAGACGGCCCAGTGGCAACGCCGCTCAAGCCCCTCGGCGAATACATCACCCGGCATATCGACAAATTGGCGGCGAACGAAAGAAGTAACCCAGCTCTGTTAAGACAATATTCACTGCAGGCGGACCGGATTTGTGCAACGTCGACGAATCCTGAGTTCGTGAAGCTGAAGGAATTGCTGCGTGCGGCAAAGGAGCAACCAGCACCGTTTCCGGCATTGCAGTCCAACAGGGCCTCGCTTGCGGAACAAACGACAGGGGTATCCGAAACAATCCAAGCCGAGCCCCGAACGGCTGAGGAAGAAGATGGGGTTCTCCGAATCCCAGATATCCTGGACCTCTTGGGATGGAACTGAAGCGCCCCAAAACCAGCCGAAGCGGCTATTACCAACAAAAAGAGCCCGAAAATCTAGGCGTAGAACATAAGGCGAAGACATGAGATGCTGGACACAGCAGATATCAAACGAAAGGGCGTGGCGGTGCCGAGCCGCCTGCTGCGGCTCCAACCCTACGAGGCGCTAATTTTCATCGTGATGATCGTTTTGTTCGCCTTGTGCCTCGCAGCGGCCCCCGTTGTGACGTCGGGGCCGCCCAAAAATATTGCCCAGCCGTCGGCCGGTCCGATCAGCTTCGCGCTGAACAACGAGCAGTAAGCAAATCCGGACCGTGTATATTGAACGGGCTCGAAGCAAACGTGAGAGGACCGGGATTTCTGTCAAATGGATGGACTGCGCGAGCAAGTTGGCGTCACGCAGAGTGCAGCAACGCGCCTTGCAGCGTACAGCGAGGTTGTGAGAGCTGCAATGGATGCAGAGCCTCGGCGAGGAGCGCCACCGTGTGTTTTGATCGAGCCCGCCCGGACGGCACTTTTTCCGTCAGCGGCAGGGCGCATACTCGACGCACTGTGTCCGCAGAAGACGGTATAAAGTCCATGTTTTGTCATTCGATCACACCGCGGCGGTTTCGCCGCCCGAATCAGACCCGTAAAGATCGTCAAGACTGATCTCGGCCCTACGCGCTGGAGGGGAGACGGCCGGGGCGCAAATAATTTCGTCAAGAAACTCGAGCGCGGCAGTAGCGTCGAGGATTTCATCGTCGCTGCCTTTTTTAGGCGACATCCGCAAAAGCTCTCCGGCGAGCACCTCCTCGTCGTCGGGCCAGGAAAGAAGCTCTTCGGCGGGCGTGACGTTGTCGCCCCGGCGCGGGGGCCGCGCAAGGCCAACGAACCGATCGGGCGTCGCGGGGGAGCGTGCGGCGTAAAGAGTATCAGGCGGAGGGTTCCACCAATCGGCCCTCTGTTCGGACCGGGCGCGAAGGCCCTCGCGCTGCCATTCGGCGAAGGTCTTGCGGCCGCGCTGGGCGTTGTCGAAGATGGCTTCCTCGCCTTCGGCGATGGTCATGTGCTCGGAGTCGAGGATGCGGCATCCGACGAGGACGGGCATGTGGTTCGCGGACGGGCGGATATAGCGCCCAAGGATGGAGTTTTCGAGCTCCTTGATGACTTCGGTGGCGACGTGGCGTTTTTTGTCGATGTTCCGCGTGTACCACTCGATGTAGGTAGAGCTGACAACGCTGAGGGTGTACTCGACGCGGTGGTTCGGGGAGACGACGATCGTCGAGCTGATGAAGCGATGGAGGGCGTCCTGTCCGACGCGGAACGCCTCGGTCTCCCGTTCGAGGGTGGGAGAGCGGACGTTCTTGATTTCGCCGCGGTGTTCGCGCTGAAGCCGCTCGTAGTAGTGGATGAGGATGGAGAGCAGGCTGGCCTGGAATTCGGGGTCGTCGGGAAACTGCCGGACGAACCGCTGGTCGTCCTTCTTCTCGAAGGGGTTCTTGGGGTCGGGGTTGGGGAGGAAGCGGATCTTCGAGGTGTAGTGCCGAACGCGGCGCCAGGTTCCGTGGTCGGTGGTGTCGATGATGAAACTGTACTGCGACGCGCCGACGAGGTTGCAGGTGATGTTGAAAACTTCCTGTTTTTGGTTGAGGTCGCGGCCAGAGGCCTCGCCGGGGTTGACGACCTCCTTCATGCGGGCGACGTTGAGGGTCTGGGTTTTGTTCGACTCCTCGAAGTAGCCGAAGCGGAGATGCTTGAGCCGCATGAAGGCGCTGTTGGGTCGGTCGGCGGCCTCGTGGTCGTCAGAAAGGAGCTGGATGTTGAGCTTCGAGGCATACTCGCCGAGCACGCGGGCGATCCACTTGAGGAAAGAGGTTTTTCCGTTCTGCCCCCCGCCCTCCCAAAAGAGAATGATGCCCTCTTTCGGCTCGCCGTTGAGCGACTGGGCGGCAAAGAAGAGCAGCCACTCGCGGAAGTCAGGCTCGGGGATGATATCGGCGATGGCGTCGAGGATAAGCTTCGTCCAGGGGTCGGCGGGGTTGAACGCTTTGACCCGCACGCGGGTGAAGCGGCTGATGGGGTACTCGTGAAAGCGGCTGATGAGCTCGCAGGTGGGGCCGAGTTTGAGGACGCCGTCGCACACGCCGAGGACGTCGGGAATATTGTCGAGGTCGGCGGCGAAGCCCCGCTTGCGGAACTGGAAGGCGGCCTGCCGGATGACGCCGGCCTTGAACGTGTCGTTGAAGAGCTTCCGGCGCGACTGGTTGAACGACGCGCCAAGCTTTTTGAAGTAGAGCGCTTGGGCCTCCTCTTGGGCGGCCTGGCGTTTTTCTTCGATATGGGCGGCGACCTGGTCGAGGACGCAGGTGAAGCCTTCGGACATGTAAATGTGGAGCGCGTCGGGCTCGACTTCGCGCCGCCAATGCCAGGCCTCGCCAGCGCGCTGGGGGTCCCCCGGGACGACGAACTCGTACCAGCAGTAGGAGGCGCCGCGCCGGGCGCCGGCGTCGCCGGAGCCAGAGCCGACGTCGACGATGAATTTGTTGCCGAGCATGACCTGGAGGAGCTTCGCGACCATGTAGTGTTCGATGACGCCGCCGTAGTCGTACACGTAGCGGGTGAGGATCGTGAAGTAGGAGCGGTCCATGATCTCGGCGAAGCGGCGGGGGTTGCTTTCTTTGGCCCAAAAGAGGATCGAGCGCCTGGTGAGCGGCCGGCGCACGTTTCCGTTCCGCACGCGGCCGAGGGCCTCGTCCCACATCTCGTCGAAGCAGGCGGACCCGCCGTCGGCCCATTTCTGGGGGCACTTCTGCGAGAACCACTCGCCGAGGGGGCGGAAGCAGGAAGAGGACCCGGCAAGGGCGTAGATGACATCCCGCCACTTGGTGCGATCGGTGAAGTACTCGGGGCTGAGAATGTCGAGGAGGCTGTGGAGGAGCCGCGCCTCGGGGTCGCAGAGCGACAGGGTCGAAATCCCGTGCTCGGCAATGATGAGCTCCTCCTGGGCGATAATCCCGTTTTGCGAACGCTGTTCGAGGTCGCGCGCTTTGTTTGCGACCTCGGGCCAGCACTCGAACTCGAACTTTTCGACGAGCGGCTCGTATCGGCTGGGGCCCCGCCCGGTCGCGGTCCCCGGCGAAGAAGCCAGCTCCGCCGGTTTAAGAACATCGTTGGCGTTTGCGGTGTGAATGAGGCCGAGCTCGGCGACGAGATTGAAGCGGCGATCGGAGTATTCGTCGGCGTTAAGCTGCCGAATCGCGGGCAGATACCAGGACGGGGGGCCGTCGCTCGACGGCCGGACGTCAACGACGGCCTCGAACGCGAAGCTGAGGCCGTACGGCTGCCCGCCGCGTTTGCAGGAGCCAAGGAAAAGGACCGGGACGCTCGCGGAGTTTTGGTCGATGCACTTCGCAGGCTCCTGGGCGCCCATATCGCGAAGGATACCGAGAACGCTCGAGTCTTCGGCGAGAGCGCGCAGCAAGAGCCGCTTGTAACCTCGGCTGACCTTGATGCTGGGGACAAGAACATGGAAGCCCCACTTGTACAGCTGCGACTGCCCGCCGCCTTCCTTTGCAGCGCCGGTGACCGCGCCGGTTTTGGGGGGGGCGCCCGCGGCAGCGATGCTGCCCGCGACCGGGACAGGCGCAGCCTTCGTGGTGACAAAGGCGTGGGCCCGGAATTCCTTCGGGAGTTCGCCGCGGTCGGGCGGGACGCCGGAGGCGAAATCAATGCTACGGACGAGCTGGGCAAAAATGCAGGAGACGATGCGGAACGCCTGGCGCGAATCAAGGGAGACGCTCCGCTGGGGCGTGAGAACGTCGAAGTCGACCATAATTCCGGCGCGACTGTCGGCGGTGCCCTGCCGCTCGGAAAAATGGACGATCGAGCCCTCCAGCCGGCAGGTTTCGAGGTGGACGAACAGCCGCGAGATCTCGTCGCGAGGAAGCGCGAAGGTTTTGCGGTCGCCCTGGTCGATGATGTTGGTGCTGTTGTCGCCTTTCGACGTGAGGAAGGCCTGGGCGTCGCCCTGGAGGAACCGGTGGAGGTCGCGAGCGCCGCTTCTGTGCCGGCGCTGAGCGGTTTCCTCCATGTCAGCCCAAACCAGCGCCTCTGTTTCGTGGGGAGCGGGCGGGGGGTCGCTTGGAGGCGGCGCGGGCGCCGCGAGCTCGACGAGCGACCCGCGGGGCCGAGCGAAAGGCGGTCCGTGGAGATCCCCCTCGTGTTCGTCACCAAAGCTATTGGCAAAGTCGCTTGACGCCGTTTGCAGCGGTTCTTCCATGCTCGCGGCAATTATGAATTATTCGGCAGAAAAACCAAGCTCTAACACGGAAAAAATAAAAATTTATGGTTTTGCCGAACAAAGGATGCCCGGCCGTCAAAAAAAGCCCAGCGATGGCTCCGTTTGGGCCCCCGCGGCAGAAACCGATTCTTCGAGGCCTGGGCGGCACCGAAGAATCGGTCTCTCAGGCTTCCCTAGATTCTTCCCATGTGCTCGGGCGTCCATCATGAGCGCTGGACGCGCTCGCGCCGCATGCGGGCCCGAGCGATTGCCGCGGAAGCATCAATCGTGGGGTGCAGGGGCGCCGCGGACGGCCAAACACGAGAATAAATTTCAGCGAGATCGATCGCTCCGAAAGGAAATGGAAAGGTCTGCCGCACCGGCTGGGTTCCAGAGGCAGTGTCCCGCGCAAACTCTACAACCGTAGGCAAAGTGGGGGGGCTTTCAGACCCCACAACTATGTTGTTCATGATCGCGTCCGCGCTGATCATGCGCGGGTGTCTCGAAAACGTGACGCGCGCGACAAACCCCTGGTCGTGAAACGCCACAGGCGAGTCTTCCTTGCCGGCGTCCCCTGTGGGCTGGGACTGCGGAGCGAATTCGACAACGATTGCCGGGTCGCCGTAAACCCGACCAACGGCGCAGACGGCCTCGAACTCCTCAGCACAGGGCACTCGCCGTGCAAGATAAAGCTGCTCGAAAAGAAAACGTTCGAAGCGGCTTCGGGCGGACATGATTCGTGCAGCTTTTGCGGATGTCCGAAAGTCGCCAATGTGAAGCCAGCGCGGCCGTCGTGGAAAGCACGTATCGAGCGCCCACGCGAAGCACGCGCAACAACATACACGGACCACGAGCCAAAATAGGATCACGTTAGCGGTCCACTGCAGACCAGAACAGCAAAGGCGTTCGATCCTCTCCGACATAAAACAAGCTTTAATCCAGGTTTTAGCCCTTTCCGTTATATCGTCCATGACCTTCGGGATGGCACCGACCAGGCCGGTAAGAATGAGAGCCGACATACGAAGCAAACAGAGAGGCCGCACGACACCAAAAGAGCAGCGTTTCTTTCGGATTTCTGACAGCCGGTCCAGCCGAAGGCGGAGTTCTGATACCCCTGAAACAAAAGGGTCCGTCCGCAGCCCTTGACACAATTTTGTTTTTGCAAAGAATTGAATCGCGGTGCGCGGCGGTACAAGCGAATACAGGCGCTCAAACAAGCACAGGCACACGGATGAGCGACGAAGAATACGGCGAAGAAGTATACGGCGAGCTCGAGCCCGATTTCGAGGCTCAGGAGGAGTTTTTCGAAGCCGAGGACGACGACGCCGAAGAAGTTCCGGAACAGGACAAACAGAGCGAGGAAGACATCCTGTCCGAAGAGGAGGCAGAGACCGAGGAAGCAGAAGCCGAAGCAGAAGAGCGATTCACAGAAGAAGCAGAAGAGGCAGAGGAACTCGAGGCCGCAGAAACGAAAAGCGAGACAGCCTCACGTCCAGCACCAACGCGCCGGGTACAATCTCAACGACAGCGAGTTGACCCACTTGCGCGGTATAGCCAAACGCCGAGAACAAAAATAGTCGTTGCGGATGAAGACCGAAAAACGAGCGCCTACCTCCAAAAAGCAGAAATGACGCGGGTGCTCGCGATTCGCGCCAAACAAATCAGCAGCAATCCGACAGTGTTCCTGGTAACCGGGGTTGCCGGAGCAAAGACCGCGCACGAAATCGCACGCCAGGAACTTCTCGCCAAGCGCTGCCCGCTGATTGTCGAAAGAAAAATCGGCACCACAGACTTGGGCGAGGACATCGTTGAACACTGGAAAGTGAACGAGATGAGCCTTGGCTTTCACAACATTTAGGCCGAGAAGCGTCGTGTCTTTCGAGGGCTTTGCCACTTTTTTGTCGCTTCCGAGCAAATAATGCGGAATCCGCGAAGTCAGCCAAAGACGGAAATTGCTTAAAGAAATGGCTGCCATTTACCACGTATCGGTGATGGACGAAACCGGAGAGACATCACGCCGCACTTCACGGAGTAGAATTGATCCTTCACCACGTGATGTCCGGCTATCTTTTAAGGACGTGCGAAGCTTTGGAGGAACTTTTCAGACCCCGCTGGCATCGAATAAAAAAACAGAGCCCTTCGGGGCACACCACCCACAGCAGGGCCAGAGCAACGAAGCCGTGAGCTCGAAAAAGGACCCGTCGAGGACAAAGTCCCGAGTTTCAGTCCCCGCCCCCACACCGCCCCCAGACGATGAAACAAACCTTATCACCTTCCGGGGCGACGGGGTCTATGGTCTGCGGATCGCGTGGCCGGCAAAAACCGAGGATATCGCCTTGTCAACAACAGAGTTGTGGGGGGTAAAAGCCCTCGACGACGGCGCCGGTCCTCAGATGTACGCCGAGCCGGAGAAAGGGATTTTGGGGGTAAAATCGGCGATAAAATTGGCCGGTGCACGTGCTTGGCTCAAAGCCGAGCGGCTTGTGGAACACGAGCTACCTCCAGCGGAAAAAATACCGGACGACGCACTCGCAGCCGCGCTTCGCTGCGGTTTCGTAACGAACATCGCCGTAGTCGACGCGCTCGAGATCAACGGCCAAGCCTCAGTGTGCCTCTGTTGCTACAGGGTGCACGGGGCGCGCCGCGCTCGCGCACTCGCTCGCCAGCTCCAGCTGATCCAGCGCTATTACGATGAGGAGGCCTATGCGCTTTCAGGCGCAATGTACAGAAACCTGAGAGCGTTAATCAGCGACGTCCCGCGGGACGTACAGCATCAAATAAAAGCGTACGTTAATGCGCTCGACACGACGCCGGCGGCAATTCGCGAAGCAAACCACTGGCCAGGCCTATGCTTGGCAGCGCCAGAATGCGGGCAAGCGCGAGTTTTGTGGGTGTACTCGACAGCCCATGGCCGGCGCTTCTTGCGCAAGCTCGGAAAACGTTGTCGCGCGCCGACGACCGAGCCAGAAAAAAATCAGCCAACAGCGGCCGAGCAAATAATACGGAATCCGGGGGCTTCGCCCTCTTTGGGGTTCGGGCCCGGGCCCCATCAACAAAGCTGGTTTGATGCCACGGAAAAGACGACGCAAAGTTGCGGGACAATGGACTTTGCCCCCAGTTCCTGTCTGAACGTGCAGATCTCGATCGCCGTCGCAGACCCGAGCATCATGCCGAAATTTTGGTACAAGATGTATGTTGCCCGACTCGACGAGGGGGGCGAGGGCGACGAAGCAAGAACAACAAAGCTATTCGAGACATTTTGGTCGCTCGTGGTCGCCGTTGCCGAACAAGTCGGAAGCCGCCAAAAAAACCAGCAGCGCGTCAAAACAAAAGTTTTGGCCGCCGGCCGAGGGCAGAATTCCAGATGATATCGATACTTTTTTGAGGCGGAATCCAGGAGGAAAGTGGGGGCCTTGTCCCCCGTGGGGTCCGAGCCCCACAAAGATTTTTTTAAACGTATTCTGCGAACCCAAAGGGAGTTTCGCCGGCCGCACAAAAAGAAGAGGCGCTTCATCGGGAAAATTCGGGGTTCTGAGCCCTTACGCCGATGTTCTCCGAGGAAAGACATGCCTCCCGGCGCTTAGGCTGTCTTAAGCGCCGCACGAACATTTTTAAGAGAACCGGGCGTATGGCTGCCCTCGAGTACCTTTGTTATTCCGGGTTTGGCGGCCTTCGCGGACAGACCAAGCGTTGCAACGGAAACAGAGGCGTCGCCTTTATTGGCTACGGGAGCCGCCGTCGGCTGACCTTTTTTAAGGGGGTCAGACGACCCGCTGGCCGCGACCGATGCACCCAACGGCAAGGCAAGCCGAGTTGAAGAGGGTTTTTGAGTCCCAGATTTCGTTGTTTGGATGTTCTTTGCGGCCGACAAGGGCGACTTCGCAACTCCAAGGCTTTTCGAGCCCTCGCAGGCCTTGCCTTTCGGGCTTTCGCAGACCTCGCCGTCGAAGAGGCCGTGCCGGACATAAATATCTCGAAAGAAGGAGTGGTACGCAGCGAGCGCCGAAGTAAACTGTTCGATCGTATTTTTTCGGATCCCGCAGCGCTGGCAAAACTCCTGCTGCGAGACGCACTTGATCCCCTTGGCGCGGGCAAAACGCTGCATGACGACAAAGGTTGCCCCAATTGCTTTGCTTCGTGGCGTCGATGAAACGCCGATGAGATTGTCGACCGCACACTGGACGAGATCCTGCACGACGGGAATAAGATGGACGTAGGTTTTTTCGACTTCTTCGCCGAGATTGAGGAGGGCGGTCGATATTTGGGCGTGTTCGGGGCTTTTGTTGACCTCGACGGTCGTCAAACCCTCGGCGTACATCTTTTTCACAAAGTTGTCCCCGCGGGCAATGCCCTTGCGCTTCAGCTGCATGAACGTGGCGACCTCGGCTTTTGTCGGGACGAACCCAAGAGAAACGCAAGCATGATACAGGTGGGCCGCCATGACCGTGAGCTTGTTGTGGTTTCGAATGACGCAACGCTGCTGCACCTCGTTGTAGCATTCGGCCGCACGTCGGCAAGCCTCTTCGGGGAATGCCCGCCCACCGATCTCGATGAAGCATTCTCGGTACCGCAGGTACTCAGCGGTAACCTGGCTGATCTGCGCGGCGGTATTGTTGCCAGAGTTTGAACTCCGGTCGAGATCGGCTTGGTAGCGACCGCTGTTCGGCCCGACGATGCGCAGGCGGCCACAGAAGCTCGGTTTTTTTTCGCCGTCGTCTTCGCCGTCCGCGAGGCCATTCTCTGCGACAAAGCCGCAGCTCGAACAAATGTACTCGAGCTCCTGGACGAACATCCGCCCGCGGCAGCGCGGACACGTGTTGCGGTCATCGGTTGGCGAAAGCATCGGGTAAAGGGCGCCGTCGTCGAGAAACTCGTTTTTGCTGCCGGAACCCTCCGGGCCATTCGCGGCTACGCCGGCTCTGTTGCTCGGCTCCCGACAACGAGAGCCCTTGCCGCTGGTTGTCGAGCCAGCTTTACCGGTTTGGCCGCCGACCCGGGCAACTGCCTCTTGTTGCCCGCAGTTCGAGCCCGGCGGATCGCCCGGGCAGCCCGAGAGGTCGAGCCAGAAAGTATTCAGGCGCTGTGCGAGTTCTTCGATCGGCGCCGCATCAGCGCCAGCGAGGACACCGTAAGGGTCGGCGTACATGGCCGCCGGGCTTTTTGTGCCGGCGAGCTCGCCCCATTCACAGAGCGAGCCGAAAGAGTACTCCAGGCCCCCCGGATACCCCTCTTTATCGTTTTGGAGTTGCTGTGCCATTCGCGGCGTTTCGCGACTCTGTTTTGGTTTTAGCCAGGAAAAGGATTCAAATCCGTTTCTATTATTGTGGAGAGGCGTACCTGCACCGTGTGGCAATCAAATGGTCGTCGTTCGATAATCGCGGTTCCGGTCCGCGTCTGAACGGCTTTTTGGACAAGATGGCCTATGCGGAGCATCCGCGCAAATATCTAATTCGATAGGACATGGCGGCCGCAACCGGCCGAAAAGTGCATAAAGCCGCAATGGATGGCAAACCTGTGGAGAGGGGGCCGGGTGGCGCGGGCCCCGAGAACGGAATGGTGTTGCTTCGAGCGTGGCTGGGCGATCATTCACGCGACTTCGAGCTCATCGCAGAGAAGCGGGACGTCGACGGGGCGCTGCTTGACCGCGCGCTCGAAATTGTCCGCAACTTCATCGTCGAGCGTGGGCTCGTTTTGTACGGCGGCACCGCGATCGACAGGGCCCTACGGCTAAAAGGCTCAAAGCTTTACCCTGACGGGGAGCGCCCGGACTACGACGTATATTCACCGCGGAATGTCGATGACGCGCGGGAGCTCGCGGATCGCATGCATACGGCCGGTCTGCCAAATGTGGGCGCAATCCGCGCAATTCATGCGCAGACGATGAAGGTCAAAACCGACTTCCAGTTCGTCGCCGACATCACCTACGCGCCGCCGCAGGTGTTCGAGCGACTGCCCGTTGTAACGTACCAGGGGATGAAAGTGGTGCATCCGGATTTCCAGCGCATGGACATGCATCTGGCGTTCTGCTTCCCTTTCAGCGGCGCGCCGCGCGAGGACATCTATAACCGCTGGCGAAAGGACCTGAAGCGGTTCAACATGCTCGACGAGCTTTACCCAATCAATGAAACTGCACTCGGGCGTTTCGCGCCCGCACGCGCAAAAACCGAAAAACCGGCGGAGTCGACCCCCGCCGCGGTCGCGGTCCCCCCGGCCCTTGTTCGAAGCTTCAGCGTACCCACCGCAACAAACCCGAGGACAACAGAGAAGCCAGACGCCCAGACGGCGTTGCATGGTTTCGCGGCATACGCCGCCCTCCGACAGGCACTCGAAGAACTGGTAGAGCTGCTTGCCGACGAGCGACCGGAGCTCGACGCAAAAGGTGTACTGGGGCGCGTAAAGGCGCCGAAGCTTCGGATCGAACTCGATTCGACCGGTAAGCTGCATTTCGACGGGTTTGGTTCCCTCTGGGGGGCCGGGCCGGCGTGCACGCTGGCTGCGCCTGAACCCGAAGAAAGCATGCGTTTGCTCGGACAGCCGAGCGGAGACGCCACCTGGTACAACCCCTACATGGATCTTTGTCCCGCAGTGCTTGTCGGGCGGCTCGAAACGGGGCCCCTTGTCGTGTTTTCGACGGCAAACCGACAGCTCGCGGTGGCGCATGTTTCGTTGGGCCCGCACAGGGTTCGCGTCGTGTCGCCGCAATACCTTCTCTTGTTTTTCCTGCAGACGGCGCATCGCGGGGAGAACGCGCAGGCAGCAACCGCAATCGAATACTACCTCCACACGCTCGAAGTGTTGCGGACCGCAGATTTTCTGCTTGCGGGCGCACTGGGAGACCATCCCGGCGGATCTTCCGACAAGGCCACAAAACTTGCGTGCTTGCTCAACGCGAGCCCTTTTGGCCTAACAACCCGGGGGCTCGGCGAAACAAACTTCGATGCGGCGTTCCTTATTCGGATGGCGTCGGCGGCGCAGGCCGTTGGCGACGAGCCCCCTCCGCCGATCCCGGGCGGCGTCAAGTCGCTGCTCGAAGGATTGCCTGGCGGCTACTACCCCGCAACGAGCGAAAAGGCGCGAAAATTTGACTACGCGGCGAGCCCCTTGTTTCAACGCGACGGCGGGCCGCGGAAAAGCGGCGAAAAACAAAAATAGGGCGAGGCTTGCCAGAATTTCTTCGCGCTCAGCTCTGCTGATTCACCGCGCCGGTTTTGGTTTTGGCCAGAACCGGCGGGCTGCTTTTCTCCTCCGGCCCCTCAGCGGTGTCAGAGCCTTTCACCGGTCGCCGCACGCCGCACTTGCACGCGAGAATCGCGATTTCATGATCGCCGACCCGGACCAGCGACATGTAGTCTCGGCCGCAATTGGTGCACAACTCGGAGACCTGTTGGGTCGTGGGGTCGAACGCCGCGATGCGTATTGGCACCTTGTATAGCTGGGCGACCTGTTCACCCCCAGTTTGGCTCCCGCCAATCCTCGCGTCCATCGGAGTGCCCGGAACGCGTGTGTTGCAAACGGAGCAGACGTACTCGATTCCGTCTTCGGTTGGTGCCCTAATAAGGGCGCGCTGACATTGGGGACAAAACCGCATGATGGTTGCTATTGCTTCGGCAAAGAAGATTCAACTCGAGGCCGTTGATGCAAAGGCGCACGTGATTCAAAAATGACAGACAGCAGGCTCCAAAAAGTCTCGACACCCATAAACCGCTTCTGAGCAAAATACTGCGATTCCTGACATCCGCACCCGCAAGAAGCCCGCAAGAAGCTTGCGGGCTATCGAGACTGTTTTGAGGCGTGCACCGCGGCAAAGGCCGGGCTAATCGTTGACCCAGGACGATTGAGTGGAAACTGCGGGACCGTCCCGGGCATCGAGCTCGGCGCGGGTGCGGTCTGCCAGGATGCGAACCGCGGGCGCCGGGCGAAGCGATTCGAGAAAAGGCTCGCCCCCTCGTTCGATGAAATCGGTGAGTTTCTCGCCGCCGAGATGCTTTTCGATTTCGTCCAGCCGCGCCCAGGGCGGAAATTTTGCGTAGTCAGTTCCACTCCACGCGAGCGGCCGGTTGGAGTTCCAAACGTCGGCAAGAACGAACTGCGCCTGCTCGCTTTTTGGGACCGCGCCGATCCGCCGGGCATACGCGTACGCGCCAAACACATTCGGCAGAATCGCGTCGCCCGGATATTCGTCGGCGACTTCGGCGGGGTTTTCGAGCAGATCGCCGAGGCGGACGACGAGGTACTCTCTCGCTACTTTTTCGAGCCGCCGCGCGAGTTTCACGGCCTCGGCCGAAGCGACGAAAGGTTTTGCTGCGCCCGCATTCTTCGCGGGCTTCGCTTCTTCGGTAAGATACTCGCCGAGCGTCCGCGCGATCGCAATAAAATCGACTGCGGCGAGAAGTCTGAAACTTTTTTCGGGCGCGGCGAGGAGCGCCGCTTTGACGCGTTCTTGGTTCGCGACGACGAAGGCGGGAACGTAGCGGTGAAGGGTGCGGAGCATCCGGTTGGCCTGATCCCGGCGAAAGCGCGCAACGTACCGCGCGCCGTGGCGCGCTTCAAGACGCTTTTCGGCCTCGCCCGGCCCAAGGATCGACCGACTAAAATCGATGACGCAGCCGGTCAAGCCCTCGGTCTCGAAAAGATAGGTGTCGCGCTCGCCCCGGGCAAGAACGTACGCCACGACAGCTTTTTCAGGCGCCACGCGACTATACGTTGGGCCGGCGCCTTTGTCGCCGGGCGTTCCAAAGAACGCCCATCCGGTTTCGTAGACAGCAACATTGTTCACGTGGACGTCAGTGTGGACGACGCCCGCCCGATGGAGGCAGTGGCAGCCGTAGGCAAGACCGAAGGCAAAACCGGATGCGAGATCTGGGTCCGAAAACAGGCGGTTGTAAACAGGGTTCGTGTCGGGCGTTAGGCGGACCCTGTGGGCAAAGGAGCCCAAGGCCATGCCCGCATGCTCCATCGTGCGGACCAGAGAAACACCGCTCTGAACGAGAAAACCCTGCGCGTACTCGATCGATTGATAGATTTGGGCGTCGAATTCTGCCAAATGGTAGGGTTTCGGGTCGAAGTTGTCGGGCCTGGACGCTTCGCGCCGCGCCTGTCGGAGGCTGTCCGTCGCCAAATCCGCGGCCGTTGACCGGGCGAATTTTTCGAGCATCGCGGGATTTTCGTAGAGCCGCGGCTCATCGGCCCCGTCCTCACTCCCGACGTAGGTCCACTGGTTGCTGAAAACGAAATTGGGCGCAATTTTGTTAAGAACGAGATCTGACGCGATATCGGCGGCAAGGAGTTCCCGCCAGCCGGGGTATGTGGCGTCCCACGGCGCCATGACCTCCCGGAATGTCATGGGAGTCAGCTTCTGGCCGCATGCGACGGCCGCAACGTTTTCGACCCCGTACACGGAAAAAGCTGCGAAACGCGCGTACGTCTCAAACGCAAGCCCGGCGAGAAGCCCCGGCGCCTCTTTTTCGAACATCTGCACGAAGCTGACGAAAGCCGGAGACGCATGGCGTTCCAGGGTACCTGCGACGACTTGGCGGCCGTCCCGAGCCAAAAGCACGGTGAGGACTTCGATCGCCAGGCGATCGGAGCCTTCGAGAACGTCGGCCGCCGCCTCGCCAGGCTGCACGTCAACGGCGAGGCCGAGCGCCCCCTTCGCGACAAGAAGCGCAATCTGCTCCTCGACTGGGGCGAGAAAAGCCGCAAAGCCCTCGCGCAGCTCTACAGGGACGTCCTCGTCTTCTGCGGCGTCAACGCCGGCGAAAATTTCGCG
>WBZQ01001550.1_pt1 | contig 15821 bp, 9 predicted proteins | sample 5204251 | NCBI WGS metagenome assembly WBZQ01 (sample SAMN12412402, study PRJNA552823) | activated sludge metagenome | isolation source: activated sludge from nitrification reactor of wastewater treatment plant... | place: USA: Virginia | collected 2017-09 | reverse complement strand
GAGCGCTATTACTTCGATGCTGGGGTCTGAGAGTGGTTCGTCGGCCGTGTGGAGTGTCAGAATGGATTTTGCGGGGTGGGCCCAATTCATTATATGTGGGGTCAGGTCCTTTTTTTCGCCGCAGTCGGGCGGGCGCACAACAGAGTCGTTCTGGTCTTCGGCAGCGTGCAGAAGAGCGTCACACGTTATTGGTGGTGCCAGACCCTTTTGCAGGCGCACGACGCAGTAGCCGTCAGGGCTGTTGCGGTGGCCCGCGAAGCGTTGCACGCAGATTTTATCACCCTTGAGTCGGGTGGAGCAGTCGAGCTCGAGGACCCGGCCAACGACAGACTCGAACATGCTACCCCACCAACATGCAGGCGACCCAGGGTCCCATTCGAGGTTTCCACCACGTGCGGCGGCTTTGCGCGCGACGACATCGAAAAAGTCCATGTAGGGGTTTTGGCCGAGAATCGCAGACATTTCCGAGCCGCCGACAGTATCAGCCATCGCTGCGTACCAATCGGGGGTGTGTTGTCGAGCGCCGCTCCAGAGATCGACAAAAGCGTCGATAAGCGCGTTCAGCTTCTCGCGGAAATCGCTGGTTGTGTTTTCTACGGACACGCCTGGGGCCCGAATGGCAGCCTCTGTTCCGCGCGGTATCATGTCCTTTTTTGGGGGCGAGGCCTCGCCCGAAAGAGCACCGATTTTCTGCATTTTAACGTCCTGTTTGTTTACCGCAGTGGCCTGGTGTCTAAAGAGGCGCCGGGAGTGGGATCCGACAGCAAAATCCGGGGGCAAAGCCCCCTTTGAGGTTCCCCGAGCCCGCGGATCCCCCATGAGAAGCGGCAAAACCAACTGTGGACGGCGATTCGGTCGCCCCGGATCACCAAAAACTTAGGAGAGTCCGAGCCCACGAGCTCGCGCATCGATCGCATCGCGGATTGTTTTCGCGGCCTGTTCGAGTCTCGAGGCGGCTGCGGCCTGAAGCTCTTCGAGCGCGTCGAGATACGGCGCGGTCGCGCCCTCGAGCCTCAAAACACCCTCGTCGTCACCAACTTCGACAAAACGTGAGCCAATGGGCGGCGGCCGCCAATTGAGAGCGAAGACAGCCCCGGTTTTGTCCGTCTTGTTGAGAAGCGCCGGGAGTGGCGGGGGTACAGCGGCCATGTTGCTCTCGCGGGGTCCGAGGCTTGCAGTGACGCTCTCGACGTCCTCGACAATCCCGGCGATCGCCTCTGGGTCCTGAAGCCCGGTTTTCGCAAAATCCGCAGCATCTGCAGAAGTTACACGAGGGATGGTAAGCAGGGCTGCGGATTTTGCGGCCCCGCGCCGGGCAGGATTCGCGGACAAAACGCTCGGCGGAAGGCATTCCCAGAGCCCCTCGCTCGACGGGTCGCAGAGGAGATCCTCGAGTCGCCCGAGAGAAAGTGCGACGGCTTTTGCCGCTTGTCGAAGAGCATCGGCCCCACGCCCCGCGCCGCCGACAGATTCGATGACGTCGGCAGCGCCAATATAGCTGCGCCCCGGGTAGTTCGACGCCGGCCGACGCCCCGAATATCGCCAGCCGCTTTCACGGCAATCAAGCTCGTAGCGGCACCAGCCGCCAATGTTACGCTCCCGCCCACCAACGGTAATTTTGCTTTTGAGCCCACAAGGTTCGCGGTACTCTGGTGCACAACTGCATACAGCCGGAACTTCACCACCCGGGAAAACCGAGGAAGAAGCCGTCAAAGACTGGCCCCCGGATTCTTCGACGGGCGGCAACCCGGTCCAACGGACGCGTTTTTTATGACCAGACCCGGTCCCGGGTTTTTCGATGCCGTCGGTCCGGATGCCGTGGAGGTATGCGCCTCCGGAAAAACCCTCGTGCTCTGTGAAATGGGAGGCGCCTTCGGGCCCCGACGCGACGACAAAATCATTCAAATCCACCTGTTGGTTATTCACGGGCGGGGGCTGCTCCGACACGTCGACAATAAACGCATCGAACGGCCGAGGCTGGCCCCAATCCAACGCATGAGCAGTTGGGGGCGAATCGGGACCCGGAGAGCTCCGCGAATTACCCGAGCTCATAGTTCGGGCAGCGAGCATCGCGGCGCCCTGATCGCCTTTTATTCGCGGCATCAGGGATTCTTTGAAGGCGTCTTCGGTGTCCATGTTGAATCCCATTTGTGCCTGCGTTTTTATATGATGCACCGCGTTTTCCATGGCGCGAACGGTCATGAAAGCAAGCCCGAAGCGGCATGAGCGCTCTGAACCATTCGAGGATCCGCTCGAACAACAATAAGAAAAAGGATAATACGGCAAAGATCGGAATGGACAGCGACACCGACGAATGGGATTCGGGTTCTCCGAACCCCTATACGCCAGGCTCCCTATTCGCGCTCTACACACAAAAAACAGGGATCTTTGATAAGTCGGCCGAGGACACCGACGAAACTACGGGGGGCGCGGGGGACCCAGATCGTGTAACCGGAAACCAAATCCAGGGCTTCGCTCTCGAAGGCCTGACGTCGACAGAAACAGAATGTGCGGAGGGTTCGTGTACGAGACACGGCGCGCCATGTTCGTCAAAACCGGTACTCACCGCAATCGCATCGTTTTCGCAGCACATCCAAAAAAAGAATCCGGTCGCACAAACGGTGAAAAGCGCAGAGGGTTCGAGCCAAGGCCCGATGCCGCACGAAATGCATGAAACAAAAGGGCGCGAGCCAAAAACCGCGCCACCCGACCCACTCGGAGTTTTACCGAAAGAAACGACACCAGAAGCGGCGGCGGTAAGGAAAGCCGCCGAAGCAGTTGGATGCGGTTCGGAGTCGTGTCTGCTCGCACATCCGCACTTCGTCAATTACGCGGAAGAAGTATTCGGGCTCGAACCCGAACGGCTTCAGCGGGAAAAGGATTTGCGGTTCAAAGCCGCGGGCCCGCGGCTGGGCCACGCGCTGCTCAATAACTTCAACATCGACGAAACACTGCAGCGCTGGGCGCGCGTTTTTACGAACTTTTTCCCCTACCCTTTCGCGATGATGGATTTTGACCGCACCGGTGAGCCGTTCGCGACGATCGATCCGGTCGCGGTCCTGGCGGGCCAGGTCCCTGTCGATCTCGGCCCCGGGCTCGAAAAAATGCGGAGGCCGTGCCAGACCCTGGGTTGCGTTGTGAACACAGATGTTTCGACCGGAAAAGGAAAGCACTGGGTCGCAGTATTCGTCGACTGCCGTGGCTCGGGCGAGTGGACCGTCGAGTACTTCAACTCGGCAGGGCGTCCGCCGCCGAAAGTAATGACCCACTGGATGGAGCGCACGCGGGCCAGGCTTGCCGCTGCAAGAAAAAGCAGCAAATCCGACAGTGCCGTCAGAACGACAGCAGTGACCGACGTTGCGCACCAAGAGAGCCAAACTGAGTGCGGCTTGTACGCGCTGTTTTACATCCGCCGGCGCCTCGAAGGTACACCGGCGGCGTACTTCGAAGATCCAACGAAGATCATTACAGACGACGAGATGACAGAATTCCGAAAGCACTGCTTTCGTGCGGCAACGTAGTGTTGGGTGGTTTTCTGAATTTGCCGGACGCCTCAACTTCCTCGCGTCTCAATAGTCGGACCAACGACGCCGGTTTCAGTCTTCGACGGAGACCAAAAGCAACGCGCGGAAAGCAAATCGACAAAACCGAACCACCGCAATGGCCAGCAAATATACCCCAGTGCTGATCGCGCTGATCGTCGCCCTCGTGGTGATCGCAATATACTGGATGTACGTGAAGGGGTACTTTACGAAGATGTTCGGCGCGGAGCATTTCCGAGGCGCATTCGGCCGCACGCCAGCCATGACCCAATGCTGGATCGGGGGCACAGACAGCCCTTTCTTTAATGCATGCCGCTGGGTGTAAGCGCCCACCGCTAAAAAGGGGCGGGAGTATGAATTTTCGGCGGCCAAATATTACCGCGAGTGACATTCGACGGTAAACGAGCCACGCCCCAAAACTGTCCAAGCCAAGATGCCAGCGGATAGTCCCGCAACTCTCGTGCAGCGGCACGAGCTTTTGGCGATTGTGATCGCGGCGCTCGTGCTCCTCATCGTCCTCGTTGCGTCGTACATGTGCCTGGTCTTATACGGAGAAAAGAGCGCGGGTCCGTGTCCGCCATCCGCAAAAAACGAAAGGTTCCTCGGGAACTTTTCGTACAACCCCGTCTGCGGCGGCGGGAGCTACTGTGATTCTTATCGGAAAAACTGCCACGGCTTTACGTCCGGAGCAATGCCGGCGATCGAAAGTGATTGGTCTGGGGGCGGACTGTGTCCGGGACTTTTCACCGACGGCGTCCCGCCCTAAACGAACAACACCGCGACCATGCGAAGACCAGGGTGCCGACAAGTCGCCCTCCACGTGCCGCCTTCCTCGCCGTGCGCCACGCGCGGTCGATAGAAAACAAAGGCCAAAAATGAGAAAATGGAGCCTGGCCGCTTGCAGAATTTTTTGCCGCGCGTCACAACTGCGCCCAAAAAATCTCGATACCCATAAAACTAAAGGCGCCCGAAGACGTTTGGACCGCCGAAAATGGGGCGAAGTCTCCCGTTTTTACGGGCCGGTTGATCGTATGCGTGATCAGATCTTTTTTTGGGCGACTATTGGGCGCATGGATACACGGCTCGAGCAAGAGGCCTGACAGAAAAACAAAGCCTCGCGCAGCACCATACCACCATGACAAAAACCGGCGGTTGCGTCGAGCTGACGACGGCCGAATTGCTGATTCTCGCGACATGTATTGTGCTCGTCGCTATTCTACTGTATGTTTGTACGACAAACGGCGCCGCATCGCGGCAACCCGCCACGCAACTTTCCCAAACACCGCCTGGGGCGCCGGAGCATTTGGAACCACATCCGGACGACGTCGCACCTGATGGCCAACGGCGGACGCTTTTCCGCGAGCTCTCGAAGCCCTATTCGACGGCCGACGTTGATCCGCTCGTCACGGGACAGCTTTATGCGTGGAGGGACGACACCCGCAACGTCTACGGTATGCGGACATCACATGGAGGAAAGTACGGCCTCCACGAGTTTTCTTCCGGCGTTCCCGGTGAGGTTGGCGTGGACCAGGGCCCATGGGGGCTCGACGAATATGGGGGGCGTATGATCGGCTACGACGACGGAATACCCGAGGCGTGGCGGCTACCCTCGACGCCGATCCGCTGGTATAAGCCCAGGCAGCGAGACTACTGGGGCCCACAGGGATTGACGCCTTATGTTGTCGGGCTCTACGCGCTCCGCGAGCCGGACCACGAGCCCCTCATGAACTAAGATGGGGCGAAACCCGCAGATTTCTCGCAATTTGCCTGTGTTGATGCCGCCAAAAGGCCCGCCCGGGCCGCATTTTTTTCAACAGCGACCCGGGCTGATTTGAAGCAATCAGAAGGCAAGAATAACTTTGTTGTTCAGATCGATCCCACGAATGTCGCAAACACCACCCAGTGATTCGGCCCGGCCAACAAAAAATCAAGCGCCAGTCCGCAGAATCGGTCTGCCCCCGAGCAAAGTGCTCGCATCAAGCGCTTCGGGCGTATCGACCAAGGCCTCGCCGGCAAACGAAACGATTAAGGCGGCTGCTCCGTCCACGAACAAAGCCGCACAAGCGCCAAGCAAAATCGTTCTGCCGGCAGCCAAAAAAGCGATCTCGAAGCCTACGCACCAAGCCGAAGAACCGCAGACTCCGACATCCGCAGAAGACATCGAAATCTTCGAGCCCGAAGACCATTTGCGGTCCAAAGCGATGTGGGGTGGGGCGCTCCAGCCCGTGCACGACCCAGCCTTGAGAGGGATGATTTGGCACCTGCAAACGCGGCCGGCGGCCATCCCGGATCGGACAAACAATCCCGGAAAAGAAGAGATCGTCCAGGTGGACGAGCTCGAAGACGCTGAAACCGCATCGTCCCTCAACGGTGACGGCGACCCCGGGGTATTGCCCCGGCCCTTCGTGACCACGCTCGCCCGACCACACACGCCGGCACTGCTGAAAAGCATCGACGAGATCTGCGTGAACGCGACCGACCACTACATGGGCTGTCGAGCAAACGTGACAACGAAGCGCGTGACAAAAATCCACACCGGTTTCGACCGGGAAACCGGCACAATAACGGTCGAGAACGACGGTCCCGGTATTCCGATCACTCGAAACGAGCGGGCAAGCGCGAAAGCAGGCCGCGACGTCTACACGCCGGAAGTAGCGATGTCGTGGGTGTTCGCAGGTACGAACCTGAACAAGGCCGCGACCAACGTAAAAGGCGGAACGAACGGGATTGGTGCAAAATTTGCGACGGCGTGCTCGGTCGAGCTCAACGTCGAGACCGTGAGCGCCGACGGCCGAAAGGCGCAATACTATCTGCAGCAGTTTCGGGACAGGCTCCGTGTGCGGCGCCCGGCGATCATCATCGACGTCAGCGGAGCCTCGGCCGAGGCGAAAAAAATTCCGGCCGAGCGCCGGAAGCCCCACACGCGCATATGGTTCACGCCCGCCTATGCGGAACTCGGCTACAAGCTCACAAACGGCCAGCTCCACCCGGCCGACGCGGAAGAGCTCGAAGCCTGGATGAGGCTCCGGACGCACCAAATTGCGGCATACGTGGGCTCCAAGTGCACCGTGACCTTCAACGACGAGCCCTGTCGGACCCACGGGTCGGCGGATCTTGCGAATCTGATGTGTACGAGTTTCGGGGAAGCGGACGCGGCGGTCGTGCTGACGGCCCAGCTCAAAGCCGCCGACGAACCGTACAAAAGCCACCCGTGGGACGTGTCTGTCCTCGTCTTTCCGCCCGGAGTCAAGGGCGGAAAGGGGAGCGGCGCCATGGTCGGCCACACGACGATCGTCAACGGCGTCTTGACGCGAGAAGGGACCCACATCAAGCACCTAAAGAAGCTGATCACGGAGGCAGTCGGCACGAAGGTCGAGGCGGCGACGAAAAGCAAGAAAGCGGTCGAGGACAAGAAAGAAAAGAAGCCCTCTGTCGCGGAGACGACGGCATGCCTGCGGATCGTGATGTGCGGCGCGCTGCCGGGGGCCGACTGGACGGGCCAGCGAAAGGACGAGCTCCAGGTCCCCCTCGCAACGGTCCAGCAGTATGCCTTCACCGCGGCGTTCCTGAAGCGCGTGACGACGGTCGTCGCGGAGCGGGTGCTCGCGGCGGCGATGGGAAAGAAGAGCCGCGCGCCGGTCGCGATCGACAAGTACATCCGCGCGCGAAACTCGGCGAGCCGCAGCCACGCGGCGCAGTGCGCGCTAATCGCGGCGGAGGGCGACAGCGCGATCGCGTTCCTGCGGAAGGGGCTCTCGTGCGCGAAGACGAAGCAGCCGCCGGGCTCGCCGACGTTCGACTGGCACGGGGTGATGAGCCTCCAGGGCGTCTTCCTGAACGCCCACCGGCAGGTGACGGAGCTCGAGACGTCGACGGGCGACACCGTCGTCGTCCGCAGCGCGCGGCTCCAGCAGAACAAGGTGCTGCAGGCGATCGCGGCGGCGTGGGGCCTCGACTACAACCGCCGCTACGGCACGCCCGAGGAGAGGGCGAAGCTCCGCTACGGCCACTTCATCATCTGCACCGACCAGGACCTCGACGGGATCGGCAAGATCGACCCGCTGACGCTCGTGTTCGTCTTCCTCTTCTGGCCCGAGCTCATCCGGGCGGGCTGCGTCCAGCGGCTGAACACGCCGGTCGTCCGCGCCTACCCGAAGGGGGGGAAGGGGGCGCCGGCGGAATTCTTCTACGAAGCCGAGTTCGAGCGCTGGCGCGCGGAGGACCCGAAGCGCGCGGAGCTCCACACGATCAAGTACTACAAAGGGCTCGCGGCGCACGACGACGACGAGGTCGAGCGGATGTTCGCGCCGGAGGCCTTCCGGCGGGCGCTCTACACCTACACGCTCGACGACGGTGCGCGGGAGCTCTTCAACGTGTACTACGGCCCCACGCCGGCGCTGCGGAAGGCGGCGCTGTCGACGCCGATCCCCGAGCTGACGTTCGAGGAGGCGCAGGCGCTCCACCGGAGCCGCCAGATCTCGGTCTCGGCCCACCTCGAGCGCGACGCGAAGGCGTACAAGCTCGACGCGATCAAGCGGCAGATCCCCCACGTGGTCGACGGGCTCAACCCCGCGCGGCGCAAGGTGATCTACGGCGTAATCCGGCGCTGGGCGAACGAGCCCGCGGCGAAGGAGCTGAAGATCTTCCAGGTCGGGGGCTACGTCGCGGACAAGTGCTTGTACCACCACGGCGACGCCTCGCTGAACTCGACGATCGTCCACATGGCCCAGGCGTTCCCGGGCGCGCGGCAGTTCCCGTACCTCATCGGAGTCGGCCAGTTCGGCGACCGCCACGGGGGCGAGGCGGGGTCGCCGCGGTACATCGCGGTGAAGCCCTCGCCGCTGATCGGCGCGCTCCTCCCCGAGGCAGACATGCCGATCCTCCGCTACACGTGCGCCGATGGCGAGCGCGCCGAGCCTGAGTGGTTCGTCCCGGTCGTCCCGACCGCGGTCCTCGAGTCGCTCTCGATCCCGAGCGAGGGCTGGAACCACATAAGCTTTGCGCGCGACCTCGACGCGGTTCTCGCGGCCGTCGGCGCGCTGCTCGAGGGCGAGCCCCTCCTGACCGGGCTGGCCGAGCGGCTTGCTTCCGAAGGCCCCGCGCCCGCGGTCCTCGCAGAAATCGGGGCGGCGGCAGCGGAGTGGGCGCCGCCGGTTTCGCGCCGAAACTTCAGCGGCGAGGTGCGGATGTTCCGGGGCGTCGAGCACAGCTTCGGCGACTACAAGTACGACAAGGCGACGAACATGATCACGGTGACCGAGCTGCCGATCGGGGTGCAAACCGCGGCGTTCCTCGACGCGCTCACCAAAACGCGCTCGAGCAAAAAAGAGAACCCCCGCCTGCAGTACCTCGACGGCGACCCCCACGACAGCAACTACAGCGGCTCCGACTCGATCCGAATCGAGATCAAACTCAAGCCGGGCGCGTACGAGCAAATCTGCGAAGCCTTCGGCGGCGAAGAGATCGACCCGATCGAGGACTTCCTCCGGCTGCGCGACGACCTGCGGCCGCACCTAAACTACTACAGCGAGACCGGGTCGGTCCTCGAGTTCGGGCAGTCTTACCTCGCAGCGGTCCTGTGGTGGTTCCCGGCGCGGCGCGCGCTTTATCTCGAACGCCTCGAACGCGCGCGCATCCTTCTCGAGTTCAAGCTGCTCGAACAGGGGCAGATCCTCCGCTTCATCCCGCTTGCCCAGACCCTCAAGCTCGCCGAACTGTCGTCAGAGGAAGACGCCGCCGAACTACTCGCCGCGCACGAGTTCGTGCCGCTCGACACTGCGCTCGTGCACCAGCCCGGTTTCACGCCGACCGCGGACCTGGCCCGGCTGATCCGCCAAGGCCCGAGGGCAAGCTTTGCCTTCCTGCTCGACCTCCGAGAACGCGAGAAGCTTGGAACCGCGGTCGAGCGGCGGAAGGAGCGGCTCCAAAAAACGCGCGAGGAGCTCGCCGCGGTGTTCGCGCAGCTTGAGGAAAAGCCCTTCGCGGGCGTATCGCTGTGGCGTGCGGAGATCGAGAAGTTTAAGCAGGTCGCCGGCCGCGGCCTCGCGACGAACTGGAAGTTCAAGTAAAAGCGCGAAACGGACCGCAAAAAAGGTCTGATGCGACGTATAATAAATTGGGCCGAACCCTGCGCGGCTTTTTTGTGCGCCTAGGAAACGCTGCATAGCTGCGTTGGGTTTTGTGCGCTGAGGTAATCGGTGATGAACGCGGGGTTTCCGGTCGCAATGTTCGCCCATGTCGTCGCGGCGTTGACGCCGACCTTAACCTGACCGCCCGCGCCGGCCATCGCACTGGCGCCCGGGAGCGAGGCCTGGACCCTGCCACTCGAGAGGGCCTGCACGCCGAAGCCAGTGTTGTTCCCTGCAGCCGACTGAAATTGATTTCCAAACAGAAGCCCCTGGGACGCGACGGTAATACCGTCCGCGCCGTTAAGCGCGCACTGGATGATAGTTGTTGGCCCTCCGGCGAACTTCCCACCGGTCTCGACATGGATGCCAGAACGCGTGTTGCTATTGCACGTTGTCGTGCCAGCCGAAGCCGTCGCATTTTGGGTCACGTGGAGGCCGTCGATGCCGTTGTTGCTCGCCTGCAGCGAACCACCAACGGCGAGCGTTGAGCCGAACTCGACGAGAATGCCGTTGGCGGCGGCGTGCGTACTCGCCGTCAGGTTGTTCTGGATGGTGAGGGACGAGTTGCCGCTGACGTGGACGCCAGCAACGGCGGAGGTTGACCCGTTCGCGAAAACCGTGTCATTCGAAGCGAGCGCGGACCCCTGAAAGATCCCAATGCACGACCCCGTTGCGTTGAGCGCAGAAAGCGTGCCGACCTCGAACCGGGAGCCTCCGGTGAGAAAGATTGAGGTCTCGTCGCCGTCGATCGTTACGTTCGCGGTCGTCGGTCCGGCAATCAACAGTGAACCGGCCGTGAGGAAGATGTTCGCGCCGAGGTTGCTCGACGAGTTTAGGATGCCGGTCGTGAACTGGGAGCCGGCGAGAAACAGCCCCTGGGCGCTGTTGGTGATCGTCGTGACGCCGTTCACGGTGCCCGACGCGCCGGTCAGGCTCAGCCCAAAGGAAGAGTTGTTTTGCGCCGAGAGGCTTCCGCTGCACGTAAACTTCGAGCCCTGGGTGAGCGCGAGGCCACTCGCGCCATTCCCATCAACGGTGAGCGCGCCGCGCACGACGAGCTCGCTTCCTTCGGAAAGGGAGACGCCGCTTTGGCCAGGCGCGTTGAAGTCGGAAGAGGTCAAATCGGCTTCGACGATGAGGCTGGACCGGCCGGTCAAAACGATTGGGAACGTGGCGGCGGGGGTCATCACGAGGTTGTCTTGGTGGTCCATCAGGCTGCCCCCGTTGAGAGACAGGAGCGGCGAGGCGGAAGCGCCTTTGAAAGTGAGCGCCGTGCCGGACGCAACGCCCCCGCTGTCGAGCGACATCGTGCTCGCGTCGATGAGAACGCCGGAGTAGTCGAGAGCGCCCTCCCGCGTCACGGACAAGATGCCCGCGGTGATCCGCGCCGCTGCAAGAGTGAGATGGCCGCCTTTCGTCGCCTGGACCACGCCATTGTTCGCCCACAAGTTTCCGATCGAGCCCGAGGTTCCGGCGGTTGCCTGGATGGTGAAGCCGTCGGCGTACGACTTCGACACTTCACCGGTGAGGGACAGCGCCGAGCCGACGCCGAGAAGCCCGGCGTACTGGATCGAGTACGTCGCGAATTCGGGCTCCTCGGCCAACGCCGAGAGAAACTGGCCCACCCCGCCGGAGTTAACGAACAGTGAAGTCGTCGTCGGCGCGATCCCCGTCGCATCGAGGCTTCCAAGCGTATCACCGCCAACGAACGTCGCGCCGAGGTAGCCCGAAAGGAGGAAGGTGCCAGCTGAGACGACGTGAAAGGCGCTCAGCTGGACGAGCGCGGCGTCCTCGACGAAAAATCCGCCAAGCGTGAGCGGCGATGAGATCGCCATTAAGTTGACGAGAGAGAAGCGGTCTGCGTCGCGGATCGCCGCGAGCGCTGTCCCGGTTGTGACGGTCGTGTCAAGCGCCTCGATCACAAAGGTGTCGCCAGGATTGGGCGGCGTCGGCGCCCATGCAATTATGAGCGTCGTGCCATTCGGGACTGCGACGATCGGAACATCGACCGCGACGCTGCCGAGGCCGAAGGGGCCGACCGGCGCGGAGGCAAGTGGGCCCGAGGTAAAACGAATTCGCTGGCCGATTTGCGCGGCAGTGTACGGGCCGGGGCCGACGACAATCACAATCTGCGATGCTATTTCTGCGCTCGCGCTTGTGACGGCTTGGCTGAACACCAAGGTGCGCCCAGGGTTTGGGTGTGTGTTGTAGCCCCGGAACGCGATGGGCGATCGCTGGCGACCGCGCCCTCCGGTGTTGACGTTGAGGGTCTTTGGCCAACTGTAGGTCCCGCCGGTGCTTAGGATCCGGATCTCTGCGGTAAGGTTCCAGCCAAAAGTCCGGACGTCGTCCAGCGCTCGATCGAGCGTCAAGTAAGGGCTCGCGAGCGTTCCCGTGTTGGCGTCGTTGCCGGCCGCGCTCACGTACAGCTCGAGCGTGTCGGGCACCGGCGGTCCGGGAGTGACGCCATCAGTCGGAAAGGTGCCCACGTAGCGCCAGTATGTTATCGTGAACGGGGGCTTGAGGCCCGAGGGGACGCCGTACGGAAACTCGATGCGCTGCCGTAGCCCGTCGGCGACCCACACCGACGGATTGTAAGGCACGGGCCGTGCCTGGCTGTCTTGAAGCGAGGGCTGGTACGCGCCAAGCGCGTACGTCGCGGGCACCATGTCCGTAAACTGGGCAAGGTTTTGGAATTGGGTCGGCGCGCCGGGCACCGGCGCCAGGACGACGCCCGAGATCCCACTCACGACGCCAACGACGTTCCCTGGGAATGGCGCAGGCGGTGGAGGCGTTGACGGAATTTGGTCGTCCTGGATCCAGACCTCACGGCGTGCGTACGGCCGGCGCTCATACGTTGAATCGGATCCGTCGCCCTCGTAGTGGTGGTGGATTCGCCGCTGCGGATACGCGATGAAAATTGGCTTCTCTCCGGGGGGCTGCCGAACAATGTTGTTGGGGTTCGACATCGGCGCAGTTTCTGGTTCTTTTTGATCCGTATTTGCCGCGCTTCTTTTGTTCGCGGCCCGGTGTATTAGGGGCGATTCTTTTCCGCCAAAAAGTCGGCGGGGCGGACCAGCTAAGCTGTTCGACTCGCCCCGGTTTTGCCGGGCCAGAATAACCGCCGATGAATGTCAGGGAACCCGCCGCAGCGCGCGAGCGGCTACAGGGCGTGTCTCGCGCGCTGTGCATCGCGCTCGTGCTTGTCATTGCCGTGATCCTGGTTGGGGCGGTATGCGGCGGCGACGCCGGCCATCGGGAGTGCGCGGTGAGCAAGCCCTGGCGGCACTCGAGCAGCCGCCGCCGCGGCCTTCCGTATTTCCGACCCCCCAACCATTACCTTGCGAGCCAGATCGCCCGGCCGTTTCGGCATACCGTCGAAATCGTTCAGGAATCCCCAACGTCCCATGTCGTTCCGCTGTACGGCAGCCCCTGGTGGCCCGGCGTGGCGTGGCGGCGCGACGAGCTGTATGATGTTTTGTTTCCGGAAAACCCAGGACCGTAAAGCCTCCGACGGCGGCCAAGCAAAAAAATATCGCCGCCGGTCTTCCTCCCCGTACTAATACGAGCTCAACGAAAGTTGTTTCGGAACACCCACAGGGACACAAGACACACGGTAAACAGTCCAACGTCAACACGCCAAGCACATGGACGGCACAACAACCTACCTCTGCATTGCGATCATCGTCGTTCTTATCCTCGTCCTCGGCTACATGTATTACAAGCAGCGCGAGGGCCATTCCACCGGAAAAATACATTTCACCTCCGAGGGCATGACCGGTTGCTCTGGATGCACCACCTGCGCCTAAGCTTGGCCGACAGGGCCACACGTCCTTTGCGGTCCACAAGCAAGTAATGCGCGCGTCGCCAGACAAACACCGCGCAAAGCGAGAAGGCGCCGAAGTTTCCGTTTTATGGTTTGGCAAGCCAAAGACGCCGGGTTCTTTCCAGTTTTTTTGGTGCGCGCCCGAATAACAAGGTTGTTCTGGCCCGCGCAGACGGGACTTGGAGCGACAAACAAAATTATTAGTCGTCTGGCACACGGACGAAACGGGCGAACAACAGCACGCATGGACACGAACGACGCAAGAATAACAAAGTCATTCGAGCTCAGCGGCGAAAGCCTGGGCGCAAGCGCCTGGGCCGAAGGCGGGGCGCCAAACCACCGCCCCCTGCCTGCGAAAGCGAAAGTCACTGACCGTCTCTACCGAAACAGCACCTCTTTCCCTGCAAAAATGACAGCAATGCTCCGGAACCTGTACCGCGAGTACAAGGCTGCGCAAGAAAACCCGTCCGCCCGTGAGCACGCGTGGGCGGCGCTGCTGAAATACTACCAGTTCGTCGTGCGCCGGGTGATGACCGACCCAGAGTACGGGATTGGGTTCGAGGGGAACTCGCGTGGGCTCCTGCTCGCCCACGGCATGGGGATGGGCAAAACGATGGCGGCGACCGCGATTGCGATGGCGCTGTGGGACGTGCGGCAGCCGGTCGTCGTCCTCGCGCGCTCGCTCCAGCAGAACTTTCTCGACACCGTCGCAAAGGTCGTCGCGGTTACCCAGCGCGGCGTGCCCGCAGAGGAGCTGGCGGCCCGCCAGGCCGCGGCCCAGGCGCGTTTTTCGTTCGTGACGCTCGACGCCTACAACATGGCGGACCAGCTCGCGCGGGCGGGAACTCGCGAAAAGGGGCGGCGGGGCGGGCCCGCGACTGGCCTCACCATCGGCGCGTTAGACGGCAAGCTGCTGATCGTCGACGAAGCGCACAACCTTTTCCGGGCAATCATCAACAGCGGCTCGGAGACGACGAACGCCCGCCGCTTTTACTCGATGGTCCAGGAGGCGCGCGACCTCCGCATCGTCTTCCTCACCGGAACGCCGGCCTCAAAAGACCCGTTCGAGATCGTTCCGTGTTTCAACATGCTCGCGGGGTATGATCTCCTTCCGCCGCAGTACGAAATCTTCACAAAGCTGTACGTCGACCGCGAAGGGCGGCGGGTGAAAAACCGCGACAAGCTTGCGAATCGCCTCGTTGGCCTCGTCTCCTTTGTCACCCATTCGCTGCCCACGGAGCCGACGCCGGAGTCGCTACGCACCCGCCTCGAAGACATCCCGATCGAGCTCGCGGCCGAAGAAGCGGGCGTCGAGCCCCCCGAGAGCATCATCGCGGCCTCGGCCGGCCCGAGGCGCGAGCGGGACGACGGCTGGTTCCCCGAACGAAAACCGCTCGTCGTCGACCGGGTCGAAATGGGGGGCGAGCAGTACCGCTGGTACCTCCTTGCCCGCGAAAAGGAAGAGGCCGAAGGCAAAGGGGGTCAGGGCGGGCCGAGAAAGGAAGGGGTCCTCGCCGCGCCCGCCCTCGCTCTTCCGGGCGCAGAAAAGAAAGCAATGCGGAGCTACTACGTTCGATCGCGAACGATCGGCAACTACGCGCCCCCGCGGGGAATGCATGGACAGCCCATCGAAAAAATCCCGTCCGACGGCTTCGCGCCGGAGCGAGGTCCGAAACTCGCCCGCATTGCCGAGCGTGCCACCGCGGCGCCCGGCCCGATCCTTGCGTACTCCCAGTTCGTCGAGCACGGGCTCAAGGCGTTGGCGGGCTTTCTTCGGCGCGCAGGCTTCGTCGAATGGGCTCCCGGCGCGGCTGGAGGCGCCCCGGCGTATGCGGTCATCTCCGGCGAAGTCGACCTCGCACTTCGCGCCGAGATCAAGACCGCGTTCAACGCCGCCGATAACCTGCACGGCGAGCGGCTCAAAGCCCTGCTCGTTTCAAAAACCGGGGCCGAGGGGCTCGACCTGAAAAACATCCGCGAGGTCCACATCCTCGAGCCGTATTGGGACAAGGCCCGCGAGGACCAGGTCATTTTCCGCGCAGTGCGCCTTGGCTCGCACGATATGCTTCCTCGCGAAGAGCGCGAGGTCGCCCCCTACCTCTACATCGCGGCCCCCAACGCCGAGATCTACGCAAACATCCCGCCCGCGAACCGCGAAGCGAAAACGATTGACGAGCTGTTTCACGACCGGGCCCTGACGAAGTACGAGATCAACCGCGACTTTCGGAAACTTCTCTCCGAGGTCAGCCTTGAGTGTTCCCTCCTCGGCTACGGCTCGTGCCGTATGTGCGTGCCGACCGACGCCGTGCTGTTTCACGACGACCC